>C687J35174_10000161_pt1 | contig 109022 bp, 118 predicted proteins | sample RifCSPhighO2_01_FD_35174 | JGI IMG/M metagenome (IMG submission 35174) | reverse complement strand
GGGGCTTGGCCTACAATGTTGCCAAATCTGCTAAACCATTCGTCAGAAATAGTTAAGGTGCGAAAATCTTTGATAAGAAGATCAACTTTACTGTTATAATAACAAATAATTTTCGCCAGATTTGGCTGGCCTGCCCCTATTTTTCTCATTGAGAAGTCAAAGTCGTCTTGGCCAGTAAAATCTACTGAGCCTAGATATTAAAACAGAATTTGATAGGCTCGGAACTTAACTTTGACTAAAGTATACATAGTAGATTTTACAAAACTAGGCCTAGACGACGACTTTGACTTCAAGAAGATAAAGTATTACGGATAAAGAGAGAGGTTTTTATTAATATTCATCAGGATAGCGAGCATTAATCTCTTTTTTAAGTCCCTTGATTTTTGCGCCATTATCGATATGCATGGAAATATCGGTGGCAAACCGATCTGGACTGCCTAATTGGTTAGAAGAGATATCCATCAGGCATCTTGTTTCACCAGGCGCCATATTCATCCCTTTACCGTAATTTTCAATTACATCATAATGGTGTTCTAAGCCTAATTCATGCGCCATCTCATGTTGAAGCGCTCCTTCCCTATCTAAAAAGATACTTCCGGCTCCCCCTAAATTGATTCCGGCATTGAGGTATACAGAGGTATCATAAGCTTGTATTTTCTCTAACGATTCCTCCCCTCCAAAATCAACCACAAAATTCCAGCTTGGAAAGGTCAATTCTAATAGTTTTTCTAAATCTTCCATATGCTCTTCTTCTGAAGGCCAGGGATTCTTGTAAGGGATAGGAACATTGTTGTAATAAAACACTACCACTGATACTGTTTTTTGTTTTACCTGAGAATTATATTCGGTAAGATCAAAAGCGCGACAAAAACGATCGTAATTATCATTCACCCATGCTGGCCAATCAGGAGGAAGCACTTCTGCTTCTACCCTTGATTTTTCATAATATTGCTGAACTGCTGCCTGGTATCTTGTTTTATCAACACATACAATCAATGGTTGTTCGTGTGTTTCTGTGTCAGAACCACAACCTAACAACGAAGAAGCAAGGACTGCTAAAACTCTAGAATTGTTTGCTGCCATCACCCAAAATAAGCCGCTTTCTCAATCTTGATTTCCTTAGCTCTGGCTGAACTGAAATAATCCTTAAGCTTATCATACACTTCCTCAACTTCTTCGTCAACGGAAGGATTGACAATCTCCAACGCTTTCATGAAATGTTCCATGGTAATCTTGCTGCTGTCTATATTTTCCCGCAGCGCGATCATGCCAGCTTCCCGGCAGACTCCTTCAATATCTGCTCCCACATAGCCCTGTGTCTTGGCTGCCAATTCAGCCACATCAACATCTGCTGCAACCGGCATTTTCTTGGTGTAAATCTCAAATATTTTCTTCCTTCCTTCTTCATCAGCAACTGGTGTTAAGATAACGCGATCAAAACGCCCTTGCCGCAATAATGCTGGATCAACAATATCAGGTCTGTTGGTTGCACCGATGATCACAACATCATTTAAACTTTCTAATCCGTCCATCTCAGTTAGCATCTGGTTAACAACACGCTCATTAACTTTGGCATCGCTCCCGGAATTCCGCCGCGGAACGAGAGCATCAATCTCATCAAAGAACAATATTGTTGGCGCGGTCTGTCTGGCTTTGCGGAAAATTTCCCTGACTGCCTTTTCAGACTCTCCTACCCATTTGCTTAACAAGCTCGGACCATTGACGAGGATAAAATTAGCTTCACTTTCCCTGGCTACCGCTTTTGCCAATAACGTTTTTCCGGTTCCAGGCGGACCATACAATAGTATTCCCCGCGGCGGCCTGATGCCCAGGCGCTTGAACACTTCCGGCCTTTTCAATGGCAATTCCACTGCTTCCTTTAACCTTTCTTTCACGTCCTCCAAACCGCCGATATCTGTCCAAGCTACATCCGGAGTTTCAACAAGGACTTCACGCATTGCTGAAGGCCTGACCACTTTCAACGCTTCCAGGAAATCTTTCTGCGTCACCATCAGTTTTTCCAGGATCTCTTTTGGGATTGGCTCACCATCCTCAACTCCTTCAACTTTTAACTGCGGCAAGATCCGCCGCAGGACGATCATGGCTGCTTCTTTAGCTAATGAATTTAAATCCGCTCCTACAAAGCCATGGGTAACTTTGGCGGTTTCTTTAAGGCTGACATTTTTTGCCAAAGGCATGTTCCGCGTATGGATTTTCAAAATATCCAATCTTCCATTCTTGTCGGGAACGCCGATCTCAATTTCCCGGTCAAAACGTCCTGGCCGCCGTAAGGCTGCATCAAGAAGATTAGGTATGTTGGTAGCGGCGATGACAATCACCTTGCCCCTGCTTTTCAAGCCGTCCATCAGGCCTAGTAATTGTGCTACGACACGTTTCTCAACATCGCCTCTGGTTTCTTCCCGTTTTGTGGCGATGGCATCAATCTCGTCAAAGAAGATGATGGATGGTGCATTCTGCTCTGCTTCTTCAAATTTCTTGCGCAGGTTAGCCTCCGATTCGCCATAAAATTTGGAGATCACTTCCGGACCGTTGATTAAGATAAAATGTGCATTTGTTTCAGAGGCAACTGCTTTTGCTAATAGGGTTTTTCCTGTTCCCGGCGGGCCGTGCAGCAGCACTCCTTTAGGAGGTTCAATGCCCAGCTTTTCAAAAATCTCCGGATGTTTCAGCGGCAGCTCGATCATCTCCCTCACTTTATTGATTTCCTCACTTAGGCCGCCGATATCTTCATAGTTGATCCCTAAACTGATGCTTTCTTCTTTCAGCTCGATAGCCTTGGGATTAAATTCAACTTCTGTTTCTGGCGTTACGACAACCGTTTCCTTGCGCGGCAGGGTGTCAACAACAATAAACTTCAATGAACCAAAGCCATAGCCGGCAAAATGTGATTCCATCATAGAGAAGATGTCATTAATATCATTTCCTCTGAATGCTGACCTTCGTCGCGGTCCTCCTAAGGAAACGATGTCGCCCTTGATCAGTGCCTTTCCCAGTAAGCCTTGTTTAAACAGTTCTGGAGAGGCTTTGACCATCACGCCCTTATTGACCGGAGCAATGGACACTTTCACAGCCGGTTTCACTTCCGCTTTTCGTACCGTGACCATCTCACCAATAGAAGTACGGCTGTTTTTCCTGATATTCCCATCCATGCGGATGATATTCAAGCCGATGTCGCCAGGATAAGCACGGTCAACGATAGCTGCGGTTGCTCGTTCTCCCTTAACTTCGACAATATCGCCTGGATTGACTTCAATCTGTTTCATGAAATTGGAATCTATCTTGACGATGCCCTTATTGACATCATCCTGTACAGCTTCCATTACTTTCAGTTTGATTTCCTCTGGCATTGTTAGTGGTCTTATAACTGATCGGTACCCCTACCCCTAGAGATTTTTTGCTTTATTACTTTATAAAGATTATGCTTCATAAAGGTCCTAAAAATGCTAAGAAAAACCCTTTTTACTCCTTCTCTTCTTTCCCTGATCCAGGCCGGACTTTCGGCAAGGGTAAAGGACTGGGTAGACTAACATCCTCGCTGATCTTGATGGCTTGGATATTACCCTTGTGCAGAGCGCCGTTGACAATCTGCTCCATCACATCCATAGGGATCTTCTTGCCCTTCTCCCAGGCTTTTTTAACGTTTTCAATTGTTGCGGTTTCGTCGACAAATAATACTTGGCCTTCCACTTCTATCTTTCCCAAATCGGGCTCGTAATTGCAGGTAAAATCAAAAGTGAATTTTAGCCCTTTCTTGCCTTCCAGGGCAAAGGACATATCTTCAACATCCTTGATAGAAACATTATTATTAATCTTCACTTGCCCGCCCTTGGCTTTTAGGCTTCGTTCTGCGTTCAACTTATGTATGTTTATTTTTATGATTGGCATAAATGACCACCTTTTCTAGTTGTAGAGGTATCAACTGCAAATTCTTTATAAATTTTCTGGGTCTGGGGGGATTATAAGCGTGATTCTAGCATACCTTTGTAGTGAGAAATAAGCCACAACCCCACATCTATACTAATCCCAAAATTACAAGCATAATCATTGCAATCTAATTTTTTCTGTTTGCTCGTATGGATACCCAAGATTCTTGCATCTGTAGTTGCAAGTATCCCACCAGATTCACCAGGTTGTAGTTCATCAGTAGCACCATATCCTTGATACCTAATTGCGACCGGGAGATGATTATATCCCTTTAATGTGATTACATCCAGCACTTTCTGATGGTGAAAAATTAATTCTTGATTCAATCTACTAAGACGTACAATATCTCTCTTAAAAGGAATAGTAGTAAAAGGGGAAATAAATTTGCCAAGCGAACATATGCGATATTTCTTACTGTTTTGTTTTTCTGGTATGACTGCTTTTCCAATAGCGACATCAAACACTCCAAAATATTTTGGAAGCGATAATGACCATCTCTCTAACTTGTATATCTTTCCATCATAGGATCTAACTGCTCCTGGAACTGGTTTTTCAAGGCAATGCTTGGCAGTTAGAAAATAACCATCATCAGTAATCAGAAGGCCGTTAGAGGAATGTCGCCCATATTCGAGAAGCTCAATTACACCTTCCTCTAAATTTTTCTTTGCTTGTTCATCTGTTAAAGAATTATCTTGTGCAGAAGCTAGAAAATCGTCAAGTGTAGCAATTAGCTGTCTTTTTCTTGGTTCTCCCGTAACAAAATCACGCAGTTTCTTCAGCATTTACAAACGCTCCAGCCACCAACAACGGAAACACAATCGTTGCATCGCAGTGAATTTTCACACTAGGCGCATTCACTTTGATCTTTCCCCAGGTGATCGCTTCCTCAACGCGAGCGCCAGAATCTGAACCGTCATATTCCTGTGCTGTATTAACGTACACGGCATAGTCAAGCCCTTCCTTAAAAATATTGGCATTAAGGGTGAAATGCTTGCTGATGCCGCCGCCTAAGACAATTGCGCCGGTCTTTTCTGAATTCAATACTAAATCAACAATATCTTTCATTTCTTTAGTCACATCAATCAGGAAATCAGGATGGCTTTGCTTGAAGAAGTAAATCAGGTCTCCTAAAGAACCATCAATCAATCCCGGACAGAAGATCGGAATATTATTTTTTGCCGCCCAGTAGAGAATGGAATTCTCATCATTGATCTCGATACCTAATTCCTTGATCAAATCCTTAGGACAGAATACTTTTCCGGTCTCTTTCTGAATCTTGTAGATCCGCTCGAAGAACTTCTGCATGAAATCATCAAATAAGGCAAAGCGATCATTAGGGACAAAGATATTTCCGGTTCTGTTCACGCCATTCTCAAACATCATTCGACCAGAGACATCAAAATTACCCAGCACAAATGGCTTAAGGCACTTGATAATGTCTTCTTCCACTCCGCCAGCAGAGGTGACTAGTACATCAACTTTCCTGTGCTTCACTAAATATTTAATGATCTCTCTATTCCCAGAACTGACTTGATTGGAGGTAAAGCTGAGGAAAATTGTTGCCTTCTCCCGGCGCATGGCTTTGATAATTTCTATGCCTTGAGCTAGATGAGTGGCCTGAAAACCAGTTAATGAATAGGCTTTTAGGAATTCCTGGAAATTGAAGGGCTGTTCAAAATCATAGCCTTTTATTTCCGGATGCCCTTCTAGGGTGATACATTCCCTGACTGCATACTGTACATGTTTTTCTTTTGGATTTTGGTTGAGTTTCATGTTATTGCCTCGTGATGCTGTGATTATCTTTTTTATTAAATTTTAATTTGTTAATGGCTTAACAACTACTAAAAGAACAAGAATTTCTTAACTTCCACAAGCGCGGACGGAATCCATGTTTATAATCAGATTGTCCTTTATTTAAATATCTTTTGTCACAATTTGAGGGTAACATTTATAATACAATGAAGAGTGGGCCTATTCTATGGGATATGAAGTTGAAAGGAGAGAAGCGTTCACGACTAATATAAAAGCTAAAAGAGAAGGGTATACACTAAAGATTAGAGATTATCCTAAGTGGGTAGATCATACTCCTGCTATGTTTTCTGTAGAACGCCGAGAAGACCACGGTAATTTTTTGATAACTGGGCGCGATCTAAAGGAATACCACTATACAATCGGAGAAAGAAGAATCAATCCTTTGTTATTATATGTAGAGGTTGGAGCTGGATTAGGTGAATTTATACCTTCAGTAGTTCATAACAACCCTCTCCAAAAACCTATAGTTATAGATCCAGCAAATTATAAATTAATGCTTGAGATGCTCCTTTTTGCTGAATCTCTTCCAGTGAAGGAAGAAACTAAAAGAAGACTTAAAATCTACCAAGAAAGATGTAGACTTTTCTTAAACAAAGATAAAATATGGTTGATTAATCTCAATTTAGAAGATGCATTTAGGCAATATCCTGAACTTCAAGGAATAGCTGATGTTGTTATTGATAATTTTGGAGCAGGACACTATGCATCCGATAAGCAGGCTACGGAAGAATTGGAAAGAAGATTATTAAAGCATACTGGAATTCTTTACAGTTCAAGCATTTGTATTCTTGAATAAATTTTAAAATAACAAGATCTCATAAAAGTGCGGAGCTATCTGTCCTTTTAACATATAAAAACAAAAATATTAAAAACCTCTATAGTATCTTTTAGCAATGGTTCTGCGAACAATAGGTAACTTTCTCGCCGGAAGAAAGCAGAAAACAGACCTGCCAGTCACTCGGGAAGCTGCTTGTGTGCTCATTGGAGCAATTACGGAAAAGTCGTTGTTAGATGGAATTTACATCCATGGGCATGTCTATGGGATCAGATACCATCTGGAACCGGTAATGCCGGCCGAAGCTGCTAAATTTGCCCGGGAACATTTTCATGGCAGGCCTGGGGAATCGGTCAGCATACGCTACCAGGTCTTCTCTGGCCGGGAACGGGAAAAACATTACTTTAATTTTCATGCCGATTTGCTGGATAAGTTCACTGTTCAGGGAGCAGCGGTCATTCCGGCACGTGCACTGACGCTGGAGTATCTGGTGAGAGTTGATTGATTGTGGCAGACCTTTATGCCCTTCTAGGAATTCACGATACCGCATCACCAGAAGAGATTGAGAGAACCTATCGGCAACAGGTTTTTTTACATAGCTTAGACCAGAGCGGACATGCATTGCAGCACCTTACAGTCATCGCTGAAGCCTACGCAGTTCTTTCACACCCCCAACGAAAAGCTGACTACGACCATGTCCGTAGAAATGTGACAGCGAAACCCTCACGGAGACTAGAACGGGAAGTCTTAAACCGTGTTTTAGATGACTTGCTTGAGGAAGCGGCGTTTGGCGGTTTGAAGTAGTTGTTACACTTATTCAGTAGTAAACTTTATAAATAAAAAGACTCTTATATTGCCATGGCTTCAAAAAGTACAGTATGGCATAGGTTTTTAGAAAAAGTAGCTTCTGCTTTTGGTATTTCTGGAGGTTATCATCCCTTTAAGGAGTATGATATCATAAAGATCAGCAGTAGAGAAAAGTTTATATCACCTCACAATACACATAAGTTATGAATCTCATTGACGTGCACTGCCATCTGAACCATGCTTATTTCAAAGACAAGCTCGATGCTGTTATTAAGCGCGCAGAGAAAGCGGGCTTGAAAGCGATCGTTGTTTCGGGCGTCAATCCTGAAGCAAATAGGGAAGTTCTTGCTTTAGCAAAAAAACATCCAAAGCTAATCAAAGCCAGTCTAGGAATATACCCTATAGACGCTCTTGGAATCCAGCCGGATGGTGTAGGATTGCCGCATCATAAAGGCGCAATCAATCTAAACGAAGAATTCAAATTCATTGAAAAGAATAAAGCTGTAGTGCACTGCATCGGCGAAGTGGGCATGGATTTCCACTGGGCCGATAAAGAAAAAACGTATCAACAACAAGCTGAAAACTTTCGCAAGATCATCCGCTTTGCTATCAAAGTCAAGAAGCCTTTAGTCATCCATTCCAGAAAAGCAGAAGAGGAATGTATGCAGATATTGGAAGAAGAGGTCAAGAACCAGGAAATTCCGGTCATACAGCACTGCTTCTCCGGACGGAAATCGTTGATCAGCAAAGGGGTAGAACTTGGACATTATTTTTCTATTCCTCCGTGTATTGTGAAGTCGTCTAACTTTCAGACTTTGGTAAAGAAAGTGCCATTAACTCAACTGCTGACCGAAACTGATTCACCATGGCTAAGCCCGTACAAAGATCAGATGAACGAGCCTGCTTTTGTGACTGAGAGTATCAAGCAGATAGCTTTAGTGAAAGAACTTTCTGAGAGAGAAGTGGCTGAGCAGATCTGGAAGAATTATCAGAAGATATTTGGGAAATGATATTGAAAATGAAAAAACCCCTTATTGTTTATATCATTTTAATTATGTTTTTCTCTTTTTCTGTAGAAGCATACGAGATATATGTAGCAGAGGAAAGTGAATATCTTCGATTTGAAGATATTAAAGGAGCAAACTTGATTACACTAGAAGGAAATCTTGAGTCAAATATACTCGCTATTCTTTATGTTGATGATGATTATTTAAAAAATCATCTAGAGGTTGATATCTCTTTTGATCCATGGGAAAGAATGACTAGCGCTCCGATTGAGGAATTTTCAGTTAACATCTGTAGATTAGGAAATCAATATGGTTTCGACTGGCAAACTGGATTTCCCATGAAAGATTGTTTAGAGAAATATAACTACACATTAACAACATCCAACAATAACAGATATTATGTTAGTAACGGAAAATTAGAGTTAAAGAATTACCCCAATTACAGAATACATTTTAATCCAGAATTCAATACATCTGGAGAGAGATTTGCTATTATTATATATTATAAAACGCCTACTTTTATTTTTGAGCAAGGAGACTATCAAGTTGCAAACTTATTTTTACCGAACATGAAGGAAAAGCAAATAGAAAACAGCATAGTCTTACCTGCTGAATCAGATATACCTCGTTTTCTCCCAAATGCTAAAGAATCAAAAAGAGAACCTTATCATGTCGGAGATAAAATATTTTATCGTTGGGCCTTCATATTTGAAGGAGATGGTGACAAAACAATTTGGTTTTGGAACGATAAAGAAGCAAAAGCAGCCCAAAACAGAACAAATCGGAATAATTTAATTTTAGGTGCTATCCTTGGTTTTATCGCAAGTATTATAGCAGGTGTGATAACTTATTACTTATCTAAGAGATTAGAAGAAAATAAATGGAAACCATACGAAGAGACAATACTTAGAAAATTCAACATATCAACCCATAATTTCATATCATTTATTCTAGATTTTTTAGGTCATAAACCGGATATAACTCCAGAAGAACTAAACTCAGAACATTTTCCATCTTTATATAAGATTAAAAGTTTCTTAAAATTGCAAGAATTAAATGAAACTAAAGAGAAATTATTTGATATAAGATTCAGAGTATGTTTTAGAGAAGAAAAAATAAAAAAACAAATTGAAGGCTTACTTGAATACAGAATGGTCCTTGAAAAATTATTGTTAAAAGAAAAAGGAACTTTAACTCCAAAACAATCATCAACTATCGAAGAATTAGAGCAAGAGATTATTGAAGCAGAGTCTCTACTTAAATTAGTAGAAGATGAAAATATTTCGATAAAAAATGTTAAAAAAATAGCACCTAAATTTTATTTAAGAATAATTAAATTGCTAAACGAATGTATTGATGAAGGCTTAATAATCAAACCTGAAGTAGATGATGATATTATCACTATACCCTAAATCTCTTCTAACTACAAATCTCTTTCCTCACAATCTCACTAATTCATGGCTAGCATACACTTTTATTTTATCCTGTTCTTTCAGCTTTTTATCATTGCTCCAAATTGCACACTTCAATTTTATGGCTAAGGCAAAATAATGGACATCATCTATATCTGGGCATATTGTCTGAGCTGCTTTAATGAATTCTTTATATTCTGATAGGGCAATAACTCGAATATTCGCTAAGGCCATAATATCATTCAAAAGAGATTTAATTTCTTCTTCTGAAAGCAGCGTTTTCTTAGAAACTTCGCCTCCGTGTTTCATAATCTCCCCAAATACAAATTCAGAAGTGTAAAGAGTGTGCCCGCTAAAAACAAGAAAATGCCGAGTATGGCTATCCCTCATTAACGCAGAAAAGAAAACATTTGCATCCACTACTAATTCCATGACTTCAAAACTCGTTTTGCCACGGCCTTATTAACTTTTCTACCTAACTCCAGAGCATCCTTCTCAGTCAACCTGCTTTTGGAAAGAAGCTGGTCCATTCTTGAAAGAAGCATCAGCTTTTCTTTTATTGCTTGCCGAGCTACTTCAGACCAATTCATTTCTGGATGCTGGTCCATTTCTGTTTTTAGTTCCGCCGGAACGGCCAAAGTTATGCTTACCATCTTGTATATTATGTTTATTACGTTTAATATGTGTTTATATTTAAATGTTTCCAGCAAAAATGTTGGCTGCCAAATCTGGAAGAATTATCAGAAGATTTTTGGGAAATGAATTTGCCACCAGATAGTGACTTAATAGGGGAGATTTTATAAAGTAACAGTAATAAGATAAACTAAATGACATTCAAAAAAAATTTTCTGGCTCTTCCTCTAGCATTAGCAGTGCTAGGATACGAATCTACTTACCCTGGATACGGTACTGTACCTGGAGATAAGGCAGTGATTGTTACCGGAGCAGAAATAAGGGATGAGGAAAGATCATTAGTTCATAATTCCTTCTGGGTTTACACCGCACAAGTTTACCATGAACTGCTCAAGAACGGCTACAAACCGGAAAATATTTTTGTCTTGTACTATGATGGAAAACCCGTACTTGACGATCCGGTGACGAAAGATAAAATTGCAGAATTAGGAATGGAATTTAACGGCTCCTATAACAATATTGCCACTGCTGAGAATGTCAAGACGCTCCTTAACGATCTAGAAAGCACTATAAGACCAGAAGAGAGATTCACCGTTTACTTTATGCAGCATGGTTCCGCCTCGCCTTTGGGAAAAATCGGCTTTGAGTATGACCATTCATCTATGCGAGGTTATGATCTTGATACCATTCTTGATGGAAATCGATCTGAAGAGATTCTCGTCGTGGTTAACAGTTGTTATTCCGAATCATTTACCAAGAACATAAAGCATAAAGCCATTGCCGTATCTTCCACCAAAGAAGGTGAGGAAGGAGTAGGAAACAAAGAGTACTCCTTTGCGGTGTTCTTTTCTGAAGAGATGAACAATCCAGAAAATGATACTGACAAAAACGGAATCGTCTCGCCAGAAGAAGCATTTAAGACTGCAAAAGTGAGAAATGAGGAATATTTGAAAAATCTGGAGCAGTTACTCAAAACAGAAGATCCGGAAAGATTAGAAGATCTTGCCTATGTAGGCTTTACTCCAACTTACAGGGAGATTCAGTAATTATAACTAACCACAAATCCTGGCATCCTCGCCCAAGTCTGAACTCAAAAACCGGTGCACCACATAATCCGGTAAGTACAACAGGTACGCAACAACTTCTTTCAGCGAATAGGCATCCTTATAATCAATGATCGTCTTTATCTGCTCCTCAGAAAAATTAAAATCAGCAAAGAATCTGCGGCAGTACTCGTACTCAGACTCTTTCAACTCCTCAAATTTTGTCCACTCCTGATGCAATCTGGCGTCATATTTTCGCACCACGCCGTGGAATAAGCGCATCAGGTGAGTCTCGTCAGGATCGACTGTGGTAACTTCCCACACTCCGGCTTTCTCCAGAGCAAATTTCTTGAAGGCCAGCTGGATCATGGACTTGATGTCGCCGATGCCTTTCCTAAGGCACAGATGGCAGATGGTTAAAAAAGCGTCATAGGTCGCTTTGGAGCATCTCTTAAATAATAACTGTGTAGATGGAACTGTCGTCGTCTTGGAAATTCTTTCCTCAGGTTTTTCCAATAGGTATTTCTTGGTATTGTTAAGAATAAACAAGTTTTTGAAACATTGGTAGATCCTTTCCTGCTCGGTAAAACAATTGATGCTGAGAATGTTGTGCATCCGGTCGGCAAGCTTGACTGGGATGGCGATTTCTTTTATTTTTTCGTCAGGATATTGAAAGATGGCAGAAATGGAACGGTAGTAAAAATCCCGCTTGTGCCGGGTAAGAAGCTTTAATGCTTCAATGATGGTCTTTACTTTTGCTGTTTCGCCGTGCTGCAGAAGGTCTTTCTCCAGCTCTCTAAAAACACGTTCCTCATACTTTTCCAGCGCGTTCATGTCAATCTCTTTTTTGCCAGCGCCAAGTTCATGCTGATAGATATCTACCGTCTCTTCTACGTAATCGTGTAATAGGCCGACAGAAAGAGTTATTTCATCGCTGATCTTGGCATCTTTCAATGCTAAGACTACATTCAAGGGGTGGATAAACGGTTTTTGTCCGTCTTTTCTTAAAGGAAGCTGGGCATAAAGCTGCTCTGTTTTTTGCAGAAGATAGGAAAAGAAGGGGCTGATCTGAGAAAAAGATGCTTTTAATTTTTCGAGATTGTCCTCCCGTTGCCAGTGCTGCAAGTATTTGAAGGCCTTGTATTCAGCAGTCTGTGTTGTCTGGAGCATGGGAAAAGGGAATAATACGAAGCTATTTTTAGATTTTTGCCTGCAAAAGAACCGGCAAAACCAAAATCTTTATAAACAAAACCGTAAAATTCACCACTACCATGGAATTCAAGGTTCTGGAAGAAACAAAAACAAAACTTGTTTTTGAGCTGAAAGGAGAAACGCACAGCTTCTGCAATGCCTTAAAACAGGAATTGCTGGATGTGAAGGGTGTCACACTGGCAACCTATCGTATTGATCACCCTTTAGTTGGCGTGCCGACCATGGTGCTGGAAACAAAGGATCTAGAGCCGCGAAAGGCTTTAAAGACCGCTCTCGCCAGTCTCAAAAAGAAAGCGGAAGCGTTTAGGAAGGAAGTTGCTGATTTTTGAATTTATGTCGGTGCAATATGAAAAGCAAGGCGATAGCGTTTGGCATTTTCTCTGTATGCCTGTGAACCAGAACTAGAAAGATGCGAACAATTTTTTCCGGATTTAGAATCAGTGATTCCTACGCCTGAATCAATGCCAAGAAAGCTTCAAGGAAGTGGGCGTCGTTCTTTTGAAGAAACTGTAGAATTTGATTACAGTAGAATTGTCAACGGCAAAGCTGATGTAGTAAAAGGAGTTCATATCGGTCGATTTGCGGAATATCACTGGTTCTGTGCACTTATTAAAAACCAACAGGATGAATGGCAGGCTAGAAGGTATATTGAACATTTCCGGAATCCGCCCAAACTTACGACCTTAAAGATTATCTCACTCCGGAGGGAATCTTTTGTGGGGTTGAACAGGTGATTATTTATCCGCAGAAACGTCCGCAGACGGAACACAAGGCTACCGAGCTTTAAGTAAAATATTCTCAGAAAATCATTTAAACTCCTTCATTTCTAAACTGTTCTATGCTTGACAAAGGAGTTTGCGTACGCTTCTATAAACGGAAAGATATCCAGGATGCTATCATAGCGCACGCCAAAAACAAAGAGATAGGCTTCCGTTATATTGATGCATTCGGCAAGCGGCCTGATATTCTTACCTATCCTAAAGAAATTCTTGAACTTTCTCTTCGCGGTGTAACATCCTTCCATGCCAGCGAGGAGTTATGGGAAAACCCTTTGGATTTAGAGAGCAGCAAATCAAAAAAAGAGCTTGACCAGCTGCGTTCGGGCTGGGATCTGGTGCTGGATATCGACTGTATTGATTGGGAATTTTCTAAACTGACTACCTGCCTTTTTATTAAAGCGCTAAAGGAGAATGGAGTTAAGGACATCAGCTGTAAATTTTCGGGTAATAAAGGGTTCCATATCGGTGTTCCTTTTGAAGCTTTTCCTGCACATATTGCAGGACAGAAGACTAAAGATTTATTTCCGATAGCTGCGCAAAAAATTTCACAATATTTACTGGATGTTATCACCAAAAGATATCTTATAAAAGACAATAAAATTTTCTTTGATGAGAAATATGTCTATACATTAGATGAATTAAATAATAAATTTGGGAAAAGGGAATTTATTATCAATAGCTGCAGTAGTTGCAAGAAAAAGATACATTTTGAAAATGATGCTGTTTTTGAGTTTATTTGTCCGAAATGTGAAAAAAGAGAAAAAGAACAAAAGAATTTCATAAAATGCGACAAATGCGGAATCTTAATGGAGAAGATAGAGAATAAAAAAAGTCTCTGTCCCTGCGGTTCTGATGAATATAATTCTAATTTTAATCCAGAATCAATATTGGAGATCGACACCGTCTTAATCTCTTCACGACATCTCTATCGCATGCCGTACAGCTTGCATGAGAAATCCGGATTAGTCAGCCTGCCGATCGATCCGGAAAAAGTGATGGAGTTTCAGAAAGAGATGGCTAAACCTGATGGTATTCTAATGCCGATGTTCACTTTCCTGGATAGAAATGTATCCAGTGAGAGTGCACGACAATTGCTTCTCCAGGCTTTAGACTTTGATGTGAAATTAGAAGAAGAAAAAGAACCTCTCAAAAAAGAATATGATGAACTGACCCTTACCAGCCCGATCAGAGAAGAGTTCTTTCCGCCCTGCATGAAATTATTGCTGCAAGGGATCAGCGATGGCAAGAAGCGGGGAGTATTTATTCTGATGAACTATTTAGGAAAAATCGGTTGGAACAAGGAGGAAATTGAAGCCTATCTTCACTCCTGGAATACAAAAAACGATCCAGAACCATTGCGTGAGGTGTATATCAAAGGGCAATTGCACAGTTTTAAAGCCGGAGAGAGACTTCCTCCTAATTGTAATAATGAAGCATATTACAGAGGCATTGGCATCTGCAAGCCGGATAGTTTTTGTCCTCGAATCAAGAATCCCGTAAATTATACGATCCTTAAATGGAAACGGCATCTGCAGGATAAGGAAGAGGAAGCGGAAGGAAAAAAAGGAAAGAAACAACGGCAGAAGAAGAGTCAAGAAATAGTAGTATAAACTTAATTATGTCTTTTCTTTTTTAGGTGAAAGTGATATCCCAGCAGTGTATGCTTCAATAAGTGTGTGAGCGCTTTTCTTGTAGACATCTTTAACCATCCCTTCCAGAGGCTGAAAATCCTGCTCGGCAACATGCCCTGCTTCAAGGCCTTGCCGGAAGGTTTTCATATTCTTTAAGCTAAGATCTTGATGAGCCTGCGCCAAATACAAGCCGAGGATGGTAGTTGCTCTGTCATAACCAGTTGCTTGAAGAATATCCTGTGCCTTAGTATATTGCTTCACAGCTTCTTCAGGATTCCCTCGCCGCAAGGAAATCTGTCCTATAGTCCTGACGGCATTGACAATGCCATTCTTATCGCCTAGTTTTACAAGAGTATCGATAACAGCTGCTTGTGATTCATAGGCTTTTTCCAGCGATTCGGAATCGTCTATCTGGACATAGGCAAAGCCGAGATGGAGCAGGACTTGGCTGAGGCGGTGCTGTACGTCCTTATTATCCGGATCCGACCTTAGAAGATCTTCGCAAGACATTCTGGAAATATTGTAATGAAGAATTGCTTCTTCAAATCGTTTCTCCGCAACCAGAACCAAGCCGCGCTGGTCTACAGCCTTGGCGCACGTCAGCGAGCTAGGTTTAGTGTATCGTAATACTTCATCCAAAGCCTGATGTGCTGCTGGAAGATTATTGTACCCTACTCTCTGCACGTCAGCCATGTTGATGCAGGCATGGGCCATCTCATCGAGCAGGTCTACATTGTTAAAAGGTGCTGCTTGTTCTCTAGCAGCCCTAAAGTCATCCATAGCTTCGTCATAGCGCCTGAGCATTCGTCTGGCAACGCCACGATGGTTATGCAAGGATGTCAAGTACCGTACCACTGAAAGCCTACCTTGTTCTGAACCATGATCTATGTGTCTGGTCTCGTCCATTGCTGCCGAGTAGACTATCTCAGCTTCAAGATATTGGCCATTCATCTCATGGCCTTTTGCTTTTTCAATAAGGAATTCTAAATCAACCATGACAAAGCTTGGAAGTGTATGAAATATAAAGATTGTGGAAGAAGATCTTCTTTTTGATAGAAATAGTTAAATAATCTCATTATTTCCATCTCATCATGACTTATCTGGTAGGAGTTGGCGGCGGCTCTGGCAGCGGTAAGGGGACAATTACAGATCTTATCCAGCTGCATTTGGAAAAATGGGGACTGCGCTGTCATATCCTTACTACTGATGACTGCTATCACAATTTTAGCCATCTGACAGAACAGGAGCGGGACAATCTATGTTTCAATCCAGATAAAAATTATGACCATCCGTCTTCCATTGATTTTGTACGCTTGTTGAAATTTTCCCAGGATCTCAAAAATGGGCAGCCGTTCTCATATCTGACTTATAATTTTAAGACTCACACCTATGATGCTGATTCTGTAGCGATAGACGTGCCAGAAAATCTTGATGTTGCCATCGTCGAAGGAAATTATGCTCTCTATTCAGATTCAGGTGCAGAAGTTGGCAAGCGTCTCGTGAATTTGTATGACCATAAGCTCTTTGTCACGACTGATCCGCTCATAGCCCAGCTTCGAAGAATCGAGAGAGATATCAAAGAGCGCGGCAGGGCGGTAGAACATATTGTTCGGCAACTAAGGATGACCGTCATTCCGATGTATAAGAGGTTTATCTATCCTACCCATCTTGCTGCAGATGATGTTGTTAACTGGGATGTAGACCCTTCCACCAATTCTCAACAAGTTAAAGATAAATTGATTAAAATTGCCAGGCAGAGAGCTTTGGTAGTGTATGAAGATGTGAGAGGAGCACTCAGAGGTACAGATGTAACTAAACCAGCGCTAGTTCACTGTTTAGATGAGCTCAAACCGGAGGAAGTTGCTCTGGATTTGCCTGAGTATGAGAATGTTTAGTAACTCTCCATAACGATAGGGTTTAGCCCTTCAAACAGAAACCTTTATAAATGAGCCCTAGTTTTTAGCTCAATCAAGTCCGAGTTCACGCGTATAGGGCTATTGCGTCATTTCTTGGACACTATACTATGGCAGAAAAACAAGAACAAAATTTCAAGCACATCGTCCGTGTTGCAAATGTTGATATTCCAGGCAATATGCAGACGCGCTTTGCACTTACTAAAATTAAAGGAATTGGCATTAATTTTGCCGACATGATTTGTACGGTAGCGAAGGTAGATAAGCATACCAAGGTAGGATATCTTCCTGATGACGAAGTAGCACGACTCAACGCTGTTGCTCAACATCCCTTGCAGAACGGCCTTCCTGTCTGGAGCCTTAACCGGCGAAAAGATTACGATTCAGGAACTGATCAGCATGTTCTTACCGGAACACTTAATTTTGTCAAAGATAATGATCTCAAGCGGCTGAAGAAGATCAAAACCCTGCGAGGTATCCGCCACCAGAAAGGCTTGCCTGTGCGTGGTCAAAGAACGCGATCCAACTTCAGGCGCAGTAAAGGAAAAGTAGTAGGTGTAACCAAGAAAGCTGCTCCTCAGAAGAGCGCGACGAAAACAGCTGAAAAGCCAGCAAAGAAAGAGAAAAAATAATACTGAATTGAACAAAGACTTACCATGGGAGACCCTAAAAAACTCAAAAAGAAGTACTGGACACCGATGCACCCCTGGAATAAGGAAAACATCGAGAGCGAACGAGTCGTGGTCAGAGATTACGGGCTCCATAATAAAAGAGAAATTTTCATCGCCAGTTCATTCTTAAAAAAATACAAGAATATCGCTAAAAAACTTATCGCTACGCATACCGTGCAGGGTGAGAAGGAAAAAGCACAAGTGTTGCAGAAATTACAGGCACTGGGGCTGCTTTCTGCCGGGGGAGAGTTGGATAACATTCTCGGGCTGGAGCTGAAAGATATACTTGAACGGCGTCTGCAGAGTCTTGTTTTCAGGAAAGGGATGGCCAAATCGATGAAACAGGCGCGGCAATTTATCACCCATCGGCATCTGATGGTGGGAGAAAAAGAAATTTCCATGCCTTCTTATCTTGTTTCTCTTGTTGAGGAAGGCTCGATCAGTTTCAAGGCGAAATCATCGCTGGCTGATGAGGAGCATCCTGAACGAATTGTTGCGGCTCCGGAAGAAAAGAAAAAAAGCGGTGCAGCTGAAGAAGCAAAGCAACCAGCAAAAGTTGATGCAAAGAAAGCTCCTGAGCCTGCCGATCCTGCCGATTTGGTAAGCGATGTGGAAGAACCGGAAGAGGTGCTGGAAGTATGAAACAAGAAATGCCCGAGGAAGCGGAAAAACAGCATCAGGAACCGCAATATGAAAAACAGCATCACTATCCTAAGATACGTTGGGGAATTGCTCACATCTACGCATCTTATAATAACACTATCATTACCGTGACCGATATTACGGGCACAGAAACCATTGCCCGTTCCAGCGGCGGCCAGATCGTCAAGATTGACAGGCTGGAAAGTTCTCCCACTGCGGCCATGGGCGCGGCAAAAAAAGTGTCTGAAATATGCAAGGAAAAGGGTATCAATGGCCTTTCCATCAGAGTACGGTCAAAAGGTGGACATAATGGTCCAAAGAATCCCGGTCCTGGTGCTCAGGCTGCGATAAGAGCCTTATCACGAACTGGCTTGCGGATAGGAAAAATTGAAGAAGTCACACCTGAGCCGCACAACGGCTGCCGGATGAAAGGAGGAAGACGGGGTAGACGAGTTTAATGCTCGCCCCTACATTACTACATTATATTTGATCAACAAACCTACACCATGAAATGCGAAAAACTAAAGGAAGAAAAGAAGAGAGGAAAATTGTCATTCCTGCTCAAGGGAAGCAATGAAGTGTTTGCCAACACTATCCGTCGCCTGATCATCGAAGAAGTTCCTACGCTGGCAGTTGATGATCTTGAGATCAAGGAGAACAGTTCTGCATTATATGATGAGATGCTGGGCTTGCGCTTAGGGTTGCTGCCAATAAAAACAGATTTGAAAAGTTACAGGCTGCCTAAGAGTGAAGATGAAATCAATGAGAAAAGCGCTAGCTGTACGCTGCAGCTAAAACTAAAGGCAGGCAAGAAAGGATATGTCTATGCAGGGGATGCGGAAAGCGCCGATCCGAAGTGCACGTTTGTCCATGCAGGCATGCCAGTTGTGAAATTATTGTCAAAACAAAAAGTGGATTTAACCATGACCGCTGTAATGGGCCAGGGAAAGGATCATGCCAAATGGATGCCGGGCTTGGCTGCATATAAGAGAGAGCCACTGGTTAAGGTAGGAAAAGTACAGCATCCGCAGAAACTAGCAGAACTCTGCACTGATGGTGTCTTCAAGGTGAAGGACAACAAGGTTGAATTGGTCGCTGATAAAATCTATGATTCCCTCTTGCTGGAAGTCTATGCTGAAGCAGATGAGGGAATACAGCTAGACTACTCTGATAATTTTATTTTCACGGTTGAAAGCTGGGGGCAATTGAGCTGTAAAGAGATGCTCACGAAAAGCGCCGAGATCCTGGCAGAAAAAGTTGAGGAATTGGAGAAACAGCTCTAACAACAAAATGGGTACACGAACAGGTCCGACAAACTACCAATTGCAACAATTGCTTCTCGACCTAGAAGAGAAAGCAAAGGACAGCAAGCTTTGGAAGAGAATATTATATGATCTGCAAAAGCCTACCCGGCAGAGAAGGATTGTCAATGTGTATAAGATCAATAAGTTTGCCAGAGACGGGGAAACTGTCCTGGTGCCTGGAAAAGTGTTAAGTGTGGGTGACATCACTAAGAAGGTTGACGTTGCAGCCTTTACTTTTTCACTGGAAGCAAAACGAAAGATTGAAGATGCTAAAGGAAAAACACTGTCAATTAGGGAATTGTTTCGGCAAAATCCTGAGGGCAGGAATGTGAGGATCTTGGGATAGCATGAAAATATACAATGGGGATGGAATTGTACTGGGAAGATTGGCTGCACGAGTAGCGAAAGACGCCCTTCTGGGAGAAGAAGTCCACGTTGTTAATTGTGAAAAGATCATTATCAGCGGGAAAAAAACAAACACCGTTGCTCATGAGCATCAACGCCGGGAGCGTAAAGGTTATCCGCTCAAAAGCGCAAAATTTTCCCGGCTGGCAGACAAGTTTGTCAGGCGATCGATCAGAGGCATGCTGCCTTGGAGATATACTCGAGGCAAGGAAGCTTTCAAGCAGGTCTTCTGCTATGCGCGGTTACCAGCAGAACTGGCAGGCAAGGAGATGATCCATCTTCAAGAATCATCCCGTGAAAAGCTTCCAAGTTTGCAGTACACGACTGTCGGAGACGTCTGCAAGCAGTTAGGAGCTAAGGAATACCCACAGAAATAAGGATCACAACAGTAGAGATATGATCATAACTATATAACATCAAAATATAAAATGGCAACAAACATCATTCAGACCAAAGGAAAGCGAAAACGCGCCGTAGCGCGAGCAACTCTTACAGAAGGAAAGGGAAAAATCAGGATTAATGGTACGCATCTGGAAAGTTATGGGAATGAAATGCTGCGCTTGCGCATCCATGAGCCATTGCTTCTTGCTGGCAGCATGGCCCAGAATGTTGATATCGATGTGCTTGCGCAAGGTGGCGGTGTTAACGGCCAGGCTGATGCAATCAGGCTGGCAATTGCCAGGTCTCTCATCAAGCACGAGCCAAAACTAAAGAAAACTTTTGAGGAATATGACCGGCTGCTTCTTGTCGCTGATATACGGCGGAAAGAAGCGCGCAAGCCCAACGATTCCAAAGCCCGGGCAAAACGACAGAAATCATACAGGTGATACAATGATAATTCCAATACGATGCTTTTCATGTGGAAAACCAGTAGGTCATCTCTGGGAAGAATACAGAGCCTTGTTAGAAAAAGGCGAGAAGGCAAAGAAAGCCCTGGACAGCCTAGATCTAGAGAGATACTGCTGCCGTGGGGTCTTCATGGGGCATGTTGATTTGATTGATATAGCTGCTGAATTCAAGCGGGCTTAATTATTTTCTTATTTTTTAGCCAATTCTTTAATATATTTAAGCGCTTGCTCTTCTTCTTCAGGACAATCTTTCATCTTTTGAACAAAAGTTATCACACTTCCCTGAGCCTTATATGCCTCATTCATCAGGGAATGATGAACTAAATAAGGATGCCAGCTCCACAATGATGCATTGTTTGCCTCCATGGACCTGAAAGGCTGAATTTCGGCAAATAATCGCTCACGCTGTTTCATTTTTTCTTCGATAGGCAGATCCTGTCGGTATAATTCTGTAAGCTTCCCGTAAATTTCATTAAATTTCTGCGCGAAAGCTGTAAGTTCATTAAAAGAGTCTTTTGCGGCATCACGTTTCTCATCAAGATTTTTTTGGGAAAAATATTCTACCCTGGCTGCATATCCAACCAAGGTACAAAAAGAGTCATCTAACTCATCTGAAAAACCAGGACCGATGTTATGTTCGACATTCTCATGACACATTTCATGGACGGCGATCTCAACCTGATTTGCAAAATCAGATTTTAAAAAATCGGGAGTGATGGGGCTTCCTAATCCTTCACCAGTGCTATGATAACTCGTAACTGCTCTCCAATAGGTGTCGTATCCCTGCCTGTTATAATATTCCTGTTCATCGGTAAGGGGATCTTTTTCAGATTCTAGATAGAGAAACCCGGCAATGTCTTCTCTGTACAAGCCGTCCAAATGGAGCTTTTCTGCCTTAGCTGCTCTCGAGATAGGCAAGGTTGTTCTTCCAGTTATAGATAAAAGAGAAACTGTATGTTGATGATCTTGCTCTTCGGTAAACCAAGTATAATGTTTGCTGTTTTTGTGAAAACCAAGGGAATCGATGGCAAACTGGCGGATCTCCAGAACTCTTTGCACTCCTTCTTTGTACTGGACTGGAACACGCTCTTCTAAAGGTGAACTGGAGACAGGTATCGGTTCAGAAGCAATAAAGGTAGTGGAAGTTGGAGCGCAGGCAGAAAGCAAAGCAGAAACAGCTATACTGGTAATCCCCTTAATCATAAATTGTTCTACTCCAGATCATTTATATCTTTTATGAAGGAAGGAGCTAATATGAAACTCTCTCGTTCGCACCCTCCCAGCCTTCAATATTGTAGGGGGAGGGCATGGCTTGTCTTGCGAATAGTATAGTGCTCACTGGCCAATTGGCGAGGGTTTCATATTAGCCGAAGGAAGGGTATAAATCTCACTTTTACCACAACAATACTTAAAAAACTCTTGATTCTATCCCAAAAAGTGGTAGAGACAAACATTCTTAATGTTCCAGAAGAACATCTTACTCCGGGAATGAGGCAGTATCTGGAAGCAAAGAGAGCGCATCCTGACTGCTTAATCATGCTTAGGATGGGTGATTTTTATGAGATGTTCTATGGGGATGCTATCACTGCTTCAAGGGAATTAGAAATAACCCTCACCTCCAGGGGTAAGAATGAAAAAAAGGCACCATTAGCAGGCGTTCCGTTCCATGCCTTAGAAACATATCTAGGCAGATTGATCAAGAAAGGACACAAAGTTGCGATCATTGAACAGCTGGAAGATCCCAGAACAGCAAAAGGTCTGGTGAAACGGGGATTAGTACGTATTGTCACTCCTGGAACTGTGATCGAATCTTCATTGTTGGAGGAAAAGGAAAACAATTATATCCTGGCTGTTACTTCATTTGGTGAAGCGTTTTTCATTGCTTTCTGTGACCTTTCTACAGGGGAATTTGTGACCAGCTCAGCTCATTCACAGGCTCAGCTGATGAGTGAAATAACTCGCCTTCATCCTTCCGAATGCCTTATTCCTGAAAGTCTTCGCGTCAATGTTGAGCTTGTCTCTAAAATTGAAAACAGCGGCTGTTTCCTTAACACTCTGGAGGATTATTTTTTTAAAGTTGACAAGGCCCGGGAAGTTCTGCTCCATCATTTTGCGCTTTCCTCTCTCGATTCTCTCGGTTTGGAGGAACAGAAGAATAATCTTGCTGTATCTGGGGCGCTGTTGAAATATCTTCTTGACACGCAGAAAAACTCTCTTACCCATCTAAAAAAAATAACTTTGCGCAATAATTCCACAACCATGCTCCTCGATTCCAGCACCTTGCGCAATTTGGAATTGTCGAGAAATATCAAAGATGGCACAAGCCGGGGCAGTTTGTTGTCGGTGCTGGACATGACTGTCACGGTGATGGGCGCGCGATTATTGAAACGCTGGCTTAAGGAACCGCTCCTGCAAAAAGAAGCTATCCAAGCTCGGCTGAATGCTGTCGAGGTGCTGCATAAGAACGTCATCAGCAGGGAGGAGCTGATTGGCCTTCTTAAAGGCGTATATGATCTAGAACGGCTTATCAGCAGAGTCAACTACGGAAATGCGAATCCACGTGATCTACTAGCTTTACAAAAGTCATTGCAGCAGCTTCCAGCTATAAAGGAGAAGGTATCCTCCTTTGATGACCCGCTCCTTTCAAGACTGGCAGAGATGGAGACGTTGCAGGATATTTATTCTCTTCTTAAAAATGCGCTGAAAGAAGAAGTTCCCATCACTCTCAGGGAAGGAAATATCATTAAACGCGGATTTAATCAGGAGTTAGACTCCTTGCGCGATATCAAACTGAACAGCAAGCGCTACCTGCAGGAGCTGGAAGAGAAAGAAAAAGAAAAAACCGGCATCAACACCTTAAAGATAGGCTATACAAGAGTGTTTGGTTATTTTATTGAAGTTACCAGAAAAAATGTGCATCTTGTTCCTTCACAGTACATCAGGAAGCAGACTACGGCTAATTCCGAACGCTATGTTACAGAAGAATTGAAGATCGAGGAAGAGAAAATCCTTGGCGCGGAAGAAAAAATCAATGTACTGGAGTATACCCTGTTTCAAGAATTACTTGCCAAAATTGCAGAGAAAACCAGTGAAGTGCAGGAAACGGCAGCAACCCTGGCTGTTCTTGATGTTCTTGTCTCATTCGCAAAGACAGCCATGGAGCATAATTATAGTAAACCAGCGCTTGTTGATGAGAAAGTTATCCAAATCAGAAATGGACGGCATCCAGTTATCGAAACCTTTGAGTCACGTTTTATTCCAAACGACATTTACCTTCATGAAAACGAGATGATGGTCATTACCGGCCCGAATATGGCAGGAAAAAGTACGATCATGCGCCAGACTGCCTTGATTGTTTTACTGGCGCAGGTAGGTTCCTTCGTTCCTGCTGAGGAAGCTGTGCTAGGAATAGTGGATCGGATCTTCACTCGCGTTGGAGCGTATGATGATCTTAGTTCTGGGCAAAGTACTTTTATGGTAGAGATGAATGAAACTGCATCCATCCTGCACAATGCTACTGAACGTAGTTTAATCATCCTCGACGAAATTGGCCGTGGAACAAGCACTTTTGACGGCGTCTCTATCGCCTGGAGTGTTGCTGAACATATCTACAATTCGATAAAAGCAAAAACACTGTTTGCAACACATTATCATGTCCTGAACAAGCTGGCGGAAAAATTTGAACGGATCAAAAATTATAATATCGCAGCCAAGGAAGTTGACGGAGAAGTTGTTTTTCTGCATAAGCTGGTTGAAGGAGGCACTGATCAGAGCTATGGCGTGCATGTAGCAAAACTGGCCGGTCTGCCTGATGACGTTATTGAACGGGCTAAGGAAATCCAAGCAGAACTAGAGAAAGATGATGCAATGGTTGGGAAAATGAAAGTCAAAAAGATTTTGCAGCAGAAAAGTTTGGATAGTTTTTGACTCCTAGATCATTGTCAAAATAGGACTGGGCGGACCATCGGTCAATAGACCGATGGCATGTTCGCTTTGCTCACCGCCCAGCCTAATTTTGAGCACGCAAGTATTCCACAAATATTATGTGGTTTGCTTGCAAACCACCACTCAATAGAGTGGTGGAATACTCAGCGTTTCAATTATGATTATTTCTAATTATATTTATTTCCGGAAATCGCAACACCCAAAGCTAAATCAGCTGTGGTGAGTATTGAAAAATGGGCTGCAAATACATCGATGCTGCTGCTATAGCTGACCTCTACTTTTGGCGGGCGAAGATTAGATCCGTCAAAATTCTCGTCCGGCTGCCGTGGACGGTACAAGCCTGGCGGTGAGGTTGCAATAAGGTGGTGGGATTGAAATTGTAATCGTGAAAAGAGATACACATAACTACTGCTAAACTGCTTCTCCATAGTCATGCCGCCCCAACCCTTGCAAGAGGGGCTGCTATGAACCATCATTCCTCTCTTATCAAAAGCGATTTCCTGTTCTTCTAAGGGAGGAAGCTGCAGGGAAGGCCCCAAAAAACCGACAGCAGCACAAGCTTGTTCAAGTGTTTGCTCACGAGCAGGTTTAGGGATAAATAGATACTGGTGCGTCTGTAAAAATATTTTAACCGGCCCTCTTTTGTTTATTTCCTTCCAGGTGTAAGGCATGGCTCTATAATAGGGAAGGGTGATATCATACAACTGCCAGCCGGCATCATTGACAATCTCAGCTAATCGCGAGCTGCCTACAAAAGCACCTGCCTCTGAGAAATGCCCTAACATATCCTTAGTATAGTTTGTAATTATATAAAGTTATTTGGCAATAATCTGCATTATATCCTCTTCCTTATTTCCTTATTTTCCTTCTCAGCAGCTGTATTAGCATATACGTGCCGAACAGTACCGCGCCTGCCACAGCCAGTACAGCCCAGTCAACAAGGTTTAGCGGTACAGTTTTAAAAAATGAAGAGAGTGGAGTGTAAATCGTCAGCAGATGTAGTAGGATGGAAGCAGCAACCGCAGCAATCAGCCATTTATTGCTGAATATCCCGAGCTTGAACTCTGAACGAATAGTTTGCAGCCGTACTAATTCAAAGACGACTAATGATGTAAATACAATAGTTCTTGCTTTTTGCGCCCCAGAGGCCTGGTAGAGCCAGAATAAAACCGTACAGACAATGCCGATTAAAGAGCCGATGAGGATGATGCTCCACCGTAATTCCTTGGAGAGGATGCTTTCTTTCGCCGATTTTGGCGGACGTTCCATGATTCCAGCCGAATGAGGATCAACACTTAAGGCGGTTGCCGGTAATCCATCAGTGATCATATTTACCCACAAAATCTGGATGGCGGTAAGAGGCAGTGGAAGCTGCAGAATTGAGGCAAAGAATATAACCAAGATCTCTCCCAGATTGCTGGAGAGCAAATAATTGACAAATTTTTTGATAGTGTCAAAAATTCCCCTTCCCTCTTCGACAGCATTGACGATGGAAGTGAAATTATCATCAGCAAGAACCATGTCTGCTGCTTCTTTAGCTACATCAGTTCCGGTTTTTCCCATGGCGATGCCGATGTCTGCTTTCTTCAACGCTGGCGCGTCATTGACCCCGTCTCCGGTCATGGCAACAATATATCCTTTCTCTTTTAAGGCTGTGACAATTTGCAGCTTATGTTCGGGATTAACACGTGCAAAAACGCCAATTTTTTCAATTTCTTTTTTTAAGTTGGGCATCTGTTCTAAATCCTGCCCGCTGACCGCCTTTCCTTCGATGCCTAATTGCTCAGCAATGGCCTTTGCAGTACCGAGATGATCACCGGTGATCATGATCACTTTGATGCCCGCTTTCTTGCAGAGAGCGATGGATTTTTTGGCTTCCTTCCTGGGCGGATCGATCATAGCTTGAAGGCCGACAAAAATCATCTCCTTTTCGGCTGAAGCAGAGTCAGTAAAGGTATCCTTGTAGGCAAAGCCCAGCACACGTAAGGCTTCCTTAGCAAACAATTCATTCTGTGCATACACTTCTTTCTTCATCGCTCTATCCAAACGCTGCACCGTTCCGTTGACAAGAATCCTGTTGCATCGTTCAATGACCACATCAGCAGCCCCTTTGGTGTAGGAAACGGTTCCTTTCGGTGCCTTGTGGATCGTGGTCATCATCTTCCGTTCTGATAGGAAGGGAATTTCATCTATCCGCGGCTCGTTTTTTTGCAGTTCTTTTTTAGTAAAGCCGGCTTTTTCTGCTGCTATTACCAGCGCCGCTTCTGTGGGATCGCCAACAACATTTTTCTGGCCATCTTTATTATTCTCTTTTTTGTCTTCCACTACTGCGTCGCTGCAGAGGGAACCGATTTTGAGGAGCAGCTGCAATGGCTTTGGATCTGCCAGCTTTGTGTCAACATAGAAGGCTCCTTCTGTACCATAGCCAGAGCCGCTTACATCATAGACAGTGCCGCTGGCCCAGATTTTGGTAACTGTCATTTCGTCATGGGTGAGGGTGCCGGTCTTATCCGTGCAGATAACATTAACACTGCCAAGAGTTTCAACTGACGGCAGGTGACGCACCAGCGCATTTCGCTGGCTCATCCTCTGCACACCAACTGCAAGCGAAATAGTAATTACTGCCGGCAGGCCTTCAGGAATCGCCGCAATCGCCAGGGCGATGGCTATGAGAAGTGTTTCTACAAGACTTTCTCCTGAAAGAAGTCTAATGATAAAGACAACCAGCACAATCATGATGACTGCAAGGATAAGGTACTTTCCTAAATCGCGCAACTTCTTCTGAAGGGGCGTTGCTTCCTGCGGCGATTCTTTGATCAGTTTGGCTATTTTCCCGACCTCGGTGCTCATCCCGATATTGGTAATCAGGGCTTTTCCTCTTCCTTTTGGAATCGCTGTTGAGGAGTAAACCATGTTTTTTCTGTCAGCCAGGGGTGTTTTTTCTGGGAGGGTTTCTATGGATTTACCTACGGGAAGAGATTCTCCGGTCAAGGAGCTTTCCTGGGTGTAAAGGCTATAGGCTTCAAGTATCCGTGCATCGGCAGGAACTTTGTCGCCTGCTGTCAAAACCAGAATATCGCCGGGAACCAGAAATTTGCTGTCAATTTTAGCTTCCTTGCCGTTGCGCAGCACTTTTGCCTTCAGCGAAACCATCTTTTTCAGGGCTTCGATGGATCTTTCTGCCTTGAACTCCTGTACAAAGCCGAGGACAGAGTTGAGCAGCACGATTGCTCCAATGACGATCGCATCAGCGTATTGCTGTAAAGTGGTACTTCCTGTTTCACGCATTGCAAGAAAAAGAGAAATTGCCAAGGCAACCAGCAGCATCCACACTAACGGGCTTGAGAATTGCTGTAGCAATATCCTTACGGGATGTGTTCTTTCCTCTCCTTTCAGCTCATTGAAACCATGCTGGTGCAGTCTCATCTCTGCTTCGTGGTTGGTGAGCCCGTTTTCGGAGGACTTTAGTTCTTTAAGAGCCTCTTTTACTGATAAGGAATGATAATTAATTGAAAGCTGCTGTTCGCGGTTAGAATTACCTTTATCCATCAATTCCCCTCTCTTGTGGCGATATTAGGAATTGTTATATAAAAAGATTTGGGTTGTTAATCAGAAAAAATTATTCCAAGTTACAATTACCATAGTGAAATGCTTCATTAGCTGCTTTGGCGCATTCCTTGGCTTCAGCAGGAGTTATGTAAGCACCAGGATAATTTAGCATGCCTGACAAAGATTCACTTGAAGCTGTTACAATATCTCTTAGCAACCACCCATCACATTTTGTTCCAGTATTAGTCAAAACAAGAAAATTAAAGGGATTATTATAGTTCTGATTAGTAGGTGAACCACCATATGCAACAGCGTTATTGTTCCATTGGTTAAGTTTAAGTGCAACTGCTTCTCCACCTAAGGACCCTCCTGCGGTATTTGGTGCAGGATTAGTAGTATACTGAGTTAATTCTGTTGGCGTACCTTCACTAGGTAGAAAGCTGACTACATCTTCTGCTGTTTCAAATGTAAGACTATAACCGTCATCTGTAATATCTAATGGAAATTGGCTGACAGCTTTTTCAACGTTACTTATGCTACTGCCCCAATTTTCCTGTGATTTTAATTCATACATTCTACTTTGTGGGCATGAATCTTCACCACCAACGCCACCTTGACCACCAATTCCACCATAACCTCCGTTAGACATAGCTCCACCACTACCACCGTAACCTCCAACACTTTGAGAACTTGTAATACTGGTGGTAGCCATATCATTGGGTGCTGGTTTTAATTCTTCATATCCGCACGCTAAGGTACTCATAATAGTCAAAGAGCTTATAATTCTTGTAAGGTTTTCAGGTATCATTTTTACTACTTAAGAGGGTCTATTTATAAGATTTTCTCTTTTTTTTTTACTATTTATAATTTACTTTTGTCGGAGATTAATTTATTCTGCTTTCAGGAACTAAACCCCACCAGAGCTAACAACAAATATTTATAAATTGAAAGATTTTCATTAACGTAGATGTACTTTGGAAAAAAGGGTGAGTTAGCTAGTTTAATAGCTCTAGGGCTAATATTATTAGTAGGGGGCATACTTTTCCTTCGTCAAGGAGGGATCACTGGTGCTGTCATAGGTACCGAAGGAATAACAACGCAAGCAGCATATACCATTTTTAGCTGCCAAAAGCTCAATGAAACAGGAGCAACGTATACTTTAGGGGCAGATGTTAGTTCGACCAGTACTTGTTTTACCATATTAAATAATAGTGTTACATTAGACTGTAACAACTTCAAAATTACATTTGCGACTATCGATCCAGGATATGCTATTAACAATACTGGTGCAGAAGGGGCCACTGGTCCGCCTAAGAATCTAGATAGTGGTTTTCATCACGTGACTATAGATAATTGCATCATAGTTGATGCATTTGATGGAGGTAGTCGTGGGGCCATAGTATTTAATAATGTCACCAATTCTACAATACGCAGAACCCGTATTTTTCTGACAGAAATTAGTGGTAGTACAGGTCCAAATATTTTTGCAATTCAACTCCTCAATTCATCCAATAATACCATAATTGATACCAATATTACTATCGGGCCACTAGTGAATAATATCAATGGAATCATTCTCAATGGAACTTCAACTGGAAATCTTATTCTCAATACAAATATCAGCGTGTATGGCCCAGGAGGAACAAGGGCAATCCAGGATGTTGCAGACTCAAATACACAAACTACAAATTCTTTAAAGTATAATAATACACTTGGAGAGATTAATTGGACTAAAACAAATCTAACAACAAATCTTAGCTTGCTTATCAGGGAAACAGTCTTCGTACAGAATAATTTAACGGGGCTGCTAGACAACCCAGGAATGCTCAACTTAAACACCACAGCAGAAATACAGATCCGAAGTTTGGTATACAAGAGTCTGCCTCGAATCTTTAGGAATGGTCTCTTCGTTTGTGATAGCGTAAGCGTACCGATTTGCAATGCTACTACATATGATCCTTATGCAGGCATTCTCTCCTTCAACGTCAGTTCATTCAGCAATTACACCACTCTGGCAGAAAATGTCAGTCCTGCTGTTACTATCAATAATCCTGTCGCAACTGCCAATCTGAGCGGAGGTCTGCAGCCATTCAATACAACTGTAACTGATCTTTCTAACGTCAGCGCTGTTATTTTCATGTTTAACACTAACACAACTCCCTTTAATATAAGCGCCACCAACAGTTCCGGAACAAGCTGGAATGCCAATGTTAATATATCCGCCGTTGTAGAGGGAGCGCACACTGTTACGGTCTTTGCCAATGATACAGTAAACAATACAAACAATGCCAACCGGAGTGTAACGGTTGCAATTACTGTTGATTTGATGGCACCGAATGTTTCTAATGCTACTGTTCAAAGCTCCCTTAACGGCCAGAACTTCAGTGTAAACTCCTTCAATCAGAGTTTTAACGTTCAGCTGAAGGATTATACTCAATTGCTAGCTGCAGGAACTGGCGTGCGAAATGCCACCTATAGTTTTGATAATGCTTCAGGTACAGGATTTAATGCCACTGCAGTGAATAATTCAGGCACTTGGTCAGCCAGCTACAACGTTTCCGGCCTGGCAGAAGGAAATCACACGGTCCGCATCTTTGCCTTTGACTATGCTGCGAATCTAAATAATAGTGAAATCATCACTTTTGAAGTAGACTTTACTGCCCCCAACATCACCATAGTCAGCCCAGTAAATGGCTCGAATTATAGTGTCAATTCATTTGATCAGACCTTTAGCGTTCTTCTTCGTGATCCTGACAGTTTAACTGACGTGAAGAATGCCACATTTAGTTTCAACAACGCTTCCGGTACTGGATTCAATGTTACTGCTGTGAATAATAGCGGCTCCTGGAGCGCCAGCTACAATGTTTCTTCTCTCAGGGAAGGCAGCCATGTTATGCGGGTTTATACATACGACTTTGCTGGTAATCTAAATAATACCGAAACTATCACCTTTGACGTTGACTTCACTGCCCCCAACATCACCATAGTCAGCCCAGTAAATGGCTCGAATTACAGTGTCAATTCATTTAACCAGACCTTCAATGTCAGCTTGCGTGATCCTGACAGTTTAACTGATGTGAAGAATGCTACGTTCGCCTTCGACAACGCTTCAGGTACAGGATTTAATGTTACTGCCGTAAACGGTTCCGGATACTGGGCGGCTAAGTATAACGTTTCCGGGCTGGCAGAAGGCAACCACAGTATGCGGATTTATACCTATGATTTTGCCGGCAATCTGAACAATACGGAAACTATTCCATTTGACGTAGACTTTACTGCTCCAAATATTACTATAGTCACTCCAGTCACCGGCCAGAATTTTAGTGTTAGGTCTTTTAATCAGACCTTTAACGTGAGCTTGCGTGATCCTGATGCTTTGACAGATGTCAAGAATGCAACGTTTGGTTTTGACAATTCTACTAGTCCTGGTTTCAATATCACTGCGGTGAATGGCTCTGGTTATTGGGCAGCCAGCTACAATGTTTCCGGCTTGGCAGAGGGAAACCATACCCTGCGCATCTACACCTACGATTTTGCAGGGAACTTGAATAATACAGAAACGATCACTTTTACTGTCGATTTCACCGTACCGGCCGTAAATATTTCAGCTCCGACTGATGGCGCAACGATCTTCGGGACGAGGGACTTTAACGCCAGCGTCAAGGACAACCTTACCTCGGTCAATACTGTTTTGTTCCAATTCAGCAATGGTACCTCGCCGTTCAATCGAACAGCTACAAATACGTCAGGTACCTGGGGTGTTAGTGTAGATACTACCACCATAGAAGAAGGCAGCCTCATCGTAACAGTATTTGCTAACGACACCGTTGGCAACATGAATAATACCGAGACGTTATCTCTTACAGTTGACAATATAGCCGTACCTAGCGGCAGCGGTGGCGAGTCTAGCCCGCAAGCTTCAGCATCTTCAGGAAGCAAGCCGGCTGCAGAAGCGCCAACGCCTACAGAAGCAGCAGAGAGTGCTGAAGTTTCTGAAGTTGCTCCCATCGCAGCTGAGGTTTCCGCTGCGATCGGACCGCCGTCCCCTGCTGGTGTACAGACTGGATCCCTTATCCAGATCGAATCAGCGACCGTTGAGATTTATAACTCAGGAAAGAAACCTATCACCGTCTCTGCAGCGATTAAAGAGGACTTTTTCCTTGAGAATGAAGAGAATGTCAAGAAGAAAATCAGCGATAAATTAGCGCAGCAGGGGAAATTAAGCCCGGAAAAAGTTGAGGAGGAGTTACATGCTCTTGCGCTTCTTGAAAAGATGGAAGTGCTGCAGGCTTTTACTGGGAAAAAGGGCAGCTTCTTTCCCTTGGTCGGTTTAGCTTCTCCGGTTCAGCTGATCCAGCCTACCGGCGAGCATATTGCTGCCAATCTCCTTAAGACTGAACTGATCAATGCCCAGGATTTCCATGCACTTACTATCCAGCCCGGGGAGCGTTTTACTGGGGAAGTGAAAATTAAGCGAGGCTTATCCCTCAAGCCAGAGCCGGTCCAGGTTGTTTTTAGTTCAGAAGAGGGGGTAGTTCTTAGCACGGAATTTACTGATGGAGCCAATATCCTGGTCGGAACGGAGCTTGATCTTGTTGATAAAGAACAAAGTGTCTTTGACATCTATGTCCAGATTCCTCCAGATCAGGAAGAAACATATATGATCGAGCTGACCTTTAACCAGAAAAAACCAGTTACAGCTCAAATCCCTGCAACGAAAGTATCATCAAAATTTGCTTCGTTTCTTCCCCTGGTGTTCCGTTCAGGGAAGGAAGGGACAGAAACAGCCTATACCGACTTGCTTGGTCCTTTTAAGGTCAATCAAAAGGGCGCCCTTATTGCTGCTCAATACCAAGTCAGCACGAAAGGGACGTATGATATTATCAGCAAGACCTTCAAGGGCGGCAGCGAACTGGTTGCCGAGAACCATTTCCAGCTGGTTTTAGAATGAGCAGGTTCTAGCGTCTTCTGTTTCTAATATTCCTAAACTGATTCACATCACGAAACTAATTCGCTTTTTTTAAACACAGAGAATTTCACCAGTCCTATTTTGACAAGAAATAAAAAAAATAACAACATTGACGCAGACGAGGCAGGGGTTGCTCCATCCGGGATGCCGAGTAGGATAAATTACAAAGTAATTTAGCCGTCTGCCGTCAATGATGTTGTTATTTTTTGCTTATATTTAATCGTTAAAACAACATGCGAACTAAATACGGAATAGTACCCTAGGCATCTTCTGTTCGAAAGCTTTATAATGCCTAAAAGTTTCATTGATTCTAAAAGAAGGTGACACAATGCTAGTATTTGGAGTAGATATACCTTTAGTAGAGATTATACTAATTTTTGCATTAATAATCTTTCTCCTATTAGTAGAAGTGATCATTGTCATCTCTCTTTTACTGCGGCATCTCAATAAGACCAAGAAATTAAGTCTTTTGATCGAGAAATTGTCTGAGACGATGCTGGAAATAAAACGGGCCGAGATCGAAGAGCTTGATAAATTGAGAAGAAGATAAAATAAATTTAAGATTAAAATTAAAAAGAAGATTCTACTTTTTCTTCTCTTCAGCTTCCAGAGGAGCCACTTCGTTGATGATCTTCTGTGGTATTCCGGCATCAGCCATAGCTTTCCTGGCTTTCTTGGGCTCAGTTTCAAACAATTTCAAGATATCCTTAGCTCTGGCAGTGAATTCAGTATGGCGTTTCTCTGCCTCTTCCTGTAACCGTTTCTTCTCTTCTTCTAGATGCTTCTTCTCTTCCGCAGTCAATTCGGTCTTCCCGGATCTGATCTTTTCATCATAACGACCGCTGCTGATAGCTGCTAGCGCTTCCTGAGCCGGCAGACCTTCAATGAGAATACCCATGGACTGGCAGGTGCCAGCAATTTCACGTATTTTAGCTTTCAGGTCTGCACCTAGAAGTGAGTCCTGTTTGGTTTTAGCGATCTTGATCAGCTGTTCAATCTTAAGATCGGCAACTTTCTCTGTCAAAGGATTGGAAGAACCTTTTTCCACCCCTGCTTCTTTTTTAATCAAGGCAGCAGCTGGCGGAGTGCCGATCTCAATCGTAAATTCTTTAGTTTCAGTGTTGATGGTAACTTTTACCGGCACTTGCATCCCGGCCAGATCTGCGGTTTTTTTGTTGATCTCCATAACTACCTGACCGATATTGACGCCGGTCGGCCCTAAAGCTGGGCCTAATGGAGGTGCAGCAGTTGCCTTCCCTCCTTGAATAAGAGTTTCTACAGTTTGTTTTGCCATTGAAAGTCACCTATATGAGTATACAGTGCGTAACTTTAAGCTTGAAATAGGGATTATTTATAAGGGTTTCCAAAAAAAGGATTATGTAGTCTATCCTCACCGAACAATAGGGATATACAACTGCCTGGCTTGTTGGCTTCCCAGTCTTTTTCTGACGCCCTCTGCCGCTGCAGCACGCATGATGTGGATCTGCATGTCGTTAAAAACAGGCTTCTCTGCTGCAAGCAAGCGCTGGTAATGATCACTGTCATCGCTCATGAAGCTCCGTTGGTAGAAGCGGTATACAGCTCTTCCAGCAAAATGGTTGCCAGTTTTGTAGATGGGCGCATTAAATCTTCTGGCTGCGTAACGGATCTGTTCAGGAAGAGCCGACAATGAAGTGAAAAGCTCTTCATTTTCAATGGAAGAGTAATAGCGTTCTTCTCCATCGCTAAGGTCAAAATGATGTCCTAATTCATGGCAGGCTACCTGCAATGCCTCTCCGTGTCTTCCGGTTATGGCAACATATCCTTCACTTTTTCCTCCACAATATTCTGTTGTATTCAGAACGAGAGCGATTCCATCTGCTTGTGAAAATGTTTGTAATTCTGTTACGACCCTACTTTCTTGCTGTCGCTCAACAAATGCTAACCGTTCTATGTGATTGATTGGCACCGGCACTGAGGCAGCAAGGTAGGAGAACTGTACTGGTATTTTACTAAACTGCTTTCCGAGGTCAAAGGCTAGGTCGCTGACAACATCACTGATCTCTATTGCAGTAAAGCCAACTGGAATAAGCAGAACCTGATAACGCTGTTCATCAAGATCAGCAAAGTATCTGATATCAGAGGATTGTGGTTTCTTTTTGCTGCGACTGCGAAACATCGGTTTTCCTTGATATTGTCCTGTCCTGATTGCTTCATCTACTGGCTCACAATTGCCCTTGCTGTAGTCAAAGGGGCGTCTCTTCCGGAAGGATGGATTCTGCACTAATCTTTCTAGCTGTGGGTTTGCTTGTATGATGGCTGGCATATCCGCAAGGAAAATAATGAATTTTTATAAACGTAACTTCCTGAATCATCAGTTCCACCTTCAAGAATGAACACTTCTGAGTAGTAACTTTTTAGGAACATTTATATAATTTCGTCTTTTTGATGAGGTATGGATATAAAACTCGTTGAATCGGGGAAGAGATTTTCAGATGAAGAGGTACGTGAACTAGAACAATTCTTGTTAAGATTACCTGCCTCGCATCTACGATCTTTAGAGCAGATTGAAAGAGTAGGTTCGTTTGGCAGGGCATTTGCTGATTCAAGTCCATGGGGTTGTGGGCAAGAGATTAGGTTATTTGACGGTTTTTATGCTTTAGATCCAGCACAACGCGAATATGTCTTTCTTCATGAGATGGGTCATACATATTTTGACTTCATAGATGAAACTGAAGGCGATAGATCGATGCTAAAATTAGGCCCATGTACAAGGGAAGATGTCGCTCATCTTTTGAGAGTGCAATGGATGGAGTTGGGATTATGGGAGTTAGATCCTGAAAATTGGGAAAAAGTAAAGGCATTAAATCCTGCTAACAGTGCAAACAGGGATAAATATACTTATATGGTCATGTATAAAAACCCAAACCATGAGATGGGAGAATGGGTCTGTCCAGTTGAAACACGAATTCCAAAAAGATTATCTGATTATAGCTTTAGATATGATACACCGGTCTATTCACCAAAAGAAGAGATGGCAGATGCGTATGCGTTATATGTTTTAGATAGGGAGCATTTTCTAAGAGCTACTGAGGCAAATAAGGCAATTAAAGCAAGGTATGACTTTACTCAACGGCATTTCAATGATGCTTCTGTTGGATCTATAAACCTAGTCCGATAAAAGTGTAACCAAATTTATAATCACCATAACCTTTATCAACATAAAAATAATTCTAAAGGTATGCAAAAAGTGCTTCTCCTGATCCTGGATGGCTGGGGATTTCGGAAAGAAAAAAAAGGAAATGCCGTTAAGCTGGCAAAAACTCCTGTTCTTGACAGCTTGTTCAAAAACCATTCCCATACTTTGCTAAAAGCTTCTGGTCCTGCAGTAGGCCTTCCAGCCGGGGTCATGGGCAACTCTGAGGTCGGACATTTAACCATCGGCGCCGGAAGAATTCTCGATACCGACTTGAGGCGCATCAATATAGCTATAAAAAACGGTTCCTTCTTTAGAAATAAGGCTTTACTGGAAGCTGTCAATCACGCCAAAAAGAATAAGCAGAAACTTCATTTCATGGGTTTGCTGAGCGATGCCGGGGTTCATTCGCACATCGATCATCTTTTTGCATTACTGGAGTTGGCAAAGAAAAAAGGAATCCAAGATGTCTATGTCCATGCCTTTCTCGACGGACGGGATACGCCGCCAAAAATGGCTGCAACATACCTCAGACAACTTCAGGAGAAAATGGAACAGCTTGGTATAGGCACATTAGCAACGATGATGGGGCGCTTTTATGCTATGGATCGCGACAACCGCTGGAGACGTGAGCATAAAGCCTATGAATGCATGGTTGATTGTGTCGGCAGGAAGGGAATTTCAGACCCGCTTAAAGCACTTGACTATGCCTACGCGAAGGGCGAGACAGACGAATTTGTCAAACCAACCATTCTAGTTGATAAATGCGTCGTCGATGAAAATGATTCCGTGATCTTTTTCAATTTTCGTTCCGATCGGGCCAGGGAGCTGACCAGAGCATTTGTCTGGGGAAGATTTAAGGAATTCAAGAGAAAGAAGATTATCGGGCTGCATTTTGTTTCTTTAACGCAGTATGATTCCTTAGTAAAAATTTCTGTGGCTTTTCCCCCAGTCGTGCCGCAAAAAACATTAGGAGAGGTAATTTCAGAAGCAGGCATATCACAGCTGCGCATTGCCGAGACAGAGAAATGGGCGCATGTGACCTATTTTTTTAACGGCTTGTGCGAATGTGTTTTTCCAAATGAAAAGCGGATCCACATCCAAAGCACTAAAGCAGTTAAGACCTATGACCAGACTCCTGAAATGAAAGTGAGACAGATCACCGATGCGCTGTTACGGAATATCCATGACCATGATTTCTTTGTTGTCAATTTTGCCAATGGTGATATGGTCGGCCATACTGGAAACCTACAGGCAACCACAAAAGCAGTTGAAGCTGTTGATAGGGAAATGGGCAGGATCATAAAGAACTTTCCTGGGATTATTTTCATCACCGCAGATCATGGCAATTGCGAGGATATGGAAGGAGAGCATGTGACCTCACATACAACAAATGATGTTCCTTTGATTAGTGTGAATGTTCAGGGTAGGTTGCGAAATGGTGGTTTAGCTGACCTAGCACCAACAGTTCTGCAGGTGATGGGAATTACAAAACCGAAGGAGATGACCGGAAGAAGTTTACTGAAAACTTTGTTGTAACTTATTCAATATAAAAAGGTGCAAATTCCGGAATTATCGGCGCCTTTTCGTACTTTGAATCATTTCGAGGGTGGAATGTTGCTGTTACAACTTCCTGTGCAGATCGTGTCAGTGCATTCATCCTTTCCAGCTGTGCTGTTTCTCTTTCAAGTTCACTATTGTTGGTAGCTCCTCGTAGCACATCTGTTCCAACAAATCGAGAATGCAACAGTGGTGTACCCCAACAATTCAACGACTTAGCAAAAGCATGGTCAGAAATAACGCTATACATAAAAGCTTCATCCATATTCCATGAGTGTCGCATGGCCTGTTCCGAGACGTACGATCCTTGTCCAGCTTGTACATACCAGCAGCTGCCAAACCCAGCATGTCCGTTCAGCATCACGCCTTGGAGAGCAACACCGCCCAGCTTTGCAAAATGAAGTTGGTTCTCACCAAAAACCTGACCATCGCCTTTTCTTTGTGCAGTAATCCCTAACCCACCATATTCAAAATCATGGATTGGTGTTGCATCACCTGTCAATCTGGCATAAGCAGAGGTTACTAAACCATTAAATAAAGGAGTTTCTTCAGGAGAAAGCAAATATTGCATTAATTTTTGCGCAGAATCCCGATGCGTAGCGGCAAGGCCAAGTACCCAGCTCCTAATCTGTGCACCAGCCCCTTGCTCATATTCTTTTTGCAATCGCGCTTCAAATAGCTCATATAACAACGACATTATTGAAGGTTGTAACCTTTGCCTTTTTAAGAATTTCTACACTGCAATAGTAACATCCATACAAATATCGTTGTCCCTAAATAGGGTTAACATACTAATTTTTCATCACCGTCTGCAGCTTCCGCTTCGGTCTCTCAAGCTGAAAATAGTTTTCTAACTCTATAAACTGCTTAATTTCCCTGTTTATTTTTTCTACTTCTGTCAAGCCTGCTTCTGTCAACCGGATCATTCTATTTTCATACAAGATTAGTTTTTTCTGCTCCAACGTTTCCAGATTTTTGTATAATGCTCGCTCCTGTTTAGAAACAATTTTGGACTGCAATAAGTGTTCGATAAAAGCTATTTTAGAGGTTCGCACCTGTACTGGTTTTTCCACAAGCGGCTGATTCAACGAAGCGTAGAACTGTCCCAGTGCGAAAAGAATCAAGCGCTGGGTTTTGGTCAGTTTCATCACACCTTTTAGAGGCTTTGCAATATAAAAAACCTACTGTAGAAAACCTTAAATACCTCAGGATAATTCAGTCATCAACACTAAAAAGGTGATGCAGATGAAATTAGTTCTCACAAAGAAACCAAAGAATGTCACGATCATAGAAGGATTTCCTGGCTTCGGCCTTATCGGTACGATTGCCATCGAGTTTTTGATGGAACATCTGCAAACAGAAAAGATCGGTTCTATTGAAATGGACGATATCCCTGCTATGATTGCGATTCATAACAATAAAGTTATTGAACCAGTATCTTTGCATTATAACAAGAAGTATAACCTTGTTCTGATCCATGCTATAAATATTGGGAAGAATACTGGATGGAAATTGTCTGAGGTCATTGCCGAATTAGCGCAGGAGCTTACTGCAAAAGAAATTATTTCACTAGAAGGTGTGGGAAGTCCTAATTCCGGAGGCAGGGTCTTTTATTATGCTACTTCTGACGGCGCGGTTGCGAAAAAGCTGAGCGGAGTTGCCAATCCTCTTAATGAAGGCATTATAGTAGGCGTTACCGGCGCGTTGCTGGCAAAAACCATGAAAACACCCTTAGTTGCCCTCTTTGCTGAAGCGCAAAGCGGTCTGCCTGACAGCAAAGCTGCTGCGGAAATCATTAAAGCATTAGATGTTTATACTGGTATGGACATTGATCCTAAGCCCCTTCTAGCCCAAGCTAAGATGTTTGAACAGAAGTTAAAAGGCATTATCCAGAAGAGCGGAAAAGCAGAAGAGCTGCAGGAAGAAAAAAGGGAGAATTATTTTGGGTGATTATTTAATTTTTTTCTTTAGTTTATAATTCAATTTTTATATAATTCTGAGGATATTTAGAAGATAGTTTTTAGAATAAAATATTTAATCTTTGATTAAAATTAATTAAGATGTAATGTCTGATTTAAAATAGCAATCTGTAGCGTTAACGACTAATATATTCAAACTTAAACCGAATATTTCATACTTAGAACATTTAATCTTAATCAACTAATTTTGTTTTATTTCTTAACCTAACCTGCACTTGCTCAAACAACTCCCGTTCAATCAGTGCTTTATGGCTACCTTTATTTGCTTCTCCAGCAAATTTTACCTCTCCTAAATAAGACGTGTTACTGAGCATTTTTTTAAGGCCATTAACAGAAAAACTGTGTTTTTTTGCCAATTTATTGAGGCTTAAATTTCCAGACAAATATTCTTCAAAGATTTGGCGTACTTGCGGTGCGCTTTCTGAATCAAATTCAAGGTTTTTATCAACCATTTTATAGCCAAACGGTGGCTTGTTCACAAAGCCGCCTTCTTTACTTTTGCGCTGCATGCCGAACGTGGTTCTTTCTCCTATTATATTGCGCTCAAATTCTGCAAAAGCGGATATTATGTGGAACATTAATTTGCCTGAGGCAGAGGCCGTCTCAATTTTATCTTGTAAGGAGACAAAGTCGATATTCCATTCTTTTAGTTTATCGATAGTAAGAATCAAATCTTTTAAGCTTCGACTAAATCTATCTAACTTATAGATAAAGATCGCAGAAAACTTCTTTTGTTCAGCATCTTGCAGCATTTGTTGCATAGCTGGACGTCGTTTAAGGTCTTTAGCTGATTTTCCTTCATCTTTGTATATTTGGTGTACTTCATAACCTAAGACCGCGGCATAATTTTTTAATGTATCTTCTTGCCCGGCTAGAGAAAAACCATGCAGGGCCTGATCTTCAGTAGAAACGCGGATATAAATTGCTGCTAACGGCTTATTTTGTGCACTTAGGGACAAATTTTCAACCTCTTTGTTCACTTAGGGCTCCCTAAGTATATAAAATTTGCTCTAAAACGACTGGAAAACTGCGTTGGAGGGCTAATTCTGATGAAAAGGCTGGTTTTTTTCGCGCAAAATTTTTTAGTACATTATTTTTGTTTAAAGGCCCGGCGTTTAATGAGAAAAATTCAAACATTTTTACTGCCGATCTCTTTCTAAATCTTAATCATTTTGCTTAAATGTTTCTGAGATTAAATATTTTAGATTTAATTGAAATTTTAATTTAGGTATTCTTTTTATTTTAAGTTTAAATTAAATGTTTAGAAACAAGAAGATTTAATCAAAACGCAGAGATTATTTTACTAAAGGGTATATTCTTTCATTAGGCTGAAGACAGCTTTGGGCAACAAAGGGACAGCTTGAAGCTACCAATGCAGCTAAACCAAGTATTGCTCTTTTCATCGTAAATTGTCAATTTCCGTAAGTTTAAATAGATTTCTAACTTCCCTTTATCTATGAAACAACTTCCATCATCATTACGCACTTGGTTCGTCATCCATTTTGTGGTTGATTACCTGTTTGCAATTCCCTTGTTCATAGCGCCAAGATGGTTTTTATCCTTCTTTGGATTTACCATTATTGATCCAGTAACTGCACGTCTTGTTGCAGCTGCGTTATTCGCGGTTGGCGGCATCTCCTTGCTAAGCCGGAATGAATCAGTCGGAACATACAAAGCATTGCTAAAGCTCAAAATAATCTGGTCTGTCAGCGCAATTGTTGGGCTGTTAGTATCATTGTGGCAGGGCGCGCCAGTTTTGTTATGGCTGATAGTAATAGTATTTGCGCTATTCTGTGGGATTTGGAGCTATTATTTCAAACAACTATAACAACCCAATCTTTTTTGCCAAAATAAAATCATTCTCTGACAAGCTGTTAATAGCATGTGTCCAAAGCGTTATCTTTACTTTTCCCCAGGAGAGAGAAATATCAGGATGATGGTTCTCTTTTTCTGCCAGCGCTCCTACTTTGTTTACAAAATCCAATGCTGTCTTAAAATCCTTAAACTTGAATTCCTTTTCAAGATGGTGTTCCTGAACTACACTCCATCCTTGTACCTCTTTCAGATAAGGCTGTAATGCATTTCCTTTTAGTGGCTTTACTCCGCCTTCACAAGGTTTGCACTTTTTATCTGTCAGATTCATGGGATAATTCTCTTTGTTTTTAACTCAATAGCTGCTAAAAATTTGTCCAGATGCCCTCGCTGAAATCCAAGGTCTTGTTGTTGTAGCTCTGCTAGGAGTAGTATTTTCATTTCCTTGAGTAATTCCTCATAGCGCCGTTCGGCATCAGACTCCCTATACCCTTCTTCTTGAATTCGTGCAATAATCCTATCTTTATTGGCTCCTATATGCTCGGCAAAGACACTGGTAAATCCATCTTTAACATGGTGGTTGTTTAGTTTATTCCAATCGTAATTTACAGCCTTTCTTCTGAACAAGGACGTGGTTGGAACTGACAGAAATTGTTTTCGTGCAATAACGTATGCATCAGACACCACTTTCTCCAATGTTGCTTTTAGTTTTGCAGAAGCCATTGTCAATATAAAAGATAGAGCATTTATTTATACTTTTTGATTCAGTTGGTTTTCGTAATTATTTAGCTTTCTGAAGTGAAAAATACTGGCTTGGCCTGCAATTTGCCAAATCTGCTAAGCCAGTTTGACAGGAACAGATGCAAAAACCATCTTTTCTACGTCAGGTTTTTGCCAGATTTGGCTGGCCTGCCAGTATTTTTCTGATTGAGAAGTCAAAGTCGTCTTGGCCAGTAAAATCTACCGAGCCTAGATGTTAAAACAGAATTTGATAGGCTCGGAACTTAACTTTGACTAAAGTATACATAGTAGATTTTACAAAACTAGGCCTAGACGACGACTTTGGCTTCAAGAAACTAAACAATTACTGATTTCCGATAGGTTTTTATATAGAAAAGAATTGTCTGGATATAGTACTTGTAACCTAGATGTCAAAAAGAAGTGGTAGGAATTAGTCTTGAACTGGCTTTTTACCGCTTTTTATCAATAGAGTGCTAAAAAGAGGTGTAGATGTATGAAAAATAAAAAAGCTTCTCTGGAGTTATCAATTCAAGCTATTGTCATTGTTGTCATTGCCTTTATCGTTCTAGGACTAGGGCTCGGTTTTGTCAAAAATACCTTTGGAGGTATCAAAAAGACAACTGAGGATGTTCAATCCAAGATCCGTGAGCAGATTCTCGAAGATTTACGAACATCTGGAAAAAAACTATCAAGTACCTCCCAAATCCAGTTGGAGAGAGGTTCACAGGTTATTGAAAATATTGGCGTAGTGAATACGGGTTTGTCTGAACGGGCATTTGGTATCGACATCGAGTTTATCAAAAAGCAAAAGCCTGATGGAACTTCAGATACATCTGATCAGGCGCGGGGCGAGATTACGTTTTTCTATAACGATCTGGTTAATAAACGTTTATCGCCAACAGCTGGTGATGTTTTTCCTATAACAATTTCCGCGGTGAGTTCAGCAGCAGGAAATTACTTATATCAGGTTAATGTCTTGGCCGAGGATTCGCCGGGAGCATGTTTAGGCGGCTCTCCAGCTCAGGGGTCAGGTTGCGAGTTATACGACACACGCAGCTTCTTTGTACGGGTTTCATAAGGAGGAAGTTACATGGCACGACAATCAGGAAATGGAAAAAAACGGATGACGGAAGCTCAGGAATTTGAAATCATGAAGCTTGTCCTGGACAAGTTTTTATGGCTAGGTTTTATTGTCATGGGTTGGGGAATGTATCGCTCCTTAACTGAAGAAAGTATCCTTGCTGGAATCTGGTATTTGATCGCCGGAGCGGTATTGCTGCTGATCTTCATGATTATCATTGTGAAAGAATATGAGATTTGGAAGTAGGGTTTGATTGTTACTTGTTATTTTTCTCTTCAATTTCTTAATTATTTTCAATCACATCTCAATTCCATACGGTCTAGCTGTACTTCTGAAATGGACCCTGCAGAGACATTAAGCATATTTAATTGGCTGTAGCATGGTATCTTCTCCGTCATCTCACCATCAAGGATAAGATGCAGATTTCCTTCCTGCAGCCGTACTTGCACATCTGTACCTATTTTATTCACTCTGTTGCCTTCAGAGGCACAGACATAATCAAGGGTGTTATTCACCTGATCAGCGTAGAGAGCGATCCGGTTGCCTAAAAAAAGCCCATAGCTTCCCTGTACGTGTGCAGTATACTCAACAGTCGCATCAGCACAGGAAAAGGATGGTTTTGCCAGTATTGACGCGCCTCCTTGGAGTCTAGCCCAGCCATCTGAAGTAGTAGCGTTCCCTTTAACATACCATTGGTCTAACGAATCAGTAAATTCATCACAAAATACTGCTCCATCGCAGGAAGAGGCTGCTGGTGGGGTTTCTTCTGATGTTTCAGTATCACACGTTCCCGCGCGCATTTCCATAGTCATAAGGGTAGTAAGAGCGTAAAAGCCATACTTAGAGGGGATAATGGAGTACACTTCCAGCACGCTGTCTGCTGGCATTTCATTGGCAAGATAGGCCGCGAAATCCTCTTCATAGAGATCTGAAACGCCTACTGTAAGGTAGGAAAGACCTCTTTTGACGATGTATGCTCCTGGCCGGGCAGCATTATAAACCTGGCTTTGAGGATAACAGCCGGTCTTTTGTCCTATCGATTGTAGAAAGGAAAAGGCCTTGGCTGTAGCTTCGGCATTACGTTCATTATCTTCTGAAGAATGATACAGAAATTGTAGTGGAGCTTTGGTTAAGGAGTGGTAATGCTCGCTGTTATGCCGGAATATTTCCAGTCTCGGCTCATAGTCAGGGTGATCATGAAGGACCATCTTGAAATCGGGGCCATCTATATATAGGACCTTGTCAGAGTCTAGCCTCTTGCCAGTATCCTTATCATCAACGAAAAAATCAGCCCGCTTACCAGCTTCATGCAGGTCAGGAAAGGAAACTTTTCCATTTTCGTCAGTCACGCCCTGCAGCAAGCCTACATCGCCAAGAAAAACCTCTAACCGTTGTTCCTTAACAGGAGCGCTGCAGGCAAGAGTCATTCCCAGCCCCGCAGCCAGAATGGCAATCCGTTGTTCCAGAGCCATTTTTGCCACTTTTTTTGTTCCTGACATAACTTCCTGATGGTGAGAGAAATTTATAAAGATTCATTGGCTTCTACATAGAGAATGAATCATAAAGGAGCTATTGAGTTATCTGTCAATACATTGGTTGTAGTCATCATTTCCTTAGTGATACTTGCCGGCGGCATTACGTTATTGTATAAATTCATCGCCGGTGCAGAGGAAATAAAAGCCGACTTGGATGCACGGACGACGGAAGAATTGGAACGGCTGTTAGTCCAGCAGGGCAAGAAAGTAGCTCTCCCATTACATGTTGCTGATGTGGAAAGGGGGAAAACGCATGTCTTCGGACTGGGAATTCTCAATGCGCTGGAAGCGCAGCAGGGATTTTTCATCGAAATTCAATTACGCAAATATGTCAATGAGTTAGGGCAGGAAGTTTCTGTAGCGCCAGCAGCGATAGAACAGTGGGTCTTGTATAATACTGGAGAGATCCTCATTGAAGTTAATGATAATCACAAGGAATCTATTTTAGTTAGCGTTCCGCGCGATGCAGCTAAAGGACAGTATATTTTTACTGCGCTGGTTACAACAACAGCAGGCAGTTATGGCAATCCACAGACGTTTGTTGTTAATGTGGTGTGAGTGGTAAGTCAGTAAGGTACACTCAACTATAAAGTTTCTCCTAATTTTTTATAAATCGAAATAAGTGTAATATCGGTTTATTACTAAACTCGCCATATTTTGAAGAATTATTTATTAGTTCTTTGCTTGGAACCATTGGAATATGTTCAATCAATTTAAAACCGCATTCTTCTGCAATTTTTGGATACATTTCTTGTTTTCTGACTATATCTACCACCGTCCCAGTTTTCCTTCTAATCTCCATAACGCATTCATCAGAATTAATTTCTTTGATAGTAATATCTTCTCTCGGTCTTCTAAAATATCCATAATCTGGAATTATCAATTGGAACTCACCCTTTTGTTTAAGCATTTGATTTATATGCTTGAAGGCCTTTTTTATATCAGAAATGTGGATAAAGACCATAATTGCAATTGCCAGATCAAAATTTTTCTCCGAAAATGAGTATAAATCCTTATTTTCTAAATTTATAGAGGGAAATAGCTTTCTGCCTCTGTCATAATTTTTCTTTGAAGGATCAATTCCAATAGCAAATCTTGTTACTTTGGAGATTTCATTGACAAGCCAACCTGTGCCACATCCAATATCAACTACTTTTCCCTTCCATTTATCACTACATTTTGAAAGAAAAGAAAACATCCATTTCCTATTAGGGGACTCTAAAGTATCTTCATGTTCGTTCCAAGGTAAATCAGGATTGTCGTATTGCTTAATATCTGTAGCCCTAGCTAATAACTGGTTCATAATTGGTTGTTTCTTCATATTATTTATATACCTTTTTGATCATGGAAACTAACATACATTGTGATTCATTTTTCCTACGCCACTCCTTTCGCATAATTCCCGATAGTAGTTCCTTTTTTCAGCATTGAAATATCCTGCTCTACACCATTAAGTACGTTCTGATAAGCACGAATAATAGTGGTCGTATCAGTATTCAAATCCAACAAAAACCATCTAACTCCGCCCTCAACCAGCTCATGCACTTTCTCAAACAAGGCAATCGGCCGTGAATACAGCATTTCCGTATTGCCATTCACTGCCCGCAACGGAAAGGTGTAGTTCATCTCATCAGTCAAGGCTTTCTGCGGATAAGCGCCTTTGAAATGCATCACTGGAAGCTGTCCATGCGCATAGTACATGAATTCTTTATTCTTCATATTCAACACTTGTTTGGCATTCAATTCTGGAGAAAGAGTGGGCAGTACTCCTTTCTTCAGTAACGCACTTACACTATTATCATTAAAAACATTCAGGGAATATTTTCCATGCTTTTCTCCGGAAAAAGTAAGTGCTAACAAACCCCAGTTGCCAATAGTTATTCCATCCGGCTTTACCTGATCTACAATCTGTTGGATTTTTTCTATATCTTGATCGGTGACCACTACAGGAGTATCCAGAAAGAATTTTGCCTTGGTGCAGAACTTCTTGGCCGTCTCTGCATCGGAAGCAAAAACATCATAATAGATGGCATGCACCCCAGCAGCATGTGCTTCCTGTAATTGCGGCAAGGAATACACCTTGACGATTAATCGCGGCTCATGATCCACAGTTTTAACATGTAAGGTTGGAACTCCTGTAAATTGCGATGTTCTTGGTGGAACAACTTTTTCTCGCAGTTTTCCTTCCAGTTCTTCCCGAGTTTGACGCAGAAACCGTTTTGGCAGGAATACTTTTTCTAATTCTAATCCTTTAACTTCCCAAACGATTCCAAACCGATTAGATTTCTCTAATTCTGATTTGATCTGCCCTTCCGTCAAAGCATGTTTTTCTGCAGCTTGCAATGGAATTGAAGATTGAACAATGATCTCGCCATAGTCAAGCATCAACGGTCGATCTACTCTTGCAGTAACTTTCAATGGCAGCTGCAGCAATTCTTCTTGCAAAATATCCTGTCCTTCATTTCTGGAAGTCAGGTATACTTGCGTAAAATCGCGGAAATAAGGAGAAGGGATTTTTATGCGATCTCCTTTACAGGCATGTTTCACTTCTACATCTTTGTGAAGAATTTGGTGAGCAATTCCTCCCTTAAGTTTTCCTTCAAAGCGAGGATGCCAAAAGCCGACGCCATCCAGGATATCTAAATCATGCTGCAATTCTAAAATGCCGTTGCGAATTTCACCTAAATAAATTCCCCGATTCATGGGCATCTCTTTTCCTACGATTGAAGGATTGTTTTCAAAAAATCCTGACGTGAAATCACGATTGAATCCCATCTTGAGATTGTCAACTTGCTGCTGGGATATCGCTTTAAAATTATTCCTTGCTGCCGCATCGATCTGCTGGCGATAGGTTTTAGTGGTCGTGGCAACATATTCTGGGCTTTTCATCCGCCCTTCAATTTTAACTGCGTTAATCCCTAACTTATAGATTCTATCGATGCTGTTAGCCAGCATCAGATCCTTTGCACTGATTAGATATCCGTTCTTATTATAGTTCTTCCTGCAACTACTGGCACAGACACCGCGATTGCCGCTGCGTTTTCCGATCAACGAAGAGATCAAACACTGGCCAGAGTAAGAGATACACAGATGCCCATGCACAAATACTTCTAATTCCTTCTTGGTGTTCTCTCGGATAATTTTTATTTCCCCCTGGTCCAGTTCCCGGGCTAGAACTACCAAATCCAACTCTGGAAATTGGTCAATGCCCTGATAATTCATCAAACTGGCTTGAGTAGAAGCATGTACGCGCATTCCTGGAAAATATTTTTTGATCAGGGGAGCGAAAAACACCTCTTGAACAATAACGGCGTCAATTCCAGCCAGATAAGCTTGTTCCAAGGTTTTGAACCACATCGGGAATTCTTCATTACGCACTAGAGTGTTTAAAGTCAGATACACTTTCACTCCATGAAGATGGGCAAAGAAAACTGCATCCTTCAACTCTTCCAAAGAGAAATTTTTCGCCAGTCTTCGGGCATTAAAGAACTTGATCCCTACATAGACAGAATTAGCCCCGTTATATACCGCAGCCTTGAGGCAGTCCCAGTTCCCTGCCGGTGAATTTAGTTCTAACTTATGCATAGAATATAGCTATTTTGAAGGCTATTTTTAAGAATTGCTGAAGAAAAATAAGAAAGATTGTGTACCTACTGCGTAGTTAATACTCAACCAAAAGTTTATATAGTCTGTCCTAGCTGTGTGAAGAAATGGTCAACCCTCTCAGCTTTGAACAATCGACTCTGCAATTATTGTTCTCCCAGGAAGAATACTGCCAATTTAGAGAAATCGTCGCAGAGTTATGCTCTGCTTTTCCAGACATAAAAGGTGCTTTTATGACCGGAAGCCTTACTCAGAAAATAGGCCTTCCGGATCCGCCGGCATCGAATGAAGATTTGGGCGAGTTGGCAAGGGCTTATGCCAGCATCGTTGGACGGACAAGGAGAAAATTATTTCCGCATATCGATTCTGATCTGGATTTTTGGATACTTACTGAGGAACAAGATGGAAATGAAAGAATCCAGCCTATTCTTAATGAAAGAGCTCTTGATTTGCTGCAATGGTATTCATCTCAGGGTGATGAGGTTGATATGGTAGAGTGGATCCATTTAAAGCGCCAGGCTTTTGATGAATTTTATAAAAAACCTTTTTTATACTCGGACAGATGGCTGGCGACGAGTTCAAATCCGGCGCATGCTCTCGGTTTCAAAGCAGCACTGGAAGAAAAAATAGGCAAATCTTTACCAAAATTAAGGGCTAAGATCGATTACTATTTTAGAAAAGGTTCCCTAGGTCAATTTATTGAAACAAGATCGTTCCCTGCTTCTGTTTTTAATCTAAAGACCGAAAAAATACCTATCATGAATTCAGAAGATAGGACCCCTTTTCCTTTTTATCTCAGGGATTGGGTCGATTTAGAGAGAAACTGTTTAATCCTATATTCCTCCGGTGACACTACTTCATTGATCTATCCGTTTAATCCAAACGGAGTTGTACCTGGAGAAAAAATTGCGACGAGTATAAATTGGACTCCAAGACATATTGATTCTGTACTATATAAAGAAGGGAGAAAATCGCATGACGATCTCAAACATTTTTAATTCTGACCTTGCCATTATTTTTGAAGGCATAACTGGATGCGGCAAGTCTACACAGGCTAGAATGCTCGCGGATTACTTATCTAAGAGCCATTCCGTCCGGTATTTTGATGCTTCAAAAATATATCCGATCATAGAACCATTACGTCCAGCAAGCCCAGAGACAGTGATTGAAATTGTACAGGAATCACTTTTTTTCCAATTTATGAACTGGATGAGATTTACCGACAGACAACATTATGATATTACTCTTATAGATAGATTTCTGTTGTCTAATTGTGTTTATACTTTAGAAAAAATGCAGAGATTTGGTATCCCTCATGATCCTCAAGAGGTTAGATCAACAATATTAAATCCTTTGGGGTTAGATCCGCTAAAGCAAACTTTTACTTTATACTTAGACTGCCCTGTCGATGTCGCACAAGAACGAACTTTACAACGCCATAGAAATAAGTTTAATAGACAGGAACAGAAAAATGCTCAGGAACTATATCAAGAAGAAATCAAAATATATCCGCATGGTTTGATAATTATTGATGGATCGGCAGATCTCCAAACGGTTCACTCTGAAACATTAGAATCTGTCCTCAAAAAATTGTAAATCTCTTCCAAACAGCTGCAAACTTCTGGAAATTTTAACACTTTTTTTGCCTCTTCAAATCTAAACCAGGCAAATCCTCTATGTTCAGAGGAGATGGTAGGGTTCTTATTGCACAGGCCAACAAATAATACCATCTTGCGTAAAGAACCAGAAGGGGCTTTATATTCGTAGGTAAAACTCTTTAGCTGCTTATTTTCCTTTGCAACAACAATATCTTTATCTGCATTGAAGCTTGCCTCTTCAAGCAGTTCCCGCTTTGCAGTTTCATAATACGTTTCGGAATCCTCCTGATGTCCCTTTGGAAATTCCCATTCTCCTTGATTTGGATGTTTTAGTAATAAAAACAATAGTTCTGGTGATTTTTTATACAGTACAAATCCGCAAGAGATCTCTTTTTTCATCTTCAGTTTATGTTTGAATTTTATTTATATAACTTTTTGAAGAAATATGCGTTTTGCTGTCTCTTAGCTGCGTCTTCTATTCTCACCTGATCAACCTTACCGCTCCTGGATCAAGAAATCCTTCTTCAACCAAAACTTCCAGACGCTGCCTGGTGAGGCGGTTTCTTTTGATTTTGTCCGTAACTTTCCGGTAAAACTTTGGCTTCATAAATGCCGCGTGGAAAATGGATGTATGCGTGGCGATGTCTTCTGCCACCATCCAATTCAAATCTCCTGCGAATCCAGGGGCAATGGAACAAAATCCATCAACAGTAAGACCTGGCCCTATGACAATGTGCGAAACAGCAGAGATCAGCCTTCCCGGCAGTTGTTGCCGTTTCTGAAAAAGATAGCTGGTGGCAGCGTCATAATCTCGCGCGCCGAAAAAATCAATTTTTACCCAGTCCTGCATTCCATTTAGTAGCACTTTATGGTAGGTGTAGGATGCATCAGGAAGACCGAGCGGCAACTGTAGTATAGCTACCTCGTCTAGGCAATAATTTCTGGCCGCATATGGAACAAGCACCCCTGATTCCTCTAAAAAGCACGGATCATCAGTCGCTCTCCCTTTTCGTTCATTTGGGAATAAGAAATGCCAGCGCTGCGAAAGGCGGTGCCCTTCATACACATCCTTGAAGAAATGCAAGGCGTGTGCGGCCTCATGCACCAGAAGTGAATAGTTCCGGTCATCTTCAACAATAGTGTTTTTCAGATAAATGACAGGAAACCAGCTCGTAGGCGCATCTGGTGCCTTATTCATGCTCATACCTTAAAAGAGTTACAAAAATTTAAATATCTTTCCTGCTTTTTAACGATAAACTGATGGACCGCAGACAATTCTTGCAGGGAGGCGCTGCCTTAGCGCTTTCTGGCTGTGCCGCACCAATTAATGTCGGGCCTGTTGCAGCAGCAACTCCAGAAGAGATGCGTCTTCTGGTCTCGTTTATGGGCAATCCGCAGGCGATCAGAAAATGGATTGCAACACAAGTAACACCAATGTTTTATGACCAACTTCTAGGAGGAGAGTTTTGGGCTCCGGCCTTGTATTTTTTTCGTATCAAAAAAGGGGATTGTGATGAAGTGCTTGCGCTAAGCCATTACTGCCTGCATACAGGGAAGGGGATCTATCTGCATGGCCGTGGTGAGAAAATGAGCCATGTAGTGTACGCACCTGAAGAAAGCAATGGCCGGTATAGTATCATCAGCATCCTGAAACATGAACACCGGGAAGGAATTTTCAGATCAATTGATGATGTTGCGTTATCTTTTCCTGCAAGTGAGTATGATTATTATCAAGAAGTTACCCTTCCCGATAATGCTGAGATGCTGTTATCATCTCCTAAAGGGATAGAAAAAGGATCCACATATGGCTCTAAGAAACCTTTTCCTGGTTAACTCTTCATTTTAAATCAGCATCTCCGCCAAAAACTTTCGCGGATTCTTAGCTTTTGGAACAGCATGCCCGATCAGCACTCCTTTTGCGCCTAAGACCAAGGCTTGTCCTAAATCTTCCTTGTTCTGAACCCCGGCGCCGCATAACACTTTTGTTGCCGGGCTGATGGAGGCAACTAATTCCACTGCATCAGCGATAATGCTTGGTCTGGCAGTTGTAACAGAAATATCTCCGCCAATCAGTTCTGGTGGTTCATAAGCGAGGTAATCTGGGCGTAACACTGCTACTTTCTTGATTTCTGAAAGATCAGACGCGCACACGACTGTTCTTATTTTTTTACGTTTACAGACTTCCACAGTTTCTTTAAGGGTACTAAAAGGAATCTTTCGTTCAGAATGATTCAGGATCGTTCCGACAACGCCGATATCCTTTAGTTCATCAACTGTAATACTGCCTGTCTGCGCTCCCAGCTGGACAGGGTCAGTATGCTGCGAAAAGACAGTAAGTGAAGTCTGTTCAGCAATCTCCCTGAGCGTTAATAGTGATGGAGCGATGGCAATCTCGTACTTATCCTGTCGTATAGCAGCAATCTCTTTTGCTAACGGAAGAGCTTTATTACCCATGGATTCCTTGTACACTTTAAAATTAAGCAGCACCAGCGGTTTCATGCGATCATTCCTTTTTTAGGGTATATTTTGCCTCAATGAAATCTTTTCTCTTCCCTTTTTTAAGTTTGTTGAGCATTCTGAAGAAGTAACTGAGAAGAATTAGGATAATGATGATGGGAAGGAGAAGAATAAACAGCTGGAAGATCAGCAGTAATACTAGAATGACACCTACCAGCAGCACTAGCCCTATAATCCAAGCTTTAAGGCCTCGGGTGACGATAAACATAGCTCAGATAATACGAAACCAGTATAAAAAGACTTCCTATCAGAAACGCTTGCAGGAAGATATTCCTGCTTATTGTGATAAAAAACTCTAACGGAAAGGCCTGGATCAACATTGAATCTGCCGGAAAGGTCCAATTTCCCTGCGGGAAAAAGAGCTGATGGAAAAAGGTGAAAGAGCTCGTAAATGATACCGCAACAGCGGTGAGAAGCACGATCAGGAGCGAAACTGTTGTAATTCCAGCATAGCGTAGCAAGGTGATGATAAAATGTTTCTCCCTTCTATAATATGTCAAGATTAACGAAGTAAGTAATAATAAGGAATAAAAGACCACCTCTGCGAAGGTCATCACTCGCTTGACATCCTCTAAATGGGATAGCTCCGGTTCTGTGTAGCCTTGCAACTTATCCTCCTTTTGCAAGAAATCAAACACCGCACGCTGTTCTGCTGTCAGGTCTGTAAAAAATAACGTCGTCTGATAGGAGAACAGCAGCAGGAATAAGGGCAGGGAGATGCAAAAAAGGATCAATGCTGCTGTCTTTCTATCCATAGTTCAAAAGAAATAGAGCTATGATATAAAATTATTTATTTGCCAGCCGTTCCTCATCCTGATATTTTTGATGTAAGCCCATATAAGTGCTCTTTAAAGCTTGGAAGGATCGCGCGTTTTGTCGTTTATGATAGCGGCTGACGCCATGCCCTTGCCAATTATAAAATGGCAGGGAAGCCCAGACCGGGCTTAGCGGCTTCCAGATCGGAAAGAAATCCAAGCCGCGTTCCTCAGCTTTCCAGATATGGCTAAAATTACCATCCTTTACTGCTTCTTCTAACTTTTCCTGGGTGATGCCTTTTTCAACTTTGATCACAAACATTGTAGCCTTGGTTTGTGAATCAGGAGAGAAGTCAGGAAACAGCCCGCAATCCTCATCCTTGGCTGGTCCACAGGTCTTGAGATTTCCATAATGGTCAAAGGTCTCCTCCATCCATTGCTGCATTCCTGCAGCAGTCGTTGCCCTGGCTCGAGGATGCCATTTGACTGGTATGCGGGGATGGTCGTCATAGCCGATAAAATACTGTCCCCTGCAGGTGTCTTCATCTTTCTTTGGAGACGGATTCCAGTTGCCAAACCTGCCGCCGTATCTTTTTTGGGGGTCATCAACAACTTCTCCGATAGCTAAAATTTGATAGGGGCTGATGTCGCCGATACAAGGAGGGGTGGTATATTCTGCCCAGGCGATAGTTTTGATTAAAGCCTTATACTCGGCAGTGAGAGTGTCGAAATAACTGCTTTTACTGTCTTCTGTGCTTACTTTTATCTCCAGCTGTGGCTCTTCTACATTTGCTGATGGTGCTTCCTGTTCTTGTTTCTGTGCAGGAGAAGCTGTAGAAACTGTTGGTGGTGGAGGGATGAGTGGAAGCTGAGCAGGGTATGAGGCATAGTTTGCGGTGGCATGGCAGCCTGCAAGCATTGCGCTAAGAGCTATGACAGAAGCCTTAACATTATTCATAAGAGAAGTAAATATGTGAGAATTAAAAAATGTTGCGGTTTGTTAAACCTTTACTGCAAAATAGGCAAAATAGGTATCAGCCACTCAGTTTCATCTTCACGAATTTCCTGAACAGCGACATATTTTCCATTTTCCAGCTTACATTTCCACTCTACCTGGCTGGGTCCTCTTTTCTCAACGATATTACGTAAAGAATAATTGTCTGGATCCCTCAAGGATTGATAGGTCTGTCTTGTACAGGTTTCCTGAAATTCTTTCCATAATCCTGGTTCGTCCAAGGCTCGTTGTATCACTGGCTGAACCACATAGTTCTCTTCGCATCCGTTTACTGCCAATGCAATTCCAGTCATTACTGCTAGTTTTCTGATTTTCATAAGTCAAACCTCCCTTTTGATGCCAGTCGCAGATCTTTTGCAGCCACATCCCTTTTCCAAGTCTGGGAGCGTACAGAGAAATACTTTGTTGGATTAACATCAACAAAACGGACAACTTCTTCCGTAACATTACCAGATAGATCATATTCTCGTTTTACAGATTTTGTGGAAAGTGTATCTGGTAGGCCATTAAAATCAGTATCCTTAAGGCAAGTATAACTGTTGATATCGCCGGTACACATTTCCGGGGATTCGTACCTAGCTAAGTCAGCAGCTAGTCCACTGCCTACAGTAAGCCCGGTCACGAGTCCTGATACTTTCAATGCTTGTTTTAGATTCATTTTTATGACCTCTTTGAGAATAAACAAGCTTATTTCTTTATAAACTTTTCCATATTTTTGTAACTTAGAAGTGATAAAATTAAGTATGTCCTTTTTCGAGAATTTTTTTCAACTCGCTAGAGATAAACTGTCCCGAAGCCTTCCCAGCTAACCTCTTCATGGCCTGGCCCATCAAAGCAGAAAAAGGTGCTCCTTTATTCTCAGCCACAATAATCAACAGTTCCTTATGTATCTCTTCCGTTCCTAGAGCAGCGTATCTCTTGAGATCAAACTTATCAGTGAGCATGTCAATCAACACATCTAAAACAATATCCTTATGGATCTTGCCATCAGCTAAGTACCTAAATAAATCTCTAAAATTGTCTTCAGTCAGCTGTTCAGGATCATGATGGTATTGCCGTTTAATGTCTAAAGGCACAGAAATCAAGGTTTCGGCAATAAAAGCAGGCTTGACGCTGGGATATTTTCCAACCAGTTCTTCAAATAAGTGCACTAATTCTGATTTCGCGGCAAACTCAGCTAAATCCTTGCTTAATCCCAGCTCTTTCTGATAGCGGGCTATTTTTTCTTCCAACAGCTCTGGTAATTCGACTTTTGGATCAGGCCTGATTAAAGGCACATCTGTTTCAGGATACATCCGTGCAGCTCCTGGCATGGGGCGTAGATAGCTGGTCGTTCCGTCTGCGTTGGCTTTGCGAACTTCTGCTGGAATGCCTTGTAATGCTTCCTGCGCTCGGGCGTGAACTGCTTCTAAGGCCAGATGTGCTTTTTTCTCGGTATCAGAAACTAACACAAAAGCATCGTTGTTCTTACAGCCAAGTTTTTTTCGGATGCTTTCAACTTCTTGTTCAGAAATTCCATAGCGTGGTAACTCATCAGAATGAAAGATGCCGCCAACACCTGCGCGTACCTTTGCCCGGTCAGAGAATTCTGTCCCTAACCTTCTGCCAGGTTGTAGTTCCCTGCCAATAAAGGCGGCAAAGCCAGGTAATTTTACAGCCAAAACAAGACCTTTTTTTGCCAGGGTATTTTTTATCAAGTTTGCTCCCGTAGCAGCAAACAAAGGCGTTACATCAACTATATTTAGTCCAGATAGTTTTACGCTCTTCAACTCATCTCGTATTTTCAGCAACTCCTGCTGCCGCTTAGCTTCTAATTCTACTAACAGCGGCAATAAGCGTAGATCCTGTGCACCCTTGATCTCGATGCGCTGCCCTCCTGCAATAGAGACATTGACATCCTGTCGGATAGTTCCTAACCCTCGCTTAACTCCAGGCAAGGAGCGCAGCAGCATACCTATCTTTTTGGCTGCTTCTTGGCATTGTTCAGGTGTCTTGATATCAGGTGCTGTGCCGATTTCAATAAGCGGAATTCCCAATCTATCTAAGGAGTACGATTTATCCTCTGCTGTCTCTGAAATGATCTTGCAGGAATCTTCTTCCAGCGAGATGTTAATGATGCCAACTTCTCCCTGACTGGTTGTAAGCATCCCATTTCTGGCAATCAAGGCTGTTCTCTGAAATCCAGAAGTATTTGAGCCATCTACGACTGTCTTCCTCATCACCTGCACAACCGGCGAAACTGTTGCGCCAGCAATCTGTGAAAACTGCAAGGCTGTCAATAACGCCTCTTTGTTTAGATCATGCGGCGGCTCTGAATCAGTTTCTACTAAGCAGGTTGTGTCATTATACCCATGATAGATGAAGGTCTTGCCGCGGGTTTGTTCCTGTGCTGCGGCTACATCTATTTCTCCAGATTCACCGGCAGTAGCACGTAATTTCCGCGTGATCGTAAAGTCTGGCGGATCATCACGAAGCGTGGTAGGGCAGCTGCAGAACAGCTTTTTTCCTTCCAGCTGCTGGTGAATTTCAATCCCGCATTTCAAGCCTGATTCTTTGTACGACATTAGGAAGAGGAAAGAAGGGGGTGTTTAAAAAATATACGATTGTGGAGTTTTGTGGCGATACATTAAAAGGACGGATAGCTCCGTACTTTAGTACGGAGTATCCAGCCCTTTTATGTCACAAAGTGCGGGGATAAGAAAGCGTCTCTTTTCAAGCCTCGCCTTTTAAGGCGAGGTGAGACGTTTTCCCGCACTTTCATGACATTAAAAGGGCTGATGCCTCTGCCTAAAGCTTTATATACATGTCATATATTTAATGTATAGGTGATATATATGGTACAAGCAATGATACAAATCTCCGATGAGGCCAATCAAATATTAAATATCGTCAAAGCTAGATATAGCCTTAAAGACAAATCAGATGCAATAGAGAAAGTAGTTCTTGAATTTGGTGAGGATCTCCTTGAACCACAATTACGGCCTGAATTCATCCAAAAGATGAAAGAACGACAAAAAGAAAGAACCATTAAAGTAAAAGACTTCAGGAAGCATTTTGGTCTTAAATAAGATTCTGGGGGATGTATTAGAAAAGCATAAGCATTTTAAATAAGAAATTTAATAGTTAACAAATATTATATGAAAAAATCAAATCTACTTATTTTATTATTGGTTCTAGGGTTATTATTCATAATAATTGCAACAGTAAATTTTTCAATGAAGATTCCTAATATTGATGATTCAATGGATGCAAATCAAGAAAAAATAGACCAATTTTATTTAAATTATCAAAAATATGAAAATAACGAACAGACTGCATTTTTAGCTTGGAGATTACTAACTTTATTAAGGAAGATGGGTTATGATGAAACAGATCCGGACTATAAAAGCTTATACGAGGATGTTTTGACTCTTAAAAGAATAACAATAATAGAGTTAGACCTATTAAAAACAAATCAAGTCAACTACCCAGAAACGGAAAAATTATCTAAGATGAATCATATGGAATTAGAAAATGAAAAACTAAAATATTTAGATATAGACAAAAGATTGGGAGAATTATATTCTAAAAGAAATGAATTGACAGAAAAGAAAGAAAATCTCTTATTCAGGACGGTTCTTTTTCAGATATTAGGTCTGATCCTTACTCAAGTAGGAATTGTGTTACAACTTAAATGGAAATTATGATATTTCGGCTAATCACCTTAATTGACATGAGAAAATTATCTTCCTCTCAAAAAATACGCTACCGGATCAGCTACTCTTCGTTCTGAAACAAGCTGAATCCCCCGATCAGGATGCCTTTGGTATTGTCGGTGCACACCTATGATGCTGTGCTCTTGATTGAGGAAAGGGCCGTCATAGTTTGGATCGCAAAGGAAGAAGAATTCTTCAGCCAATCCTTTCGAACCAGGACCAAAGTGTGTGACTTTTCCTATGCTTGTATTTCCATACGGCGTAGCCTTGATCTGGTGTGTTTCCGTGTTTGGATATGCCAAGGGGAGCTTTAAAGCTAATCTGGTTTTGTTGCCGATTTCATCAAGGGGAACGCTCCCATCAGCAGAAACAAAGTCTGCAGGTAACATTTCTTCCAGCGTTTCTTCCATTTGCACGCCAATTTCTTGGAGAGAGTGAGGATTATTATTGAATTCACGTACTTTTCTAAAGGTTCGGTGTACACCGTCATAGACATAGCCACCATCACGGTTCTGCTGCGCTGCGAGATAGCTGAAAAAATCAGTAGATGAAGGAACGTAAGTCGGCTCTGGCAGGTGCCTGTCTAGAATGACTTTATCAGTTTTAAGCCTGCTGGCAAGCTGGTCACCGTTAGCAACAATAATCAAGCCGCGGTAATCCTCTGGCACTTGTATCTCATCATAGCCCTCCACAAGAGGCTGGCCACGCAGTTTAAGTAATCTGCCGTCTGTCATGTAGGGCAGACAATGCTGTAAATTAACATCGCAATGGTACTGTACTAACCATGCAAAAAGATCTGCTTTTTTCTCCCCAGCTGCCATACTGGACTAGTATACATTTCCCTATATTTATAGTTTGTGTAACTATTTCTTTTATTTTTGGGTATATTTTCAGTTAAATTTATTAATAAGTAAAAGAATAAACGGGTATGAACACTATTGACCACTCCCTAGTATTTCTCCGCACTGAGAATGCCAGGATGGGCTTAAAGGAGATTTCCCGTCTTGTAAGAAAGAGTCCGCAGCTGGTAAAATACAGTGTTTCAGCACTGGAAAAAGAAGGTGTCATTCACGATCCTTTTTATGTCTTCGACTACTCTTACTTTGGCCTGATTTTGTTTCGTGTTTACTTCAAAGCGATCTATATCAGCGAGCAGGATAAACTGCGGGTCATCAAGGAGCTGAAAGAAAACAACTACGTCCTGGCTGTATATGAATTAGTTGGCGAATTCGATCTGGCCGTGGAATTTGCTTCTCCAAATCCATCCAAGTTCAACAAGGAGTTTAAGAAAGTCATTACCGCTAATTCTTTGCTGAAAGAGTATAAGATTGTCCTTAATATTGTCACCCATATCTATCCCCGCCAGTATCTCATCAAGAGTTCGGAATTACTGAGCTTATACAGCCAGAAAATTGTCGGCGGAGACCGTGAAAAAGATGAATTTACCGCTGAGGAAATGAATATTCTCAGAATTCTTCTTCATAATCCGACCATTCGCTATACAAAATTAGCGAAAGAAGCTGGCCTGAACATAAAGACAGCAAAGTCCATCCTTAATCATCTCATCCAGCGGAATATTGTCCGTGGCTGCAAGTATCTGATTGACAAAGATAAATTAGGAGTCAGCAAAATCCGGCTGTTCCTGAAATTGCATAATATGGATTTGGAACATGAAGCACGGCTGCTGGATTATCTGCGCAACCTGACAGAGATTATACAAGTTAACAAGACCGTGGGCGACTGGGATATGGAAATTGATCTGGAATCACTTGACAAGAGCAGGATTCGCTACATCATCAGCAAATTGCGAGAAGAGTTTAGCACAGTAATTAGCAATTTCAACCTCATAGAGGTATATGATTATTATAAAAGGACGTATCTGCCGGAATATTTGTTTAGGAAGGAGTGATTCTTGCAAACATTCTATTAAACACAATTAGAACTTAATTACTTAGGAACATTTTTATATTTCTAAGTAAAACACACTAGAATGCGTCACCAAAAGGAGTTTAATAAATAAAATAAAAGATTTCTTTAGAAACGTATTCAAAAAATCACTAAACAAGTATCTTAAATTCATTCCAATAATCGGAGTAATAATACTAATAACCCTTTCCTATGGCTTAAGAAAGGAAGATTTATCCCAAAACCAGATTGGTGAAAAACTTTCAGCTAAAGATAAAATTTTTGATGTGATGAATCAATTTGGGAACTCATTTAATTTTTCTGATGGCTTGGAATTCTTCATAACAATCGTTTTGTTAACAACAATATGGACTGGATATAAGTATTGGCTTTCAAGATGGAGATATATTAGACGAAATTCTAGATTACTTGAAAAATTAATTATTGTTGTCATGGTCATTATTTTTGTTAATAGACATATTCAAATGAATTCATTAATAGGAACTTATGTTGATTGGGCATTATTCTTAATGTTGTTATATCTGACCGTTGCAGGATCTTGGTTTTTAGCAAAAACAATAGATGGAATTGACTTAAGTTCAGACCTTTACTGTTGGGGATTAAGATTACTCGGTGGAATTGTTGCTTTTTTTGGATTAATGCTACTAATGTCAAGTACATTTGTTTTGACACTTTCACATTCAACATTAGTTTTTAACAATATTTACTGGATTGCAAGTATTTGTATTATTCTACTTGGTGCATTTATGGGATATAGATCATTCAGAAGACATCCAGCAATTCATGTTTGGTAAGAAATTTTAAGCTTCAAGACATTTGCGACCAGAGGTGTGTTGATGATCTATGCTATTTCAGTTGCCCATCAATCAATGTTTCGCAATCAATCCCTTCTTTCGTGCAGTTTTGATGGAAAGATAAAAGACCCCGTAACATACTAAAAAATAAAACACCGACAACCCTAAAGCCCAGAGAAAATGGCCTAGAGAAAACGTTCCTGCATACGCCAATCTATATCCTTCAAAGACGTACATGAGCGGCGTGGCCTGGGCAATTTTCTGCAACACCAGCGGCAAGGTTTCGATAGGATAGTATACTGCTGATGTCGGCTGGAGTAGATAGCTTATCCCCCAGGCAAAGATCTGGACGCGCATGCCGTAACGGAAGATCAGACCGGCAACAAGAAGTCCTAATGACCAGCCAAAGATAACTAAAGGGATCAGAAAGACTGTAGAGCTCAGTCCGCCAGTAAATATATTGAATTGATAGGCAACAAGAGCAATGACAAACACTATGGCAAAACTAACCACTGCCCGTATCAGGCCTATGATAGCAACAGAGACAAAGATCTCTGATTCAGTAATGGGTGTTATGAAACTATTGGCGATATTGCCGCTCCAGAAATCTTCAAGAATATATACCGCAATGTCTTGCTGGACTCTCTCCATAAGTATCCAGAGCATCATTCCTCCTAGAAGAAAAATGAAGATGTCTGGAAAGTTAGAAATATCATTGATGTAGGCAGTGGTGAAGCCGAAGACAACAATACCGATCACTGGCCAATAGAAGACATCAAAGAACCGTTCTACAGTGTTTAGTGATATGTACCAATATTTCAGCAGCAAGCCAGCAATGCGGTGCAGTCTCATAATTCACCTCTGGCCACTTTTATGAACACTTCTTCCAATGTCGGCCGCCTGATGTGGAAATCCCGTATCTCAAACCCTGAGGTGATAAGGGCATGGATCACTGTATGCACTTCCTTGCCGTTTTTAAAGGTGATGAAAACTTTATTTTTAGATTTTACCGTGGCCTTGAATTTTTCTAAGATGCTGGCGCTATTCTCTGGCATGGAAAAGAATTCAAAGACCATGGTATTGCTTTTGACCAGTTTCTTGATTCCTTGAGGCGTATCTATTTTTAGGATCTTTCCCTTGCTGAGGAAGACTATTCTATCACAGATGTTCTCCACTTCAGACATGATGTGGGAGGTAAAGATAACAGTCGTTTTCAGGTGTTTTATCTCCTCCCTGACTTTGGAAGCGATATCAGGATCAAGCCCGGCTGTAGCTTCATCAAGAAAGACGATCTCAGGGGAATTGATAAGCCCTTTGCAGATGTTGACTCTCGTGATCTGCCCGGAGGATAAATGGTACATCTTTCTGTCCTTGATATCAGCAATGTCAAATTTAGCGAGAAGTTCTTTGATCTTTTCATTGGCATTCTTGACGTTGTAGATTTTAGCATAGACTTTCAGATTCTGCCAGACCGTGATATTGCGGTTTAAGGAGTTGTAGGCGGTTGCGGCATTAATCCGGTTCTGTGTTTCTTCACAGGGCTCTTTGCCAAAGAAGGATACTTTACCGCTGTCAGCAGTGACGATGCCGGTCAGGATGTTGATAAGAGTGGTCTTCCCTGCGCCGTTTGGTCCCAGTAAACCGAGAATTTCTCCCTTGCGGACACTGAACGAAACTCCTTTTAGGACGTGTAGCTTCTTGCCATTGAGAGTATACGATTTTGTAAGCCGTGAAATAACTAAGGGATCCATCTTCTGCCTCTTTTAGTAATTATTAAAGGTTATACCTACTAAGATTTAAAAATCTATGCTCTTCATTCAACCATAAGTTTTATGTATATTACAAGAATCTTTTCCTCATGAAACCAATCTGCCCTAAATGTAAATCAACTAACGTAACTCTTTACGAAGATGATGGCATTTCGTTCCTGGCCTGCAATGTTTGCGGCTATGACGAATTGGATGAGCTTTACCCTGCCGAAGATGTAGGAGAAAAGACCAGCCAGCGGGAGAAAGGCAGATATACTCCCTATAAAAGCGGTGGAAAGGGAAGGACGAGGAAATAACCACTCTCTATCTACAGTAGAACTCCAATGTTAATGGTTTTTCTTGATTAAGAGTAGGGTTTGCGGGATGGCAGTGACTTGCCTTTGCCCTGATTGTGATATAAGCAGCGTTAACAATAACTTCGTAATGCCCAGGAGCTATAGACTCAAGCTCGTAATATGTTACAGTTGAACCTTGAGTTGGTTTAATTCGTACTTTATCTTTGTTCCCGCTAATGATTAAGTGTGTTCCTTCCCCATTGCCAACGGCTCTCAAAGGAAGATCATCGAGTATTTTATCTACTAAAACGGCAATGTTTAAAGGTATAGGGCCAATTCCCAAATGAACTTTTTCAAACTGCATAATTTTGTCTTATGGCTTAAACTCTTATATAAATCTTATTAATTATAGGTTGATTCAGAAACATTAAAATATAATCCAACCTTTCTAACCAAAATGCCCAAACCAACCCCAGACCGACATGCCGAGTACTTCGAAGCAATCCTGCAATTACGTGACATTTCAGACGAGGTTCTTCGCTTTGTGGAAGATGAAATAGAGAGAAACAAAATCCCTGTAGCTAAGGTCCAGGAAGTCAAGAACGGGCATGATTTTTATCTTGGCAACGGCAATCTCACCAAGAATCTGGGGAAAAAATTACAGGAACGGTTTGGCGGGGAACATACCGTTACATCCTCGCTGTTCAGCAGAAAAGACAGCAAAGCTGTTTATCGCCTGACCGTGCTGTTTCGCGGGATACCTTTTATCAAAGGGGATCTGGTCGAGTACCAAGGGGAACAATACACTATTAAAATTCTGGGCAAGGACATGCTGCTGCAAAACGTGAAAACCAGCAAGAAAGTGCATGTCAAGTATAAAGAGATGGATCAGATAAAGAAAACACATTAAGCGCTGGCCAGTGTTTTTGAGACGATTTCATAGGTCATCTTGGACGGCTTGGCATCCATGATCCGTTGAAGCTGTTCACGCATCTGTTCCTTTCTTCCTTCATCCATGCGGGCGTATCTTTCAAATCCTGTTGCTAGTCCTGAGGCCAGTTTGGGATTAAATTGGTCAATTCCCATTATCCTATCTGCCATGAAGGCATACCCTCTACCGGAAGAATCATGGAACTGTACATGGTTTCCTATGAAATTCTGAAGGAGTGCTCGAATTCTGTTTGGGTTCTTTGCATCATAGACTGGATCTGACTCTAATCTGATAACATCATCCAGAACGCCTTCTCGGCTCGATGCAGCTTGAACAGCCAGCCATTTATCCATCACTAACGGTTCATGTTTCCAGGCATCATAAAATCGTTGCAAGGCTTCTTCACGATGGTTGTTGTCAGTATCTGCTAAAAGGCTTAAGGCAGCCTGGCTGTCAGTCATATTGTCTGTTGCTGTAAACTGCGAGAAAGCTGCTTCAATATGCTCATCTCTGCCAGAAGCGACGAGGTATGAAAGGACGACATTCTTCAGTCTTCGTCGGGCAATGGACTGGAGATCTTTAGAGTAAGGCAGTCCGTCATTGAGCTGATCATGTAAGTTCTTAAGTTCTCTTTCATATCGTGTTGCGATTTCTCGTTCCAGTGTTTTTCTTGCTTTAGTAGCAGAAGCAAAATCGCAGACTGCCATCTCTTCCACCAGTTCTGAAACAGTAGGAAGTGCTAGCAGCCGTGCCGTAAAGCCGGGGTCAAGTTTTCCTTCTAAAACTGTGCCAACTGCAGCCAGATATGTTTCACTCACCTTCATCTCTGTTCCTGCTTGTAAGGAGCTAATCATGTTCTGCAACTGTCGCGTTGCCAACCGGTATCCAGCTTCGTACCTATTGAAACCATCGCTGTCATGGGAGAGCAAAAAAGCAAGTTGTTCTTCACTATAATTATATTTTACTTTTACCGGAGCTGAAAATCCTCGCAACAGAGATGGAACTGGCTCCCTATCTACCTCTTCGAAGACAAAGGTTTCTTCTCGTTCCGTTAATCCCAGCAATGTTGAGATAAGTTCCTTTCCATCTTGTCCAATAAGGCCTACTCTGAAGGGAATATGCAGGGGCTCTTGTTCAGTACCATCTTTTTTGGGATTCTGTTGCCGGATAGTGAGCGAGTAAGCTCTGGAATCCTGATCATATTTGGTTTCTACTTCACAGACAGGCGTGCCAGCTTGATGATACCATCTCTTAAACTGGGTCAAGTCTCGTCCTGATCCTAATTCCATGGCCTGGACAAAATCCTCTGTGGTAACAGCATTTCCATCAAATAATTCAACATACGTATCCATGCCACGCCGGAAGTTATCTCTTCCAATGAGCGTGGCGATCATTCTAATGACTTCAGCTCCTTTCAAATATACCGTGTCAGTATAGAAGTTCTCGACGTCCATCACTTCTGCTGGCTTGATCGGATGAGCATTTGGTCCACTGTCTTCGCTGAACTGGGAATTCCTGAGCTTCCACACGTCGCCAATTCTCTTTAGTGTTTTAGAAGTAAGATCAGCAGTAAAGGATTGATCTCTATATACTGTCAGCCCTTCTTTCAAAGTCAGCTGGAACCAATCGCGGAGCGTGATTCTATTTCCGGTCCAGTTGTGGAAATACTCATGCGCTATCACGGCCATGATATTCACAAAATCAGCATCTGTTGCTGTTGCCGGATCGGCAAGGACATATTTGGAATTAAAGATGTTCAATCCTTTATTCTCCATGGCGCCAAAATTAAATGAGTTTACTGCAACAACCATATATCTATTCAAGTCACATTCCAAGCCGAAAGTATCTTCATCCCATTTCATCGCTTGTTTTAGAGATTCTATTGCATGCGCAGCTCTCACTTCATTCCCGCGGTCAACATAAAACCGTATATCAATATTCCTTCCACTCATTGTTGTATAGCTGTCCACCACTTCACCAAGGTCGCCTGCAACTAAGGCAAACAGATAGGATGGTTTCGGAAATGGATCTTCCCAGACTGTAAAATGGCGGCCATTAGGAAGGTCGCCTTGTTCCAATAAATTTCCATTTGACAGAAGCACCGGAAATTTGTCTTTATCGGCTTCCACTCTGGTTGTATACTTGCTCATGACATCCGGCCTGTCGGGATGGAAGGTAATCTTCCTGAAACCTTCAGGCTCGCATTGCGTGGTAAGGATAGTATCGGATTTATAGAGCCCGGAGAGCGCTTTATTTTCTGCAGGATTGATTTCACTTTCAATCTCCAGGATGAATTTGTCTGGCACGTCTTTTATAGTCAATTGTTCATCAGTCAGAACAAATTCGAGAGCACTTAATTCCCGGCCGTTAATCTTTACAGAAGTAAGTTTCTGTTTTTCTCCACGGAGTTCCAGTGGTTTACTGGACTCAGAATCTGAAAATGCTCTCTCAACGACCATCCGCGATTTTACAGTCGCATGATCGAATGAATGGATAATAAAATCAAGATCTATCTGCGGGATCTGATATGCTGGCTTCTGGTAATCAGCTTCCCTCAACTTTTGTGGTATTATTAACATGCGTTGTATCTCCCGTAGTGCTCTTCTTTGTTGGTTTATATTTAAATATTATGGTTGTTTGGCTTTGCCTTGTTCACAGCTCGGGTCAACAAGGCTTGTCCAGAATGGTAGAAAAGCCGCCCTGGCCGAGCGCTCGACCTATCCTTGTTATTAAAACTCGAAGGGATAGGAATTAATTTTTGATTAAAATGAACATTTTCTCGCGCTCTTCTTGGCCAGGCGGGCGGCTTTCTAGACAGAGCAGGTCAACAGCAACCTTTATAAGAATAAAATGAATCCTATCTCTGATGAAAAAGAGATGGTGGTCTATAGTAGTTTTGATAGTATTGATACTTTTATCAGAAGTAGTCCTATCTCAAGAGCCATACCACCTCAAACTTCTGGCTGTCCAGGAAGATCAACATACCTATAAAGGAAGTGATGCTGATCTGTATCTTGAATTGAAGGAAGGTTCAGGGCGAGTTTTCTTAGATACCTTCCCGGCAACAAAAATTGACACCCAGATTTCCACACGCTTCTCCAAGGAGATCGCTTGCAACCATTTCAAGCTTAATTGCAATAAATATGATTTCATCTACACTATCAAAGCAAAGTCAAACATCATCGGCGGGCCTAGCGCGGGAGCGGCTATCGCGGCTCTTACCACAATCGCTGTTCTCGACCTTGCTTATGATGAAGGTGTTGCTGTTACTGGCACGATCAACTCTGGCGGGGTTGTCGGTCCAGTAGGAGGGGTAAAGGAAAAACTCCAGGCAGCATCAGCTGTCGGCTTGAAAAAAGTCCTGATTCCTAAAGGAACTGAAGAGATCGGTTTGAGCAGCGCCGCATCGGTATCGGAAAATGAAACCGGAAATCAAACCATGCCTGTAGCGAATGAATCTGCACTGCCTCTCAATCTTGTTACCTATGCCCGTGAGAATCTCAGCTTAGAAACAATCGAAGTCACAAATCTTGATGAAGTTGTCTATCACCTTACTGGCATTGATCTGAATCATAAGACTATTGTGATCGAAGAAGAACCCCAGTATAAGAAAATCATGGGTACCTTGCAGAACGTGCTCTGCCAGCGGGTAGAAAAAATTGAGCAGGAACTAAAGCAGGTAGGAATCGTCCTTAATGAATCAATCCTAGAGCCGATTGACAGTAAAAAACGAAGCGCTGACAATGCTACTAAGCAGGAGGATTTCTATTCAGCCGCCAGTTATTGTTTCGGCATCAATATCCAACTCAAATTGCAGTTTTACAGGGAAGAAGCGCCGTCTTATGCAGTCATGCAGGAACTCTTCAACTCCTTGGGCGGGAAAGTTGCAGCGCTGGAAACAAAACTTTCCCAGCAGAAGGTGGAAACAATCTCTGATCTGCAGACTGTGATGATAGTCAAAGAGCGGCTGAATGATGTCAAGGAACAACTAACTAAGTTTGTGGAAATGCCGCCGGAAAACCTGGAAGAGATGTATGCTCTTCTTAGCTATTCAGAAGAACGGTATTTCTCCGCCGTGGCCTGGATGGAGTTTTTTGCCATGGATGGCAGGAAGGTGCCTATTGATAGAGATGTGCTGAAGAATTCATGCCTGCAGAAAATATCAGAAGCGGAAGAACGCTACCAATACCTCTCGCTGTTCCTGGGCGGACAGATGGCAACAACGATCCAGGAGAAGATTAACAGTGCCAAGGCCGCTTCAGGACAGGACGAGAGTGAACTTTGCCTGATGAAAGCTATCCAGGCGAAAGGGGATTCCAATGCTGTCCTTAGTTCGATGGGCGTGCGTGAGGATGCTCTTGCTGAATATCTTGACAGTAAGATCAAGGCAGTACAAATAGTCATTGCCGATAACAGCGCGCAGGGAACCTTTCCTATCCTCGGTTATTCCTATTACCAATATGCGAATTCCCTCCGGGAGAAGGAGAAATATACTGCTCTAATCTACTTGGAGTATGCCTTGGAAATGAGCGATTTAGGTATCTACTTCCCTGCTGAGAAGGTGTTTTTAGAACGAGTTGAGCAGAAACTGGATGTTGACGAGCTGATCATTTTTGCTGAAGGGCTGGCTGTCGGTATTTTCGTGGTGCTATTCTTCCGGTGGATGAAGCCGGCGTTGTTTCCGAAGAAAAGGAAGAGACGTAGAAAATGATGCGCTAACTTTTATGCAGCAACTTCCTGCTCTTTTTCCCCTTTCTCAGCATGCTCCCAACATAAGAAATGGTTTAACTCTATTAATTTTTTAACGACAGGGTTGTTAGTGTTTATTTTGTATAAAATTGTTCCACCTAACTTTCTGGTTGATACAATAATCCTGTCTTGTTCTAATTTTGGCCATAATTTCTTTAAAGTCTGGAAGTTTACGTTGGAGTTACTGGCTATCTCAGTTAGGGGGTAGTCAAAGTCCCTGGAGTAGATGAGAAAGTCCATTATCCTTATCAAAGGGTAGTCGCCAAATGTCCTGATAAATATTGATTTTTCTTCCATCTTTACTCTCAAAAAGTAATGCTTATATTTATATTTTTCGTTGCCAGTAGTTACATTTTTTGTAATAAGCATATTTTTATATTTTATCTATTATGGGACATTTGATGGAAAAAGAGCAGGCGAAAGGCTTTATCGTAAAGAAGTTGTTTCAGCATGGTTATATTGGTGGAAGGCATACAGACATTGAAAATCTAAAGAAGGGTTTGCCAGGTCATTTCAAAGGCGTGATAAAGGATGTTGCTAAGGAATTGATTAAAGAAGATATTTTGATTTCTAAACATACTTCATATGGCCATCATGTTTCTTTAAATCCTCGTAAGAGAGAAGAGATAGAAATGTATCTGAAGTTATAATTCTGTTTTGAAAAGAAGACTCTCATTTTATTATAAAAAACCCCTGGCCAACCCCGAAAGGTTGGCTGGGGAAAAAGAGGTGATAGATGTTTACTACTCAAAAATAGACACTTGTATATAAATGTTTTGGTAGGTTTAGTATTTGAAAGTAGTGAACTAATCTGTAAACGAATATTTTTATAAACCCCGGCACTATTTACTGCCTATGAACAAGAAAGGGTTTGGTGTTGTAGGGATCATCTTCTTCCTCTTTATATTGTCTTCTGTCGCTCAAAATACGCCCAAAACAGAGCTTATTGAGAGCCTTTCCAAGGACTTGGAGGGGCAGGAACTGCCGGGTGCCTTGGGAATGTTATTTGGCGACAATCAGATCAATGTCCACCTTACAACAGCTGAAGGCGTTGTCGTGGTCGGTGTCGTGACTGAGGATAATACAGTAAAAAGCCTCTCCCCGGGAGAAGTGGAAGACCCTTCTCTCAACTTTTATCTTGATGAAGCGGCTCTTATGCAGATTCAAAAGTCTGAAGAGCCTTTAGCTTCATTGCAAAAAGCCCTGGACGGCGGACAAATAAAGTACAAACCTGTGGGCTTGCTCAACAAGATTAAATTTGCTTTCCTGTCAGTGTTTTCCAACATCACTTCCCTATTTATCTCTGATGAAAAGGATAGTGATGCAGAAGAACTACATAAAGAAGAGATTGTAGAAGCGGCAAAGGCAGATGAAGTCACCGCTCCAGTGGTTGAGGAGGAAGAAGATACGAATGCTGAGCAGGAAACAAGTGAAACGGAAGCACAGGAAACTAGTAAAAACCAATTGACCGGTGAAGTTGTCTCTGAAATTGCTGAAAAAGTAACTGAAACTGAAAAGGCAGAACACACCGTTTTTCTTACCGAAAAGGGCTTCGAACCGGCGGAGATAACTATCGCTGTCGGTGACACAGTCACTTGGGAAAATCTTCGCGAGGGCAAGATCAACCAAGGCATGGTTATCGGCGTGCGTCAATGCCGGGACGTTAAAAGCGGTCTTCTGAAGTCTGGACAGTCTTATTCTTTCACGTTTACAGAGAAGGGCACCTGTGTTATCGTTGATGGGATCTTGACCACGACACAAAGCGAGATTGTTGTTGAGTAAAAATAATTTCTGGAAGCAATATTTATATAATTCAACCTCTGTAATCTTGTATGCCTTTAGAATTGCCAGGGTATGAACTTCTTACAGACGGCGTGTATGGACAGGAATATACTATTCCTGCAAGAGGGAGTATTATCAGGCTGAAACGTATTGTCCTGCTCAGTAAATATGATAATGTTACAGCAGATATGATTGCTGAGTATCTTCAGGATGCTGCTCTTGAAGTCAGCGCCAAGAAGATTACGGATCAATCAAGTATAGAGTGGAAGATTTTATTATCCCATCCCCACACCCGCGCAGTTCTGAGAAATGGAGGACAGCCTGCTGTTGACCTGATTGCGCCTGCTCTTTCAAAAATAAAAACGGATGATTCCCCCTATTTTGTTTTTATAGGTTATGGCATTGTACCTGCTCATGATCTCGAGACCGCTCAGCAGCAGGGCTTAATCGATGGTGCAGAATGGTACTACAACCTTTTTTCATCCTCTGAAAATGATTGGCTCTCCTGGAACTACTCTCTCCCTTCCAACACTTTTGCAGAAGAGCTGGAAAACCTCAAAAAAAAGCTCCGCAAAGATTCTGCCAGATTACGGAGATTGGGAGATGACTTGCAGCATTCTTTAGAGCTGGTTGATCAAGTCAGTGCAGTAGTAACAGCTCAAGGTGTTTCTCAGCTGTATGACCAGACGTTTCCTGCACTAGATCATGCTGCAGGATATCTTCTTCTTATGAGATTGGGAGAAGTTGAATCTGAAATAAGTACAGCACTTAATGGACGATGGCCTTGCAGAGGGTCTTCAACAGACAGTAATAATTGAAATACTAGCAAAGATTTATATCGTTTTAATCCTTTCTAAGGAATAATGGGCGGCATCGACTTAGACCGGGGCCGGTTCCGAGATCGAGTTCTCGGAAAGATTAAAAACAACCTGCGCAGGCATATTTCTAATACGAAGCTCATCAATGAAGGGAAGTTCTCAATACCAGTGGAAGAGATTCCCCGCTTCCGCTTTAAGCCTCTCGGCGGTGTGGCACAGGGAAATGGGGATCTTGGTGATCGGGTTTCACCAGGACAGGATTCTGAAGATAGGGAGAGAATTCTAGAGACAGACATCAATCTTGAAGATGTTGCAAAACTTCTGGCGGAAGAGTTAGAATTACCGTTCTTGACACGACGTGCTGGAGATTTATATGCTTCCCAAAAGACAGCCACCACTAAGATTAGCAAGAGAGGAACAGTGCGCCGGAAAAAACGCTCTTATATTAATGCCCTGTCCAGAGTGATGGCTTCTGGCATGTGGGATCCAGACAATCCTATTGTAATTCCAGAAGGGAGGGAATGGGATTACATCCATTCAGTGCCAATTCCACATCCAACAGGGAAAGCAGTTATTTTTCTGATCATGGACGTTTCAGGTTCAATGGGGGAAAAACAGAAACAGATAGCGCGGACGCAGTTTACTTATTATGAGATGATGCTTAGACAGCAGTATCGCCGCGATCTCGAGGTACGTTATCTCATCCATTCCGGTTATGCTGAAGAAACCAGCAGGGAGAGGTTTTACCGCATTTCTAATAAGGGAGGCACAGTGATCTCTTCGGCATATGAGCTGTGTGACGCAATTATTGACCGAGAGTATCCTCCTTCAGAGTGGGATATCTATCCGGTCCATATTACTGATGGGGACAATATGGACTTTGATAATATGAATGCTCTCTCCTGGCTGAGACAACGAATTATACCTAAGTCTAAAGTGGTGTGTTACGGACAGTGTCCTTCGGCATTTATCACTACTGACAAGCTCTTTTTAGAATACATCCTCGGGAATTTCGGCTTGCTGGAAGATTGTGTCCTGCCCAAGCTGCGCCTGGCAAAGATCAATAATGATCTGGACCATCTTCCTGTATTGCGAACCTTTCTTACCGAGAAGGCCCATCCGTTGTATAATGTGGAGTGAGAGGAGTAATCTTCTGAATTTCTTTGAAAAACTTTATATATATTCATAACGAATAAAGTTTAATGATTGAATATAATGTTTGGGGTCAACCACTTGGTGGGAAGAAAAGGAAAAAACAAATTACTTCTGTCGGGGGTCTTACTTTTGGTTTAGCCCATCCTAAAAGACAAAAACAGCTGTTAAATGTTGGATTTGGTTTTGATAACAAAAACACAAATATTACTAAAAGAGAACCTGTTCCAATGATTTGGCGGGACAAAATTTTGATGAAGCAAAAAAATAAGTGTGCTGGAAATAACTGTGCAAAATTACACAACGGGAAGAAACTTATGGTGAATAATCGAAGCGATTTTGATCACATTACTCCTTTGGCTTTGGACGGAAAACACACCCTTTCTAATCTTCAAGCACTATGTCCTGGTTGTCATAGACTAAAAACTAGAGAAGATAAATATAAGATTTCGCAAAGAAAGAAGAAAAAGAACAAGGCCGATAATGAACCCTTTAGTAGCTTATTTCCACCACCGCCAAAACATCCTAAAGAATATTCTCTTGGAGTCTAATTTTCAGGGTTATATGACATTTCTGTCCCACTTCTACAACAACCTTTAAATCTGGCGAAAACATCCCTTTTCTACTATGTACCAAATGTCCCACTGTGGGTATTCTGGCCTTGAACAGGCAGTAGCACCAGTGTTTTACTCCGCTGCTGCTCCAATACAGCGGTCCTACGAAACCTTTGTTCCCTCATTCCTTCCTCAGAGGGTTGTGTATTCTCTTGGAACTCCTTCGGAACAGCCGCAGCAGTATGCAGCCTTGCAGCCGTCTTATTCACTCCTTTTTACGCCCCAGGCAGAATACCACTTCCAGCCAGACCATTTTCTTATACCGGGGAAAGGAAACAGGTTTGTGGGCCAGGCAGAGGAAATTCAGGAGGAGATTGAAGAAGCCTTCCAGAGAATCTTCTCCCAGATGCTTCCTAACGACATCAAGATAAGCATACTGGATGAAGCTGAGTTTAGGAAAATTGCTCCCTCGCCGGGCGTGGTGGGCCTTTCCATCAACAGAAGCATGCAAGAACTGCTCTCTGAAATATTTATCCTTAATGACTCTCTGGGAAGAGTGATGCTTACTATTGGGCATGAGCTGGGGCATGTCTTGTCTCCTACTCTTGAAAGCGCCCATGATGAGGAAGCCAAGGCCTATGCTTTCTCATTGCTGTGGATGAAGGTAATCAAGGAACATAACATTGCCAATCTTGGCGATGCCATTATTCTTGAAAATCCAGCTGCTAACGGCCTGCATGATCTCTCGTTTGGTTTTGTCCATCAGCTGCTGAAAGAAAAATCAGCCGAAGAGATTTATCGAGAATTAGTGAATGGCGACATGTCATTCCGGGCCTGGGTAGTGTAATCGTTTCTGCTCTTGCAGACGGCTTGTTTTTTCCATTTCGCACTCGACCAGTGAAGTGCAGACTCTCTCTATCCCTCCTAGTGCTTCTCCAAGCCTTTGATTAAGCTCTTCCAGTCCCTCCAGTGAAGGATAACGCCTGAAGGTTTCCTCATAGCGGTCCTGTAATAAGCCGTCTTCTCCTCTCACTAATATTCTTCCAAAAAACTGTTTGCCATAGATGGCTGCCTGTTTTAACAGCCTGGCCTTAACTAAGTCTTTTTCCCCAGCCCTGATTCTGCTGTCCAAGTCTCTTTCGTCGCTGACGTGCCTGAAAAAAAGTGATGACAACAGAGTTGGACGGCAGGTGCTGTTTTCCCTTGCCGATTCGAGGTGAAGAGCATCAAGACGGCCAGCATATCGCTTATGTTTCTGTGCTTGGTCTTCAAGATACTGTTGCGGCTCATTCTGGAATAAGGGAATGCTGTAGGTTACTGCAATTCCTCCCAAAGTGATGCAAATACCGTTGTCATCAATACTGACTTTTAGTTTTTTTTCAAGTCTCTTCTCGGGTTCCAGCTTTTCAAATTCTGCAAGAGCTTGCATAAACCATCTTTCTTGGTATTCCATACCTGAGCAAAAAGTCCATACTATAAAAATATTTATAACAATAGTGCCTTTTTGAGGTAGAATGATCGCACCGCTGTCTTCCATCTTTGGCTCTAAAACAAAAGCCCAGGAAGTGATGTTTCTTCTGCATGATCTGAAAGACGTGGTCAGGCAGGGATTTTACGAACAGGAACTTCCCGCTGTCGAAATGTTTTGCAGGAATAATAAGCTCTTTTTGGTGAAGTCCAGATTTAAGGTATTGTTAGCAGATCAGTCGGCAGACATACATTATTCCAACAAAGGTTTACGGATTCCCGAACAGGATACAAGACCGGGAATGTGTTTTATCTATCTCTCCAAAGACGAACGAAAAGCCTGGTTGGCGTCGTATTATGAGATGATGCGGAATGACAAGGACCTTGGCTTGCTCTTGGGATACCCTCCCTGCTGCGTTGATTTTTTTTGCCAGAATTTTAATGCCCAAAAGACAAACCTGCAAGCCGCTCCTGCAAACATGTGGACTAACTTGACCAAAAGAGATCAGGACGCAGTGCTCCTGTCACATTTTCCCTGTACTTCCAACTGTCAGGAAAGCATCAGTATGGCAATGAGATATTTAGATCTTCTAGCAACAGCAGAACCACAACGCGCCAGGGAATTAACTACCCTGCTTAAAGTGTCATAACATTACACGTTCCATCATAGCGCGCTGTAAAGCCTTTAGCCCTGAGGATTTCTCCGCAAGCTTGTCCCAACACTTCATCAGGCAGTTCAACTTTTTCAACATGTGCATATAACGTCTTGCCCATCTCCCTTCCCAGAACAACTTTCCATAACTGTCTGGTTATGTCCCGTGCTCTGCCATAAGGAGCAACAATCTGTAATTTGCCTTCCACTTCCCTTGCTCCCGGTGCTGGTTTAGGATTCAGCAAGCCGAGGTTAAAATTGGCTTCTTCATAACTGGCAAGATAGATTCCAAGAGGCTGTGGGAGTCCCAACTCTTTCCAATCCTTTCCGTCCACTTTGATGTTACCGTCAAGCCTTTGCGAAAAAAGATACTGCTCCCATGAATGTGGTTGATTAACTCCTCTATAAATCTCATAGATTGTTCTAAAGGTAGAATGGTTTCCAATCTTTGTAACAGGTTCTTGTTCCACCGTCCTAGCCTGTCTCAATTTCCGCTGCTCAGCCAGATAAGCTTCTGCGCTATGTCCGTATTCATGCCAGAGAATCTTAGGAGCCACACCAAAGCCAACGTTAAATGACTTATAGCCATTGAGATCGATTGAAGCTAGTGTCGTGAAACGAACATTGCCCTCTGCCAGAGCCTGTGACATTTTAATGATGGTCTTTCTTCCTTTTTTCAATCCTACTGCTCGCTGAACATTATTTCCTGTTCCGTTTGGGAAAAGGACATAGCTAGGCCTGGCTGTCCAGATATTTTCAACACGGGTGCGGGTCTGCAGAACTGTTCCATCCCCACCCATCATTCCAACTAAGGGTGCATCTTTGTATTCCCTGAGTTTTTGTTCAAGTTTTGAATAATCATGAGTGACATGGACTTTATTCCCGGTGATCTCTTCTACTATCCCAACTTCTTCTGCGTTGAAACTTCCGGCATTGCCATTGGCAAAGATAGGCATTTCCACTTTCATCTGGTCTGAAATTCAGGGTTATTTTATAAGAATATCGGACTATTTTATGGGGCAGTTGATGATACATAAAAATATGGCTACTACCAGTATTCCTTAAAATCCTGCGTTGCTTGTACCAATTCACTTCTAATTGCAGGTTCTAATGCTGAATGACCAGCAGTTACAACACGGAATTCTTGATCAGATAAGTTCAGTGCCTTCTTTACTTTCCATGCTGTTCCAATCGGGCACACCATATCATACCTACCTTGTACAATTCTTGTCGGAAGTCCTTGTAACTTTACAATTTCTCTAAGTAAATAATCATCAGATGGTAAAAATATCCCATTTCTGAAATAATGATTTTCAATCCGAGCAAAAGACAAAGCCAGATGGGGATCCTCAAAATTACTTGTTAAGCTTCCGTCATCTTCTAGTTTTGATGTTGCAGCTTCCCACCTACTCCATGCTAAAGCAGCAGTTAACTGCACATCTTGATCATTACTTGTCAATAATCTGTGATATGCTTCAACCATATTTCCGGGCTCAACCCCAGGTATCTGTGCTTTGTATCTTTCCCATTCTTCAGGGAAGATCATATCTGCACCACCCTCTTCATAATACCATGCAATTTCTTTTTTTCCGCAAAGAAAAATACCACGAAGAATGAGCCCTTTTACTCTATCAGTATGAGAAGTTGCATAAGATAATGCTAATGTACTACCCCAACTCCCACCAAAAATCATCCATTCATCAAGTCCGAGATGGGCTCGTAACTTTTCCATATCAGAAACTAGATCTTGCGTCGTGTTTTCACTGATGTCTGCATGTGGAGTGCTTTTTCCAGCTCCCCGTTGATCAAATAAAATAATCCTATAAAATTCAGGATCAAAAAATCTACGATATGTTGGCTTCGTTCCGCTGCCAGGTCCCCCATGAAGGAACACTATCGGCTTCCCTTCTGGATTTCCACTTTGCTCGTAATAAAGTTCGTGAAAATCTGATACTCTTAATCTTCCTTCATCGAAGGTCTCCATTTTTGGAAAAAGTTCATTGAGTGTCATTTGTTGGGAGTATTGTCCTTTATTTAAATAATTTATCCAGTTACTACCCTATATCCTCGTTCATGGTCTTGCAATTGACGATAGACTTTCTCAATCTCGCAACCTAGCTGAAATTTAATGCTCCGATCATTATATCTCTCGACCCTTCCTTTGAATTGATCTGTGAATACAAGCTGTCCTTCTCCTACAAGAACGATATCTTCCGGGTTACAGTTGATGCCAAAGGGAAAATATCCTGCTCTGAAGGAAGGAGTGAAGCCATCGGTGTTGGAGCCAATAAAATTAAAGAGTGCCATCTGCGCTCTCACACTAGGGTTGATAACACCCACACGACCTCTTGCTGTTCCATTGAGGTCTACTTCCCATTCTGGATCAACACTGCCTAAGAAACGTTTAGGCGTTGAGGGCTGGCCTTTCAGCGTGAAAAGACCGGTTTCTGTATCCAGCTGATATATTCCTCGTCCGGTTGCAAAGATATTTTCGAGCATTTTTTGTTTTACCCAGAGAAGAGTTATAAATTTTTTGTATTTTGAACACTCTCACCCGCTCTCATCACTGCCAGGAATTTCAGCTTCACCAATCACCAGAATATTCTTCTGTTCTTTCTTCTCGCGGAATGATCTGGGTACATACACCGGTTCCTTGCTGAAAGTATCCTCGCCGCTGTAGTATGCTGCAGTAGATGCAGTGCCAGGAGTTGGTGTGAAGACCTGGGTTAGATTAACATAAAGGTCTTTTTCTTCGCAGAATTTTCGCAGTAGTTTCATATCATCCATCGTGCTTCCGGGATGTGCTGCCACAAAGTACGGCACTAAATTTTTATTGGTGCCCTGTTCCTGGTTTACTTTTTTGTATTCTTCTAAAAACTGTTCAAAAGCTGTTCTGGTACTTTTATTCATCTGCTGCAGCACCCGATCGGAAATATGCTCCGGCGCAATTTTCAGGCGGGAGACAAACTGCATGATCTTGCGGAACAACTCTTTTTGCTCTAAGATGATATCATGCCTGATAGCGCTGCGCAGTTCTAGGGACGTTCCTTGATATTTTTGCTGCAGCTTTTCTACTTCTAGCAGCAAGGGATAGAGATCATCGCGTAAAACCCGCTGCGGACAGCCTGCACATTGCTGGTTGCAATATTTAGTCTTATTGTATACGGTAATATCCTCGTCAATGATGGGAGAATAGATTGTTTCCGGTTCATTGTAAAGATTACAGTACGATCCATACATGTTAAGTGTTGGCAAGGTTAAATCATTGATTTTGGTTACACCTTGCTGGTATAAAGTTTCAATCTCTTGGAGAATACTCTCCTTGCTGCGTCTGGCCACTTCTTTTCCCTGCACCAGAGGAATGACACAGAAATTGCAGCTTCCCCAACAACCGCGGCCGATGACCACGGATGTTTCTAGTTTTGCTACCATCTGTTCGTTCAGCATTTTATTCTTCGAGTTTGGATGAAGCTGTCTCGTGAATGGCGCTTGGTATACAACGTCCATCTCCTGTTCTGTAAGTGGATGTATAGGCCGGTTATGCTGAATAAAACCCTTACCGCAAGGCTCAAGAAAGGCGCTGTCAGGAAGAAGGTAATGAATCCTGGTGAGAAGGCTAAAATTCTTCTTATCTGCGCAGCACTCTTCGTAGCTGGGCAGGCGCCTGATTGCAGGGGAAATTTCTTTTTCTTTAATCCTAAAGGAAGCACCGTCAAGGCTGGCTAAGTCCAGTTGATCCCTGATCTGGGAAAACTCAATCTCTGCAAGGTTTTGTTCTTTTTCCAGACCTTGCAACCGTTTCAGGAGTGCCAGCAGTGAGCGCTCAGCATTTCCATGGAGCAGAAGATCTGCTTTACTGTCGTTTAAAATTCCGCAGCGCAGTGTATTTTCCTTGTAATCAAAATGAGTAAATCGCCGGATAGTAGCTTCCACTCCACCGATGACAGTGATTGCTCCTTTGAAGAGCTCTTTAATCTTTTGGGTATAGACAATGGAAGCATGTTCCGGCACCAGGATATTTTCCCGCTGGCGCAGCATAGGAGTATAGTTTGCAACCATGGAATCTAACAAACCAGAAGTGATACAGAAGAAATATCTTGCTTTGCCGCAGGCTTGATACTCCTCATTGGTTTGCGGCTGGGGGATAATGCCGACCTTGTATCCTTTCCTCTCCAGAAGGCGTGCTAATAGAGCAGTTCCACTTAAAGGATGGTCATAGTAGGGATCTCCTGTTACAAAAATGACATCAAACTGGTTGAAACTAGGATAATGCTGCTTTGCTTCTTCAACTGTGGTGGGAATAAATGTTCCAGTTGTGCTGGCCATGAAACTGGCTAGAAGATGGTTACTTTAAATAGTTATTGTAAAGAATATATGGTATAAAATTATTACTGTTTGGTCATGAATTTACTACCCACCCAGATGCGCCCATTTTACTGAAGCATAGAAGATCAGAGCTGCTTCGATCATCCGCATGTTGATGTCATAAGCGTTGAGGATTCCCTTCTGCAGGGTTTGAATATCTTTAAAAATATCATCTGCTTCTGCTAGCTTCTCGGCAGGAATGCGGTCCCTGATCCGGCTGAAGGGAAGTTTCTTAATCTCTTCTTCCAAGGTGATATGGAATAAATAGCCGTTGTTGAAGCTTTCTACCAAGCCGTTGATCATCTTAACCGAGTCTTCCTGGACTAGATCATCACTCCTGAAGCGGAAGTCATTACTGCGCGTCAGTGTTTGGAACAGCTTGGCGATCTCACCATTTACCTGCGTTTTTTCGTCCATCGAGCGCAGTAAGGGTATTTTGTTGAGCAATAGCGGCACTTGCTGTAAGAACATGGGCTGCCATGCTTCTATCGCTGCTGCAAATTCAAGGTTATTGGCTAAATCCTGCGGGATCGGCTGGAGTGATTGTAAAACCCGTGCTACATTGATAGCTTCATGAAGCGCATCGCGCTGCTGGTAGAGATTCTGGACTTTTTGCAGCAGCGGCTCAAAACAGGCCAATGCTGCTTTCATATTCGCGATTTCCGTTTTGGAAACCATGCAGCTAGCGAAGCATTCCTCAATCTTGGCTGCGGGAATAGGAAGCTTCATTTTCTGCTTGAACTCACGGATAAGAAAAATACTTTCTGCTTCCGCTATTTTGCGATTTAAATCAGCCAGTTTATGGATGTAAAGCATCTAATCACCGCTACAAGAATTATTTGATAGGAGTGAGCCTATCATCTTTGCTGCAGTAGGGACAGGCAAGCCGGTACTGTAACCCTGCTTTCTCTCTATTGGCTTTAAAATTGTAATTGCACCTCGTGCAGAGATACGCCTTCAAGGGGGAATACACCGCCGGTTTGACCGATACTGGCGCATCCTTAGGCCGGAATGGTTTTAAGGGTTCTTTGGGCCGGTAGATATTGGTAACCAGCGCTTTTTGTTTTGAAGCAGGCTCGTTGCTTACCGGTACCTGCTTTTGCTTTATGATCTCACTGCATTCTATGCAGACAAGAATATTTTGATCCTTATTTTTAGGTAATAAACGTACTTTGTCAAGGGTTACTTGCGCCTTGCACCGTTCGCAGGTCCTGGTTTTGCGGATATCCATCTTTTTCCTCTTTTCTGCAGTTTTTATCCTCTAAACTGCGATTAATCTGAGGAATATTAAAACCTAAACTTATTTATAAGAATTTCTCTTCTGTGGTGTAATCAAGGTGGTGTAGGAATTCTGGAAATGGTACAAGGATTAAAGCTTTCTGTTGAGGTTCTGGTGGGGGATAAATCTTATAAATAACACCACTATTTGATGGTGAAATGGTTGAAACTGCTAGGGTTTATGCGGTACGAAGCGATGTTCATGGTTGCATTGATTTAAGTAGAGAGCAGTTTCAACAAGCAAGGCAATATGCTGGTTTATTCGATCTTGGAGATGTTGAAGCGAAATCTATAGATAGAGATCATCCATTACGATGTGGGCAATCTGCAGAAGAACAAACTATGGATGCCATTATCAGAAATTCTGTTAAAAGTGGTGATACCTTCAAATGCATTACTGAAGATACTATACGAGATACATTAGCATCAGTACAGTCCATGAGTTGCCATCTAAAAGAAGCTTTGAAAGCAGGATTTTTTTACAGGGGAATTGCAGGGAATGCTGCGGAGTCTTGGACAAGAATATTTGAAGCAATTGCGGATTATGATCAACAGCGCAGGTTACAGGACTTAATGGATGGATTTGATTTAATACGAGAGTGTTCATTGGAAAAAGTGAATAAATCAGTAGTGATTTATTTACCATGGAAAGCTCACCTTAAAACGCTTACGACCACGCTTTCCCAATTGGATGAACTCGATCCAGCAAGGATTGTTGTATTATCCCATGATTATCTGACAAAAGCATCAATAAGACCTGAATGGCAGGCTAAAATTAGGCCGATGCAAAATGAGGAGCAAGCAGTTATAACTTTAGACTTCCTTTCTCAAAGAGATTGTAAGATCGTTATTTGTTATGGACATCTTGGTTTTGAATATGAACCTGCTGAAGTGCACTTCACATATTTAGGAAAGGAAATGACTGCTAACCACCTTGATGAAAAAGGAGGAGCTTTACTACTCTTAGAGCTGTAAAATGGAAAAAGTGAACTGGTTTTGGGCTCATAGACGGAATTCTTCATTACACCACATGAGTTTAATTGCCAGAGGATTTCATAGCCGAGGTTTCTTGCCGGTGGTTGAATTTTCTTTTCATAATCAAATTTTTGTTGGAAAGCCAGGCAAAGGGATATACATTTTTTATGATCGTGATGAACTAAACCAAAAATATAATGATATTCAGAGGAGTATTGAAAAAAATGGAAATTTTGCTAAGGATTTTAAGGTGATAAGTAATAACACATTCAATGAGTTGTTTAATATCTGTAAAAAGATAAAAGAAACAAATCTCAATGAAGTCACAAATGAAGATCTATTTCAACTTCTTGTCGAATTTAAGGAAAAGATCACCGTCGGACCACTTATTACTATTCAACTATGGGGCATAGAAGCATGTTGGGATGAAAATTATTCTTTATCAAAAGAGCTACGTTCCAAAGCTTCTGATCGAGAATTCCCTATCCTGAAGGGAAAGTTATCTCGAAGTACTGGGAAAAGTGTCGCTCTTTCCGAAAAAGAGTCCTTCCTAACAGTTTGTGTAGAAATTCAGAAGATACCTGAGTTGCAAAACAAATTCAAAATAGGGACTCTTAAGGAGATTTGTAAGAGCCTAGAGGATTTCCCAAATATCAAATCATCTATTTTAGAACATATCACCAATTTTGAATGGGTAAATACTGAGTATGTCAGTGAGAAATGGAACTTCCAGAAGTGGATTCAACTTTTCCAGAGTGAGTTAAACACTGATGCACATTTCTCTCTAAGCAGTCTACATGAACAACATGATCTTGCGCTTAGTGAAAAACAAAAAATAATAGACCAGCTCGAACTAAGCGATGCTTCAAAACACGTTCTCAATGCTCTTAATGAATTTGTCTCAGAAAGAGATTGGGCAAAAGGAAAGTTCTGTTATGCCTTATCTATTTATGATCTACTGTTGCAAGAAATTGCCAACAGGCTTCTGGTTTCTAAAGAAGATCTTCTTTACATGGAATCTGAAGAGTTGGTACGTATGATGAAAACGAGTGTTTCAGCAAATGTTTCAGTAAATAATAGAAAAGATGGTTTTGCTCTAGTATCTAAACAGGGAAGAATTACCATAATAGAAAAAGAGGGACTAGAGGAATTTCTTTCTAGAGAAGGGATTGAGAAACACTTTTCTCCAATCACCCGAGTAAAGTCATTTGGGGGCGTCATAGCCAGTCAAGGTAAGGTGAGGGGAAGAGTCCGGGTTATCGAGAAACCAGAGCTAATGTCTGAGTTTAAAGATGGAGAGATTCTCGTTACGTATATGACAACAATGGAGTTTACACCTATATTTGGGAAAGCAGCGGGAATTATCACAGATGAAGGTGGATTAAGTTCACATGCAGCAATTATTTCAAGAGAATTTGGGGTACCATGTATTGTTGGTACTACTATAGCTACCAGAAATCTTAAGACCGGGGATATAGTTGAGCTAAACGCTAGTGAGGGGAAGATAACCATTCTCCATGATGAAGATGTGTCTGAACTTTGAATCTCCTTACCCCTTTATCTCCACACCCACAGGGCAATGGTCTGATCCCATCACTGAGGGAAGAATGAAGGCGGTTTTGAGCTTTCCTTTTAATTCTTTTGAGATCAGAAAATAATCAATCCGCCAGCCGATGTTCTTCTTGCGGGCGTTGAACATATAACTCCAGTAGGTATACTTTCCAGGCTCTTTATTGAATTCCCGGAAGGTGTCTATAAAGCCTGCTTTAAGATAGCGTTCAAAGCCATCAATTTCCTGCTGCGTGTATCCGGCGGTTTTGTTGTAATTGCTTTTAGGATTGGCTAAATCAAGGTCAGTATGAGCCACATTGAGGTCGCCGCAAATAATTACAGGCTTTTTCTTCTCCAAGTCTTTAAGGTACTGTAAGAATTTTATATCCCATTCCTGCCGGAACTCCAGCCGGGTTAGGCCACGTCCGGAATTTGGGGTGTAGACAGTAACTAAAAAATATTCTGTAAATTCTAAAGTGATGATCCTTCCTTCGCCTAGATGGTTTTCTTTATCCCGGCCGTACATGACTGAAAGCGGCTTGATCTTGCTGAATACAGCCGTGCCAGAGTATCCTTTTTTTTCTGCAGAATTCCAGAAATGATGCTCATACTGTTTTAGCATCATGTCAACCTGATCAGGATGGGCTTTGGTTTCTTGCAGGCATACAATATCAGGGTTTTCTTTCTGTACAAAATCCAAGAAGCCTTTGTTAAGTACTGCCCTGATTCCATTGACATTCCAGGAGATGATCTTTATTGTTTTCATAGTTTTCTCTTAGGTTATTCCTTACCATACCTCTTCATCCGGATCTTTTTCATCCAGAGCTTCCTCATCTGGAGTTTCTCCATCTTCTTCAGGACAGGTGTAGCACCGTCCTTTCGGCGTGAGGTATGACCGGCAGCAGGAAATATTGTATTTTTTCTCTTTTACGATCTCAATATCATCATCCATCTTATTCTCCAACAGACATCAGGTCCTCTTTGGGAACGCCTTGGTCATAGCCTTCAAGTTCTTCTAAGACCTCGTCCAGCTGATTCTTTTTCTTTTTTTTCTTATTGCCTTCTTTAGTCTTGCTGTCTGGCATGGTGTTGTTAGGTTTTCTTTGTACTTAAATAATTTATCGGCTTGACAAAACTTGCCCTATCTCCCTCCAAGAGTACACTCTAGTGATATTTGGATGCAATGCTGCTGCCTGATTCCAGGGGCGGTCAAATAGCTTTACCTGTATTCCCTGTTCTGCACAGTCCAGGGCATGTTTAAGGCTGTCATCGACAAGCATTTCTGCTCCGATCTCGTTGCAAACGCTGGATTTCGTTCGTGCTTCTCCCTCACCATGCCATTGGTTGGTGAGATATACTTCTGAAAATTGGCCTGGAAAAAGGAGATCAAGGCATTTCTCTGTCTGGTAACGGGCAAAAATCGGCCTGGCTGTAACAACATAAAGCATATCTCTTTTTGCCAGGTGTGCTACTCCTTCCTGTGCTCCTTCAACCGGATGGATGTCGATGCAGTAACCGCTGTTAAAAAAAACTTTGAGCCTTCGCGTCATTTCCTCTTGTGTTGTACCAAACACTCGTTCAAAATCATAGGTTTGACACTGGTCTCTTGCAACAGTCGTGCCAAAGGTATCATTGTGGAACTCCCTAAAGCGTTCCGTCAGCTCAACAAGAACATCATCCATATCCAGAGCAATGGCCATGATTGCCGCTAAATAGAGGCTTATTTAAATAGGTTTTTGTAAAGCTTGTACTCAACCAAAAAGTAGCAAATTATTTAAATTGGTCCAGCTTTAAAGCATAAAGGGTACAAAAATGGCTCAAGCAGATGTATTACATAAAATCCATGAAGACTTGGAATTGCTCAAGCGTGATATGGCAGAAATCAAGGAAGTGATCAGGCTAGAACCTGAACTGCGTGACGAAGTTATTGAACAAGTCCAAGAAGCACGAGAACGCATTGCAAAAGGACGATTTGTCAGCAATGAGGAGATTCTTAAAGAGTTTGATTTAGAATGAGTTATGTAGTCCTTTGGGACGATAGAGCCCGTGATTTCTTGCGGAAAATTCACAAAGATGATGCTAAGAGAATCATTAAGAAAGCTAATAGTATTGTAGATGATCCAAAGCATTATCTAGAAACTCTTGTTGAGATAAAAGCATACAAGTTACGAATTGGAGATTTTAGGGCTTTGGTTGATATAAATGAGAATAAGAAAACTCTTTCTGTCATTCTGGTAGGTCATAGAAAAGATATCTACAAATATGTTCAAAGAAGTGGTTTCAGCAGGAAATAAAATAAAAATCCTAAGACGGATTTTCAATCATTCCTCGCTAATCGTTGCAGAGCAGCGGGGTATTTATATCCCAGCGAGGAATAAAAAAAGAAAAAAAATCTAAAAACTAAAACCCAACACTAAAAGGCCAGGGCGTAGCTACTGCCAGCCACATCAAAGCTGAGCCGAGCAAGGCCATGTTCTTCATGAAGTTGACCATCTCTGGCATCTTCTGCTCTTTCGGGACTGCCCAGAAATTGTGCATCTTAAAGGTCACTCCCAGGAAGAAGGCTGCCAGACAAAGCACTCCTAGCTGTGGGTATAGTCCGGTAAGCACGCTTACTCCGCCCAGCAGCAACAGCAAGCCTGAAAAGAGCACTGCCACTTTTGCCAGGGGAACGTTCTTGGACTTTGCGTAGCCAGTCATCATTTCCAACTTCATAAAATGGTTGGCTCCGCTCATGACGTAATATCCGCCTGCAACTAATCTGCCGATTAAAAACAATATTTCATATGCCATTATACCTCACCTCATTGTATTAGTATGAGTTAATACTAACTTATTCTTAAACCTTAGCCATAATGGAAATAATTTATATGTCTTAACATGCTCCTATCTTATAACAATTTAATACAGACGATGCAGCAGCTCTCATTGTCTTTGTATTCTCTATGCATTCCTGCTTCCTCTCGGTCTTACAATATTTTGGACTCGGAAAATAAAGCTCAGACATACTGTCTTCGTTTCCGAAATAAGCCGGAGCAAATTCGATGCTGTCTATCACGCCTTTTTTCAAAAGGTCTGCTTGGGTTCTGATTGAGTCTTCAAAATAACTAAGTTCTTCCTCCAAAGTACAGTGATCCTCGCTTGACTGAGAGCAGGGAACGTAATCGATCCGGTCATAGGCATAAGAGCCCGCTATTATTTTTGCATTCGGGAACATGGATTTTGCTTTGTCAACATAACTTTCATAGTTCTCGGCGTTTTTCCTGTAACCAAGGTAAAGATGAACGTAATCAACCTTATCTTTGATCGTTTTTGGTAGATTCTCATCTTTGAGATCATTCGCATCCAACTGATATTCGTACAAGGTAATCCCGAATTTTAGATTTGGGTTACTGGACTTCAGATCGTTGATGAACTCGTTCAGCAGGTCTTCATCCCAATGATTCCACTTATTCCACCAAGCGCTCACAAAATCATCGATTCCTACCTCCTCTAGTTCAGGGAAAGACAAGCTCTCTTGGCTGAAGATTTCAGCGTCGTCTCGCGGCCCATAAATAGTGATAAATACACTCTTAAGGTTGTTATCTTTTACAAAAGTGCGGGCGTTGGCGATGGGTTCAGCTGCTGGTGTCGAATCGCTGCTGCCCATCCTGAGGCCGGTGATAGGCAGATTGTCTTTCCATTCCTGGGTATTTTGAAGTCCAAAAGTAGTTATTTTCCAGCAATCCGCCGGGCAGCTTGAAGGAGTTTCACTGGCTTCACAAATACCGTTGCTGCAAACTGTAGGGGTACATTTATAATTTGTGCAGACGTAATTCAGAGGGCATTCCTGATCACTGCCGCATTGTGGTTCAGGAGATGGCAATGGTATATTTCTCATGACCCTCCGAACTTTTGCCGGAGATGTTCTTGCTGCCTTCAAGGGTATGTTATACCTTTTGGCGATTTTACTTACTTGTCCTGCTAGTGCACTCTTTTCTTCAAGTTCTAGATCCTTAAGCAAGGCTTCCCGTTCTTCTGGAGTTAGCTTTGCCAGTTCTGCTTCTAATTCCTTATCAGAAATTTTTGATTCAGCACAGCTAGGCAGGAGTAGGATAATTAATACTGCAAGAACAATTATCACGCCTCGTTTCATGTCAAGGCAAGAGAGTTTACATTTTTAAAGCTTCCTAAAATCAGCAACCGCAGGATCTTGGCTTGTATGATTCAAGAATAAGTGTTTCTAGTTCTGGTCTTTATTGAGGCAGGGGCACAAAGGCAACCCTATACACTCGTGCATCTATACCAGTGAAAGAATCAGTAAAGCCTTTTGCTGTTTTTACTAATGATGGGCTGCTTCCTATAACTGGCTGCACCGCTAAGACTGGACCCTTGAGGTTTATAGCAAAATCAATATCCTGGTCGTAGGAATGAGAAACAATCAGATAACCAATATTTCCTATCTTGAACAAGCGTGCATTTACTGCTGGATAATCTGGAAGTACTAAATGAGGGTAATTAACCGGATCCCAAGGACCGTTTGTAGTGTAATCATTTCCAGGGATGATACTCATGCCGCCGGATACTGTAACTGGGGGAGAAGTTTTCACGCCACTAGTAAGGTATTGGCGTAGACCTCCTTTCTTAATGAGAGTAAGTCCTTCCTTGTATTCGTCCCACACCTCAGGATAATCATCAGCAAACGCATAGTTGTAAATAAGAACACCATTAGCATCTAGAACTCCAGACCAAAAATCATGCCTGGCATGTTCAGCAGTCATGAACGCTGGCCCATCCTGACTAAGATCAGGAGCATGAAAGACTTTATGCTCTGGCACTTTTTGCATATTGCCGGTAAGCAGGTTATTCTGTTGGTAAATCTTTTTGACGTATTCTATTGCTTTCAAGCCCTTCTGGATGGTATGATAACTTTCAATCCTATTGGTAGCTCCATACTCACCGAGAACAAGGCCGATGTAGTTGCTATGGACAATGTGCTGCTGAAGCTCTCGAAGTTTCTTTTGCTGGTCTAAAGCGAGGGTTACCTCAGTAGTTGGAGTTGTAGAGAATGTGGAATCATCTCCTAGTTCTAACAAGGTATAGGGAATAGTTACCTCCGGTTCCCAGTTGTGTTGAAGAGATCCCAGTAAGGCGCGTTTTTTAGGATCAATCTTATCAATCGTTTTCTTGAAGCCGACTTGAAGGCCATATTCTCCCAGGAGGGGCCTGTGTAAAAGAGTGTAGTAATATCGTATTTCTTCTGCACCATACCAGGCAGTAATCCTATTAGATGTATCATAATTGATCAGGTATTGGAGAAATTGCTCGTCTTGAGCTGCCCGATAGCTGATATATTCCGGGCTGATGTCATTGATATTAGTCGGCAGTTTAACTGTCTCGGTGGGATCATAAAAATCATATTTTATCAATTGTCCGTTTGCATCATACACCGCTTTTCTCACACCATCGCCGATGACGTCAGGGTAATAAGTCTTAAGATGTTGATCGGTGTAGGCTGGATCAGTCACATAAGGATGCGCGGTATCTCCAAGAGCTACTATTACCTTTATCCCGTTCGCTTTTGCAGCATCAATCATCTCTACAGCTCTTTTGACTCGTAAAGGATCAGTAGGATTAGTAAAGGGAGCGAATGTCGTATAATACATAGCTACATCAATATAATCCTTTACTGTAGGAAGGTCTTCCGGGTTAAGGTTGATCAGCAGCAGCGGAAAATTGTTAGGAAAGTTTTTTTGAGCAGTTCTTTTCTTCTGAAGAGATAAAGCCATTTCCTGCAGGCGCTGTAATTGGGCTTTAGAAATCACCCGTTTTTTAGAAGTAAAGGCCTTTCCGGCAATCGCAGCAGCATCGTCTTCCTTAATCACAGCATCTAATTCTTCGTCTGATAATTGTTCGAGCTGAGCTTCTAATTCTGCATCGGAAGGTTCTGCCTGGCTGCAGCCGGCCAGGAAAAGAATAGATACAATTAAGAGCGCTATAAGTCCCAACATCAACTCTTTTTTCATCTATTATAAGAAAGTTCCACGTTATTTAAAGTTATCGGGAATTGAAAACCGTAGTTGTTAGAGAAAAAAGAAAAGAAACGCCAACGCCCGGATTTGAACCGGGATATCCTTGCGGAAACAAGCTATGTGGTACTTTACTTGGAAAATAGTTCCAGGCTTACGCTTTCTTTTGGGAAATTTGCGCAGTACCGGGTTGTGCCACGTTGGCTTATTTTCTTTGTAATTGAGCTTTTTTATAAATCTAACGATTAATAAAACTTAAATACTTCTTCCTCTTATAAAAGTACATGATCACTCAAAACTTTATCAAGGAGTTTGAGGTCGCTTTATACCGTTCTTTTGGGAAAGCCAATAGTGCGATACAAAACAGAAGCCAGCATCTGCCTAACTTTGTCGGAGACACCACTTATAAAGAGGGAGTGGTCAGCGTTTTTACCAGCGTGCTGCAGGAACGTAAGCCCGTCTTGGAAAGCGAAATCCTCAAGGGCGGGCACAAGAATACCGCAGAACTGTTCAGCATGGTTACAGCCATGGTGGAAAACAAAGTCCGTACTACCATGACTAGATCTTCTCTATCTAACAAAGGTTTTGACCAGGCTATTTTTCAGAAAATGGTAAGAGATTTGAAAGTAGAAGTTCGGGATATTTTCTATAAAGGATATTTGGGAAGGTGATTTTACAGTTTCTTCATCCCCACAATTTAAACAATATTGATATCTATTTTTCTTGTATTCATAGAAATCGACAGGGCATGATTTACATTTAGAACAACAGTACTTGTCATCTTTTGTAGCTGTATGGACTATGTAGTAAAGAGTGGCGGTGGGGAGATTTGAGCTCCCGACCTCCAGATTACGCCCAGATATTTTGTCATAGGGATAAAACCCTCATCACTCATATCTATATGAGTCTGGCGCTATGAACCAGGTTAAGCTACACCGCCATCTAGCTCAAAATAATAAGGTTGTTATAAAAAGGTTTCTACACTTTAATCTTCCCAATCTTATCAACCGTAATCCAAGCAGCCATCATGCCATAGCCCTTTTTGTTGATCTCAAATGGTTCTATTGATTCAACTTTCTTCAAACGAAGAAGAATACAATACTTCCTCTGGCTGCACCATTGAATTAACTCTGGCCTAGGGCTGCTGAAGCAAATATCTTGAGCATATTTTTCTAAGAGATCGGGAATATCAGTCTGCGGCAGATAGAACTGCATCACTTCAGCAATTTCGGCTTTTGCTTTTACCGGATCACCGGATTCTTTAAAATAAATGGTTTCTCCGGCCTTGATATTTTCCCACGGAACAACTTTAGATTTATACCATCTGGATTCAATTGTTTTCTCTCCAGAAAGAATTTTAGTTAATAATCTACGTTTTCTGTCAAGAATAGCTAGATGTTCCATGTTAATGTCCTTTCTTAAATAATATATCAACTTCTGACATAATATTTCGAAATTCTCGTCTATCTCTAAGAAGGCTGCTTCTCACCTCTTCATGTCCTTGAACTAGCTGAATCGGCGTCTTTTTTTTATCTCTTTCAATTCGTAATTGCATCTTTAGTTCTGCAGGCTTATTTGCTGCTGTAAAATACAACGCCGCTTGTGCTGCTGGATGCAAAGGCAATGTCCAGCTAGTCAAGACTGCAAGATCATAATTATTTGTAAGTAATGCGTCGGTGGCTGCTTCTGTAACCCAATTCTCGAGTATTTTGTATGCTTCTTTGGATTCTTTAATTGCATAATTTCCCCTGGTTTGTTCTGGTTCTAACGGTTGATGCCAACTTTGGTCTATTGTTGGAAGGGATGGGGCTTTTAATTCAGTTGCTTTGGAATAAAACTGGCTGCCAATCCATACCGCTACAGGATTAACTAAATCTACCGGCAATGGTGATTGCACATTTAGTATATGGCCGCTTAATTGTTGATTAAGTTGGTAAGGAGTAACAACCATATTTTTGGAAGATAAGCCGGCAGTTTGATACATTTCATTAAAACTGTTAACTGTAACAATAAGTCCAACCATACCAAAACTTTCGGCAGAAGGTTTGTCCAAAAGAGCTACTATAGTAGGCTGATAATTTTTAGTCATTCTTTTCTCTTAAACAACTTCCCTACTTCTTCTACGCTCATTGTTCTCTGCTTCCTCAGGATCATACGTTTTTTCTTATTTTTACTGCAATAGTTTCCATTTCTTTCTGATCAAAATGTTCTATTGTTTTTAAATCAATTATTTCCGCATGTAAATCATTCTTATATCTTGGAATAACCCTGATGTGAGCATGGGGAACTTCCAATCCTAATGTCAGAAAGCAAATCCAGTCTGCGCCAAAGGCTTTCTGAGTTGATACCCCAACTTTCTTAGCAACTTCAAAATATGTTCCAAAATGAGGTACGTCATAAACCCAACGGAAATGCTTCTTTGGAATTATTAATGAATTTCCTTTGGTGAGGGGTCTGATATCCAAAAAACCAAGGAAATCATCATCTTCGTACGTTTTATAGCATGGAATTTCTCCTTTTACAATTTTACAGAAAATACAATCCATGGGAGCCTAAAATAAAGTTGACTTTATTTATTTTTCTAAACCAAGCTTGTCTAGAATAGAGGAGAAAGCCACCCTGGCCGCTCGGTGAGTGCTTTCTCGGTTATGTTTTGGTATAGAAAGCACCTACCAACATATGCGAGCTTATGGAATTTAAAATAAATTCCAAATCCTCGACTTCGTCTGCGGAATCTCTGTTCTCCCCTCGCCTTAAGGCCAGGCGGGCGGCTTTCTAGACAAACCACCCAAACCATAACCTTTATATAAATCAGAAAGTATTATTTCACCATGACTACTCTTGTCGTACGGACGCAGATCAAAGATATTTTGAAGGAATCAGGTTTGGGAGTGGAGAACCTTTCCGGCGACTTTATGGACCGCTTGGATCAGAAGGTCAAACAACTCGTCATTGATGCAGCCACCAGGGCTAAGGAGAACGGCCGACGGACGATAATGGGAAAAGATGTGTAAGTAAAGTATGGCTAAGTGAACGCATGCCATTGATTTTGATGAACCTTTTTTAAAAAGGTTCTGGGAAAAGATGTGTAACTCATTAATCAACTCAATTTATTCTTCAATCCGTGGCGGTGGTGGCAGTGGGAGTGCTCTTTCCAGCGCCATTTTCTCCTCTTCCGCTTTATCCCGCTGTGGGAACAGGAGCCTATGCTTTATTTCAGCCGGTTTGATATCAACTGGTTGAGCGTATTCAAGAACGTCAATTTTCGTTAATTGGGGATGTTTTGCATAAAATTCCCGCAGCTTCTGCTGGATCAAGGGAATCGTTTCTTCAATAGCTTTTATCTCTTCAGGATTCTTGGTCTGCAGTTCCTTGTGAAGCACTATTTCATGCTTGAGCGAATTTAACCTGCTTTGCATCTCTTCCGCTTTGGCTACCAGCGTAGGATTGAAGACAGGTTTTTGTTTTTCCTTTGTTTTTGTAGCGATTTCCAGCTCTTCCAGCATCTTCTTGCTCAAAGCGACCTGTTCTTTCGTTCCTTTGTGGGCCAGATAATCTCCAAGCAGATGGGAAAGCTTTGCTACTTTAGTGCTTAGTTCTTTATTCTCAGAAGCATGCAGCTTATTCTTAAGCACAGTTATTTGGTGTTTCAATGAGCGGACTTTTGCAGATTCTGTTGACTTCTGCTGCAGAATCTTTTTTTCCAATTCCAAAACCCCTTTGAGCTTATTTTCGAGATGGATAAGTTCCTTCCGCAGGGTCAGCTTGGGAACTTTTTTTTGTGCTGAGAGGTATTTTATCTCATTTATTTTAGCACTAATTTCCAGCCTAGAAAAGGTCTCACGCTCTTTCCGTAATCCATGGGCAACATGCAGGAGCAATTGCCTAGCAAGTAGTGAACTCATCCTTTCAGAGCCCCTATCCAAACAAGCCCGAGCGCATTTTTTTTCGCGGCGGAGGAGGAGGGAAATCATCGTCTCCTGACATCGCTGCTGGTGGCGCTTCAAATTCCGGGCGCGGCGCCATTCTCGCCATTTCTGTCGGCGGCATTCCCATGCTGTGCTGGACCGGAACTCGTGGCATTGGACTTCGCATTTGCGTTTGCATCTGTCCTTGCATCGGTGAAGTTTGTGAGGCCATGAAATCTTCTAACTTATCGGAGATAGCAATCATCCCTTTGGCAATTGTTTCGTTCTGCATCACGACAGTTTTTAGTTTTTCATTCAAGGAATGGATGGTCTTATCACCATCTTCTTCTTTTGTCTGTTCCAATGCTTTTTCAAATACCACATTCAACTCATGGATGGAATCTTTGAGGCTTTCAATCTCCAGGATTAATTCATTGGTTTTACTGTCTGGGCTGGTTAATTTTGTTTTAAGGGCTTCAACGTCATATTTCAAGTCAGAAAGCAACTTATGTGGAAGAATCTCATAATCTTCATCAGCCATGTACATCACCCATTTTATCCAGTTTCAGTTAACGTAATTTTGTTTATAAATGTTTCTAAAAGGGTGATGCTGTATACTCTCCGTTTTTAGTTTTGACTATAGGGGAAGATCAAAACCAGTTAATTATGGCGGGAGACGGCCATTTCTGGTGAAAATGGCCTATGCACCACCCCGGATGGGGCGACCCCCGTGCATCTCCGCCATAACTGGTTTTGACCAACAACAATTGACGCAGACGCGACGGGGATGCGCCCTACGGGCTGTCGCGTAGGACAAAGCTTTAGCTTTGGCCGTCTGCTGTCATTAATGTTGTTGGTCAATCCCTAAAATGTCATAAAACCATAAACCACAATCTTAATATTAGCTGAACGTTTATAATAAGCATGGCTCCTTTAGAGAAAACTAAGCCCATCATCCTGCAAACAGAATACGGCCCATTTACTGCCATTGCCTACCGTGATGAGTCTTTAAAAGAACATCTCGTCCTTATAAAAGGGGAGATGGGTGGAGGGATGACAGGTAACTCTTTTGTTCGTAATGATAATCTTCTCGTCAGGGTTCATTCCCAATGTCTCACCGGAGACACGTTAGGCTCATTACGCTGTGATTGCGGGCCGCAGCTGGATGCAGCCATGCAGCTGATAGCTAAGGAAGGAGGAATTCTTCTGTATCTTCAGCAGGAAGGAAGGGGCATAGGGTTGTTCAACAAGATTGCGGCATATTATCATCAAGATACAGGCGCGGATACGGTGGAAGCAAATAAACTGCTCGGTTTTGCTGATGACCTTCGCGAGTATGCTGTGGCTGCTGACATCCTTCATGATTTGAAAGTATGCTCAATCCGTCTGCTTACCAACAATCCACGAAAAGTCAGTGGGCTGCAAACTGCAGGACTTCAGGTTATCGAACGCGTTCCGTTGTGTATTCCTGCAACGAAACATAATTCTGCCTACCTGCATACAAAACAAGAGCGGCTAGGACATTTTCTGGATTTATAGCAAATAACTTTAATTTTCGTAGTTAGACGAAAAGCAATCCCAAAGTTATTTGCTATCTAGGAAATCGCTTTAGCTTTGGCAAATCTTACGATTATTAAAGTGATTTCCTATAAAATAGAAGAAATGTTGGATACTTATGTCAGATCAAAAGTCAGAAATAAATTGTAAAAAAAGTAATAAAATTAAATTTAATACTTCGGCACGTATATCTGCTTTACCGGCAGCTTGACAACTGTTGCGTTAGGTTTTGGTGTTATCACTTGCTGCACTGGAGTTGGAGCAGGCTGCACTATTGGTATTACTACCTTCTTGGTGATGGAATTAACAAGCGTATTCTTCTCCGTTTCCGTTACCGGCAGCTTTCCTATTTCAACAACTAAGCTGTCTTTTACGTCCGTTTTTTGCCCGCTTTCCGGCAGCACCTGAACTATTTTTGCCAAGTCAGTTACGATCGCCGTTTTAGTGCTGTCAGAAGGCAGCTTTTGCACTTCAGTTACCAGGTCTTGAACAATGCCTGTTTTGGTATCGTCTTCCGGCAGGGTTTGTACTGCCACGACTAGTTTTTGCACTACTTCTGTTTTTTGTTCGTTGGGAGGCAATTTCTGGACCTCGAAAACCAGATCTTGGACAATGTTTGTTTTCTGGTCATTCTCCGGTAATTTCGCTACTTCTTCTGTCAGTGCATCAACTATTTTTGTCTTATCCTTAGTATCAGCCAGCACTTGTACTACTTTGACGACGTCCTTGAGGTAGTTCGGCTTTTCTTCTTCCTGTAGCAGGGTGCCTATTTCTATAAGCTCCTGGGCCAGGCCAACTTTCTTGCTGCTTTGCGGCAGAATCTTGATTTGGCTGACAAATTCATTCACTGTCTTTGTTTTTTCTCCCGTCACGTCTAGCGGCACTATTTCTGTAATCCCGCCTTCTGCTTCCTCTGTTGATACTTTTTGCACTTCCATGACAATCTTCTTTATCACTTCTGCTTTGGTATCATCGGCAGGAAGCTTTTGTACTTCAGTCATGACTTCTTTGAGGAAGCTGCCTTTCTCTTCACCAGTCGGTTTTGTCTGGACCACTTTCATGATTTCATCCACGATGCTGGTTTTGTCTTCATTTGCCGGCAGTTTTTGCACTTCAGTAAAAACGTCCTTCAGGTAATCAGCTTTCTGGTTTCCTTCTGGCAGCTTTCCAACTTCTTCAATAACATCTTTTAAAAAGTCAGCTTTCTCCTCGCCTGGAGGCATTTGCTGGACTTCCGTAAGCAATTGCTCAATTAAATCCTTCTTTCCAGGTTTTTCTGTAGGGACTATCATGTCTGCTAATTTTCCCGGCTCCTGGTTTTCAAACTCTTCCTTGGCTTGTTCGTAGGCGTCTAGTAATTCCTGAGCTTCCTCGGCAATCTCTTCAAGCTCCTCAGCTTTTTCTTGAGCTTCTTCAGCCTGCTGTTGCGCTTCTTCTACTTTTTTCTGCAATTCTTCCACTTCTTCAGCTTGCTGCTGTTGTGCCTCTTCCAGCTCTTTTTTCAATTCATCTAAGTCTTTTTGCAGCTCATCCGCTTTTTCCTGCGCTTGATCTGATTTATCCTCAGCCTCTTTTGCGTCGTTCTTTACGACATTGTCAAGAGCATTCTGTAATCCTTTTTGCGCCGCTTCAGGCGCTTCGGCAAGAACTTTTTGTAAGGTTTCGGCTGCAACTTGTGTTCCTTTTTCTTTATTCAAAGCCTTCAATTCTTTAAATGACTCAGTCATTCCTTTAGCGCTTTTTTCCATCGCTTTTTCAATGGAAGGTTTGGCTACCTCAGAAACCTGCTCCAGAACCTTAGCAAGTGCTGTTAAGTGTTTGCTGACCTGTTCTACAACTTTAGCTGTTTTTTCTTCATCCAGGTAAGCTTTCTTTTTTTGTTTAAGAAGGGCTTTATCATATTTTTGGATTGCTTTTGCCAGGGCTTTTTCATTTCCCTTCTCAGCCATGGCTACAACTTCTGCAGCTTTCTCATCGGTCACTGCTTCTTCTGCTTGAAATAGATCAGAAACCTCATCTAAAAAATAGAGCGGATTGTCCGGAGTCATTCCCGGATCTGGCAATCCTTCCTGCGCAAGAACAGCTGCAGAAAGCAGTATCAATATAACAATAGGTAAGATCTGTGTTTTTTTCATCGTAAAGCCTCCCCTTGGGTATAGAAGGCTTTGAATAACCCCTATTTGCAAAACATTTTGAGTTTATTCGAAGCCTTCTAAGAAGGATTTTGAATAGTTTTTCAAAATCCTCTATAGTAAGTTAAAGTTGTAATTCGAAAATGGTTGTCTTTTTATATCTTTTGTTTTGCAGGACTAAAAACCTGAACATTAATATATTATTATGGTTTCAGCACCCCATGATTCATGAAGTTCTGCTTCCTATTCTAACCCTTGCTGTCCTAATAATAGCTTCCTATACTGATCTGCGAACGCGGGAAGTCCCTGATTGGCTCAGTTACGGCTTTTTGTTTGCTGTTCTTGGGATGAGAATCCTGTTTTCCATTGAAGCAGGCTGGAATATTTTGCTTGAAGGACTTCTGGGCTTTGCTGCCTTTTTCTTTCTGGCCCATCTTTTCTATTATACTAATCAATGGGGAGGGGGAGATAGTAAATTACTGATGGGCCTAGGCGCTTCGGTAGGCATCGCCCTGCCCTTTACACTTTCCAGTTTTAGGCTGTTATGGTATTTGCTGTCGGTATTATTCCTTGGCTCTCTTTACGGTTTAGGCTGGATGGTCTTTATTGCGGTCAAGAAAAGAAAATTATTTACAAAGGACTGGAATCAGCATTTCCATCAGCGCAGGAGCGTTCATGGTATTCTCCTTGCTGCTGCCTTGGTTGTAGTCTTGTTGAGCATTTTTATCAATCCAGCATTTCTGCTGCTGCTCTTCCCTGCTGCTGTCTATTACCTGCTGCTCTTTGTCAATACCGTAGAAAGGAGCTGTTTCATTACCAATCTTCCTATTCAAAAAGTCACTGAAGGAGATTGGCTGGCTGAGGATGTTTATGTTGATGGCACTAAAGTCATGAAGAAAAAAACGCTGCAGAAAAGCGATCTCCATGCCTTATCACTTCTTCAAAAACAACGGAAGATTGAGTATGTTCCGATAAAAGGAGGTGTTCCTTTTGTTCCTAGTTTCTTATTTGCTTACCTGGTGATTCTCTTTGGCAGCGATGTTTTTGGTTTTCTTCTCGCGCTACTGACCGGCTGAGGATACGACTGTTGCAGTTGCTCTTCCACTATTGAAATATTGCTGGCCAAGGTTCTATGGTCCCGGTATTGAAGTAAAAATTGTACAACTTCATGGTGCCCGATTTTCTTCCCTGCCTGCTGGAGTGCAATTTGCTGCTGCAGTATCCGGGCTACCAGCTCATTCGCGGTCAGATGCGGCTCTTCATCGTACTCTTCTACACCGGCCAGCCGTTCAGCTACGATTCCCTGTACTTCTCTAGTTTCTTCATCGTACTGTTCGTAGTCAAATGGCGCAATGCCCCGCTCGCATAAGCGGTGATGGAGCTCATGTCCCCATTCGTGCATTACCAAAAGTTCAATATCACTCCATTCATCTACCCGGATATAAGAGCCCTGCTGCACTTCTTTTCCTGCTACCTTACTAGTCTTGTGGTAGTAGTTTCCGCAGATTTTCGCTCTTGGTCGGTGCATCTCGGCAAAGAGATCAGCATCCTGAAAAAAGGTTGACTGACAGGCCATCTGCCTGAGAAGATCCTTCAGTTTTTGTTTGCCAAACAGCCGGTGATAATTCTCATACACTCTCCGAACAGCCCGGTCTATGATCTGCGGGAGGTTGGGAAGTTGGGCATCAATTTCCTTGGGAATGAATAAAACTCTTTCAAAGGCCAAGCCCGGCCCTGCACGCTGGTCTTGATGAACATACAGGACTGGGACTTGGTAATCCAGCATAGAATAAGTTAGGGTTCCGATGATTTTGTTTCCTTCACCCCTCATCAACGGCAGAAGGTAATTAGATTTTATAAAATGTCTGCAAGAACGAGTTTGTCCAGAAAGCCGCCCGCCTGGCCACTATGTGAGGTGAGAACAACAGTTGCTTGCAGATATTATTGGTGCTTCCTGCGAGAGGATACTTACCTAGAAGCACGAACTGAACGGCCAGGGTGGCTTTGTCCTCCACTCTGGGCAAGGCAGCAAGAACTCAGCCCATAAAACTCTGCAAACTTAAATTAACAATGTTTTCCTTGGCCTGCCGCTCCTTAAAGGCAGGATCAAGCTTGAGAAAAAACTGGGTGTCAAATAAGGAACGCTGGAGAGGGATGCCTTTCTGTATCAATGAGGAAATACTTTCAGGAATCAGGGCTGCAGTAAGATTAGCCTTTTCAGCGATCTCACGGTAAGAGAGAGGAACTTCTTCAGTGTACAGGACTAAAAAGACTTTTCGCTCCGTATTATCTAAGGGCAAGACTACTGGTTTTTGTGCTCCCTGCTGGTTTGTTAATTGGGTCTGCTCCAGCCGCTGTGAAAGCCGGTCAAGCTTGACGTCCAGCTCCTGCAAGTAATCAAAAAGCGCGTGGATCTCAGCCGTGTTATCATTTATGGAAGTCAAATGCTCTTCCAGAACTTTCCTGACTGCCCATAGATTATTCTTCATTGCCATCTCTGTTTACCGTCGATAAACTGTTACAGAAACTCTCTAGAGCTCCTGCTCTACCACTCCCCCAAGTGTAGGGAAAGGATAATCTTTCTCATTTAAATACCTTTCTGTTTTTGGTTACTATTCTTTTTGTGAGTGATGGCTAGGCCAAGAGGCGAACGAGGAACAATAGTTGCTTGCATGTATTGGTAGGTGCTTTCTATAGAATACACAGCTAAAAGTGGGCAATAGTATCTACGACAAAAGCACCGAGTGAGCGGCCCGCCATCACTCACATTTTGAACTGTGCCTGTTTTTGGCTTTTCATCTTCACTTATCGTAGTGAGCATTTCATAAAAATGTGACCGAAAGTTACATTAATAAATATCTTTTCCTCTAGTGTAAGTTATGTCAATACGCTCAAAGAAAGATTTAGAAAAAGTTCTCAGCACCTTGCAGGATTTTGAAAAACCTTCCTTCCAGCTGGAGCAGTACTCCACTCCTGCGCATATCTCCGCTGACTGGATCTGGGCCATGGCCATGAAAGGAGAGGTAGCTGGAAAGACTATTCTCGATGCCGGCTGCGGGCCAGGTATGCTGGGGATTGGCTTATTACTGATGGGTGCAAAGCACGTTTTTTTCCTTGATAAGGATGCCAAGATCATGCAGGTCTGCATCAATAATTATGAAAAGATCAAGACCGAATATGAAATAGGAACAGCCGAGTTTATCACTGAAGATGTCAGCTTATTTGACTACGAGGTTGACATAGTAGTGCAAAATCCGCCCTTTGGAACGAAGGAAAAACATGCTGACAAGAACTTTCTGGAAAAAGCTTTCTCCGTTGCGCCGGTAGTGTACAGCATGCATAAATGGTCTACCAAAGGGTTTGTAGAAGCTATTTGTAAGGATTTCTCGTTTAAGATAACAGAGGTCTGGCGTTATGAGTTTCCTCTTAAAGCACGATTTCATTTCCATACTAAGCCTGTTGCAAATGTGGATGTTGGATTGTGGAGAATGGAGAAGGGTAAAGAATAGAGAGTATATGCATTAAGATTAAGTACTAGTCTCTCGTCACTAGGGTTGTACGTATGGATGCTGCTCTACAAGAACTACAGCGGATGGCTCAAATATGCCAGTATGAAATTCTAAGATCATTTTTCACAGGAACCTTACAGCCCCAATTTGCAGCTGAGATAGACAGGGTTTTACAACAACAGTTCAAGGTAGATAACTTCCACGAAATTGGTGGTTCTATTTTTAAAAAAGAAGATAGGCTGGAGTTAAGAATAGTTAAATCCGAAATAACACGGGGATTAGATGGTGCACTAGCTCGTTTTGAGCATGACAATGATGATGATGCACGAGAAACATTATATCAGCATGCGTTGTGGGTGATAGGTGCTAATGGGGCATATGTTGATGAAAGTAACGATGATTTTAGGATCATGCTGGGTTTAGCAAAATATCTCCTTGAACGCAAAGATTCGACACCTGAAAAAAGGGCAGGAATACTCTCATTTTACAAGCATTACATGCTCCAAACAGCATACAGATTTTATGATACTGAACTAGGAATGAAAGAAGAAGGATTTTTAGGGATGTTCCATGTGCACAATGATGGCTCTGAACCATCCCCTGGAGATTTAAAGGCTTTACAACTAAATATGATTTCAGTGGTTATCTCAGCAGAACCTGATTACCATCAGAAAGGAATAGCCTTATACGTCATCCATTCCGGCGCCCCGCCTGACCAAGGCTATGAAACGCTCTATCAAGGCCCGTTGACTCCACAAAAATTATAAACTTCTTTTTATTTTCAGAAGAAGGTGATAGATGATGAAAGTTACGATTGACACTAAGGAAGATTCACATGAAGACATCCAGAAAGTCCTGCAAATCCTGACTTCTATTTTGGAAAAGAAAGAGCCAGTATCAGCTTTAAACGCCGACACAACTTCGATGATGAATATGTTTGATAGTCCTTCTTCTCAGAAGGAAGAAGATAAAGCTCCTGATTTCAGCTCCTTCCTGCATTTACAGCAGTCTGGAAACAAGAAGGAAGAGAAGACAGCTGTTCCTAAAATTGAATTTTTCTAACTCGGTTGGGAATCATCTCGTACAGGAATCAAACCCAAGCTGGAAAGAAGGGAAAAGTAATACGGGCTTCTGGTCTTTTCCCATTTTTCATATAACTCCACCATTTTCTTCTCGTTCATAGCAGGCAGCCATAAGTCGCCAATGACTAATACCAAGCCTTTGAAATGCTCTGCCAGCTCCAAAAACAGCGGTCCTTGCACTTCCCCTACTCTTCTGTATGCTCCAGATCCTATCTCGCAATAAAACTGTGTTGAGCCACGCTCTTTTGCAGCATCGTAGAAAAAACCTGTCGTGAATAAACAAGCATCAGCCACTTCTTTGAAAATCCGTATCTTCTCTCCTTCCGAGGTGCCATGAGGGACACATAATTTAGAGATGATGGATTCTTCCAGTGACGAAGTGCCCTTCTGTAACGCATGAAACTGCTCAGCGCTAAAATAGTGGCGTAATAGGCCTTCAACATAGCCTTCTGTCTCTGGTGAAACAGCAAGGCCATGCCGCTGCAATGCAACAGCCAGCATTTCTGTCAATGCTGCTGATGTTGTTAAACTTATTTCTGTCATCTTTATTCAATCATAAGAGCAGGGTTACTAAGCCTATACCTATCAAGGCCAGGAAAAAGCTCAGCACCAGCCTGCCGAATTGTTTGCCTCCAAAAAAGAGGGCGATGCCGCCTTTGACTGCAATGTTAGTTACAGCAGCTATAATTATGCCATTTCTGGCCAGGCTTTGTTCTAGGCCGTTATTAGCCAGCTGCGCTAAAGATACAGTAAGCACATCCACATCAGCAAGTCCTGAAAGGAAACTAACTATATAGATCCCGTTAGATGACAAATAAAGCTCTGCCATCTTGACAACAGCCAGAATCACAGCAAACAAAACACCAAATTTAAGGGCTGGAGCGAGTGTAAATGGGGACTTTAACTCAATCTTTGCTTCCACGTTTTGTGCTTTCTTCCAGAGAGCATAGGAAAAAACAGCGGTGACAGCAGCAAGAATAGCCATCGGCAGCAATACCTGTACAAACAAAGCTTGGTTCAGGACAAACACTTCCAGAAGGATTTTAATAAAGATCATGCCATTAGCAAGAATCACTCCCAAAGCTAGGGCTCTATAACCTTTTTTTTCTTTCCTGCTTCGTTCGGCAAAACTTGATGTCGCTGCCGTACTGCTGGCCAGCCCGCCAAGGATGGCAGTCAATACGATCCCCTTCTGGCCAAACCACTTCATGAGAATATAGCCGGCAAAACTTATCCCGGAGATGAAGACGACCATCAGCCAGATCAGGAAGGGATTGAAGATCTCATAGGGGCCATAGCCTTTATTTGGTAGGAAAGGAAGGATGACAAAGGCAATGACCGCAAACTTTAGTGTGCCTGCCAACTCATGACGCTTAAGCCGTTCTGCAAAGCGGTGCAGTACTGATCGTGAATAGAGGATTATTGTAATGGTTACGGTCAGGGCTACGGCAAGTTTCAGTTCTCCATAGTAGGAGAGAATACCAATAAAGAAGGCCAAAAATCCAGCCACTTCAGACGTCGCTCCATGATATCTCCGTGATTTAGCATTTACCAAGAAATAAGAAATAACGATCAGCCCGCCCATAAGCAGGGTGCTTGCCACCAGAATCAGCGGCAGGAGAGTTTCAGCTAGATATGCTGACAGGGCGCCGAATAAGGCTATAAGTGGGAAGGTTCTGATTCCGGCATAATCATGCCCTCGCTTCCTGTAGCGGGCATATTCACGTTCCAGGCCGATCAAAGCTCCTAAGGCAATAGCTACTAAAAAGCGCTGCAAGAGAGAAATGTATTCCATCTATACACCTATAGCAGGGAATATCTTTTATCTTATATATTTAGTGGTTGGAAGACAATAATCCTTATTAGATTTGTAATTTTCCAAGAACAGAATGCCTGATAATCTCAAAAAAGTAAGAGGATTTAGTTTTGAGGAGATGGTGGCTTTTTTAGAAGGAAAAGAAGCACATATTACCTATAAAAAACCACCTGCAAGAACTGATAAATATTCGCCTGTTAAATATTTCAGAGATTCGACCATCTATGTAGCTGAAAATAATCTGATCATTACCAGTCTTGAGATTTATAAAACATTAAAGAGACTCGGTTTTGAAGTAAATCCTTCCTTTGGCTGTGTTTCGTATAAACCGGAAAATAGAGTCAACATACGTGCATTTTATGAGATACAGGATGGTTTTGATGTATCACAGCTGGATGGACCGACATGGTTTAGGGATGGCTTGTTAGTTGAAAGAGTTTTGGTTGAGAAAGCGGGTAAGCTTTAGATTTTACCGATTAATACAATTCGCTCTTTACCTTTTCCATAATGATTAAGATACTGTATAAACCTGTTCATTCCCGTCTTCCGTTGTACAATGGCTAGCGAGTTTTCCATTGCGGGAATCTCAACATAATTGCCTGAACCGTCCGCATAGGTCACAAGACCTCCCCATTTGCCATTCCAGTTTGCTGTTAAATCTATAATGACATCTCTGCCTGGTTTTTCAATAAATGCATCGTTGAGGATGCTGTAATCCTTCCAGGTTAATTTCAGGACTGTGCATTGCAGGTTTCTTATTTTTTTGTTAGTTATCCCAGATAGAAAAGCGAGCAGTTCTTTAGAATTTACATTTACTTCTGCCATATGATAAGAATGATGCAGCAGTTCAAACTCTTTCTTCCATTTCAATTTTGTAACTCTATTCTTCAGATGTTCTAGAAATCCTTCAGAAAAAAATGTATGCAGGACTACTACTCCTTCTTTAGAAAAACTGTCTTTGATTCTACTGTTAAAGGTGTATTCAATCTCCATAAAACCACCCGCTGAGCGTGTATCGTTTTTTCTTTGTCACAACTTCTTCAACGCCATGGAGTGATTTTGGACTTACTTCGAAGAAGACAAAGGTGTTGAATCTGGGAATAATTCTTGTTACAACCTTCTCTTTATCAAACAATAAAAATGCGCCTCCGTCGTTGTTTGTCAAATCAGATACATACAGCATGAAGGCTATTTTTCTTCCCGGCAGCTGATCATCATGGGGAAGGAGGAAGTCTGTATCCTGGTACAGAGAGGCGAATAAATCTATTTTTCCATTCAGTTCTATACCAGTGGATTTTTCAAGGTAAGTTATAAACGTCTTTGAAGTAAGATGGCTGATTATTCCCTTAAAATCTTCCTCATGCAGAAGGTCAGAAGTTTGTGAAAACTGAAAAAGGTCTGATTTTTTGCGATGGAATTGTTGTTTCTGTACTTTTTTCAATAAAGATCGTGCTTTTTCTGCTGGCAGAAAATTTGTAATCACTTGGTGTAGGAATGGTTTTTGGATCATGTTGTCTTACCCGTTCCGTACAGCCTTTTCCAGAGCGCTGATCATCTCTGGTACACTTTGGAATCTCCTGGCTGGATTTAAGTCTGCACCCTTTCGTAGGACTGGCAAGACCGGCTCAGGAATCCTCTCGTCGGGAGGGATCTGCTCAAACCATCTCCGCCGGGCCACATCTTCCCACTTAACATCATCATACAATTGAATACCGGTAAGCATTTCATACACAACTAACGTCAAGGAATAAATATCCATCAGCGGCGTCGGCCGGGAAAGCTCAGGATCCTTAGCTAATGCTTCTGGTGCTGCATATGCAGGTGTCCCATTGCCGTGAATTGGCTCTAAATAAGGAAGCTCAATCCCTTCCCTACTGCAGCTCAGACCTAAGTCTGATAGTTTTGCTATAAGTGTTTCAGATGGCGCTGTCAGAGCAGAGTCTTGTAAAGCATCAGTAAGCGGCTGCGCGTCAGGACTGGTAAGAAGAATATTTGCTGATTTGATATCGTTATGCACAAGACCAGCTGTGTGGATCTGTTCTAAAGCCTTCCCTGCCTGAGAAATAATCGCTACTGTTTCCTCAGGGCTAAGGCCTCTTCTAGCATTCCATAAATTCCAGACAGTTCCTCTATTCATCTGGGGCATAACAATGTAACGCTCATCTAAAAAACAGGCTAAGATTGGTACAACATAATCCATGCTGTCCTTCGATGAAAGCCTCACTATCGCGGCAATCTGCCGTTGAAATTCATCTTCATGATTACATTTCTTGACGATGATGTTAGTGTTTGTATCCCGCTCAAAACCCTTATAGATGCTTGAATATCCGCCTTTGGGCAACTGTTCTGTGATGCAATATTTCCGCGGCAAGCCTTGTAACTCAATCTCTTCAATCAAATATTGTACTGCTTTAGGTTCTGTTCTGTAAATAGGCAGAGGTAATATCGTTAATCCAGGTCGAGGACTTTTTTCAGGATCCATCTTATAGCTTCCTCGCTACTTGTAATACATCTTCTTTCAGTTCTGCAGCGGACTGGTGCCTGTCTTCTGGATCCTTTGCACAGGCTTTTTCCAGCACCGGCATAAATGGCTTGGGAATAGCAGGATGTTTTGGCAGTGGTGTTAATTGATGATGAGTGAGAATAACGATCTCGTCACCATTAAAAGGAATATCCCCCGTAAGCATTTCATAGATAGAAATCCCTGCAGAGTAAATATCTAGGGTAGGTTTCAGTTCTACATTATCATCGTGAGCTTCCGGAGCTTGGTAGACTGTCGTTCCTGGAGCATATCCTACCTGTTCCAATTGCTCCGTCCTTTCGCAGAGGGATGCATCATAATCAAAGAGCAGGGCTTCTTCTTTTTCCCGGTTTCTGCGCAGAAGAATATTTGCCGGCTTGACATCCCGGTGCAGCACTCCCGCAGCATGGGTAGCAGCAAGCGCATCGCAGAGATCTGAAGCTATAACAGCGGTCTTAGCCGGACTGAGCCTCACCCGCCGACGTATTCTCATTCCCAGAGTGCCAATATGGGAATAAGGTGTTACTAAAGCCAGTTCCTGCTGAATTGCCTCAATGACGGGAAGAATGTTCTTCGCTCCTTCATGGTTATATTTAGCTATGTTTGTTACTGCCTCAACCGCCCTTAAGTATCCTTTGAGATGGTCAAGATATTTGTCATTGATCTTTACGGCGACATCCAAACCACTGTTGATCTCCTGTCCGCGATAGACTATACCGAATGGGCCGCCTTCGCTAAGCTGCTCTTGCAGCAAGTAGCTTCCATTCGTACCATGCACAATGTCTCCTTGCTCCTTTGCAGGTGTTTTCCGTACTTCTGAAAGAATACCCTCCAGATCGAAAGGCGTCACTTCCTGTTGATGCCCAGCCTTTCTTCCCCAATTCCAAGGCTCAGCTATCTTTGGGCTGGAAGGGATTTGTATGCCTGTGGATTGTTGCCGAGTAAAAAAACTATACCCAGCTGCAGCAGAACCGACAAGGAAAAGAGGAACGTACAAATGGTAGTCTCCTTCCCCCTTTATCATCTTGTACGAAGCTCCCGCTGCCATAATTACCCCTGCAGCTCCGAGTAATCTGTGTTCATAGCCAGCCATACCTTCAAAATAGCGGAAGGAACTTATAAATATTTCTTTATTTATAACTAAAAAGTAATAACTTTTCTCACCACAATAACATTTATATAACGACTCTGCTCTTTTGACTGCATGGACTTCCAGAAACTAGTTGATGTTTATGAAGAGCTGGAAAAAACCTCTTCCGGCAATGCCATGAGGGAAATCCTCTCTGAATTCTTTAAGAAAGTTCCATCAGAAGAGATTGCAGTAATCTCCTATCTTACTCTGGGCCGGATTGCTTCTGAATATGAAGGTGTAGTTCTCGGTCTAGCAGAAAAGTCTGTCCTTAAAGCAGTTGCCAAAGCTGCCGGGGTTGATGAAGCGAAAGCCAAGAAAACCATGCAGGAAAGCGGGGATGCCGGCCTGACAGCAGAAAAGCTGCTGCAGAAGAAACCGCACACCTTAGTTCCATTAGGCGCATTAACAGTCAAGGAATTATTTGAAAAATTACGCAAGATTGCTGCAACGTCAGGAGCCGGCTCGCAGGAAGAAAAGATCAATATTGTGGTCAATCTTCTTCAAAAAGCCTCGCCAAAAGGAGCAAAGTATGTCATTAGAATTACTTTAGGCACATTACGCATGGGTGCAGGTGATATGACTGTGCTTGATGCTTTAGCAATTGCCTATACTGGGGACAAGAAAAACAAGGAAGTGTTGGAAAAGGCCTACAATATCTGTCCTGATGTGGGCGTTATCGCTGAAACGCTGGCCAAGAAAGGATTGAAAGGACTGGAAAAGATCGACATCCATGTCGGCAGGCCGATCAAGATGATGCTGGCGCAGCGGGTGGATTCTTTAGAAGAAATTTCTGAAAAAATTCCCGGCAAACTAAGCGTAGAAGCCAAGTATGATGGCGAGCGGATGCAGGTGCATAAGAACAAGGATAACATCAGTATCTTTTCCCGAAGGATGGAAAACATCACTGAGCAATATCCAGACGTGGTGAAATACTTGCAGGAGCATGTCTCCGGAAAAGAATATGTCATCGAAGGAGAGATTCTGGCTATCGATAAAGACGGAAAACCATTGCACTTCCAGGTGTTGATGCAGCGCAAGCGGAAAACTGATATAGAAGAGTATGTCAAAAAGGTGCCAGTACAATTAAAATTATTTGACTTGCTGTATTACAATGGAAAATCATTCCTGCATGAATCCTATGAAAAACGGACCGAGCAATTAGCAAAGATGGTCAGCAAAGGAAAGCACATTACGCTAGCCGATAGAATCTTCACTGATGAACTGAAAGAAGTAGAAGCCTTCTTCCAGAAGATGCTCAAGGAGAAACAAGAAGGAGTCATGATCAAAGGTATGGATTCAGAATACCAAGCCGGCACCAGAGGCTGGAACTGGATCAAATGGAAAAAAGAATATCATGCTGAAATGATTGATACCTTTGATCTAGTCATTGTCGGTGCCTTTCACGGCAAAGGAAAACGTTCCGGAACCTATGGAGCCTTGCTCTGCGCCTGTTATAATGAGAAAGATGATACCTTTGAAACTGTGACTCGGCTAGGGACTGGATTGACTGATGAAATGTTAGCTGAGCTGCCCAAGAAACTGAAGAGATATCAGGTCGATCATAAACCTGCCCGAGTAGTTGTCAGTGACATAAAGCCAGAAGTGTGGTTTGAACCAGCTATAGTAGTCGAAGTATTAGCTGCAGAAATAACCAAAAGTCCCAGCCATGCTTTAGGATTAGCATTACGCTTCCCGCGCTTCATCAAATTACGAGAAGATAAGAAAGCTGAACAGGCGACTACCTCGAAAGAGATCAAGCAGATGTTCAAAAAAAATCAATAACTGATTTTTTTGACGCAAAAATTCTTTTTGCATATAAGAAGAGTAATTAATATTGAGGTGATTCTTTTTGCGGTTCTAGCTTTCGTAGTTGCCTTTTTATGTCTTTCATTACACAAGTATCTATGCCATCAGTAGTTTTAGTAGTTTCGTGCTTTTCGGTATCTACTTC
>C687J35174_10000157_pt1 | contig 110562 bp, 127 predicted proteins | sample RifCSPhighO2_01_FD_35174 | JGI IMG/M metagenome (IMG submission 35174) | reverse complement strand
GGGGTACTCATATAAAGGTATCTTGAGGGCAATACGTGATATGGTAAAAACTGGGAACCTCCAGAGCGGATCAACCATCACGCAGCAACTCGTTAAAAATGCGCTCCTTTCAAAAGAAAAGACCGTAAAAAGAAAAGTGAAAGAGATTATTCTTGCAATACTCGTGGAAATGAAATTTACCAAAGACGAAATACTCACAATGTACTTCAACGAAGTCGGATACGGAGGTGCGGCTTATGGAATCGAAGAAGCCGCTCAGATGTACTTTAATAAACCCGCCCGCGAACTCAATCTTGAAGAAGCCGCTTTGCTCGCCGGACTTCCGGCTGCACCAACTCGTTATTCTCCGTTTGGGACACATCCGGAAACGGCCAAATTCAGACAACACGAAGTGCTTCGAAGAATGGTTGAAGAGGGGTACCTTACGGAAAAACAAGCGGAAAAAGCAAAGGCCGACCAGCTGATCTTTGCTTCCCAAAAGACGGACATTAAGGCCCCACACTTCGTCATGTATGTAAAATCGCTTCTGGTCGAAAAGTTTGGTGAACAGGTGGTAGAGCAGGGAGGTCTTGAAGTGCAAACATCCTTAGATCTGCAGATCCAAAGACTCGCCGAGGAGGCAGTGGAAAAAGAAGTCAGCCGACTCTCAAACCTCAACATCCAAAACGGAGCCGCCCTGGTGACCAATCCGAAAACGGGCGAAATCTTGGCCATGGTAGGGTCAAGAAACTTCTTCGATTTTGAACACGACGGACAGGTAAACGTCACCATCCGCCCCCGTCAACCGGGGAGTGTCATCAAACCGATAAATTACGCCGTGGCGTTGGAGGGGGGGATGACAGCGGCAACCCTGCTTACCGACAGTCCGATTACGTATCAAATCCCGGGCCAGCCGCCATACTCACCAAAAAATTACGATGGGAAATACCATGGGAAAGTGAGCCTCCGTGAAGCACTGGCAAACTCATACAACATCCCTGCGGTTAAAACGCTTGCCGTCTTTGGAGTGGAAAAAATGGTGGAAAAAGGGAAGGCTATGGGAATTACAACCTGGGATAGTCCAAGCCGTTACGGCCTGTCGCTTACGCTCGGGGGTGGTGAGGTCAAAATGGTGGATCTCGCAGTTGCCTATGCTTCACTCGCCAATGCCGGGAATAGAATCGACCTTGCTCCCATCCTCAAAATATCGGATGGTAAGGGCCGTGTACTCTTCAAATACGCCTGTGACAACTTCCAATCACCAAACGAGAAGGCAAAACCCATTGAAGAAGTTGTCTGCAATCCCAAACCGGTGGTAAAACCGGAAGTCGCCTTTATTGAAACGAGCATTCTTGCAGATAACATCGCCCGGTCGCGAGCATTCGGACGACGCTCGGTCCTCAACATTCCTGGGCATGAAGTGGCGGTGAAAACCGGGACAACCCAAAATCTCCGGGATAACTGGACAATCGGGTATACCGACGACGTTCTCGTGTCCTCCTGGGTGGGAAACAACGACAATACTCAAATGAGCTATGTAGCCTCAGGCATCACGGGGGCATCTCCTATTTGGAGTACCATCATGACTACGCTTCTTGCAGAAAAGCCCCCTCACCGGTTCGAGACACCCCAAACCATTGCCAGAGTTGCCGTCTGCCATACCACCGGTACATTACCCTGCGAAGGCTGCCCGCAATACTTCGAATACTTCATTCCTGGGACACAACCAACCAACGCTTGCCTGCCGAAAACGGAAGGTGAAGAAGAAGGAGGCAAAGCCCTCACGGAAAAGGAGGACAAAGTCCAGGTAAAAAAACCAAAAGACGAAAAATTTGGCAGAATTCTTGGAGGAACCAACGCCAGACCGGCACTCTAAGTCAGCTGAAATCCCCTGTATTTCAATTATGGTGAATATGAAAGAATGGTGACCCTTAACGAGAGCGTGTCCATGTGGAAGGCCCGAAAAACTCACTGAACCAGGCAGGGATGCGCCGCTGGATCCAAAAAAGCAGTGAAAGACCAACCGTCAGAAGAAACAGGATAATGATTGCCCGTCTTCCTCCCCGATCCTCCCCGGACTTTTTTTCAATGGAGGGGGAACGCCCCCCCGAGGTCCCAATCGGTAACTTGGATGGCAAACCCGAAGGAATTCTCTCCGCTCCCATACCGTCCTTAAATCTGTATTTTTATCCCGCCGTACTTCCGTGCAATACGGTTGTAAAGCCAAACAGAAACGGCAACCGTCGCACCCCCAAACAACACATAGAGCGCCGCCCCCACAAGAAGAACAAAACCTCCCACAAGGAATTCGACAACGCTGAAGTTCCCTCGAAGCAAAGCCAGCAACTCAGCCCCTAAAAAAACAAGAGTGATAGTGCCGACCACCGCACCATAGAATAGGAGTCCAAAGCGAAATGCACTACGAAGATCAATGGACTTGATTTCCTTCAAACCTCCTCACCTCCGCTCAAAAGACCGCTTTTTTCTATCTTGTCTACTATTCTCTCAACAACCTGCTGAATCGTCAAATCGGAAGTGTCCAAAACCCACGCTCCGTGCGCAACCCGAAGTGGATCCGCTTTTCGAGCGCTGTCCTGCTCATCCCGCCGGCGTAAATCCGCAAGCACCTTCTTGTACGAAAGCCCAATCCCCCGCTCACGGAGTTGTTGTTGGCGCCGACGCGCTCGCACCTCGGGACTGGCGGTGAGAAAAATGCGAAAAGGGGCATCGGGGAGGACCCGCGTGGTAATATCTCGTCCTTCCATGACCACGCTCTGACCAGCCACCATCTCCCGTTGTCTTGCCACCAAAATCGCTCGTACTTCTGGGTGTTGAGAAATAATCGAAGCTCCCAGGCCAACTGCTTCACCGCGGATCTTCCAGGAAACGTCCTCGCCGTTGAGCAGAACGGTAGTCAAACGCCCATCCTGCTCCTCCAAAGTCGGTGGCCGAATCTCGATCCTTGCTTGGGAAAGAAGCGTAACAACCGAAGAGGAATCCTCCAAGGGAATCCCCGATGACTGCGCCAACAAAGCAGCTGAGCGGTACATCGCACCGGTATCGACATAGACAATTCCTAGTCGTTCTGCCAAGGATCGGGCCACCGTTCCCTTGCCGGCAGAAACCGGCCCATCAATGGCAATTTGTAAAGGACGAGAAGGACGTTTCATCACCACTTTCCATCAAATCAGAATCGCGCGCTACTCAATGGATAACAAAAATCCAACCTTCAGTAAAGAAGATGGAAAGATCAGAAGTCCGACCAGAAAACCTTCGGCCGAGAAGAAGCACCTCTCTTCGCCTCCCTACGGTAGAACGGGAAGTAAAACAATATCCTGCCTTACTTCTTTTTCTCAGAAACACCAAATCCCACCAACTTAAACAACCCAAGAAAAATGAAAATAATCGGCCAAAAACGCCAAGTATCCGCTGGCAAAACTCCCAGGTTCACGAGTAGAACCGCCGTTCCCGCAAGAATGATAAAAACTGGCCAAAAAAGTCCACCCTCATTCATCTCAGAAAGCACAAGCGTTCACCTCCTCTCAAACAAAACGCCTGCGTTCTCTCAAACCCTTTCGGAAAATCGACCTCCGTAGAAGGGCAGGAACGCTCAGTATCCCCTCCGTAATAAAAACCTCAACAACATTAAGCGTAGCAAAGCACCCCTGAAAGGTCAAGACGAAGAAGAATCGACTTGGGCTCACCGCCGTGTAATAGGCGATTTACCCTCAAGCTGACTCCGGTATAACAAACCGCGTTTAGCCGACAGAAACTGAAGCACCCCCTCGGCATTACGACTACCCCAAGACGCAGCTTCTACTAAGGACTTCTGAAGGATAAGTCCTGCCACAAAACCGCTCCCGAATGCATCCCCTGCTCCAACGCTGGAAACCTTGGGTTTCTTCGACCCGGAATAGAAGAAACACTCTCCCTTTCCGCAAACCTTGCCACCAAGCTCTCCAGCAGTAATCACACTAGTTGCTGGACCAACCAGGCATGCCTTCGAACGAAATACCTTGGTGTCCGAAAAATCGATGTGGGTAAGCCGGGTGGCTTCCTCCCGATTCATCAAAAGGACCTCGACATGAGGAAGAAGGGGAAGCAGCCGCTCTCGCAAATCAATCTCACCATTCCCCGGATTAAGGGCAACCCGAATGCCCTGCTTCTTCGCAAAGGAAACGAGCTCCTCCAACAGTCCCATCCGCCCCCCCAAAGAAGAAATGTGAAGCCAGCGGGTGTGAAGCTGTTTCCAGGGAATATCCTTATGGGTCAGCATGCGGCTCGCCCCCCGATAGGTGACGATGGCCCGCCCCCCCTCACCGGAAACGAGGATCACCGAAATAGCGGTCTCCTCTCCCTCCTCAACCACGAGGTGTCGCGTATCGACCCCCTCCCGCACGAGCTCCGAGGCAACCATCTTCCCCGCAAGATCCCTGCCCATCTCGGCAATCACCGCGGTCCGGAGGCCTTTCCTTGAAAATGAAACGGCGTTATTTGTCCCTCCCCCGCCGGATACGATCTCGATTTCCGACGCCTCAATCTTTCCTTCATAAGGTTCGCAAATGGCAACACCCCCGTCAAAGTTCTTGGACGCAAGCAGTTTATAGGACCGTGATTTCACAAAAACATCCAAAACCGCTGATCCTACCGTAACGACATCGTACATACGCTCCCAAAAGAATTCGTTTACCGCTCTTATCGATGGTATCGGTATTTAATATCGGCCCGATTTTGGCAGACGTCACACTTCTCGGGATCATGGGCCTGCATCTCGCGCTCAAAACGACTGACCGCATCCAGAACCTCCTCCGGTGTCTGGACAATGGTGTACACCCGCTCCTCTGTTCCCCGCATAAAGAAATTCCGCATCAAAACATGCATCACCTCATACCAGAAATCCCCAAAAAGAATGAAGGGTTTATGATGCCCGAAGTAAAGTCTCGCCAGGACCCAAGCGGTACCGAGCTCACTGATCGTTCCGGTGCCACCCTTAAAAATGATATAAACATCCGCCTCCTCCAAAAGCTTAAACATCCGCTCAACATAATTCCCGGTGACGATCTCTCGGTCAACGATGTTCGCAATATATCGGCCTTCAAATCCAGGAGCGTCATCGGGATAGAAAGTCACCGCTTCCGTCCTGCCCCCACCTTCTTCAGCGCCTTTGGTTGAAGCCTCCATGACCCCGGGCCCGCCGCCATTGACGACGGTGTACCCTTGCGAAGCCAGCATCTTTGCGGTTCGAAATGCATCTTTGTAAAGTCTGCTTCCGGGCTTAGCGTCGGCATAGCCAAAAAATGCCACTTTCTTAATGAATCTCTTTCTCATTGAACCGCCTTTGAAAGATTCGCGATAGCCTTCCCGATATCTTTACTCTCCCATAAAAAGTTCCCGACTGCAAACTCCGTGGCCCCCTCCGAAACAAGCTGCTTAACAACCGAAGGGGTGATCCCGCCATCCACGCAAATTGGAAGGTCCGGCCGGAGAGCCTTGACTTCCGCGATCTTCCCGAACACCCGCTCATCAAATAGTTGTCCGCTCCGTCCGGCGGGAACGGACATCAACAGCACCGAATCAAGATCAGCAATGCTCCTTTCGATCGCCACGATGGGAGTCGGCAGATCAACGGCAAGCCCAACTTCCATTCCGAGGGAAAAGCCGTACTCGATAAACGCCCGCGAGTCTCGCATGTGCTCGACATGTCCGAACACCCTACTCGCTCCGGCCAGATCGCAACGATTCAGGTAGGCGATGGGTTCGCCAACCATAAGCTGGACATCCAAAGAAAGAGCACTCGAAATTTGCTCCAAAGCCTCAACCCCGACGGAAACCTCGGCAGAAAATGCCCGCCCGACAATATCAATCTGAATACGATCAACCAGTTGGTCAACCCGGGCACATTTCTCAAGAAGCTCCGTAACGTTTGTAGCAAGGATCGCTGGGATTATCCGCATGTGCTGCTCGATAACCTATCGAGAAAACGATAGGCAGGAAAATCACAAACCAAAAATAGTCAAGGTAAAAAGGAACGATAAATTCACTTAAGCCTTAAACACCATCCGTTCAAGTGCTTCGATCTTGCGAAGCCTCCGAAGATACTTCCGATCGCGCTTGGGAGAAGCATCAAGCCATGCGGAGATGATCTTTGTTGCCTGCCCGAAAGAAACCTCATCTGCCGGCAAGGCAATGATATTGGCGTGATCATCACTCTTGGCATGGGCTGCCCGCCGCTCGTCAGACACTTCAACCGCCCGAATACCCCTCACTTTATTGGCAACCAACGCCATTCCTCCCGAACCACAAAGAAGGATCCCCACATCATCGCTTCCCGCGACTCTTGAGGCAACCGCAAACGCAAAATCGGGGAAATCATCCTCGGGATCATAGACGGCATTCCCGAGATCAACGACGGCTGGCTGCGTATCCGTCAGCCAGCGCTTGATCTTCTCCTTAAGTTGAAAACCACGATGGTCACTCCCAAGATAAATTCTCATCAAACGACAATCGCACCATTGGATAACAGCTAAAACAAAGGGTTGCCAAAAGCAGTAATGGCCAACACACTATGAAAAAGAACCGAAGCAAAGAAGATGTACCAGAAGACGCAATGACGCGCATAATACCAACGGTACCAGGGTTGCTTGAGCATACCCTCAACGAATCGATGCCCAACCAAACAACGACAAGAGAAAAACACCAGAGAAAGGGAGAGGAGGTTGAGAATTCCGAAAACGTACACCAACTTGCCGGCGAGCAAAGGATCAAACATGATAAAAAAGAGTTTAAAAGATACCACCCCTTAAATCAAGAGGCAGGCAAACACGCTGGAAAGCAAACCTTCCTTGCACCCGACGCAGCGACTTGATACCATCAAAGGTATGAGATACATCCTAAAGAGCCATCGTTTTGTCATCACAATTATCATCCTCATCTTCATGACGATCGTCTTTGGGTTCCTCATCGTCCCCATTGAAATATCTGACCCGACGACAACCTTCCGAAACGCCGAAGATGGTCTCTGGTGGTCCTTTACGACCGTTACCGGAGTTGGCTTCGGTGACTACTACCCGGTGACAACCACAGGAAGAATAATCGGGGTCATACTGGAAACGATCGGGGTCACAATATTTGGTCTTATCATTGCTATTCTGACAATAAACCTCTACCGCGACGAACAACAGTTCTATTGGAGACGGATGACCGAGCGTTTCGATCGAATTGAAGAAAAGCTGATCAAGCTTGAACAAAAACAAGACTACTCCATCAAAACGAACGAGAAACCCAAAAAGGGGTGAACCCTTAGAGTCCTGTCAGGCGGAAGCCCCCGAAGCACAACCCTCACCGTATCTGATACCCCAGCCGGAACGCCCACCCAAACAAATAGGAGTTCAGATAGCCGTAAGTCAGACGATCGGAGAGAAATAAAACGGTGTTATTAAACAAAAGAAATCCGATAAGAAATAACAAAACCCCCGAAACCTTGCTGAAAAGACTAAGAAAATGGGCATATCCCCGCAGAAACCCTGGTACCTCGGCAAGGACAAGTGAGACGAAAAGGAAAGGCAACGAAATCCCCAAGGAATAGACAAACAGCATAAGGGCTCCGGCCGAAGCGGTGCTGGCAGTTGCGGCAAGCGTCAAAATCGAACCTAGCACGGCGCCAACACAAGGTGTCCAGGCAGTAGCAAAAACAATTCCCAACAAAAACGCTCGTCCGTACGAAAGATGATCAGCCCATCGCGGTAATCGCAGGGAATGCCCAAGTGAAAGAAAGGGAAGACGAAGAACGCCCATGAATTGGAGTGCAAACACCATAATCAACACCCCACCAACCCGCTCCATCCAAACACCGGATTGCCTAAGCCACAAACCGAAAGAAGCGGCCGTCGTCCCGAGAAGCACAAAGATAAGCGAAAACCCCAGGATATAAGAAAGAGAAGAAAATAGAATCTGCCGCCGATATAAAGAAAGGTTCTTGGAAAAGGCATACTCAGATAACGATACGCCGGCGATATACCCAATGTATGCCGGAAGAAGAGGAACAACACACGGAGCAAAGAAGGATACGACACCTCCGGTGAATGCGATTAGAAGATTAAGATCCATAACAATTTTCTCTGCGTCCTGTCTTCCGATAGAACGAATGGAATCGAGGTAACGAATAACCGATAAGCTCTGCTCACTATCGCAAGTTATCTACCGAACGTAAATGCGTGAATCCGAAGCCCAGGATCAACCTCCATTACTAGCATATGCTCTCCGAACGTACCCTTCCATAAGGAATAGAGATCGTTAGAAGAAATGGTTAAGGACCTGGATTCACTGTCATCAACCATAACCCGAACGGTTCGCGCTCGTGCATCAGGTAAGCTCATTACCAAGTTGACCTCAGACGCTTGAAAGACTAACCGAAGCCTTGCTCCTTCACCTGCGGCGGAAAAATCCTCCCCGGTCTCCCAATTCCCCAACAGCTCAACACGATCCCTTCCCTTTCCCAAATGCGATGAGGTCTGACCGCGACTCGTCATATAGAGCTCGGGCGTCAACGACGGGCCGAATTGAATGCTCCCGGAAGAAGGCTCTTCCATAACAGCCGTGTCCGAAATACCAAGGAATTCCTGTATCCTCCGTTCCGTCTCTTCATAAGCGCCTTCTCCGATGTGCTCATAAACGATCTTCCCGTCTCGATCCACCAAATACTTATGTGGCCAGAAATGGTTGCTGTATGCCGTCCAAATGCGGTAGTCGTTATCCTGGACAACAGGCCATGTGACCCCATACTTCAAAATAGCTTCTCGAAGATTGCCAATGTCTTTCTCAAACTCGAATTCTGGGGTATGGACACCAATGATAACCAAACCACGGTCCCGATACTTCTCCCACCAAGCGCGTAAGTAAGGCAACGTCCGCTGACAGTTAATGCAGGAATAGGTCCAAAAATCAACCACCACCACCTTACCCCGGAGTGCCTGAATGGTGAGAGGTTCCGAATTCAACCACTTTCCGCCGCCGGAAAAGTCGGGAGCAATAACGGGGTCCCGATCGGCAAACTCGCTTGCAACCTTAATAAATCTCATCATTCCTCCTTGGCCGCCCGGAAAGAAGCGGCTGACGAGAACGGAAAAGACGATGATAGAGAGAATAATCCACAGAGCAATCTTCATCGAACACGGATACGAAAAGGATAATGCGAAAACAGGAGAAGGTATGTAACCGCAATCACACTCGAGGCTGAAGCTTTGAGGGAGAAACAAGCAGATTCTTTCCCTCTCGCGCGATAACCCCTTCCCGCGCCAAAAGGGAGAGCATCTTGGTCACCGTCTCCCGCGACGCACCGATCATATGAGCCAATTCCTCGTGGGTAAAGCGATTCCCGATCCGAACCCGCTTCCCGGTACCTACCCCATACTTCTGTACCAATTGGCCCAGAAGATGGATCAGCCGATCCCGAACCGACCCGGTTGCCATAATGGTAATCTGCTCCCGTGCCTCAAAAAGTTGAGACAGCAAGCCTTCAACAACGCGCCTCGCAAGCGTCGGTTGATGGGCAATCATTTCATACAATCGATCTTTGGTGGTAACACAAAGGAGGGTATCCTCCGTTGCCTCAAGAAACTGGCTCCCTCGTTGCCCGAATCCAACTGCGGCAAAAAAACTTCCTGGTCCGAGCGTTTCAAGGGTGACTTTCTTTCCCTCTTCGGTAAGGTTGTAGACCTCAACCATTCCGCGTTTAATAAAAAACACCTTATCCTGATCTTCCGGGTCAAACACGATCTGCATCCGTCTGACCTGCCGCTCTTCTAAAAAAAGCCCCAGCTCATGAAGCTGTTGGTCTGAAAATCCGGAAAAGAGTGAGAATTGCTTAAGGTACCAAAGCTTTCCTTCCATTAAAAAAATCTCCCTTTAAGATACGTCCGATAAAGATAGAACAGGAAAGCGCAAAGGGCAATCCACACCAGAAGATGAATAACGAAATCAAACGGAGTGAACGGGCGGGGGAAGAAATGAAAGAACCCCACTCGGCAGTAGAGTGATCGAACGAGGGAAACCTCTGTTCCGAATGCAATATACTTATAGCACTGGCTAAAGCTATAGACCGATAAAAGAACTGCAGCCACAAGAACGTATTTCATAGAAGAAACCTCACTAGTCAAACCCAAGTTGGGCCTTTGCCGCTTCGCTCATCAGCTCCTGCGTCCATGGAGGATCAAAAGTAAGCTCAATCGCAACCTCGTTAACGCCGGGGATTTTCCGAATTGCCCCAGAAACGAGCTCTTCAAACACGCCCCCCAGAGGGCATCCGGGGGTCGTCAGCGTCATCAGCACCGACACCTTCCCTCCATGAATGACAATCTTGTAGACCAACCCTAAATCGACGATGTTCACCCCAAGCTCAGGGTCAATCACCTTTCTAAGCTTGGCTGTCACGCGTTTCCTGGTAACCATACTTCAAGTATTATACAAAACTTAAGGCCAAAGAACCCATCCGAACAAAGAAAAGCCCCGCGCTAAACGGGGCTTTAACACAAACGTACAGTAAGAAAAAAAGAAGAAGTCGTTTAGGACTTCTTCAAAACCGGCATACCTGTCCGCTGGGTTTCAATAACCTTATACCCACCCGGAACGCTGTCAAGCGAACCGCTGCGGATATCGCGGGCGAAGAAATAAATGGTCTGCCGACGACCATTCTTCAGAGTCACATCCTTGTTATGAAGGTAGTACGTCTGACCTTTCGAATTTTTGTAAGAATACGCCACGTCTTCTCACCTCCCTCCGTGAGCAGGAGACAAGAAGTAATCTCCTAAAGTCACCAGAGCAGTATACCAAGACTCCAGAGGAAAATGCAAGAGGCAAATCTGGCAGGAAAAAACCGGCATGAAAAAACTCGAGACAACTGGGGAAGGAGAGTCGGAAAAGAGAAAAAGGCTATTCTGTCGGGAATAAGGGCATACACAAAGCACAAAGCCCTCAGGATCAGAAGAGATGGGTTCCTGAAAAAACTTAAAAAAACATTGACGGGAATGAGCCCATACGTCACGAGGGAAAACGATGGGACGGCGCGCTATCCGAAACAGGAATCACGACCGAAACTCCGCTTCGAGGAGGAGGTAAATTCCCCATGCAGCCAAGGTGATGGACACCAAAAGCCACTGGGTACTCGCAAGAAAGATATCGCTACCCGTTGATCCCAAAGCGGCAAGCCCGACCCCGACAACAGAACCAATCATGAGGGTCTTCGCGGCCATCGGCTTATCCTTGTCTCGAAGAAACATAGATCTTTCTCACCACCCTTCTTTCAAGCTCAATCTATCTCTCAACTCCCCATTCAACCACCCCCAAAACCCGGTGTCAATGAAGTTCCGCAGTAACGGCTTGAGAAAGTTGGTCCGCAGAAACTTTCCTCCCATTCATAAAGATGGTCGGTGTGGACGAAATTCCTAAAGTCCGCCCGTCCCTGATATCATCTCGGATCTGCTGCTCATACTCCGAAGCGTCCCACAGGTTTAGGAAAGCGCCGGGGTCCATTCCCAACCGATCCGCATATGAAGCAAAAAGAGCTTTGATATCGTTCGAGGTTGCCCATTCGTCCTGCAGCTCAAACAACAGGTCATGCATTTCCCAAAACTTCCCTATCGAGAAAGCGATCTCACTCGCCTTTGCAGCATCGAGCGCATGATCATGAATCGACGTCAGCGGAAAATGTCGGTAGACGAAACGTACATCGTTCGAGTTTTCCCGAAGAACTTCCTGGATAACGGATTCGCTCGCCCGACAAGCCGGACATTGGAAATCGGAGAATTCAACAATGGTCACCCGAGGTTCCGCACTCCCGGTAGACAGGCGTGCATCACCGACAATGAGGGAAGGATCAACGGCTCGCTGTTCCATTTTAGACAGAAGGGAAGCAGCGCCAAACACAATCGCAACGGACAGAAATAAGCCCAATCCGATGATCTTAAGCTGCGAATTCATGGGGAAAGCCTACCAGCCACCGAGGCCGATGTCAACCAGGCTAAAGGGTATTGACAAGCAGTGGAGGGATTGTTACGGTAGAAAGGAATGAACCGCCCTGCCAAGCCAAAAATCTCCAATCCACATCAATTCAATTGGTTAAAGTTCTCTTCATACAACAATCGTTTTTACTCATTCTCTTGCCGATGAGATCCTATCTAAAAAAGCTCCTCATCTCGGTCGGCGTCATCGCCGCCCTCATGCTTGCCAAAAAAGCCGGCGCCTGACCTTCTCAGTGATAACAAACTCCGGTTGTCCGGAGTCTTACTCTTTATCTCTAGATGTATCATTAGTCGCTATTCACTACTCCGTCACTTCGGCCAAATCTGCTCTCCGGTTTCATCATCGGTCACAACAATCGCTGCCGTCGGACAGCTTTGCGCCGCCAAAAGCATATTATCGTCGCTATCCAGCTTCTGTGCCAACACAATCGCCTTAGTCTCGCTATCGAGCTTAAACGTCATGGGTGATATCGCCACGCAGCTCGCCGCACCGATGCATTTATCTCGAATGACGGTAACGGTGTATCGCCCTTTTTTTTGGATTTGCTTATCTGCCATAGGTGACAATAATAATAAACAATTCCTTCAGTTCCCGTACAGGGGTGTTCAATAATACTGCTCCGTATGAATTCGTTGTCTCGGAACGCCCTTCTCTTCAAGAATCTTCTTCATATCGAGAATCATCTGGGCGTTCCCGCAAAGATACGCCCCGACCTGAGAAAAATCACTGTGATGAGTAACGACACAATCCGTAACGTAACCGGAACAGAGTGGCCAGTCCTTCGGCGGACGCGACAGCACCAGGTCGAAATGGAAGTTCGGAAAATACTCTGCTAGCTGCCGGAAATCCTCTTCCCAAAAAAGTTCTTCGGCATACCGAAAGCCCCAGTGCAAATAGATCTCTCGCTTGTCCTTTTTGGTTTGCAAAAGATCCAAGACATGACTTCGAATTGAGGAAATCCCGCTTCCGGTCGCAATAAACAGAAGCTTCTTTTCCTCCCTACCGATATCGCCTGCCGGATCGGCTACCGTAAACACACCCACAGGAGCTTTAAAACTCACCTCATCCCCGGGAGCAAGAGAAGCCAAATAGAGTGATCCTTCCCCGCCAGGGGAAATATCAACCAGTACCTCAACCGAGTGATCCTGATCCGGAGACGAGGCGATGGAATACGACTTTAACTGGTCAAGGCCAGGAATCCTCATCAACAGATACTGACCGGCCGTGAATTGGATCCTGGGCGGGGAAACCAGTTCAAAATCGATGTATTGGAACTTCCCGCCCAACAGCTCATGCTCGCGAACCTTCGCATGAAAGTCGGTTATCGCCATAGGTCCATTCTAAAGGAAACTGGAATAAGAATTCAAAACAACACGGTTATCGCTTCTCAAATGTTTTCAGCGCATTCCCAAGAGCACGGAAAGGTAAAAGGATGCACTTCGTCCGCATAGAAGAAACCTCAACCCCAACCAGATCAAGAACAAACCGCTCGCTCATCCGTGCAACGTCCGAGATAAGCTTCCCTTTCAATTGCTCGGTCAGCAGGCTTGCCGAGGCTATGGACAAAGCACACCCGACACCCTTAAACCGTACGCCGACAATTTTGGCATCAACAACCTTTAAGGAAAGCTCAATCAGGTCCCCACAACTTGCATTCGCTTCCCGTACGGTAACAGTGGCATCGGGGAGATCTCCATAATTCGACGGATGCTTATAGTGGGTTAAAATTTCCTCTCTATAGGGATCCATAGATTACACTTTGAATACCCGACGAACCTTCAAAAGCCCGTCCGCGAGCCGATCGATCTCTTCTTGTAGCGTATAAATGTAAAAACTTGCCCGAACGGTTGCGACAACCCCAAGCCTCCGCGCAAGTGGCATTGCGCAGTGATGACCGCTGCGGACAGCAATACCCTCACTATCAAGAACCTGCGCGGTGTCATGAGCATGAACGCCGGCGACATTGAACGTCACCACTCCGCCCCGCACACTCGCATCACGAACACCATAAAGAGTTAAAAAACCTTCTTTCTCAAAAACCTGCAGTTTTGTCAGAGCATAGGAAACCAGCTCTTGCTCATGCTGCCGAATAAGCTGCATACCAACCGAGCGAAGGTATTGGCAACACGCTTCCATGCCGACCATTCCGGCCATGTTTGGTGTTCCCGCCTCAAACTTCCAAGGCAAACGGTTCCAGACGGTATCCGAAAGTCCTACTTCTGAAATCATGTCACCGCCAAAAAGGAAAGGCGGCATCGCATCCAAAAGCTCCCGACGGCCCCAGAGCACCCCTATCCCCGTCGGTCCCAACATCTTATGGCCGGAAAACACAAGAAAGTCAGCGCCTATTCGTTTGATATCAACCGGCATGTGGGGAACGGATTGTGCCGCATCAACCACGACCAAGGCCTGCGGGGCTTTCTTCCGAACGAGGGGAATGATATCCGAAAGAGGATTGATCGTCCCCAAAACGTTTGACACATGCGTAATACCGACAACCTTCACCCGCTCATCCAACAAGTCCTCAAGCGTTCCCACAACCGCACCATCCACCTGCTGCATGCTGCCTGACTCGTCAAAGATCTTGAGCCGCCCATCGTCGGTAACATCCGCAATCTTAAAGGCAGCTCCTTTCTGTTTTGCCAATTGTTGCCAGGGGACAAAATTGGAGTGATGCTCCATCATCGTAACCACAACGCTATCTCCCGATCCGATATTCTGCTCTCCCCATGCGTAGCGAATGAGATTCACTCCCTCCGTTGCGTTGCGGACAAAAATCACTTCGTCGCTGCTTGAGGCTCCGATGAAACGGGCAACACTGGCTCGCGCCCGCTCGACCATCTCCGTTGCCTCACCGGAGAGGGTATGCACTCCACGGTGAACATTGGCATTATGACGCCGGTAGTATCGATCCATCGCTGAAATGACCTGCCGGGGTTTCTGGGTCGTCGCTGAGCTATCAAGATAAACCAAAGGTTTCCCATGGATCTTTCGTGAAAGAATTGGGAAATCCTTACGTATTTTTTTGACGTCGAGCATTTACCTCCGTGGTTCACGCTTCATCATTGTTAATTCTTAATGCTTAATTCTCTCCCGAACCGCGTTCAAAAAGCCATCAACGATCATCTTCGAGGCTACAGTGCGCGAGAAGCCTCGGCTCCGAAGATAAAATATCTGCTCCTCATCAATCTTCCCAACCGTTGCGGCGTGAGAAGCATGGACATCATCTGCCTCAATTTCTAACCTCGGTAAAGCCTCTGCTCTGGCCCACGGAGAAACAAGGAGAACATTCTCCCGCAGAAAGGCATTCGTCTGCTGCGCTCCTCGTCCTATCTTTATCATACCAGAGAGGAAAACCTGCGAACGATCAGTTGCCACGGCGCGGATGAAAATATCGCAAGATGTATGTGGTACGCGGTGGAGTGAGGTAATATCAACCACAAGACGCTCCGAGCCCGTAGCCACGAGCGCCCCCAAAATCTCAACCCTCGCCCCTTCCCCAACCAGCTCGATCGCATACTCCCCCGGCCGGTTAATCACAATCTGTCGCTCTTCGTCCTTCCGAATGGTATATTTTGTCATGAAAATTGTTTAGAAATTGTTGACCTTATCCAACCGATCCTTCCATCTCGAGATCTATCAGCCGATTCATTTCGATCGCATATTCAAGCGGTAACTTTTTGATCAATGGTTCTACAAACCCGGAAACAATCATCTTGCTCGCCGCCTCTTCATTCAGGCCCCGGCTCATAAGGTAAAAAAGCTGCTCCTCACCAATCTTTGACACCGTCGCCTCATGGGCAAGCGAAACATCGCTGCAGAGAATACGGTTGGTCGGATACGTATCGCTTCTGCTCTCGGGGTCCAAAAGCAACGCATCGCAAACCACTTTACTCTTACTGCCCCGCGCTTGCGGACTGATGGACACCAAACCGCGATAACTGGTCCGTCCTCCGCCACGGCTTACGGACTTACTGACAATGGTGCTTGTTGTATGGGGAGCAAGATGAATCGCTTTGCTTCCCGTATCCTGATGCTGACCTGCACCCGCCATTGCCATAGACAGCGTCTCGCCCCGCGCCCCCTTCCCTGCCAGAAAAAATGAAGGGTACTTCATGGTGAGCTTCGAACCCATGTTGAAGTCCGTCCATACCATCTCCCCTTCCTCCTCGACCCATGCCCGCTTCGTCACGAGATTATACACGGTCTTATACCAATTCTGGACGGTCGTATACTGAACGCGGGCACCCTTCTTCACAAAAATCTCAACCACCGCGCTATGCAAGGACTCACTCGAATAGGCGGGGGCGGTACACCCTTCAATATAGTGAACTGATGACCCCTCATCAGCAATGATCAGGGTTCGCTCAAACTGGCCGGCATTCGGCGCGTTAATCCGAAAATATGCTTGAAGGGGTAATTGAACCGTCACGCCCTTTGGTACATAGACGAAACTTCCGCCGCTCCACACTGCGCTGTTTAATGCGGAAAACTTATTGTCAGCGGGAGGTATCAATTTTCCGAAGTGTTGACGGACAAGATCGGGGTGCTCGCGCAATCCCTCATCCATCGAGAGAAAAACGATACCCTGTTTCTGCAAAAGCTTCCGCAGCGAACCATAGACGACCTCCGAATCGTACTGCGCCTTCACTCCGGAAAGTGCTTTCCGTTCCGCTTCCGGAATCCCCAGCCTGTCAAACGTTCTTTTGATCTCGACAGGCACATCTTCCCATCGCCGCTTGAGCCCTGTAGTTGGCCGCAAATAATAATGAATGGCATCATAATTAATGGTCCCCAGGTTCCCGCCCCATATTGGCGTTGGCTTGGCTTGGAAGATTCCCAAGGCAGACAGACGGAATTCTCGCATCCACATCGGTTCATGTTTATAAAAGGAGATTTCTTCAACCACCCGTTTCGAAAGCCCTGGCCGGCTCATAAACTCATAGCGATCCGTCGGCATGGAAAACCCATACCGATAACCATCCCGAATCGAAGGACTTTTTATTTTGGGTATCTGAATCGGTGCAAATCTCGACATCTTTTTAGAAATTAGGTTAATGAGAAATTAGAAATTTCCGGTAACCCTCTCTCTCCAATTCCCTCGCCAACTCTCTTCCGCCGCTTTTCACTATTCTCCCATCAATCATGACATGCACAACATCCGGTTTAATAAATCGGAGCAGGCGTTGATAATGAGTAATAAGAATAATGCCCAGGGTTTTATTCTTTGCCATCATTCGATTAACCCCATCTGCCACCACCTTCAAAGCATCGACATCCAGTCCGCTGTCCGTCTCATCGAGTACTGCATATTTCGGGCGAAGCACTGCCATCTGCAATATTTCCAACCGCTTTTTCTCTCCCCCGCTAAACCCCTCATTGAGTGAACGGCGTAAAAGTTCTTCCGGGATGCCCAATCGCTTTACTTCGTGAAGTAGCTTCTGACGAAATTTCAAAACGCCATTCTTCGGCTGAAGGCCAAGGGTCTGCGTCGCTTGACGGAGAAAATTCTGGACGGAAATCCCCTCTATGCTCACGGGATACTGAAATGCCAAAAACAACCCCGCCCTCGCCCGCTCATCAGGAGTCTTATGAAGTAAATCCTTCCCGTCCAACATTATCTTACATTGGTATTTATTGGTATTTATTGGTTTATTGGTAGTTATTATTTTTTTCTCTACATCATAGGCTGGATGCCCCATCAGCGTATAGGCAAGAGTTGATTTTCCGCTCCCGTTCGGGCCCATGATCGCATGGATCTCTCCCGGACGCACCACAAGATCCACTCCTTTCAATATAGGTTTCCCTTCAACCGACACGTGGAGATTCTTCACAACCAGCATCTCTCCTCCTCATCACTCCTGTCTTATTCTTGTCTCTTGTCTCTTGTTTCTTGTTTCTCTCTACTCACAGCACGGATCCTTCCATCCGCAGTTCGTGCAAATCGCTTTCTTCGTCCCCGCAATCGCGCCCATGAGATTCCCACACTGCAGACACTCCTGGGTTGGCTCCCCTCTTCTGCGAATCTCCCTTGACTGTTGTTTCCAAGTAGATTGTGTTGTTATCCGAAAGGCACCCACATCTCTCCCTACTTGCTATTTGCCATTTGCTAATTACCATTTGCTATTTGCTTTTCCCTACTACTATAACAACGACATCTGAACCTTTGCCTCACCCGTAAACGAAAAGTCGACCGGAACCGTCATCAGCCGATTCCACTTATTCTTAAACTTCAGCTGTCCATGGGTACGGCCAAAATCATAGAGATCGCGCGTAATACGGACATCCGAAAGGCAGTACGAGGCAAGCTCTTCAAAACGACCCTGTTCATAGTAAAGAAGCGCATCAAGCCCAGTTCCGCTCTTCTCAGTGCCCAACGTCTCCTTTGCAAGAGCATCCAAACTCACCCGATGTCCGACAGTCTTTTTGACCTCCGCTAAAATATCAAGCGTCGGAAACGAGGAAATGTCACCGTGGTAGTGCGCGGACAGAACCGGGTAATCAAAATCGATGATGTTAAACCCGATGATCCGATCTGCCTGTTCTAAGATCGGCCAAAGTGCATCCAATTGGTCCTCAAAAAAACCCGACAGCTCGCCGGACCCGCGATCTTCTGTATCCATTGCCCTGCGACAGATCCCGACAAAACTCACGCCCAACTGCTTAGGATCATACTTCCCGGACTCAACAAACGCCTTTTTTGTCTCAAGATCCAAAATGACCTCATTCATATCATTGCTGCAAAATCGCGCTCAATCAGGCTTTTCCGATGAGATCCGCAACCGTATACCCCCTCATCGACCGCTGAAATGAAGACGCCATCCGCTCCATAACGCTTTTTTGCACACAGGCAGGCTCGCAAACGCAGCCTTCCCGCATGCAGGCAACAGGAGCAACCGGCCCTTCCAAAAGCTCCAAAACCTCACCAATCCCAATCGATCGGGGGTCTCGCGCCAGAAAATACCCTCCGCCCACTCCTTCTTTGCTCCCCAATATCTCAGCCTCAACTAAAAGAGGAGCAATCTGCGAAACGAACTTGAATGGCATGCGTAATGTGTGCGCCAACTTCCGTAAGGGAACGACATTCCCAACACCTATCTTGGCAAGGGAAGTCAGAAGCAAGAGTCCGTAGTCACCTTTTCTCGAAATCCGAAACACCGGGAATCCTTAAACTCCAACTTAAACAGTAGGAGTTTAACACGAAGCAAACCAAGGATCAAATTATGGAAGCGAGATGCGATTCTCCAACACCACAATCAACCCGTCCGCAACCAACCCGAAAAGAAGCTTCCGTAATCGTTTCTTGTCCGAAAATTGATATTGCTTTGCCATCACCGCAGATAATTTCTTTTCTGAAACAGAGCCTTTCCGTACCATATCCACAATCCTCCCCCGAAAATAACGATCCGTCTCCTCAAATCTCACTCTCTTTTCTCTTAAAGTGTTAACTTTTATGTTGTCGTTTTGCGCTTCATTAGGAGTTTGGTTCCGATACCACATACACAGACCCCTCACAGGACACGCTTCGCATTTCGGCCTCCGGCTCACGCACACCATCGCCCCAAAATCCATCATCGCCTGATTCCACACATCTCCCTTCCCTCTCGGAACAACAGCATCAGCAAACAAGAGAAGGTCATTCTCAGAAAAATGATCAGTCATATTCCCCTTTGGAGCTAACGCAGTTGAATTCTTCCCCCTTTGAACGCAGCTAGCCAAGATAAACCGAGCGAATTCCTCTGGAAAGTCATCAACTGTCTGACGAGCCTTTACGGCGAAGGAGTTGGATGACAGAGATGAGCGAGGCAATATCCTGGCAGACCGTTCATGGGGCACTCTTTCTTCGCCCATTCTTTGAGTGCGCAAAGAATGGGCAGATTCTTTTTGGCTAAGAAGCGTATTTGCTTCTTTTATATTGTTCACTCCCAAAAACACCCTCAATAGCACCCGCTTTGTGTTTATATCCAAAACCCCAACATCCTCCCCATACGCAAATGCCAGTATCGCCCTCGCGGTATATCGCCCTACCCCAGGAAGCCGCAACAGCTCCTCTTCGCTTCTCGGAAACTCCCCGTCAAACTCGGAAACGATTCTCTTGGCCGCTTTATGTAAATAAACTCCCCGTCGGTTATACCCCAGTCCTCCCCATGCTCGGATGAGATCCGAAAGCTTCGCTCTTGCCAATCTCCGAACCGTAGGCCATCGCCGCATCCACCGCCGGTAATAAGGAATAACACGCTCCACCTGGGTCTGCTGCAACATCACCTCGGAAACAAGAATCCGATAAGGATCGCGAATCGTCTGGGAGATAAAGCCTCGTCCCTCCCTCCACGGAAAACCTCTCTTGTGTTTTCGAAACCATAAAAGAATCGTCTGCTGGAAATGGCGCTTTTCTGGAAAAGATAATACAAAACGTTCACGAAGATTCAGCACGTAAGGAGTATAGCACTCCAAAGTCTACCAGGCTTCCTCTTGGATACTCCTTAAGGAAGATTTGCTCTCCTCGCAAAAATCCAAGGGAATATTCTCAAACTGGAACCGTCTATTCCCGTACACCTCCACCCGCTCCGCCATCACACAATCCGGACGATCCACATGCTCAAGCCCTAAAAGGTGCCCAAATTCATGCCGCAGTGTTGACTCCTCAATCAAAGCACGCACCGAAGACCGCTCGGAAAGGCCCCAAATGGAATCCTTAAAAATAAAGATCACATCACCCGAGAGCGTCAGCCCTGTATTCGAAGGGAACGACGACGATCGGGAAACGTAAAGAATATGAAGATAGCTCCCGTCTCCGTGCGGGGCGAGGTTCCGTGTGTTTCGCTCAAGTGCTCGCAATGCCTTATCCGAGAACTCTTCAATATCCTCAATCCTATTCTCCTCCGAAACCTCTACCTCAACCTCGTTCCTCCCTAAAGTGTCAAAGGCCAAATCACTCATCCAAGATTCAATCTCGGTATGAGAGGATCGATGCATCTGGTAATCGACTTCAATAAAGAGCTTCGTTCTTTGAGGGGAAAAATAGACAAAACGATTATCTCCGGGCCGATCAAGGAAAAAAAGTTTCCGTAACAGTTGGGAATGAAGAAAGACAGATCGATACTGCTGGTTGATCGCGTTCGTAGGCGGAGCGATCCGAAACCGCTGCAGCAGAAAAACATAGAGCAAAGCAGCAATGACAAACAGCAGCGTAAATACTTTTGACATGGACTTTACATCTGTCTATTGGGAAAAGTCGGAGAGCTTCCGATGAACAACGGGGGGCACAACGTACGACTCGACCAACCCCTTCGTATTCAGAACCCTCAATTGTTCAAACAGAAATCCGAACCGCTCCGCCAAACTTCCGCGCATATCCGCCCGCGCGTCTTTATCAATACTCCAACACTCCTTCTTGAATGGCCCCCAGGCTTTCTTACGCAATTTGTAATGGAACTGTTCATCCGTCTGTCCATCCTTCCGTTCACCCGAAAGGTTCTCATCAACCCATGTATACATTTTCTCCAAGAGCTCTGCAGGAAATCGCGGATGATCCAAGGTGAGATTTTGAAATCCTGTGGAAAGATGAATCTCTAAAGTCCCTGCCTCAACAAACTTCCCGAACAGTTCGTTGGGCAGGGTGCTTGCCCCATGCTGCACCGCCCCGGCAAGACTGTACTCCTCTCGCGCCAGCTTCGAAAGTCGCTTAAGAGTTTCAAAATCAACCGCAACTTGCTCAATCGTCCCGTCCGGTAAAACCACACCGCCATGACTTGTCCCGGTTTGAACGGAAAGCTTCGAAAGTCCCACGAATCGTCCGCCTCGTGCTCCCTCGTACCCCTCCATAAATGCCGAGAGCTCTTCCTCCGTACTGTTATGACCCCCGACCTCCCCGATCTCCCCACCCAAAGAAATCGTAATACCCATAGGCTCTAAAGAGCGGGCGTGCTCGGAGAGCCCCGCACACATGGAAAAATTCGGTCGCTGCTGGTCCGAAGCCTTCTCCTTCGTAAGATCAACTAAGGTCGAAGTATCAATATCGATGTTGTACATCCCCGCACCGACAGCTTGAATGATAAGCGCCCGCAGCCCCTCTTCTTCCCTCTCCTTCGCAACTCCCGGCGCCTTTGCCTTGGCTTGAAAATGATCCCCCTGCAGAAAAACCGGTCCCCGATACCCCTCCCGCAATGCCGCGGCCAGCAACACCGTAACGTACTCGGATGGTGACTGGTCGGTGTATTCCATCTCGCTTCGCGCCAGCTCCAAAACAAAGGCCCCAACGCCAAGTCCGACTACCTTGGAAAAAAGTGACCGCGCCACATCGTAAGTCATCCCGCGAATATTAATCGCGGGAACGGTAAACGTCGCCGGAACCTCGCCCTTCCCGCGCGCAACATAGAAGTCATAAATCGAAGCCGGCCGTACCCCAACCTGCTGTCCGACTTCCCAAATGATCCACCGCGCAGCCGCTTTCTCCTCTTGATTTCCAAACGCAGCCGTCCATATCAACCGGTCCATCAAAGGAGACTGCAAAACCCCAGTCTCCAAAACCTCAACTGCTTCCTCAGAAACACGAATAGCATCACCGAGAATGGAAAGGGTCGATTGTGCAATCATAAGAAACCCACTTCAATTGTAAACTCATCTTACTCCAAATTGCATCTAAAATAGCGTGCAATACCCCAGAACACCAGATGTGCGATATGGCTGAATAAGCCTACAAAGCGCACATTCTGGTGTGAAAGGGGTGTACATTGGAATTGTGATGTCGACCAAATGAAAGGGAATGCAAGAAGAAAAATACCCTACTCTTCTTTGGAGAGCTCCTTATCAATTTCCGTCATTTCCTGATCAATCCCGTCAAACGAGGTGCTCGAGAGGTCTGACTCAATTGCCGAAACTTCATCGGAAGCGGATTGCTGACCGTACTCGGTAGTCATTGTATCCTCCTGAGTTACCGGGGGTGTTTCAGACCCTTGCCCGACTTCTGACTTCCCTGCTCGACGCGAGGAGAGAAACCCCGCCACCACCGCCCCAATGGCCAATACCAAAACGAGCGCAACGATAAGACCGATCCGTCTCCCTCCTCCCTCTGCTGCAGGGGAAGGGGCCGGTGCGGGTGGAGTCACCACCGCTTCCGGTTGGCTCGGCTGTGCCGCTTCGGGCGCTGGTTGTTCTGCTGGTTCCATCGGTGTCTCTTCTGCCATAGTTCTCCTTCGTTAATCGTTAAGGGGTAGGGGTTGCGGAAGGGGTTGACATCGGAGTGGCCGACGGCGTTCCCTCCTCCACTTCTGTCTGGAATCCCTTCATTGCCACGATAATACGAACCAATTTTTGATGGATTTTCTTCAGCTCATCCCGTGTCTCTTTGACGGTCTCCCGCACTTCCTCAAAGGCCTCCTTCGGATCTTCGGAAGCCAGGGCTTCCTCAAGTTTCGTATCCAATCCCGAAAGCAAGCCTTCGGAAAGAACGATCTCCTCTTTCGCCTCGGCCAAATCCTCACGGAGGCTCGAAACGTCTATCCCCAAAGCCTCCATCTTATCAAGCCGTGATTCAATCCGGTCTGCCAACCGCTTCATCCGCGCCACTGCTGCTTGGAAACGCTTCAGCATCAGCCCGAAAAATTTTCGGATGAACTCCTTCCGTCGCTCTGCCAGCCGGCGTTTGACCTCCGCCACTCTGGTTGCAATGTTCTCCTTCCGTAGTTCAATCCGATTCTGAATTTCCGTTTTCCTCTGTTCGAGCTTCTCCTGAATCGCCGCCTTCCGTTCCTCCCAACTCATTCGCCCCGTTGCCGAATCGGTAGCAGACCTTGCCGTATTCACCAAACCCAAAGGCTTCGCCAGGACACTTGAGCTGCCAACACTTGAAACCAGGAGGAAAACTGCAAGGAGTACTCGAACCCCAAAACGCATACTCTTCATACTACCGACTCCCCACCCACCTTGTCAACCCAAGAGCTGAAAGCTCCTAGGCAACCCCATTAACGGAGCCAACCAAAAAACCGCGTTTAGCGCGCGGTTAAACAGTTAAACAATACAGCAATGGAACAATTGAATGAGTCTTTACCTGCTACTCCCCCGCCGCCCGCTTCGTTCTCTCCTCAACCTCATCAACTTTCGCCAGAAGTTTGGACAGAACTGTCGTAACCAAACCCCCTCCCTCCTCCGGAACCTTCTTTGTTGTAACGATCTCGTCCGCTGTCTCAAATTGCGCATCGATCATCAGCTGCCTGAGCAAATTGAGCTTAAGCTCCAGGAGTTCCGACGGCAACATCTGTGACAGCCGCGCCTTCCACCGGCCTTTCTCCGCATCGGTCAATCCGGATATCTCTATAAGCTGCTTTATTTCCTCAAGCTGTTTATCGGAAGTCAAAATCACAAGCCCTCCACCTTAAGGAGTGAGTTATTCAGCCGGCTTCAGCGCCTCTGCCGCCTGCTTCTCAAATTCTTTCGGGATCTTCTTCAGCTCATCCCACATGTTCATCAGAAAATACAACAAGTACATCGTTCGTAAGCTCTTTCGCTTCTCTCCCTTGATCTTCTTGTCAATTCCCGCGTCAAGCGCTTTATTGAGAGCCTCCCGCAGCTGCTCGTCAGTTGCACTCTTTAGCGTATCTTCCGGGATACCTCTCCGCTTCAACTCCTCCCGAAACACATTGTAAAAAACCTTCCGCACACCCCTATCCTTCCCCGCAATCTCCGCCGCCAAATCTTGGATCGACATCTCTCCACTAGTGACTTTCTCCAATTTCTCCTGTATCTCTGAATAACTCTTCCCCACAAATTCAAGAAGTCCTGACTGGAGCCTTTTTTCCTCATGAGTCAATTCCCGCTTTTCAGCCTCCGCTGCCGCTTTCGGTGCCTCGGCTCTGGCTTTCGGAACTTCTGCTTTTTCGGTCGGCGCCGGCGCTTGGGCACGAGCAGCCTCAGCTTCAAGAGCTTTTAGTTGATCTGCCACCCTCCCACGCTCTTTACCCAATCTTTCCCAACGATCCCATTCATCCTCGGCCACAGCCGAATCATTCATGTCTTGATCCAACTGTACAAGTCGTGCTTCCAATTCCTCTTTCTTGGTCCTCGGCCGAGCTTCCTGCCCAGGTGTAACTTCTGCTGTCTCTGCTGCTGGCTGTGGGGCCTCCGCTTCCGGAACCGGTGCTTTCCCCGGCTCCCCGGAAACTGCATCTTCCCACTCCTCCTGCAACCGGGAAGAAACGTCTGCCTCAAGTTCCTGTCGTGCCTCAGCAACCTGAACCGACATCATAAGCAGGGGGTCTGCCCCCTCCTTCTCCATCGCCAAGCGGGCGGTCGAATGCACCTCCCGCGGACGAAATCCCACCACACCAAAACCAAGCCTCCGTTCGATCTCATTCCCGATCATCCGCTTCAAAGTTCCGTCAATCGGGCCTGCTCCGGAGGCCCTTTCAATAAACCCCATGGCGCGCTCTTGGAAACTCACTTCCCCGGAAAGTGCTCCATCGAGGTGATCTAAATGCCGATTAAGGGTCTTTCGCTTATGAAGGACAACCTCCACGTTACGTCGCTGTTCAGAAGCCATATTCCCAAGAGCGGCATCCAATCCATTTTTCCCTTGGGTGTATCCCTCACCATCCCGGCTCAACTCGATCATCCGGACGTACTTCCCAATCTCTTCGGGAAGATCTCCAGCGTTTCTCTGAAGGAGAAAACCGACCCCGAACAAACGCGCTTTAATATCCTTTTGCCCGGAATGCTCCCGCCCGACGCCGCTTGACAGAACATCAACCTGCTCCCGAAGTTTTTCAGCATTGGGGTGATTCGGATTTTGTAAAAGCTCTGCCTGAATCTCTTCGGCTTCACCGACCAAAAGCGAGTCAACCTGATCAATCACCTTGTAATCCACCTGTGCGGGGGCCCCTGTTTCAAAGCGGGCAATGTGCCGCGGTTCAGTAGCGGTCTCAGCAGAAGACCCTGTCCCCTGCGCCATTCGCTTCCGGGCCGCAAACAAATGCTCGCTCACTCGCGGCTTCTTGGGCTTGCTGACACCTGTTTCTGTGACTTCCTGATCTTCTCCCATATTCCTGAAGGATAATTGTACCATCCCTGGAGGCAGGAATCAAAACCCATAACAAATCTGTCGGCTCATGCTACAATGGAACCATGTCGCTCCCAGTCTTGGAAAAGATCTTCGGAAGAAGTGAAGCCCACCCCGACCAAGAGCTTGCCCGCCGCCTTGAAAAACTCCTCCGCTCAATCGAAAAACCGCGGATCGCCCACCCCTCGAATTTCTGGATCGGAAGGGAAGTCCAAAAAACAACCGCACCGATCCTTCTGACCATCCCGTTTGAGGAAAAGGGGGAATTCGCCGTCGTCTGGGCCCAAAACCGGGCCCCCTACGGCCTGATGCTGTTCGCCAAAAGCCAATGGCCTGTCGTTGACTACGACCTCTGGGCCTATACCAGAAGTAAGTACAGGGGCCATAACATTTCAAAGCTCACCCTCGCCGAAGGCATCCGCCAGCTTGCCATCGAAGGAAGAGACAGAGTACTGACCGCCGAGATCCTCATCGAAAATGAACGGACGCGCCAAGGCGCGGTCCGCTGGCTAAAAGTCCTGGGCTTTATCGCCTCGCAAGATAAAGCAGAGGAAAGCTATAAACGCATCTTCATGGCCGCCTACACGAAAGAAGTACTCAAGACAGCGCTCGCCACTCTCCCGGAACCCTACCAGCGTCCGGAAAAGAAAATGTCTCCCCTTCCTCCCGACCTCTTGACAGCCTTCGTCGGCCCCCTCACTGAAAGCTTCAACCAAGGCGGGAAAGCCCTGCTCGACCGCCGCCGCTCCGCGCCAGCATGAACCCAAAAAGGATTTCCCGCGACCAGCGAATCGACATCCTCCGCATCCTCGCTGCATCTTGGGTCGTCCTTTTTCACTGGTGGGCAGCAATCTGGGGCTATCCATCCGTCTTTCCCCAGTCACTCTCCCAATTCCTAAAGAACATTTCACAATTTCCCTTCGGCCCGTTCTATACCCTTTCCGTCCTCGGCGACAACGCCGTACCGCTGTTTATCGCAATTGCAGCCTACTGTCTCGCAAAAAAACAAAGGGTGGGCTGGGGCTGGATCCCGGATCGCCTCAGGAAAATCCTCTTCCCCTACTGGGTTGCCATCCTTATCTCCTTTCCGCTCCTTGCCCTCGCCTGGAAACTCAATCCGAGCCTAATGAAACTTGCCGAGGTCAGACCCCTTACACTTGAGGGAATTATTGCCGCAGCCCTCCTTCTCCAAAATAGCTTCAAAGCCACCTTCCTTGCTCCGATCCAAGCTTGGTGGTTTGTCCCTATCCTCGTTCATCTCTACCTCATCTATCCCTTACTTTCCCGGCTCCGAAGCAATCGCTCCGCCTTCCGGTTTCTAACCATTACCATCCTCCTCCAGCTTGCCTGGAATGGACTCATCATCTCCCGCGTCCTCGCGACAAATGAGATCCCTCTCCTCCTCCGCTTCTCCGGCCCCTCCTACCTCGCACTCTTTGCTGTTGGAATGATCCTTGCCGAAGCCAAACGGCGCCCATCATGGCTGACCGGCGCCATCTTCTGGTTCGGCGGCATACTGCTTCGCTTCGCCACCAACAGGCTCTTTCTCTTCTCGGAAACCCTCATCGGAACCGGCCTGCTCTTGATCGGCCTTCCGCTTGCTGAGGCGCTCATCCGCCGTACCCCAATCCTTGCCGAAAAACTCTCAATCCTCGGGAAAAAACGAAGCTACCTCGTCTATCTCCTCCACCAACCGATCATCTATGTTCTCTTAATCTTTAGCCTCCCTTTCTTCAGTAAACCCCTGATCACGCTCCTCCCCTTCCTCGCGGCTGGACTCTGGGTAGCTATCAACGTCAAACGCTGACATTCTCCCAATACCCCTTTGAACGCAACCAACCAGACTAGCTTATTAGCTTGTAGCTTTCTCAGTTTCTAATTCCCCTTTGAACGCAGCTAGTCAAGATGAGCCGAGCGAATACTGCTAAGAAACGGCCACTGTTCGACGATCGCAGGACGCGAAGGAGTTTGGCAGTATGATATGAGCGAGGTGAAACCCTGACAGACCGTTCACTGGGGCACCCTTCTTTGGTTACTTTCTTGGGTGCGCAAGAAAGTAACGTTTATGCTCCTTCATCATGCACCGATCCATGACAACGGTGATCCCTGCCTTCCTCGCTCGCTTCGCCGCCTCTTCATGAATCACCCCTTCTTGCATCCATATGACCGGCGCCTTGATCCGAATCGCCTGCTCCACAATCTCCGGCACAAACTCAGACCTGCGGAACACGTCAACCACATCCGGTTTCTCGGGAAGAGATAATAAATCAGGGAAACTCTTCTCACCGAGCGTCTCAGAAATCATTGGGTTAACCGGATAAATCGTGTAGCCTACTCGCTGAAGGTAAGCCGCAACGATGAAACTGTAGCGCTCCGGCTTATCCGAAAGCCCCACAACCGCAATGATCCTGGCTGTTCTAAGAATCTTCGCTATAGACATCGGCATGAGCGCTGAGGGTATCCTGAAAAACTTGAGCTGACTCCGTAAGTCCGGAAAGAAGATCGCTTGCAAAAATCTCCTCCCTTCTGCCTTCCTTAAGAAGGTGTTGTACCGCTTCAAGGCGCTGCTTCCCATCGAGCGCAACCGTCCGGTACGGACGGACCTTCGTTTGGTCGAGCAACCATGCCAGGCTCCCGATCTTCCCTATGGTATATCCGTAATCCCGCCGGGCCGGAGCCCCTGCATTCGTTAAGTAGATGTTTCGAAGCAGATGCTGTTCAATTTCCTCCCCAACATCTACCAGAATCATCCGGTCCGATGCCCGCGCAAACGTCAACGCCGCCTCAATTTGTGCGTACTTCGCCGTGATGTACCCGCCCACTTCTTCCTCTCGTTGTTTTGCCCGCCGTTCCACCGCAAACAATCCCTGAAGAGTAACCAGTTCATTCGGTCTCCCCCAAGAATCCTCGCCCTTGCTCGCCTTAATCAACCAAAGGGCCATCAGAAGCTTTATCTCAAGAAGGACGCGCGCGGGATCCAAACCTGCCTCCGAAAGCTGCGTAACGGTTTCTTCTTGAAGTGCTTCCCGCTTCGCTCTGGGGATGCCGGAAATCTCGTGCTCGGAAAACAGGGAAAGCAGATACCGCGACCTCCCCAGGACAACCTCAACCTGTTCGCGCTCAGTTTCCCGCTGTTCCTCAAGGATATGGGTTACCATGCGGATGCCGGTCTCAACACTCCCCCCATTCTTCTGGACTTCATGGATCTGCATCACCCGGACATCCTTCGTTATGAGCCCTTGTCGGAAAAGCGCCTCATCCGAATAGCGGCTTTTAGAAAGCGCGGTATACTCATCCGGACTCACCGTTCCCCGTAAAACCGGCATCCATTTAGGAACAAGGATCGTCCCGTCCCGCTCAATCATCGCGGGGCTTCCGTACAAAGATTCTGCGCGATCGAACCGGGCCTTAAGCTCAACCGCCTCGGAGCCCGTTCGATAGACGAAGAACTCGGCGCCTCTGATCATAGCCGCCATATTGTAGCAAAACCAAAAAACGTGTGTGGAAAAACCTAAAGCACAGAAGCTTGTTTCTGATCAAACGACAGCGTGGCTTGGTTTAAGGTCACCGCTTGCCCTGTCACCAGGCACATCCTGGCCCACTCTCGCGAGATCGCCTGCATCCGCTCAACTGCGGCTTCAGAACCTTCTGGTCCCGCACTGTTCGGACTGACATGTTGTGCGCCTTGCTCAACCATACTTCCCCCCTCTCTCTGCAATTGACGGAAAAACCAGACTATACAGGAAAACATCCGGTCTGACAAGTCCGAGAGGGATAATCCTTTGGAAAAAACAGACAACCTTAAAATCCCGAAGGCCAATTTCTGTCCTCAACATTAAGCGCAGCCGCAATCTCCGCATCCGTGGCGGTCGCCTGCGTCCGCCGGGCCTGTTTGTTCGCGAACCTCAGTTTCAATTTCGCAAGCATTTGAGGATCGCTCGTCAGCCCTTTCTTCGTCGGCGGCTTCCGGTGTGATCGCCTACTCGCGTCAGCATGATCAATCCGCCTAAGCTCGCGGGGGCGAAACTTCTTCTGCATGAGCCTGTTTAGCCGGTCAAGCCGCCCGTCCCAACTGGCATCCTTCGCCCCTTCCTCTTGTGCCCACCGCGCATACGCCTCAGCCCAGTTCAACGTCGGGTCCGTAAGACAATAATGGAAGATGTCGGGGAAATTAGGATCCTTCATAGCCAACCCCCAGTCTTCAGGAGACAATTCAAGCACGCCCGCGAGCTCGCGTATCCCGTCCCGTAAATCCGAGATGGTCCCTTCGGCCTGCTTCAGGGCTTCAGCTTGAGCCTCCATTTGCGCCCGCTCCTCCACAAAGTAGTCATGCAGAAAACGGTCGGTGTATGCAGGGGTACCAAATACGCTTTCGCCCTCGGGAATCCCTGCATCCGGATCTATAGCTCCGGACAATTCAACTTCACTCCTCATATCCCCCGATTATAAACTCATCTTCTTCTCATTTGCATTTCTATCCATAAAGAGTGTGCAATACCCCGCTTCGACAGCGAGGCGAGCCCGATTCTCCAGATGTGGAGTTTGGCTGCCTGCCCGCCGTAGCAACCGGCTGGCGAATCCTCCAGCTGACGGACTGCGCCAAGCAGTATTGCGAAGGAGGGGATAAGCCCACGAACGAAACAATCTGGAGCAAAAAGGGAAACGATAACGCAGTGACAGCCAAACGGACAAACAAATTACAAAGACGAGTAATCGGGCATCACGCCCTGCTGTTTGCAACTCGAACAATGAGGGCGGAGGATCCCGTGCTCGAGGTCAATACCGATGATTTCCCCCTTTGTCCCCGGACAGCCGCTATGCTGCTGAATATCCACCTCATCACCGATGCGAAACTCCCTCCCTCGGATCACAAGCACCACCTCTTCTCCCGGAAGAGAACCCTCTCCAGCCCCACCCTTTTCAAGTTTCGCCATAAGAAAGCCCAAATAGAAGAGAGTCGTAAAACAGAAAAAACGGTAGTCATTATCCTATCACGGATACCAAATCTTCAACAATCAACTACCAGCGAATAAGGAAAATCTGATATACTGCTTTTTTCGTTTGGAGGAAAAATACCATGGCAACCACCCGTTTTATCCATCTTATTGCCGACTACGGTCTGGGCGATCCCTCCTTCGGCGAGGTTGCCCAACGCCTCACCAGCCTCCACCCCAACCTCACGGTCCATCCGACCTCGGTTCCCGCCTTCAACACCCTTGCTACGGGATTTTGGATCTACCAGTACGGCTTGGGCGAACACCCGAAAGGCATGCTGATTTTCGCCAATACCGCTCCCCGCAAAGACAGCAAGAAACCAAAGTTGGACAACGAAGGTGAAGGCCTCATATATGGCCTCCTCGACAATGGCGTCGAAGTCATGGCCGTCAACGCCGGCTATTGCTTCTCCTTCGTCAAGCCCCACTTGAAAAATTTCAGGGTCGTCAACGTCGAAAACCGCGGCTCCCAATTCCGTTCGCGGGACTTCTATCCGCAGGCGATCGCCAAGCATCTACAAGGAAAGAACGTTCTCGGTCACGAACTTAGCCCATCCATCATCCCCGAAGTCCCTAAAAACCAGATCGCTTGGATCGACGGCTACGGGAACATCAAAACCACCATTCGCCAAAGTCAATTCAACCTCAAGCCCGGAACCAAGGCAAAAATCTCAATAAACGGCACAACCAGAACTGCCCTTGTCGTAGGCGGCGTCTTCTCGGTTGCCGAAGGCGAGCTTTCCTTCTCGCCCGGCTCTTCGGGATACGAAGACCGATTCATGGAATTGATCCTGCGCGGCGGAAGTGCCGAGCACCTCTTCGAATTCCCCAAAATCGGAACGGGAATCATCCTGAAGTGAAACTCCAAGAAGAATCGTTATCGTGATGAAGACTTAGTTCGAAGTTCCTTCTCAACCTGCTCTGCCAGAAAGATCTTCATGAGCGACTGATACGGAACATCTTTTGCGTTCGCCAGTTGTTTGATCCTTGCCAATAGAGGCTCAGGAAGCCGAAGAGATATTGCCTTGGTGGATGGTTTAAGATTCGGAAAAACAACAGGCTCTGCTTTACTCCAATCGATATAATCAGTGGAGTCGTGAGTCGCCCAAAATTCACGCTCTTCGTCTTCGTTTTTAAAACTTGGAATTGGTTTGAGCTTTTTACTTCTTGCCATATTGTCCTCTTTCTTTTCTACTCGCCGGCCTTGCTGAAATAATTCTCACCCTGTAACCCCTTACTGTAAAAGATAAAAATATGGCCCTATTTTCATCTGTCTTTCCTAAAGCATGGTATCTAACTTCAGTTGTCGTTGAATGCTTTCTATCAAGAGAAACACATAAGGGCTGATTATTAAAAATCTCTTCTGATTCCTTGTCACTTATCCCATGCTTTTGAAAGTTCTTGCGGATATTGCCCTTATTCCATTCGAATTCCAATGGTTCAGGCAATATTTTCATTCTACTAATGAGTATATATCAGAGATATACATTAGTCAACAAGGAAAGGAGCTGTTAACTCCTGTTGAGTTCTGCTATAGCCTCAGGAATTTCTAAAAAAGATTCAACATTTAAATCCGCCCCTTGAAGTGGTCGCGCCGAATACACAATAATTTTTGTGTTTGCCGCTTTCGCTGCTTGGATGTCAGTTTCGGAATCGCCGATATAGACCGCTTCTCCGGCCTTCACCTTTAATTTTTTGAGCGCGAGAAGCAAAGGCTCCGGATGCGGTTTCGGATGGGTGTAGTCTTCATAAGAAACGACGACCGTAAAATACTGCTTCAGTCCGGAAATCGTAAAGTAGTCCTCTACACCCAACCGTACCCTGCTCGTCACTATTGCCAATCGGTATGTTTTATCTAGTGTATCAACGACGTCCCTTGAGTGTTCGGGGATTTTAAGCAGTTCCGTTGGGTATCGTACTTTCCGTCCTCTCCCCATTTCCCAAACTTCTCTCACTCTCACGTCAGAAGTTTCCTGCGTCAGTTGCCGTATCGCATCCATCATCGGCAGATGGAAAACACCCTCAATTTCTTTTCTTGATGGAACGTTGTACCCGCTCTCTTCAAGCAGGAGCTGGTAAAACTTGATATTTGCTTCCCAGGAATCAAGCAGCACCCCGTCGACATCAAAGATAACTACCTTGATCATGGTGTTTATTGTACCCGATGCGTCATCCTGAGAAGAGCATCAGATCATTATCTCTTCCGACCGCTCGCTTCAATATAATGACGAACCGCCTGTAAATTTGAATACCAATTCCGCCCTTTCTTTACCGCCTCGATTCTCCCTCTTCTGGCCAACAAACTCAGGTATTCCTGAGAGTAAGGTGCTTTGAGGGCAAGTTCGGAAAGCAACTGCCACATCTCCACCATCTTTTTCTTCTTTTCTGGAATAACCGCTTCCAAATACCATGTCAGCGACCGCTCAACACTTCTACCGATAAAATCCACAAATAGCTTAAGCTCTCCTCGATGGGCTAAATCAAGTGCCCGATAATATTTTTGCCTATCAGTCTTAAGAATGACGGTCGGTGGATAACCCCTATTCATCAAAATCAAATTCATCAGCAGCCTCGCCGTGCGGCCATTTCCATCGATAAACGGGTGAATATCTACCAGCTTAAAATGGGCCAGCGCCGAATAATCAATCAGATGTTGCTGGTTTTCACTTTTTGCTAACCATTTCTCAAGCTGTCTCATTGCTATTGGCAGCCTTGCCGGAGAAGGAGGCACAAACCCGGAACCGGTTATTTTTACCTCCACCTCTCGATATCTACCGGCATGATCATTGTCTATTTCTTTCAAAATCAATTGATGAATCTGCCTGATAAGCAGTTGGTCAATCCGGAATCCACCTTTCTCTACCAATTTCTCCAAAAACAAAATTGCGCCCTTATGATTGATCGCCTCGAAATGTTCCTTCAGAGGCTTTCCTTTAATCGTCAACCCATGCTCGATTATAAGCTCCGTCTCCCGTAAAGAAAGGCTTGTCCCCTCAATTGCATTAGAGTTATACGTCCACTCAATAATTACCTGCTCCCGTAACCGATTCACCAACGACGTGGGCAAGGGCCTAAGGCTATCAAGACGTTTCTTCTTCTCTACAATTCTCTGGAAAATAGACTGATCAAGAATCATATTGAAACTCTCATATGTATAAAGTTTGAAATCCCGCCGTAGCTCTGCTGCCTGCAAAGCGAAGGAGGATCGTATCGGATAGATACATTTTATCATTTATCCGATACTTGTCAAGCCCTGACAAACAATGAGGATACTCCAAACGGAAGCGTTGCTCACTCACCTTCTTGGAAGCTATGTACTCATCGGGGTCATCAGCTGAAAGTAGTTTCCGTCCGGATCGGCAAACGTCGCGATCCACATCCCCTTCTCCTGTTCCGGCCGGTACGGCTCTGCAACCACCTCAACACCCAAAGCCTTGATCCTCGCAAACTCATCTTTCACATCCTTCGTCTCAAAGTTGATAAGTATCCTCCCCGGCTCTTTATTCTTCCCGTGGACTTTGTCATGCGGACCGACGCACAAATTTCCGCTCCCCACTTGCCAGGCTGCCCATTCCCCCTCTTCCCATTCGGGGGTTGCCCCGAATATTTTTGTATAAAACTCGATCAGCTGCTTTGGCTTCTCGGATCCGATGAGGATGGAATTCAAATCCAACTTGTTTTTCATAGCTCCCAGACTTCCTTCTATAAATGTTTAAAAAGTTATCCTAGTGTACGTTTAGTTTCCGGGAAAATCAACGCCTGCATGCCACGCGCTAGGAGAGTTTCTAAAAAAATCTTTTTTTACTTACCGCTTCAATATCCCCAATCCTTCATCCATTGGCGCATTTGGTCGATCTCACGAGTTTGAGCGGTGATAATGTCCACGGCTAGCTTCTTCATCTCTGACCGCTGTGTTCCAATCTGAAGCATATTGGCCATCATCACAGCCATTTGATGATGTGGAATCATGGCTTCCACAAATGCCCTATCAAAGTCCTCCGCCTGTCCAAGTCTTGTGATGTCGGTTTCGTCGCCCATCATTCCCATATGCATATTGCTGCTTCCCATACCATGCATTCCCATGACATCATCGTCGATTGGTACGTCAGTTCCGAACCAATCTTTATACCAGTCTTTCATTTGATTTATTTCTTTGCCTTGGGAATCAATAATATTGAGTGCCAACTGTTTTACCTCAGCGCGCTTTGCATTGGTCTGTACAAGCCTCGCCATGGTAATCGCATCTTCATGATGAGGAATCATTTGTTCGATAAAATGAGCATCCATGGTATTGGAATTAGGTATCATGCCCTGATTTCCTCCACGCATACCCATCATTTGTGTAATACCGGTCATGTTGTTATTAACGGCAGTAGCTGCCAAAAGCCAAACAACGACACCTCCGATGAAAACTCCGGCTATTCCATAGAAGAGTGGGTCCCTTTTCATAGAATTCACCTCCCCCAATGAGATAGCTATTTGGAACAGCTCATGGGATCCCGTGAGATCTGAAAGTATCTCACCGGGACTTTCCAAGTTTAATCATATGATACATGAATTGAAAGATAGTTTTCTTCCTACCCCAGATTGAATCAAAGCATGAAAAGCCAGTTGATCGAAAAAGGTTCGATGCTATACTTAGGCTTAATAAAAATTGAAATAAGGAGGATGCGAATGCCCAGGTTCTTAATTGAAGTACCACACGAAAATTCTAAAGCTTCCTGTGATCTCGCGGTGAATGTGTTCAAATCTACAGGCTCACACTTCTTAACCAACGCAGACTTCGGCTGTCCGGACGGTATTCATAAGGCATGGGTAACGCTCAGCGCAAAGAGCAAGAGGGAGGCATTGTACGTCGTTCCCCCGCCTTTCAGGAATAAAGCTCGGGCAATAAAGGTAAGGAAATTTGCACTGGAGATATTCGAAAAAACCATCAGGCCTCAACACAAGTAGATAAGTAGTGCTTCTCAGTACCCCATACTCGAGCTGGTACCTCAACATCTACTGGGGATCGTATTCCGAAGAGTGTCGTCATCGCGGAAACAAAAAAAAGAGAGCCGTTTCGGCTCTTTTTCTTGTCTGCTCCCTCTGTGCCTGCCCGCCTTTGGATGGAGATACTATACCAAATGGTTACGGAGTAAGGAGTAAGCGGTTACTCTGCCGGAATCATAAGGTGCTCGTACGGAGTACCTGCCCACATGATCCAGGCGCCGCCTTTTTTAGGGTCAGTTCCATAGAGAGTAGGGTCGAGTCTGCCAACCGGAAAAACCATGACATGGGATGGGGTAGTAATCCAGTCTTCTCCTTCTGTTGGGGTAGTCGCAAAAGGATCGGTGTTTGATGCATCAGAACCACCCTCAAGCATATAAGCCAGACCAATTTGAGTTAGGCTGGGAGTTTTTTGCGCCACATATGCTTGCAACCATTCCATACCTGATTTATCTAAACACATTGGGTCTTTACCCGGTGAGGCCGGATAATCCGGCAGACAGGTCCAACCATTGGTACCCTGTTGAAGCTCAATTAAACTGCCCCCTTCTGCTTCAGGAAAATCCATTACAGTGGCATCTTCCCTCAGAGACTCAGGTGCGGCAGATAAAGCATCTTGGATCTTTGCTTCTTCGGAACCCGGTTGGGAGGAAGTGGATGGGCTTTGGGTCTCTGACAATGCTTGCTGATTTGGGGAATTGGGAGTTTCGGTAGATGTTACCGCACCATGAATAAAATACCCAGCAATGCCGCCCGCGATTAATGCCACAATAACAGCCGGGGTTAGTTTATCCATAATTGTTGGCTGAGTGTAACACGTACACTCTCTTTGTCAATAGTTCTTCGGACACTATCCGCATAATCGTTGATAATCCGCCCCGGAGGTGGTTTTCTCCGGCCTCCCTCGCTCTGTCGGAGATAAGAGAAAATTTGATAGTATTAAAGAGTGAACGTACCCCTGCTGATCATTACCCTTATCGCGTGTTGTATTGCAGTCGTACTGTATAGGATATTCATCCGGCAGCGCTCGCAACTCGACCAATACAGGAAGCGGTTAAATGACCTGGAAATGACACTCGGTAAAACCCAAGCAGATCTTGCGAGGATCCCCAAAGAAGCCCAAGGCCAGAATGAATTTCAGCTCCTTGCGGGTCGAATAGTATCGCATTTGGATCACGGAGTAATTTGTATTGATCAGAATGGCGTCGTACAGCTTGTCAACACATACGCAGAAAAATTCCTAGACAGTCCTCCTGCCGTAGGAAAGCCGTATTCTGAGGTCTTGCACAGGTTAAAAATCGGCGGGAGGAATGATTTTTCACAATTTGAGCAGGCACGAAAGGGAAAAAGCCAAACCCTGCCGGAGACTGTCGAGTTCACCACCAAACACGGGAACATACCGATCAGCGCCACGCTCACTCCGCTTTTGTCCGATGGAACGAATGCAATAACCGCATTTATTTTTGCCGACAACAGTCGAAACGTCGCCCGTATCTTGGAAGAAAAAGCGTTTTTTTCTGCAGCAGCGCATGAGCTGCGTACTCCCCTATCCGTCATACGCATGGCGGTCTATTTGCTTTTGACAAAGTTCGATGCGCTGGGCCGGGAAGAAAGAATAGATCACCTCAAAAAAATTGAAAAAACATCCGAACAGTTGGCAAATCTCGTCAATGATTTCCTAAACGTATCACGGATTGACCAGGGAAGACTGGAAGTCGATAAAACTCCATTTGACATCGTAACGCTCACCGATGAGGTAATAAAAGAGCTTTCCGATCTGGCCAAAAAACGCAAGCTCTATATCCATCATGACATTGGCGGAGAACATCGCAGAGTCATAGGGGATAAGATGAAATCAAAAGAAGTGTTAACAAACCTGGTGAGCAATGGCATTAAATATACACTTCAGGGCGGATTGACGATCACCCACCAAGAAGAAAAAGGAACGCTCATGACCAAAGTGACCGACACCGGCAGCGGCATTACGCCGGCATCTCAACGCTTGCTTTTTAGGCGGTTCATGCAGGTCGGCGGAGGACGTCTTCAGTCCAAAGCGGAAAGTACCGGTTTGGGTTTGTATATATCAAAGAAGTTTGCCCAACTCATGGGGGGAGATGTCGTCCTGGAAGTGAGCAAGCCAAACAAAGGCTCAACGTTTGCCTTCAGTTTACCAATGGGGTAAAAAGATAAGGGCTTAGAGGCTAGAGTATATCCCTGTCGACTCTTGTAGCTTTCTTGAACCAATCAGGCCAGCCCAACTCATCGCCCCACCTCTTTAGAGTAACAGTATCCTCGATCTTTAATTCTGGATGCTTTTCCAGAAATTCATAGCAATCTCTTAGTAGTTCTTCGCCTTGTTCGTTCAACCTACTTTCTCTATTGTATTCTTCTAAATTTCCAATGAGTCCGACAAATGAGTCCCAAAGTGCGGGCCACGAATTAATGAGAAAATCAGGTGTTACGGGTCTTGTCCTCCCATCACCGAACAATACTGGAAATTTTTGTTCTCTTTCCGTCATTTTTACTCACCTCCCCTTTAACTAAAAACCTCTCTGTAAAGAGAGGTGAATAGAACCTTTTCCGACAGAGATCGGACTAATCCTTCCCTTTACAGGGTTGGGTTTAGCACCGTAGCTCTTATGAGATCGGTTGCCGGATGGATCATCGAGCCAACTCTCTCCCCATCGCTCTTGATTGGCTATTGAATCTTGTACCTAAAAAAATGATACAAGTCAATATGGTTTTTTGAATATAATTCTTGCTCCCCGGGCAGGATCTCCCTGATCCAAAAAACAGGAGCCGCCTTGGGCTCCTTTTCTTCGCTGCTCCCCCTGATTGACATGTTCAGGAACAGGAAAATTGAGATAGCTGGCTCAATCCTCAGCTCACCGCCTGCCTGCCGGCAGGCAGGATTTAGACCCTTAACTCACCGCTTTCTTCACGAGCGCTGCGATCTTCGCCTCTTCGGCAGCAGTCAACTTCTTTAGCGCGAAGGAGGTCGGCCATATGGCGCCTTCGTCGAGGTTCGCCGTATCATTAAAGCCGAACGTCGCGTACCTCGATTTGAACTTACTTGCGCTTTGGAAGAAGCAAACGACCTTGCCGTCCTTGTTGGCATAGGCGGGCATCCCGTACCAGGTTTTCGGTGAGAGGGCTGGCGCGTTGGCTTTGATGATGGCATGGAGCCGCTTGGCCATAGTGCGGTCCGGTTCCGGCATCGCGGCGATCACCGCCAGCACATCACGTTCCCCGTCCGCTTTCCTCTTGTTCGAGCGCGATTCGGCCATCAGCTCCTCTGCGCGAGCCTTCATTGCGGCTCGTTCCTCGTCCGTGAATCCCTTGAACTTCTTGTTGATCGCGGTGGTGTTCCTAGCCGCCTTCTTCGCGGATTTCTTGGTGGTACTTATCACAACCTATTTACCTCCTTTAATTTTTATTTTATACCATCCCAAACCGCCATTATCGTGGGAATTGGTCACCGAGGCCATCCTCATTGGACCCGCAAAAAAGCGAGTGCAGACCTGACGATTACGGAGGTTTCCTTATGATAAATATTCATATCATCTTGGGATCGGCGCGACCATTACAACTCTTCGACGTTGTGGGATTTGCTTTCCCGAAATCCGGCATCCGTGATGCGGATAAACCGGGCATTTTTCCACAGCTCCTTAATCGTGCGGGCATTGCAGTAGCTCATGCCAGACTTAAGCGCGCCGCTGAGCTGATAAATGACGTCGGCAACCTTGCCTTTGTAGGGGATTAGCGCCTCGATTCCTTCGGCCACGATGGAATTAAGCCGGTCTTCCGTGGTTTGCTTGAATTTCAACTTGCGGTCGGCTGTGGCCAAAAACGAAGCGGATCCGCGGTGGATTTTGTATTTCATGCCCTTGCGCAGGATGATACCTCCGGGGCTTTCATCCGTTCCGGCAAACCACCCGGCCAGCATAATCGCTGAAGCTCCACCAGCCAAAGCCTTGGTGATATCGCCTGGATAATTCGTTCCGCCGTCGGCGATAATTGGTACCCCGGACTTCTTGGCCCGGGCGCTGGCGCGCATGATGGCCGTCAGTTGCGGGACACCGACACCGGCGACAATGCGAGTGGTGCACAAACCACCAGGTCCGATACCCACTTTCACCGCGTCGACTCCCGCGGCAATTAGGTCAGCGACACCCTCGGGGGTGGCGACGTTGCCGCCGATAATCTCCGTGTCTTTGTAGAGTTTACGGATGGTTTTTATGGCACGCAGCGACACGTCGTTGTGTCCGTGGGCCACATCCACCATGACAACGTCAGCGCCTGCAGTCAGAAGCGCCTTGGTTCTGTCCAAATAATCATCCACCACTCCGACCGCCGCACCGACCCGGTACCGTCCGTAGGCATCTTTGGTGGAATGCGGAAACTTTTCAAAGTTTTTCACGGACCGGGCGGTAATCAGTCCGACCAGCATGCCATGGCGGTCCACCAGCGGCAATTTCTCGATTTTCTGGGACGCAAAAATTTTCTTGGCTTCTTGAATCGTAGTTTTTCTGTTTCCGACGATGAGCCGCTTTCGCGGGGTCATGAGTTTGGCAACCGGCGTGTTGGGGGACGGCGCAAACTGGTAATCGCGCCGGCTGATGATGCCGACGACACGCCCGGCTTTAGCGGTTACCACAAAACAATCGATGCCGGTTTGGGTTTTTTGTTGCAGGATTTGCTCAATTGTGTCGTCGGGTCTAATGGTGTAGGGAGCGCTCAGCACGAATCCGACATTGCGTTTGACTTTGGCAACTTCCCGAACCTGTTCGTCGATGGTCATGAACCGGTGGATAATGCCGATACCCCCTTCTGTCGCCAGGGCAATGGCCATGGCCGATTCTGTAACCGTATCCATGTTGGCAGACAGAAACGGCAGGGACATTTCGATGGTGCGCGTCAGGTGGGTTTTGAGGGAGATTTCGTGCCGGTGGTCGATAAACGAGCGCTGCGGAATGAGCAACACATCATCGTAGGTAAAACCTTCATCAAATTTCATAAATCTGTTTGCGCTGCAGCAGGTACAGTAATAACTTGTGACCGTTTCGGTCCGACTGATACGTATGCTACCGGTGTTTTGAGCGCCCGAGAAACATACCGGATATATCCCTTGGCTGTCGCCGGCAACTTCGCGTAGGCGGTGCAGGCGGAAATATCCTGCTGCCAACCGTCAAGTTGCGTATAGACCGGAGTACAGGTGCCGTACGTGTATGCGGACACCGGAATGTCACTGTAGCGCTTGCCATTTGTTTTATAGGCAACACACACCTTAAGGGTGGAAAGTCCGCTTAAAACATCAAGTTTTGTCAACGCCAAAGCGGTGTATCCGGAAAGCCGGGTGGACGTTCTAAGTGCCGGCAGATCCAGCCAACCGCAGCGCCGTGGCCGTTTGGATACGGTGCCGAATTCGCCGCCTTTAGTGCGCATCGCCGCACCGGTCGCATCGGTCAGTTCGGTCGGGAACGGTCCGTTACCGACACGGGTTGTATACGCCTTGACCACCCCCAGCGTCGATACCGGTCGGGGTGAGATGCCGACATAGGGGAAGATCGAGCCTGAGATGGTGTGGATGGCGACCGTATACGGGTAAGTGCCGAACACCGGATCCAAAAGGGTCCCGTGGGCGCCCTCAAACAGCACGCGTTTTGTTTTTGCCTGCAGGGCGTTTTCGATAAGCGTGGAAGTGTCTTCCAAATACTGCTTGAGCTGTTTACCGTAATGAAGATACTTGCGGGAAATTGATGCAATATCAAATGATTCTTTCTGGCCGAAAACCTGCCGGATCCGCCTGAGCTGCAACCCTAGGTTGCGGCGCAGTTTCTCCCGAAATACCGCTGGATAAAGTAGGTCATCCATCCGTATCCCGAAGCGGTTATTTTTGTCCTCATAGCAGTAGCCGATCCCCAAGTGTAAACTGCCGGTAGCGCTTTTTCCTTTCCACAGTTCGGTGGCCCGGTCCAGCGCTTTGTGGTAGGGCATCACCACGTGGACGCGGGGATCAAGCGAAAGCTTAAGCGGCAGACCGCGGGCTTTGATAAGCGCAATCTCTTCAAGTAACACCTGTGGGTCAACTACACATCCTTGGGCAATAACCACGTGCTTTTTTTGCACTACGCCCGAAGGTAATAGCGAAAGTTTGAAGATGTCCCGGCCTACCGTTACGGTGTGACCGGCATTGTTACCGCCGTTAAACCGCACGACCAAATCCGCATCTTGGGCCAAAACGTCAACCAGTTTGCCTTTTCCTTCATCTCCCCATTGGGCGCCGATAACAACGAGCGGAAAGTGGACCTTAGGCATACGTCTCAACCAGCCGGTCAGCCAGACCGGTATAACCAGTGGGAGTTAGAGCCAACAATACCTTCTTGTCTTGAGTGGCAAGCGGCAGGGTTTTGATAAATGCGGCGATCTCCTGGCGGCTGTGGACAAAGCCGCGGAAAAACAATTTCGTGCGCTCGAAGGCATCGCCGCGGCCTTTGGCCCGCAAATAATTTTGGATGGCCTCGGAGAGAATTTCGTAGTGGTCGTCGAGCGCTTGTGCCATAAATTCCGGATGGGGACGAATTCGGTGCAAACTTTCCAAAACGCTTTGGTAGGAAAGCAGGCTGTAGGCAAAGGCGGTACCGAAAGACCGGCGTATCGTACTGTCGGAAAGGTCCCGCTGCAGACGGGAGTAGGAGAGTTTCCGGATATACATTTCCAAAAGTCCATTGGCAATCTCAAACCCGCCCTCCGCCCCTTCCAAGTAAATCGGATTAATTTTATGCGGGAGAGCAGTTGAGCCCACTTCCGCAGGGATGCGCTTTTGGCTGAGGAATCCCAACAGGGCATAGAGCCACAAATCCTTACACAGCCCTAAAAGCAGCAGGTTGATTTGTAGCATGGTTTGGAAGATGTCGGTAAGCGAGTCATATGAGGCGATTTGGGTAGAAATCGGCTCTGGGTTTACTTCCAGCTGTTCCAGGAAGGTTTCGGAGAACCGCAACCAATCTACCTTGGGGAAGACCACGGCGTGGGCATTAAAATTACCGACATTCCCCGAACATTTGCCCGCTGCCCGAAACTGCGAGAGTTGCCTGATGCGCTTCTCCAGCCGGTAGATATAGACACCCAGCTCTTTTCCGTAAGTCGTGCCGTTGGCCGGCTGTCCGTGGGTATAGGCAAGCATGGGCAACTGTTTGTATTCGCGCGCCTGCTTTTTTAATTCCGCCAGATTTTCCCACAGTATGGGTAAGATAATGTCCTTGAGCGCGCGATTGATGCAGCGGGCATAGGCACAGGAATTGATGTCATCGGACGTCAGTCCGAAATGAACCATGCTCGCGATATCCCGCAGCGTAGTTTTACTAAGGCGCTCCTGCAGGTAGAGTTCAACCGCTTTAACGTCATGGTTGGTCTGCTGTTCAATCTCCCGAAGCCTCAGATAGTCTTTGGTGGTAAGTAAAAAGAGGGATTTGAGATGCGTCTGTTCTTTGGTGGTAACCGGGCGAATCACTCGATAACGCGACAGCCAAAGCAGATACTGGATTTCGACAAATACCCGCTCTCGGTTAATCGCGCGTTCCGAGAAATAGTCGGAGAGAGTGCTAATCTTAAAATAATTTCGTCCGTCAATCGGGGTGATATGCAGGTCGATGGGGATTGCACCTAGCGTACTCACGTAGCCCAGGGTAACACAAGGAATACCTGCAAGTAAAGAGATTCTTCCGCAGTCTCCGACATCAGATGCTCTTGGGGAATACAAACTTACTGGGCTCAACACCCCGCCACTTACACTGTATCATATCTTCAATCGGGAAACGCTTGCCAAGCTTAAAATCCAGCTCGAAATTGCCAGAAGGTTAACCAACAACCAACCAGCATATCAGGAGGTTCATATATCCAATGGAAGATTTTGCCAACTACCTGTACCGGAGTAGAACCAGAAAAGGGCGTTATGTAAGCCAACAAACCCTCTCCAAGCTGTCCGGCTACAGCCAGACTTATATATCTTTGATCGAAACACGGAAGGCGAGACCGTCAAAGAGGTGTATGAGGGTAATTTTAAGCGTTTTAGATGCTAATCTAAGATTTTCTTGAAACAAACCCGATTATTGCATTATCTATTAGTTTAGGCACCGTTGTATTCCAAAGAACGCCATCAACATCCTTTAAAGTTAGCTTAAGTTGCTGGGTAATCTTGTAAAGCTCCCTCATTAAAATTGAAAACGATTTGAATTCTTTTATCTCTTCATTATGATAATTGAAGTAACCGTAAAAAAAGTTCATTGTGTATCGCCTATCCATCGGGGGAAATAGCTTTGGTAACAAAAAATGGAGTGTTTTTGATACTCCAACAATTTTTGACTTTGACTTCATAATTTTTAAACCCAAGAACAGTTGTCTTGTTATCTCCAAAACCTGTTCTAGCTCAATCTCGGTCAATCGCTGAAGTTCTTTACTGCTTAATTGAGTAACAATTCCACTATTCTTCCGGATGGATTCCGCAAAATCATTAAAGTCAGCCAATCTTGCCCCCCGCATGTTCATATTCCACGAAACCAAAGTAACATAACATAGCTCTATAAAATCTCTGTCACCAGTTAGCTTTACTGTCTGAAAATCTACTTGCTTTTGACGTTCGAAGATCTTCCGGTAGAGATAGATTGACGGGGTTAAGGATCGAAAGTTTTTATTGCATATAGACACATATTTGAAAAATTGTTCTCTTGATTCTGTTAATTTGTCTATATTTTCTGTTTTCATTTAATCTCCAAACGCTTTAGAGCCCCAGTTGCAAAACTCACAAGCAAAATCGCTATGGCGCTTGGGTTCTGGGCCTTTTAGACACTCTACGGCATCCTTGAATAACTTTTCTGCTCTAGTTATATCTGTTTCCAGCTTTTTAGGCTCGACTTCAAAGTCCACTCGGCCGTTTTCTGCTACTTGTCTGGGGAAATAATAGACCAGATAAGCAAAACTGGCTGTTTTATAACCGTTTTTCATCAACAAATAGCAATAGATATCCAACTGGTGCTGGTAATAACTGCTGGTATCTTCTTTTAACTCATAACCCCGGGTTTTGTAATCCAAGGGGATATAAACGCCATCATCAACCAAGCAGTCATCCAAAACACCTTTAAGAACAGCGTCAAGCTCTTTGTCCTCATATGTCAGCCCTTCCCAGTTACTCTGCCATGATTTTAAGAGTTTCTCATCGTCAAACAGCTTACCAATTACTTTTCCTTCAATTTCTGGCGGTAACTTACCCTGTCTGCGGTACTTGTCATAGTATTTTTTGATAACCCCATCCATGCCTCCCGGTAGAGATGGAAAAATTCCTCTTGGCCTGTGAATATTTTTGTTAAACTGCAACCAAAAGCACCTCGGGCACTCCATGTATAGGCTAATTGTTGAGGGTGAGAGTTTTATCATAAACTAACCCGCTTTCTGATAATTTCTTTAACCACTTCCAAATCCTCATTATTGATAAGATGAAATCTTACCTGATCGTGACGTTTCTTTGGCATGACTGACTCAGGCTTAGACAATTTATCTTTCAGCAACTCTAGTTCTTCAGGGTTAGTATATTGAAGCTCGGCAAAAATCCACTGCTCAGCAGAATAATAGTAAAGTACCAGATTTTTGGATATCTTTATCGCTCTTGAGGATCCAGCCCACCTCTCAAACGACACATCCCGATCCTTAAAATCTTTTTCCACCCATTCTGGGATTGAAGTAACTGCTTGTTTGACAAACTCGCTTTTGACCCGCTTAATCGTCTGCTCGTCTGGTTCAATCTTTCTTCCCAAGGCTACTTTGCTTTCTTCCGGCTCTTCTTTATCGATATTTTTAACTACTCTGAGTATTTGCGAAAACCACTCAACCGCTGCTTCAGCCTCCTTCTGTAATACAAAATTGATTTCCTTGACATGCTTAACTGCATTTCTGAAGTCCTTTAAAGTGATAAACCTTTTCTCTGTTTCATAGGTTGATCCGAAGTATTGCTCGAAAAACTGCCAATTCTTTAAGATTGTATTTGAATAATCCATCACATCACACTGGCAGAGTTTCTCATAAGAGGATAATTGATCCTCTTTGATATATGGATTTTTCCTTACATACTCGGCAATCTTGGTTTTAGCTTTAACTTTAATATCTTGTGGAATAACCTTATCCCAGTAATCGGGGCCGACTTTATCCCTTAAAACGTTATCGATGAGCAAGCGAAGCCGAAGTTCAATATCATCAAGGGCGCTATTGGCATTAACCCCTAAAATCTGGATGATTTTTGATCCCGTCAATCTCTCAAATTCACCTTTAATTTTTATTACCCTTTCTTTGATAAATGCCTGGTAGTCATCATTTTTGATAACTTCAGAATAAGTTATCAAGTGTGATTGTAAAGTATTATCAAAGTCAGAGTTTTCCTTATCAAACTTTGAAAAATAGTCGCTTGGGCTTTTATCTAGAATTTCTTTGTTAAGCTCTGCCGGGATAAAACAGAAGTTAGCGATAAGATTCTCTCCACTCTGACCGTGTTTTGAAAGATGGTTTTTAGGGAAGATGTGGTGTTTTTCCGGATGGTTAAACTCTGAACAGAAGTTATAATCCATAGAAATCGGTTCGTTTGTTCTGAAATGTTTCGGTGTTCGAAGCGCTAACATGCAGAAAAAAGCATTACGCAGGGCTGATTTGGTACTGATGGTAGTATTAGCGATTTTCTCTTCATCGGCCGTAATCTGGAAATTTATCTTTGGCTCTTTATCTGAAAGCAATTTGTCAAAAATTTCTCTTCTGTCCTCACCCATTTTACTTTCCATAGCCGCTGTGTACCGTTCGCTTAGGGAGGCCTTCCAAAACCACTCGTGGACCTTCTCGGTAACCTCTTTGTCCAGTGAGTGTCGGGGTGATTTGTAATATAGATAGGCAAGTAAGGAAATAAATGAGGGGTATGGCACAAAGTCAAAGATTTTTACTCCTAAACTGCCTGTTAAGTGGTCAATTGCCTGCTCAATTGCTGAAGCGATCCCATCCCAATTGTTTTTAATCTCCTCCTTTCTTAGCTGCAGTTGGTAAATCTTGTTGCAATAGCCTTTAAGGATTAAAGAGGCAGTATGAGTGACTACTTCCGGCGGGATCTCACCAAAGTTTTTCTTGCTGATTCTTCCGCTTAATTCCTCATATTTCTCTTTCAAGTCAAAATCTTCTCCCCAAGTGCTAGCCACGATCAGGTCAAATAGCGACAGCTTCTTACCTCCCTGATTGATCCTTTCAAATATCTCACAAGCCTCGTTTAAAGTGGCGTTAGATACGGTAACCACGCTTAGGGGGTAGGTAGTAAACCGTCGATAACAATCGTTGAAGACTTTTCGTCTTTCCGGTGGCAACTTGTCATAAAGAGATAAGTGATCTTCTCCGATTATTTTATACAAAGGCAAGTATCGGTCGCTTTCTTTTTTGACCTCAAAAACAGAGATATTTCCGTTTTCATCAGGAGTTTTTTTGTAGTAATCCAGATCTAGACAGATAACCGAACAGTCAATTGCTTTAACCTTGTTGTTGTGTTTAATCTCAACCTTCAATCCCTTCCAGGCAGCATATAACGAACAAATCCTTTGCTGGCCGTCAAGGATAAACTTCAACTTCTCATCCGACCTTGGCTTTTTAGGCATAATGCCAAGCTCCGGCAAGTCCCGATAGAAAAGATTGTGCTTACCAGTTGTTTCCCAGAGGAAAAAACTTCCAATAGGATACTCTTTAAAGATACTGTCAAGCAAAGCCACAATCTTACTTCGTTCCCAGACAAAATCTCTTTGAAATCTGGGCACCCGTAAAGAGCCTTCGGTTAAAGCGTCAAGCAAAGTGATGATCTGTTTGCTTCCTTCTGATTCTATTCTTGGTGCTGATATTGACATATTTTTATACTCAATATTTAATTTTCTCCACTCCAGTCTTTACAAAGTAAATTTGCCTGTTCCAATACGGTTTGTGTTGCGCTTTCCTGTTTGTCCGGTGGGTAGTTGTACTTTCGTAAAAGCTTCTTAACATACACTCTTAATTTTGCTTGAACGTTTTCTTTGATTGTCCAGTCAATGGTGGTGTTTTTACGAAGCATGGACACAAGCTCTCTGGCAATCTGCATGAGTATTTTATCTCCCAACTCCCGGATGGCGCTTTCATTGACGCATAGCGCATCATAAAAGGCCACTTCCTCGGGGCTAAGCCCAATCTCTCCACCTCGTTCTTTTTCTTTCTTAATTTTCTTGGCCAGTTCAACCAGTTCAGCGATCACTTGGGCGGCTTCGATAGTGCGATTCTGGTATTTCTTAATTGTCTCCTCAAGCATCTGAGCAAAAGAGCGTGATTTTACCAGATTAGACCTCATCATAGTGACAATTTCATCATTTAGCAGGCGCTTAAGCATCTCAAAGGCCAAATTCTTATGAGGCAAATCTTTAACTTCAGCCAAGAATTCATCAGAAAGAATGGAAATATCCGGTGTTTTAATTCCTGTTGCCGAGTAGATATCAATAACCTTATCCGAAACAATCGCTCCCGAAACTATCTGTTTGATTGCCTCCTGATAATCTTCGTCAGTTGGTCCTCCGCCACCGCCCCCGCCGCCAGATTTTCTAATACCAGCTTTTACCGATTGGAAAAAGGCAACTTCGTCTCTGATTTTCAGAGCCTCCTCATCGGGTACGGATAGGGAAAAGGCAAATGAAAGCTCAGTTACAGCCTGGATGTACCGCTTCTGCCCGTCTTCCAAGCCGAGAATATAATCCATAGCCGAAGCAATAAGTCTAGTACGCTCAGAAGCCGAGCCTTTTAATTTATCTTTATACTCAAACCCGTGGTACATCTGACAAACAACCTCGTACTTTTCAAGCATGATCCTGACTGCTTCTTCTTGGGGTATGGCTACTTTCTTGCGGTCATTGTCAGTGTAGTAAGCCAAAGCGTCCTTCAGCTCCGGTGCAATACCCAGATAGTCAACGATCAGTCCTCCTTGTTTGTCTTTAAAGACTCTGTTGACTCGAGCCACAGTCTGCATCAGTCCATGACCTTTCATTGGTTTGTCAATATACATGGTGTGCAGACACGGCACATCAAAGCCTGTCAACCACATATCCCGAACAATGACTAATTTTAATTTATCGTTGGGGTCTTTCATTCGATTGGCTATATCGTGCCTTACCTGTTTGGTGCGGATATGTTTTTGCCAGTCCAAAGGATCAGCGGCTGACCCGGTCATCACTACTTTCAAAAATCCATCCCGATCATCATCAGAAGCCCAGTTTGGTCGAAGCTTAACCAGTTCGTTGTATAGCTCAACCGCAATCCTCCGGCTCATTGCCACCACCATACCTTTGCCGTCAACTGCTGAAAGTCTAGTTTCAAAATGTTCAACTAAATCCTTGGCGATAAGAGAAATACGCTTTGGAGCTCCAACCAAAGCTTCAAGCCGGGCCCATTTGCTCTTAAGCTTTTCTTTCTTTTCCACTTCTTCTCCTTCTGTTAATTCTTCAAACTCCGGGTCAATTTTAGGCCGTTCTTCTTCCTTTAAAGAAATCTTAGCCAGCCTTGCCTCATAGTAAATCGGTACTGTTGCTTTATCCTCAACTGCCTGGGAAACATCATAAACGTCAACATATTCTCCAAAAACTGCTCTGGTGTTTTTGTCTGTCAGCTCAATTGGAGTGCCGGTAAAGCCGATAAACGAAGCGTTGGGAAGTGCATCTCTCATGTGGCGGGCAAAACCATCGATAAAGTCATACTGGCTACGGTGAGCCTCATCGGCAATAACCACAATATTTGTCCGCTCCGAGAGCATCTGGTAGTCATGTTTGCCGTTTTCGGGGAAAAACTTTTGGATAGTGGTAAAAACCACGCCACCAGAAGCAACTTTTAAGTATTCTTTTAATTGTTCCCGGCTTTCTGCCTGTTTGGGAGTTTGCCGAAGTAAACTTGAACAGCGGGAAAAGGTTCCAAACAACTGATCGTCCAAGTCATTTCTGTCTGTCAAAACCACAATCGTCGGGTTATCAAGTGCCTGGATGATTTTTCCGGCATAAAAGACCATAGTTAAACTCTTGCCTGATCCTTGCGTATGCCAAACCACGCCACAGCGCCGGTCTCCTTCTTTTCCGGTTGCTTCCATTGTCTTAGAAACAGCCTTATTGGTAGCATGATACTGATGGTAAGCAGCTACTTTTTTGCTGATTTTCTCACCATCAGTCTCAAAGACCACAAAGTTATTGATAATATCCAAAAGTCTTTGTTTTTCAAAAATCCCTTTTAACAATACTTCCAGCTGAGGCACCGAGTTTGGCGCTAAATCCTGACCCTCAATAGTCCGCCACCTGGTAAACCACTCCATGTTTGAAGAAATCGTTCCGGCTCTGGCTTCCAAACCATCGCTGATGATTGCCAGTTCGTTATAGGCAAAAAGAGAAGGAATTTCGCTTTTGTAGGTTTGAATCTGGTTAAAAGCGCCTTTAACAGTAGCTCCGGTATCTGCCGGGTTTTTCAGCTCGATAACCGCAACAGGAAGACCATTGATAAAGATAACGACATCCGGTCGTCTTTGGGCTCTGTTTTCGATAACCGTGTATTGGTTGACTGCCAGAAAATCGTTTTTATCAGGCTTGCTCAAATCCAAAAGTTTTACTTTATCTCCGGCAATTGAGCCATCTGTCCGTTGATATTCAACATCCACACCGTCACGAAGCATGGCATGAAAGGCTTTGTTGTTTACTGCCAGTTGAGGGCTTAAAGTAGATACTCGAAGCACTTTGCGTAAAGCATCTTCTCGGGCTCCCTCCGGTATATCCGGATTCAAACGGTTAATCGCATTTTGTAATCGTTCTACTAAAACTACATCAGAGTAGCTTTTACGTTCCGGCCTTTCACCATCTGGCGGTGGAGCAATCTCTGGTCCTCCAACCACGCTATACCCAAGCTCTGAAAGCCACTCCAGCGTTGCCTGTTCTAAATCTGATTCTGTATATTTAGACATATTTAGTAAACTTTTTCAGTTATTTTTATAAATTCGGCAATGTGATTATCTAGTTCAGAGATTGCCGATGGAATTTCTTTGTCTGCATGTAACAAATTTGAGTAACTGCAATACTTATAAATATTTCTTATTCTTTCCAAATCGGTATCGTTCAGCTTGATAAGTTTTCCTTTACCAGATATTAAATTGTCGGTAACCTGAGTAAAGTTATCCTCTTTGTTCCATAATAGTAGTTCGTTTTTGATAAATCTTTCTATGGCTAACCGCAAAAGCTGACCATATTTCAAAGCTATTGCCTCTAGGCATAATGTGCCCTTTTTTGCCTGCTCTGTCATCTCCTGATAACACTGTTTTACATCCGCAAGTAAGTCAAATCCAGGATCAGAGTAGATAAAGCTTCCACCGAATTCTTCTCTATTTCTAGCTATACCAAACGTGATCGGGTTGGGATTCTCACACTTTGATAAATACTTATAAAAAAGCGGGTGATGGGTTAATACGACAATCTGCCCAAAGGTTTTAGTTTTTTCATGGATGAGATCCGATAGTATCTTCAGATTGGGAGCGTCAAGACTAGTTATTGGATCGTCTAGAATCAAGATAACGTCTTTTTTGTCACCAATATTCTCGTTCAACGCAAAGAAAAACGCCAAGGAAACCATCTGTCTTTCGCCTTCTGATAAACCTTGCTTAAAAGCTCTTTCCTTTCCGCTTTTATCGTATATTCTGAAAGAAAAGGGGTACTCCTTCGTCTTCGGTGAAAGCTTAATATGCTTAAGTGTAAAATTGAGGTTGAAACGACCAATGATTTTTATCATTAAGTCAATGAGAGATTGAGGTATTTTCTCTGATAAATACTTTTCTAAATTGTCTTCTAACAAATCTACTTCCTGATCTAATTTTTCTTTTTCAGACTTTACCTTCTCGTGCTTTTTAATTTGCTCAACTCTTTCTCCTTCAACAAATGCGTAGATTCCTTCAAGTTCAGCAATCTTGTTGTTTACTTTTTGATGCTCTAGGTCAGTGTTCCTTTTTACCGAATATTTCTGTTTAAACTGGTTGATTTTTTGGTTCTTACTATCAATAAATTTGTTAAATTCAGTTATCAACTTGTCGAGTTTAACAAAAAAAGCATTTAATTCATCATAAGCGGAATCGGTACAATATTTTGGTTTTTCTAAAGTTTTCAGTTGCTGTAAAGCCCGCTGAAGTATTGATATTGCCTGAGAGGCTTTACTGCATATTTCAAATTTCTTATTGTAAGAAATCTTCTCGTCAATATTGTAAAGATCTTTAATTTCAAATTCCTGATTTACTTTCTCAAAAGAAGAAAAAGCCTCGAGTACATCTTCTGGTAAATTAGTTATGAAGGTAAGATATTCCGTAATTTCTTGTTCAAGATTTTGAATATCGCTTAGGTATTTTTGCTTCTCGTTTTCATATGTTTTGTCAAATACCTGTCGATAATATTTGATGACAGCTGTTGCACCAGATAACGGTTGCATACACAGTGGACAGTTTTTGTTCTTTGTATCTGTAATCCTTTTATAATTTTCATCTTTTTCTAGGAATGACTTATGTTGCTCATAATGTGCTTTTATTAAAGAATCCGCACCATCTCCAGCAGTTTTTTTAATATCCCTTTCGAAAAGTTCAATATAGACCTTCTTTGAAGAAATCTGGGGTCGGTCTGACAATTGATTTATCGTTTGAATCCCTGCTATTTGTGCTGACTTGTTTAGTAGTTTTGTGAGACGATCCTTGTCTTTTTTTTGATCTGAAATTTCACTTAAAGTCCTTTTGGCAAGTGCTCCTTTTTGATTTTTATTTAAACTTTTATATTTGTTAAACAAGACTATCTCTTCCGGGGAGACTGTTAGGTGCAATATGTCCTTGTTGTTGCTTTCAAACTGACTTAAGGCCATCTTTTTTTCCGAAAGATCCATCTTTTGTTTATTTGCCTGAGCGTCTAAGCTGATAATGAGATTGCCAGCGTTTTGGGTGTGATATCCCTGGATATTGCTAATCGTCCCGTGGGAGTGGATATTTTTATCTATAAAGTCAACATCAAAAAATAGGATATGTTTTTGTTCTTTTGGTGTATCATCCCATTTTCCTTGCTCGAAGCGGTATGTCTTCGTTGATATATTCCTTTTTATATAAGTTTTTCCATTTGGAGCTGTGTTTTTACTTAACTCAACGGTCTCAAGCTCAACTTCTGACAATACGGGTTTATCGCCTTCAAATCTTTGAAAACCAGTTAAGTCTTTCAGTATTTCACAGACTGAAGATTTCCCAGACCTGTTTTCTCCAAAGAAAACTGTAAAAGGAGAAAATGAACACTCTCTTCCAGTTTTATCCTTACATAAACAATCCCACTGAAAATCTTGAAACGGTTTGTAATTTTTTATAGTTTTTATCTTCTTAATTTTCATAATCCCTTACTCTTAATTTTCCACTCATTAACCTTGGTAAAAGTGAATCTCTTATAGATGTTAGACGCTCAATCTCATCATGTGTTTGTCGATATTTAGAAAACAATAAATCTATAAGGCCACTAAATTCGGCAAGTATTTCTTTTTTCGGAAGAACTACAGGAATTGAATTTAAATTGTTTTGATTAAGTTTTGGTTGAACAGCTCCTGTGATATAAGGTGCAATATTTGTAACTTCAAGAAAAAGCTTTAAAACTTCAGTTGAAAATCCATTTTTACCCTTTAGTACATGGGCATGATTGTTGACCCAAAATTTTCCCCATACATACTGTGTGACTGCAGTTTCTTTGTTGGTGATTACCGTTCCGTCTTCTCCAACCAATAAATATATTCCGTCAAAAATGAAGTCATTAACATGATCCATTACGCCAGTTGCGCCGTAGTACCTAAAGTCTCCTTTGCGTTTCTCTCTTTCTCTATTCGATAGAGGTATTCTTTTTGAGTCAAAATTTTCTACAACATTTCCAAAGTGTCCAGCTTCCCACCCCTCCGGTATCTCTCCTAATTCCGAATTCACCATTTTGCCACCGCTTGATTTGTAAGGCCTACCATTTTCATCGGGGAATTCAAAATCTACAAACCATTGCTTAAAGAGTGCCTTGCCGATTTCCTCAAGCGTATTGTTCATTTTCCGGTTGAGCTCGATCTTGTCATCAAGAGAAGAGAGGATCAAAATGATTATCTGTTGCTCGTGAATACTAGGTAATGCAAGCTTTATCAATTCAATAATTTGCCGGTTAGCGATATTGACTTGAACACTTCCTGTTGAGCGAGATGTTATTGAAGTAAATCCATATCTTGAGGTAAAAAAATACTTTAAATAGTCTGGTAATATCTTTTCAGTGTCAGGCCTTAAAGCTAAGAGCGCCTGGCTGATGATTCCTTTTGGGTCTTCGTCCGTAATGATTGATACCTTACCAAGCGTACCCGAACAACTAATGATCAGGTCATTTACTTTTACTTGAAATCTTTTTAGTTCTTCAAATTTTTCTTCATCTATATAGTATCTAAAGTCTCGAACACCATATATTGCGTGTTGTTGCTCATAGACAGGTATTCCTTCCGATTTTAGCTCAGGTCTTCTTAGCGCTGAACCGAAAGGCCCTCTGATATATCCTTTTTCTGACAATACATCCCTTAATTCAACTAGCTCCCAAGTTTGTGGAATTTCGCCGATTTCGGTTTGTTTGTAATTTGTTTTAGATGTCATATCCAACTTTTTTTAAATTCTCCTTTATTTTCTGTTCCAACTCTTTGGATTGTTTGAATTGCACTGAAAGTTCTTTTGTTAATCTTGCCATTTTTTCTTCGAATACTTCGTCATCTTCCATTTCAAAATCTGTACCCACATAGCGGCCTGGAGTTAAAACAAATCCATTCTTTTCTACTTCTTCAATCGTGGCAACCTTGCAAAAGCCCTTTTTATCCTCATACTTGCTGTTCTTGTTTCTCCAGTTGTGGTAGGTTTGGGAAATCGTGGCTATATCTTCATCGGTCAATTCCCGGTGTCTGCGGTCGATCATCTTACCCATCTTGCGTGCGTCGATAAATAGGATTTCATTGTGCCTGTCCCGAAACTTGTTGTTGTATCTGTCTCTTGAGACAAACCAAAGACATGCTGGAATTTGCGTGGTATAAAAAAGCTTATCCGGCATGGCGATAATACAATCCACCAAGCCGTTCTTAACCAGATTTTTTCTAATTTCTCCCTCTCCTGAAGTGTTTGACGAGAGCGACCCGTTAGCCATGACAAATCCGGCAATCCCTATTGGTGACAAATGATGAATAAAGTGCTGGATCCAAGCATAGTTGGCGTTTCCTGTCGGAGGTGTACCGTATTTCCAACGCATATCCTCACGTAATCTTTCACCGCCCCAGTCGCTGATGTTAAACGGAGGATTGGCTAGGATAAAATCGCTTTTTAAGTCTTTGTGCTGATCGTTGTGGAAGCTATCACCAAGCAAGATATGCTTACTCTCAATTCCTCTTATGGCAAGGTTCATCTTACAAAGCCTCCAAGTGGTAGCGTTTGACTCCTGACCAAAGATAGCGACATCGTCAAGCCTGCCGCCGTGAGTCTCGATAAACTTCTCGCTCTGAACAAACATGCCTCCTGATCCGCAACACGGGTCAAAAACACGGCCTTTGTAAGGCTCGATCATGTAGACCAAAAGTCTTACTACCGAAGCCGGGGTAAAAAACTCTCCGCCGCCCTTGCCTTCAGCGCTGGCAAATCGGCCGATAAAGTACTCATAGACTCGTCCAAGTACATCTTTTGACCGGCTTTCTTTATCTCCCAGTCCAATTGTACCGATAAGATCGATCAATTCTCCTAAGCGCTGTTTGTCTAAAGTTGGCCGGGCATAATCTTTGGGAAGCACGCCTTTAAGCGAGAGGTTTTCTTTTTCAATTGCCACCATGGCATCGTCAACCAGTTTGCCTATTTCTGCTTTCTTGGCATTTTGTAAAAGGGAATTCCAGCGGGCTTCTTGGGGTACCCAGAAGACGTTTTCTGCTAGGTATTCGTCTTTGTCTTCGGGATCTGATAATTTGTCAGCTTTTAATTTTTCGTGGAGTTCTTCGAAGGAGTCGGAGATATATTTAAGAAAGATAAGGCCAAGTACAACATGTTTGTACTCCGAGGGGTCCATGTTGTTTCGCATTTTGTCGGACGCCGCCCAGAGTTTTTCCTCAAACCCCAGATTGGCCGAGGTTGTTTTTTTCATAATTTTAAATTCTCCTATTTTTAAAATTCTCTACTTTTTCTTTTTTTGAGATTTGCTTTTTATATATGCTTCAATATCTTCTTTTTTATACCTGCGGTCACCAATACCACGCCTGGTGCCGATCCTAACAGCTTTTAATATGTTGTCATTGTCCCATCTGCGGAGCGTCTGTTCGTTCACCTTCAAAATTTGGGCTGCTTGCTTGAGAGTTAGTAATTCGTCTATGCCTGTCATACATTAATTGTCTTTAATTATACATTTATTATTGTAAAAAGGGAAACGAACAAGTAGAATATAAACAGATCAGAGCTGCGAAATATGCCTTCGGCGTGGTCTTGAACCCAAAAAGGGGCGACTCTCGTAGGGTTCAAGGCTTCGCAGCTCTGAATACTGGGGGTCGTCCCTTTCTGTTTGGAGGATGACCCAGAAAAGATAATATATGGGTCATAAAAATATTTTTGCTTCCGATGGTTGCCTAGCCCAACTTGTTTTCTTTGTTTTTGTGTTGATCTGTTTATTTTCCTACCCACCTTACGGATTGTTACTGGGTATCGGAATCCTCTTTATAAGATTTCAACTTCATAAAAAGAAAAAGCTTGAGAAACAAAAAATAGAACTCGAACAAGTTCAAAAGGAGATGGATGAGGAAGAGAAAATTAACAAAAGATTTGATGAGATGGATAAAGTTATCAACTCCATGATTAAAAAGGGAAAGATAGATAAGAATTTTATTAAAACGCAGTTCGCTGATCTGATCCCAGCTGATATATATTCATCAGAGAAGGAAAAGGATAATCTTATTGATGAACACATAAAAAGACGGTTAAAAGGATTGGCTTATGAAGAGCGAGAATTGCGAAAACATGAGGCAGATACTTTTATGGCAAGATCGTATCTTCAAAGAAAGAAAATACAAACTCTAAAAAAGAATTTAAGACAAGTTGATGATTTATTTGATTTAACACCTGTCGAGTTCGAGAAATGGGTAAAACGCAATATCTTTGAAAAAAAAGACTGGGAGGTAACGGAAACAAAAGCCACCGGTGATGGCGGTATAGACCTAATCCTAAATCGACAAGATGAACACTCCATAGCTCAATGTAAAAGGTTCAAAAAAACAGTTGGTGAACCGCTTATAAGGGATTTCTATGGTGTAATGATAAGTGAAGGCGTCAGTAAAGGTTATTTTGTAACTACCGGCCTATTTTCCTTATCTGCTCTTAAATTTGCAGAAGGCAAACCAATTGAAATGATTGACAGGCGAGTTTTAGCTCAAAAATACCTTTAATTTCTTTCAATACCCACCTTATGATTTGGTCGATATAACGGGCTAATTCCAATTTTTCCTATTGACAAAAGATTTACTCAACTGTTATCATTTATACAGCTTCTCTCAAGAAGCATAGGTTTAGTAAAGAGTACCTCTTCGTAGGAGCAAAAGGTCGAGTAAGGCCGGAGACTCCTTTTTTATTGCTTCCAAAAGTCCTTAGTTTAAGTTGTTGGTGATGGAGACATGATCTCCTGAGTGTCAGTTTTAATAAATTGCTCAGGAGGTTTTATGTCAAAACAATATAAAAACAAAAAATATTTAAAGCAAAAATATGAAGAGTTAGGTTCAACAAGAAAAGTCGGTAAATTCTTTGGAGTTTCCAATGGCACGATATGTTATTGGATGTCAAAGTACCGGATACCAAGAATCCCCAGATTAGATTTACAGGATAACAACTCAGGAAAAGGCAGACGAGGAGAGATTTATATTGTCGATCACCCTTATTTTCGAGGAAAAATAATTGATCTTGGACTAATTGACGATAAGTCAAAACGTGATCTTATCTGGGACTCAAACTCCATTGACGTTAAAACTAGCCATTACAGGAGGCCAATTTTTAGAACAAAAGTAAAAAGGCATCGCTGTATTTTTTATATTTGCCTTTATTACGATTATAAAGTCAGTGAATTCGTTCCGGTTGAGGTTTGGATTACTCCTGCACGTATTGCTTCCCATGAGAACATCGCTCCTGGTTTTAAGAAAAAGTCAAAATTTGACAAATATCGTCTGTCAAATCTCAGGGGAAAAGCTTTTAGCACTGATGAAGAAAAGAAATATAACCAGGAGTTCGAAAAACGTTACCAAAAACTAATTGATAAAAAGAAAGCTCAAAGAACTAGAAAAAGCAAGGAGGTATCTCAATGAAAAAACCACAATTCGTCCGTAAGCTTTTTACCACCAGTCGACTTCTGGAGTTTTTTACCGAAAAAGAACTATCGATGCAAATAGGTCACAGTAAAGAATGGTGGCCAATTGCTCTTTTAAAAGAACTTATTGATAACTCACTTGACGCTGCAGAAAATATAAACAAACCCCCGGAAATCCAGATAGTAATTGCTGAAAACTATTTTTCTGTCGAAGACAACGGTCCTGGGATCCCTGATAAAGTGATTAATCGTTCATTGAACTACACCGTAAGAGTGTCGGATAAAAGCTATTATGTGAGTCCCACCCGAGGACAACTGGGAAATGCGCTTAAATGTGTATATGCCGCCCCTTTTGTCGCTAATGGTGAAATAGGCAAGATTGAAATAGTGAACGGTAAAAAAACGTATATGATCGAGGTTGTTTTGGATCGAATAGACCAGAAACCAAAAATAAAGTTAAACAAACTCGATGAAGGCAATTGTAAAAAAGTGACAGTTTTTTACACAGATTCAGCAGGCTTACTTTTAACACCGAAAGTTTCAAATATTTACAAAACCCCAATGGACGCAGAAACCCTCGTAAAAAGATATGCCATATTTAATCCACATGCGACATTCAATTTAAACGGTAAAACGTATGAACCTTCCAGCACAGTTTGGAAAAAGTGGTTACCAACAGAGCCAACTTCACCACATTGGTATACACCAGAGCAACTCAAAACGCTGATTGCTGCATATTTGAGCATGGATCGAGACAGCGAAAAAACCGTAAGAGAATTCATTGCAGAGTTTAGGGGTCTTAGTGGTACGACTAAACAAAAAGAGGCCACAGATGATGCAGGACTCTCAGGTAAGAGGTTGTGTGACTTGATCGTCAACAACGATATACCTTTAGCACCAATTGAGAAACTTCTGATGTCGCTTAAAAAACATAGCAGACAAGTAAAAGCCACTTCTTTAGGTTCAATCGGTGAAGAACATCTTAAAACTAGAATGATGAATGACTATCACATAGCCCCTAATAGCTTTAAGTATAAAAAGATAGCCAAGATCGATGAGGTAACTAATTTACCACATGTCATAGAAATTGGTTTTGCTATCTATGACAAAGACCATGAGCAAAATTCCCGACAAGTAATATCTGGTCTAAATTGGTCACCAACATTTGATTTTTTGAGTGAGGCAAAAACAATGTTGTTTGAGAACCACATAGAACCACAAGATCCAGTTTGTGTGGTTTGTCATATCGCCCGGCCAAAATTTGAATATACCGACAAAGGAAAGGAGCAAGTATGTCTTTAACCAATGATTTACAATCGGCTTTTAAATCGACTTCTAGAGATTGGAAACAGAAGAAAAAGGGGCTTAGACGGCAAGAAAGCATGAGTTCATGGGGTTTATCAAGTTTACGCTCATACCGTCCACCACGGCAAACAGTAAGAGACGCTGCTTTTAAAGTTATGAAAGATGCAATAAACAAAGCAAGCGAAAATGGACGTTACTTTGCTAATGCTCGCCAGATCATGTATGCTGCGAGGCCTTTAGTACTTGAGATAACGAGGGGCGAAATATGGAAAGATTCAGCATACTTTACTCAAACTTTACTTAAAGATTATATCGAACAATATGGCGGTGGAGAAAAGATTGTTTGGGATGCTCGGGGACATTTAATCGAACCACACACAAAAAAGGTCATACCACTAGGAGGTATTGATGTATTAAAGTACATCAACGACTGGAACAGTAAATTTGATATATACGAAGATAGTATTGTACCGAAAGGTATTAAAACTGTTGGACCTAAACTCAGATACGGTGGCGTGCTCTTTATCGAAAAAGAGGGATTTTCAGAAATTCTTGATGACGCCAGAATTGCGGAAAGATTTGATATCGCCATCATGTCAACCAAAGGGCTCCCTGTTGGTGCTGCATGTAGATTAGTTTCAGAGCTGGCCGCAGGATCTAAAATTCTTGTCCTTCACGATTTTGATTTGGCTGGATTCAAGATTCTCCAAACTCTAAAGTGTGGTACAAGACTAGCACCTAGCACGGAAATTACAGATATTGGCCTACGAATAGACGATGTTTTAAAACTCCAATCTGAGGTTGTTGATTATAAACAATGTATTGATCCAAAAATTTATTTACGAAATTGCGGTGCAACCAAAGAAGAATGCGATTTCCTGGTTGAAAAACAAGTTTTTCAGAAAAAATGGATCGGAAAACGAGTAGAGCTGAACGCCATGACTTCAAAACAACTAATTGACTGGCTTGAACAAAAATTACTCGACCATGGTATCAGTAAGGTAATCCCCGACAAAGCAACACTATCCAAAGCCTATCAAAGAGCTAGTTATTGCCTTACGCTTCAAGAGGAAATTGAACTAATAAAAGAAGAATTTGATATCGAAGCTGTCAAAATTCCAAAAGATCTATCCAAACAAGTGAAAAAAAGAATAATAAATAGTCAACTCTCTTGGGATAAAGCTGTCTGGAATATAGTTTTTGGAGAAAAATGAAAGGTTAAGTAGAAGATTTAAGTTCGACAATAGTCGAGGGGTCGCAAGAGACCAAGGTTAAGGAGTCAAAACTGGCAAAATCGATGATATAAGCCAGTAAGACTTCCATATCGAAGTTAAACGGTATCGGAGCCCTGCAGTAAAGGCGGTAGCCAAACGCAAACACTGAAAATGAAACAGGGGTCTTATCCAGATGCTCGCTTATAAAGCGTAACCGTCGTAGAAGTGCGAGTGAGAAGGATTACAGCTCACCTTGCCTCTGAGGCGACAACTTAAAGCAGAAGCGGGATGAATCTACTAGCTAATCTAGTTACAACAAGTAGCAGGCTGCACACTGATCAATTCAGAATGGCATAAGTAGGAAGTTGCCTTCAAGTCTCGTAAACTAGGATTAAGCTTCATGGAGTGGTAAAGCTACACCTGGACACGTTAGAACATGAGGAGTTGTTCAAGAACCGTTTATTTCTCTTGCGACTGCAGTTTATAGCTGTAGGGATTAATACTGCTTATAAGACAAACATTATCGTAATATTTTTTCAAACACATACTCTTAAAAATTTAAAAAACTAACTTTTCGTACTTATCATAATTGAGCCTAACTGTCGTTTTATTAGATATATTTAGCCTCATTTAGCCTGAAATCATAAGAGCGGTTATAAATTGTGGTTTCCCGCCTTATGATAGCCACTACCGCCCTTTTGATAATTCATAAAGTCGGTTGTCAGCAAATATACAACCTTCCTCCTATTTCAGTCGTCTGAACTCCTGTTTTCTTCAATCCAATATTGACAGCCGCCATCTTGCTCTTGACTTTCACTCGGGGTTCTGTTCCCCTAGGGGGCATGTCTCATTTAGCCATTGCATACGGGATAATTTTTTACTATACTGTTATTAAGTTTTTAATAAGACTCAACTCGGGTCTTATAGGTAGAGTAAAAGTTTTAGGTATAGTTTCAGAGGCACATTTCGTGCCAAAGACTATACCTTTTTTTGTTATTTAGGAGGTAAAAGTATGCAGTATATAAAAGATATAAGAACAGAGGACTATTTGGATCTTCTGGCAACTAGACTGGCCGAGATAAAACTGTCGGAGTTAGGTTACCGATTTATCCCCGGAATTTATCCGGTATTTAGACACCTCAAGCGCTTTATTGAAGCCAGAGCCAGAATCATTACACCCCAGAAAGGAGGTCGAACTGTATGTTAAAAGCAATTTCTTACTATAGAAAATCTTCTGATAAAAATGGGTCGAAAGTCGGATTAAATAAAAATGTCCAGCTCAAAGTACTTAAAAGTTATTTAAAAAAGAAAGGAGGTAGTGTCGTATGTCCAAAGCAGTAATTTATTCCCGAGTATCAACCGAGGAACAAGCCAACGAAGGCAAATCAATTGAGGTCCAAATTGATCTTTGCCGAAAGTGGGCTAAAGAGAACAAATACTCGGTTGTTGGAGTTTACCCGGAACCAGGGAGAAGCGCCACCACGCTTAAGGGTAGAGTCGGTCTTCAAGAAGCAATTGCTCAATGTCAGGATGAAAAAATTGACGCCCTGCTGGTTATGGATACAGATAGGTTAGCTCGTAATCCTGCAGATCATTTCTTTATTAAAAAGGCTTTGGCAAAAGGTGGCACAAGACTTGTTGCTGTCAACCAACCAATGATTAATGACTCTGCTGAAGGAAACTTAATCGAGGCAGTTTTAGCGGGTATGAATGCTTTTCAATCTGAAATCACCGGAAGAAAAGTTAAAAAGAGCTTAGAAAAAAAGTGTCAGGAAGGCTGGTGGCCGGGCTGGGCACCACTTGGCTATATCAATATCAATAAAGGCTCTGATGATAAACCGATAAGAATTGTAGAAATCGATCCGGAGCGTGGGCCTTTGATAACTGAGTTTTTCAGACTCTACTCAACCGGCAACTATAGCATAGACGCTTTAGTTGATATTTTGTTTAACATGGGGCTTCGCTCAAGACAGGGAAAAAGGGTTTACCGCAGTATTTTATACAATGTCCTTAAAAACGTCTTTTATATTGGAATGCTTAAGTTTAACGGCCAGATTTACAAGGGCAACCACCAACCCTTAACCACGCCTGAAATCTTTGAAAACTGCCAAAAAACATCTCAACTGCATAATAAAAACGCTTGCCGAAGAAGAAAATACCGCTGGCTTTTAAACGGTTTTGTTTACTGCGGTTCTTGTAACACCCGCCTATACACCAGCTGGAACCATAAAAAGAAAAAGGGCTACTATCACGGTAGTGTCAGAAACGGCTGTAACCATTATATTGGTTTGGATGAGCTAGAAGAGAAAGTAGCAAACCAACTTAAGAAAATCCAGTTTTCCGAAAGTTTCAGTCAGCGGGTTATTGACAAAGCCAAAGAACTGGTTAAGCGGTCACGGGAAGCTCGAGATGAGGAAATCCAGGCTCTAAGAAACAAAGTTAAGGCCCTCGAAGTAAAGAGAAACACGCTCGAGGATAACTTACTAGACCAAACCATCGATAAAGAGACTTTCAAACGTAAACATAACGAGCTAGAGCTTCAGATCCAAAACCTAGAGAATGATATTGCCACCATTGAAAACCAATCCGGTTTTGACGTCGACGTCATTTCCGATATCTTAAGCCTTACCCAAAACGTTTATGAAACTTACAAAAGGGCTAATTTCGAGGCTAAAAAGCACTATTTATCGATTTTCTTTGAAAGATTAGAAGTCAAAGACAAAGAAATCTCAAAAGTGGCGTATGCTCCGCTTTTCAACCGCTTGCTTGAAGCTGAAAAAGTTAGAGTAACGCCTACCTGGCTCCCCGGGTAGGATTCGAACCTACAACCTTGAAGTTAACAGCTTCCTGCTCTACCATTGAGCTACCGGGGAATGTAAATGTTCGGGCAAATTATACCACCTCTGGTCTTCCCAAGCCAGTAACCTAACCCCGAAATGCTCGGATACATCATCAAAAGTATTGGCAGAAAGAGAAACAATATTGTAGAATTCTTTGTATGAAAATGAATCCGGTTGTGCATTTTGAAATGCCCTATACAAACAATAAGCGCGTGGCGAAATTCTACGAAAACGTGTTCGGCTGGGGCATGCAATATTTACCGAAAATGGGCAGTTATGTTCTGGCCACGACTTCACCGGTAGACAAAAAAGGCATGCACAAAAACTCCGGTGCAATAAACGGCGGGTTTTATCCGAAATCCAAAGATGACGCAGTGCCCCACCTGGTCATTTCAGTTGATAATCTTAAAAAGCATATGGCAGCAGTCAAACAGGCGGGCGGAAAAATTATCGGAAAACCGGTTGACATCCCGGGAGTCGGTAAGTTTGTAATGTTTCGTGACAGCGAAAGAAATAAAGTAGGCATGCTCCAAGCATCTCCAATGTAACTCCTTGCAGTATTTGAGGATTGACGCAGTGAGGTGATTCTTTTTATAGGGAGTGGTTCGAAGCGGGCTTAACCCACTAGATTACTTTTTATCCAGTCCAACGGGCTGCTTTGTCCGAAGCCTTAAGTACTAGCACAGGGCACGGGGAGCACTTCGATTCGCTGCGCTTCACTCAATGCAGGCAGACTTACAACGATAGTGTTCGCATCAAGCGGCTACCGAGGGGGTGGTTCCAAAGTTTGCAGTTTTTGCCCCTGATCTTCCTGAGGCCAAAATTCTTCAAGTTCGTTCATTTGCTTTTCAACTGTTAAAGCGAGATCCTCAAGATCCTGTTGAGAAACGCCACCGAAAGACCGATAGGCCAAAATGTCTTGGGCGCTATTAGCGTTGAGGGTAGAATCGAGAAGCACGATAAATTGCGTGACGTCTTCAATACCGCTGTATTGCTGCTGTTCCTGCTGGGTCTGTGGTTGCGGAACTGTCGATGAAGAGCTAAGAGTCAAGTTCGGGTCTTGTGCGCGCAGGTACGCCAGAATGTCGTCCAGTCCCCGATTCGCTTTACTCCACGCTGTTTTCAGTTGCGCAGAATCAATTCCTTGAAGTTGTGGGAGGTCTTTAGTAAAAAGTTCGTCACCAGCCTCTCTCGCTTTCGCAGTTCGGGTCTCCCAATCACTCAGAATGGCCCCTACGGCCCGGGGTTGTCGGGGGTCAAGAACTGATTCCATTACCCGCTGGACCCGTGGCCCATATCTGCCCAGAGCCACAAGTAACTCATAGGCATCTTCCAAAAAAGCGGCTTTTTGTTTCGCGTCGGTGTTGGCCGCAATTGCATATTCGAGCAAGGAGGAAAAGTTTTGCAGAACTTCTTGTATCGTATGGGTTCGAGGTGAAAGGCGCTGAGGGAACATATTTTTGGCGAGCTTGATATCCGAAAGCCGATTGTGTGTCTTTTGCAGTAACTCCTCCCTTTTATTGAGGATGTTGATAGCCGTTGGGTAGTCAAAGCTATCCTGAACATCATCGCTTCCAAGCAATCGTTCGGATGCTTCCAAATCTTCGTACATTTGAACCATTTGTTTCGCATATTGTGGCGGCTTCACGTATTCAAAATAGTAATAGTAAGCTCCGATAAAAATGGTGAAAAGGAACACTATTCCGCTCAAAATCCAAAAGAGGGTCTTCATATTCCGTTTCTTTTTTAGAGCCAATGGTGGGGATGGTATTTGCTCCGTAGGCCTTAAGGGAAGTGGACGGGTTTCTTCGTTCTGAGCGAATACACCGGTATTTCCTTCAACTTGCTGCATAGCTCTATCGTATCAAAAAACATCGGATGAATCCGTTCTGAAGCTAGATCACTCCGAAGCTTCAGCGAAGGATGATTAGCGGAAAACGCCTCCCGGGGGTTCAACCGGGAAAAGGCGGAGTCTATCGTGTCCGAAGTTTCTCAACCTGCATCATCACTGCACCCTGCACCACATCCAGAACCGCGGCCAAAACCAGCGCCACCATCCACGAGCTGATCCCGAAACCAAGCTGGTCGGCAAACCGCGCAACAACCCAAACCCCCACGAAATTAAGGACGAGATAGGCAACCATCCACTCTCGTGAAGTAAACATCTTGCCCCTCGACTTCTCATACTCCCGGACGAGTGGGATGGCAAACGTACCAAGAAGGGCCAGCGCGACCATGCTATGAATGATCGCCCACCCCTTGGTGATGAATTGAGTCCCCAGTACCACCTGCCGCGGGAACAGGCTGTTAGACAAAAGTAAAACCAATCCGTTCACGACAAACAGGAGAAAGAACGTGATGACCAGAACCAAGCCCGGGTTTTCAGCCAAAGTGTTCTTCTTCGCCATGTGGTATTCCCTTCTTTACCTTTAGCCCAGTGTAGCAGATGTTCTGCGAACCGACAACACTACCGGGCATACCCTCATTGTGAGATCTTCAGATCTTCAGCAACTAGGAAGCCATTTCTTTTGTAGATGGAGTCGAAGCTGAAGATCGCATCGAGGCGGTGACGCCTCATCAAAGCCATATTGGTACAATCGACAAAACTTACATTTTTAGAAGTCTGGTTTTTAAAGTGTTGTATCGCAATGCTTTCCAGCGCTTCATCGATCCACTGCATCGAGAATAAAGACACAGGAGACTTCAGCTCTTGTATGAATGATAAGGCTTGATCGCGTCCAACTCGTTGACTGATAACGGTAATGGTTTCCGAAAAAACATAATTCGAAGTGGTATAGAGAACGGGTTTCCTGGAGAGTTTAGATAAAATCTGTTGAGCCTTGTTATGGTTAGTATCGTCTTCCTTTGCTAAAGCAACGAAAGCATCTGAGTCTACAAAAATAGTCTTCTGTTTTCTCATTTTTTAGGGGAACCGTAAAGATAGTGATCCAAGTTACGAGAAAGGTCTCGTGGACCGCCTTTCAATCGTAAATTTGCAATACGATGGAGGGTTCGCTTTCCAGATAAATCTTTTGTTTGAGCTTTGTTAAGCCCTTCTTCAATAAACTGTCTCACGACTTTGGCCATTGGTTCTTTCTTACTGCTTGCCAAACGGGTAAGTTGGTGGTGTATTTCTCTGGGAATATAAATTTGCGTTCTAATCATAATTGTATTATATGTTTGTTGTATATGTCTTGTCAAGGTATATCCTCTGAATAAACCAGCCTCCCCATGCAAAGAGTCCGAGGGCTTTCTCTCCTTCGCCAAAGACTACGGAAGGACGCGGCAGCCCTCGAAGCTTCAATAAACTCTTCCGAAAAGCCCCTTCCAGTTAAGCCCCCCGACAAATCGTCCGCCGCGTTTCTCGAGTAAAAAGTGGGGGTAGATGTCCCACAAACTTGAGAGGTACAAACAATTGAACAACACCCCTAAAGTAATGAGTAGCTTTGCACCGATAGAGAGAGATGAGCCCAAATTCGGCAGTAACAAAAGAAACAAAAATGGCAAGAAATCCAGAGCATATCGATAGCCGAATTGCGAATAGCCAATCCCGCCGTACAAGATCACGGGTATCAGCAAAGCCAGTGTTGTAAAAAATGCAGATCGGGAAAACTCATTCCTTCTGAGCCGAACTAACATCAAAAATAAAGGGGAAGTGAACCAAATCGCCATTCCCCAAGGATCGGCCCGTAATAACGGAAATTTCACGACAAAACCGCCTCCGTCTTCCAAAATCGGTTCAGGAGCCTTAAACAGTAAAACGTACAAATTCCCGGGGATATGCTTAATACTGAAAAAACCATATTTCATATTATCGTTAAGGGGAAAGTAATTCAACGTAATATTGCGTGCGTAACCGGTCTCAAAAACCGAACCGAATCTTCTGTAGTTGTACCCCGCAAGTACCAGTCCCGATAACAAAATAGGGATAAGCAAAGACAGCAGCGCCTTTTTATCAAGCCGCAGCCGCAACCATTCCAGGAGGAAAAAAATCACGGACAAGTAGAGTGTCATCCGAGTCAAACCCGCCGCAGCAACCCATATGCCGATCAACCAAAACCTTCGTTTTCCGAAATATTCTGCCAGGGAAAGCAATGCCAAACTGGCTCCGAGCGCTTGGATTTGGTAGGCGCTGAAATTGATGACGCTGACTCCGAACAGCACCGTTGAAAACGCAAAGAATACGGAGAGCCAGAGCCTGTCCTCTTCCTCATAACGAAATGCGCCGGCTATTTTGTAGATCGCAAGCAGTGTTACCAACAACGATCCGGCCCCCAGGAATATTTGGGGGAAATCCCGACCGAAGATTGCGGCAAACGGCATGAGAATGAGTGAGGCAAACGGTCCGAAGTAGAGATAGATGTTTGTATAATAATCGACAATGTCACCGATTGGTCTGTTGATCGGACTCAGAGACAATTTCATTTCCGTAAATCGTTTTGCCAAATAGACAAGATGGGTGTCTGGTTCATACTTATGAAAGCCCGCAGTTGTGCGATAGATCAACAGTCCTGAAAAGATCCCAAAGAACAAAAGAGCCAGAAGAAATCCTAACTCTGCCGATATTTTTCTCGTAGCTTTCTTCATGCTGTACCCACTATATCACCTCCCATGTATTCACAAGCGATATAATGAGCGGGTGAAGAAAAAATCCTCTCCCCTGCTCCCCCGTTTCGGTTTCACGCTCCTCATCCTTCTCGCATTTCTCCTGGGTATCTTCCTGCGCACTCCGATTCCCGGGATCAAAATCACTCCGCCGGAAAATACTCCCCAGGATACCTCAAAGACGAAGGAATTCGCTCAAGGCACCTACCGCGTAACCCTGGTCTTGGATGGCGATACGATTGAGCTTGAGGACGGAACCCGCGTCCGCTACGCGGGTGTCGACGCCCCGGAAAAAAACCAAGCCTATGGCCTTTCCTCAGCCAAATACAACCAACAGCTCGTCGGCAGAAGAGATGTTTTAGTGATTCCTACGGAAGAAATATTTGATCAATACGGAAGGGTTCTGGCATACGTCTACGCCGGAAACGTCTTCGTCAACGAGAAGATGATCGAAGAAGGCTACGCCCGCCTCCTCGTCTTCAAAGGCAAGAAACCGGAAAAGTATGACCAGCTCAAAGCCGCCGAAGACTTCGCCCGCTCCCGCCATTTGGGTGTCTGGCTTGAGGAATGGGAATTGGAAAACAAAGACATCTAAAAGGGAACCCGTCCGGGCCGATCTGCTCAGGTGGGACTAAAACGCATGTTCCGCGCCTCTGATAAAATAGAGTCTCGTGAACTATATTCAGGCAATTATTTTATCGCTCGTCGAGGGGATAACGGAGTTCCTTCCGATTTCCTCAACCGGCCATCTGATTTTGGCAAGTAAACTCCTGAATATCCCCCAAACGGAGTTTGTCAAAAGCTTTGAAATAACCATCCAACTGGGAGCAATACTGGCGGTAGTGGTTCTGTATTTTCAAACACTCCTGAACAATAGAGAAATATGGAAAAAGGTGCTGGTTGCCTTTATTCCCAGCGGTATTATTGGTTTCCTTCTCTACAGAACGGTGAAGACGTATCTCCTCGGTAATGCAAACGTCGTTATTGCCTCGCTGTTTCTGGGAGGAATAGCCATGTTGATCCTTGAGGAGTTCGTCGACCGCAAACAGAAGCAGAGAAAATCAATCGAGAACCTCAGCGTCATCCAGTCAACCGCAATCGGAATTACTCAATCAATTGCCATGATTCCCGGCGTTTCCAGGGCTATGGCCACCATCTTCGGCGGGCTGGGCGTCGGCTTAACCAGAAAAAGTGCCGTTGAATTCTCTTTTCTCCTCGCCGTGCCGACGATGTTGGCAGCCACGACCCTGGACTTAATAAAAACCAATTTTCTTTTTACGGGAAAAGATTATCTGCTTTTATCGATCGGTTTTGTCGGTGCGTTTATTTCCGCCCTGATCACGGTGAAGGGTCTAATTACTTTTGTTCAAAAACATTCATTCAAGCTGTTTGCGGTCTACAGGATTATCCTCGCCCTGATCTTTTGGTGGACGGCCCGTAGATAAGAGAGAGGGAATCTGCGCTTCGACGGGTATCTACTGACCACTGCTAGGTGTCGCTCCTCGAAATATCTGCCCCAACTGGATCGTTTGCGCTGTCACGCTGCCGTCGGAATTTTCCTGGCCGAACACGGTCACCCGTTCCCCTACCTTCAGATCATCCTTGGTTCCTTCTGATGCTTTATTGATTGAAGTGGTATCCGAAACCAGAACAATCTTGCTTGAACCGTCTTGGAGTTTGACGGTAATGCTCGAACTATCAGTGCTTAAAATCTCTCCGTTCACCGGCCGGAACCCTTGCCCGAATCGCTGTTGGAATTGCCCGTTTCTTGTGCCCTGAAAATTACCCAGGCGACCGAGAGGCCTTCTGGACTCTTGGTATTTCATGCCGGCAAAAAATCCGCCGGCGCCGACAATGAGCGCAATAACGACCATAACAACAATGCTCATTTTCATCTGTATTCACCCCCTTGCACATGAGACGCTCTAAGCTATCTCATTGTGATCCCTTTCTGTTACTCATAACGGAGCGCTTCAATTGGTGAAAGATTGGCTGCTTTTTGGGCTGGATACCAACCAAACAGAATACCGATTCCTCCGGACACTCCAACCGCTAAAAATACTGACGATAAGGAAATAGTAAAAGGAAGGTTGATAAATTGAGCGATAACAAATGAAAGAATCGCCCCGAGGAGCATGCCTAAAATTCCCCCGGCACTTGTTAAGATGACAGACTCTGCTAAAAACTGGGTAATCACCCACTTCTTTTTGGCTCCTAAAGCTTTTCTAAGGCCAATTTCGCGCGTTCTTTCGGTGACAGTGACAAACATGATATTCATGATGCCAATACCGCCGACCAAAAGGGATATCGCAGCAATACCGGATAAAAGCGCCGTGAATGTCCCGGTTACTTGAGAAGCTGCGCCTAAAACGTCCTCCTGAGAAAAAATAGTAAAGTCGGCCTGTGCGGGGTCAGAAAGTTTATGGCGGTCTAAAAGAAAATATCCTACCTCATCTCTCGCTTGATTCATCACTTTCTCATTTTTCGCCTCAACGGAGATAGAGCCGACATAATCTACTCCGAAAAGTTGCTTTTGAGCGGTAGTTAAAGGGACAAAAACCATGTCGTCCTGATTGAGAAATCCACTCCCGCCTTTTGGCGTTGTGATACCGACGACCCGAAATGCCATCCTGTTAATTCGAATGGTTTCTCCGGCTGGATTTGCCCCTTCTCCGAATAAATCGGTCACCACTTGTGGCCCAAGTACAGCCACCTTACTCAAACTATCAACATCTCTTTGAGTGATGAAAGAACCACTGGAAAGATTGATTTTCCTGACCTCTTGGTATGCCGGAGTAACACCTAAGATTTGAGTATTCGTATTGTTTCTGCCGGCGGTTACTTGTGCCCGCCGGGATAACTCAGCTGAAACATTTTGAACCGTCGTGATTTGAGAGGAGGTTAAAATTCCCTTCGCATCCTCGTAAGTCAAAGTAGTTGCTCCTCCCGCAGCTTGCCGAACACCACCGCTGGTTTGGGCACCCGGCATAACAGTCAAAAGATTAGAGCCTAAAGATTGAATTTGCGCTTCAACTGCTTTCTGGCTTGATTGACCTAAGGAAATAAGGGCAATAACAGCTCCAATACCGATCACTACTCCTAAAGTAGCCAAAGCGGTCCTCAGCTTATTGAGTGTCAACGCTTCTGATGCTGATTGCAAAGTTTCTGAAAAATCCATCCTTCGACTCCTTTCAGTCGCTCAGGACAAGTTATGTTTACTAATTATTGTGATTAACCCTTCTCTGTTTATGATTGCCGTTGTCTTCAACGACTTTTCCATCCTTGAGATGAATAATTCTTCTGGCATGTTCGGCAATATACGATTCATGCGTAATCATAATAACCGTATGCCCTTTTTCATTTAATTCTTGGAAAATTTCCATGATCTCCTCTCCTTGAGCAGTGGCTAAATTACCGGTCGGCTCGTCAGCTAAAATTATGCTTGGGTTATTGGCAAGACTCCGAGCAATAGCCACCCGCTGTTGTTGTCCTCCCGAAAGTTGACTGGAAGTAGATTGAAGCCTATCGCCTAAACCGACCATTTCGAGCAAATCGGCAGCGCGCTTTTCTCTTTCTTCCTTTGGAATACCTGCGTAAACCATTGGTAGTATGATATTCTTCAAGGCTGTAGTACGCGGCAGCAGATTATATGCTTGAAAGACAAACCCTATTTTTCTGTTCCGAATATCTGCCAGCTCGTCTTCTGAAAGTTTGCCTACCTCTTCTCCGTCTAATAGATAAGTTCCTGAGGTTGGTATATCCAAAGCCCCGATAATATGCATGAGAGTTGATTTACCGCTTCCTGAGGGTCCCATGATCGCCACAAACTCACCTTTTTTAATTTCGAAGGAAACGTCGTCTAAAGCCACGGTCGCGACCGAATCGTTTCGGTAAATTTTGGATAAATGAGAAGCCTTAATCACGCCGAACTCCCCCTCCAGTTCCTCCTAGCCGGAATGCCCCGCCGCCAAAACCGCCGAACACCGAGCCCCCGGTTCCCGCCTGCGTCGAAGCTGTACTCGCAGATCCGGTGATCACCATGTCTCCCTCGGAGAGCCCCGAAACAATCTCCGTTTGGGTATCTGACGAAATCCCGACCGTGACCGGCACCTGTTCCTCCCGGCCATTCCGCAAAACCCGCACCGAGGTTTGCTCTCCTTGGGTTTGAACGGCAGCTGAAGGGACGAGGAGTACCTCGCTTTTCGTCTCAACGATGATGTTGGCCGTCGCCGCCATACTGGGCAGAATTGCTGAAGAGCCGGTGGAAAGGAGAATGTTTACCGAATAGCTGGTAACATTATTGGAGGTTGTCCCGATCTTATCAATGGTGACCACCTTGCCGGTGAAGGTCTTTTGAGACAAGCTGTCAAACACAATCGTTGCATTCTGTCCAACCTGTACCCTGGGAACATCGATCTCGGCGAGGGTAACGGAAACGACAGGTCTGCCCTCGTTCTGGACCACCGCGACTCGTTGAGACGTCGATGTCTGATCGCTCGTTGAACTGCTTGTCTCACTGCCGATGACCATCCCCTCAACAAACCCAAGACTGCCGATAGTCCCCGCAATTGGTGCAGTAACGATCGGTGAAGATTGCAGGTAGGAAAGCCACGCACTCTTAAGAGCCGCTTGTGCTTGGGCTATTCCTCCTTCTTGGTTTTTGTATTTTGCCTCGGCCGCGAGCCAATCTTTTTCAGCAATGTGAAATTGGGGCAGGCCCCTTTCCTCAGCGGTATCGTAACTGGAACTCTCGGATAATTCTTTGAACGTTTTCCATTTGGAAAACATTTCGGACTGGAGAGAATATTGAGAAGCTTTGGCAGAGGCGACGGAATTCTTGGCTGATAAATAGCTTGACCATGCTTGCGCATGGTTCTGTTGCCCCTGCCGGTCAAGGGTGATCTCGGCAATTTTCTGCCCCGCCGTCACCCGATCGTCATCGTGTACATAAACCGCTTTCACCACGCCGCTCGCTTGGGTGGTAATCTCGACGATATTGGTGGTGAGTGCCTTTCCGGAAGCAGAAACCGCGGCTACGATCGTTCCTCTTTCGACTATTGCGGTTTGGTACGGTGATTGTTGACTGCGTGCACCCAAAGCGCGCCAACCGATAAACCCAACCACAGCGACCAAAACCAGCACAACCACGGCTCGCCAGCGGTTTTTTATTATCCCCCTGAGTCGTCCTGAAATTTCTTCTTTACGTACCATATCCATACGTATACAGAATAAAAGCTGAGAAAAAGCTTAAAACAGGGGTCGGGTTAAAGTCTTTTTCTGTTTGAGAGGCAGCCAAACTGTAAACGTCGATCCCCTATCCACCGTGCTTTGAACCTCAATCTTTCCGCGGTGAAGCTCAACAATGCTCTTTGCAATTGAGAGGCCCAATCCATAGCCCTTAACCACTTTTTTTGTTCTGGATGAATCAGCCCTGTAGAAGCGGGTGAACACGTGGGGAATATCCGAAGCCTGAATGCCGATACCAAAGTCTTCGACGCGTACGAAAGCGGAGTTTTTCTGAGAACCCACATGGACAATAACGCGGGCGTGTTCGCGGCTGTAGCAAATAGCGTTATCAAGAAGGATACTGACAAGTTCGGTAATGCTGGTCTTGTTGGCCTCAACAGTAACGTCGGTAAAGTCGCCGACGACTCTGATCTTTCGCTCTTTGGCAATGACCCTCAGCCTGCTTATAGCCTCCTCGCAAGCCTCGGACAGACGGAAGGGTTCAAACGGAAACTGTGCTCTTGAATCTTGATATTTGGTCAGTTTGAGAAAATAATCCGTCAGCGATTTCAATGTGTCGATTTCTTCAAGGGTGCTGGTAAGCTGAGCTTTTGCGGATTGTAAATTCAGTTTCTTGTCTCTCAGAGCCACCTCTGTCGCTGTTTTAATCGCCGTCAAAGGCGTTCGGAGTTCATGGGAAGCATCGGCGACAAAACGCTTTTGCGCCTCGACCATCTCGGCAATCGGTCTCAGCGTCCTTCCGGCAAGGAAGTAACCTGCTCCGCCCGAGAACACAAAAATGCCGAGATTGATGAGAGCGAGTTGCCAAGCAATTCTCTTCCTCGCCTCGTCAAACACCTCCTGATAAATCTCAAAAGGGACCGGCTCACCCGACAGTCTTTCTCGAAAAAGCTCCCGACGGGGAAATACCCTGTAGTCCGGTTCGCCTTCACCAAACTCTTCTTTGGATAAGATCCTCCACGCCTGCATCCGAAGTCCCCTCCCAAGCTCCAAAGTCAAACCGCGATAAATCACCAAACTGAAAACAATGCTGATGGTCATGACGATCAGAAGATAAAAAGCGGTGAGTCGTAAACGTGCTTTCTGAAACATCATCGCTCCCTTCCGATTTGATAACCAAACCCTCGCCTGGTACGGATCAAGCGAGGCTTCTTCGGAAACGGTTTGTCAATCTTGTTTCTGAGGTACCCGATGTAAACCTCAACGGTGTTCGGCAAAATGTCCGCATCATAATCCCAAACATGGGCGATGATCTGTTCTTTAGAGAGAACAATATCGGGGTGTCTGAGCAGATATTCGAGCAGGGAAAATTCTTTTTTTGACAGGCGGCAGAGGGTTTTCCCTCTTTTGACCTCAAAGGTCAGCGTGTTTACACTCAAATCCCCGTAAGACAAAACCGAGTTGAGTCTGTTCCTTGGTCTTCTCGTTAAGGCCCGAACCCGAGCGATAAGTTCTTCAAACGCAAACGGTTTAACCAAATAGTCATCTGCCCCGCCGGAGAAGCCCTCGACTTTATCGTGCAATTCACCTTTGGCGGTGAGCATCAGAATGGGTGTATGGATGTTCTCATCTCTTAACCGCTTGCAAACAGCAAGGCCATCCATCCCGGGAAGCAAAAGATCAAGAATGACAATATCGTAGTCTTCGGTTGATGCCAGATCAAAGCCCTGAACCCCGTCATAAGCGATATCGACCGCGTATGATTCCTGCTCGAGGCCTTTTTTTATGGAGTTGGCAATCTTGTGTTCATCCTCAACCACTAAAATTCTCATCTGTGGCCAGATAGTATATCAAGAATCTGAGAAAAAGCTGAGAAAGGATGATATGAAGACGGGAAATACGCTCTCCGCCCGCCTTCCCCTCTTGAGAAATCCCCAAGCCTTGCACACCCCTTTATAATGGACTGACTGCCGATGCAAAGAAAATGGCTACTCATCATCCTCTGCCTTGGAATTGCAACACTCGCCGTATGGAAAGGCACACGGCAAAATCCCCAAACTAACGAAGGCAACCAAACCCCGTTGTCGATCAGCACAGGGAAATCGGGGGAAACTGCCCTCCACTCCCTCACGATCGCAGCTCAACGGAAAAAAGCATATCCCGGCAGTCCGATCACCATTGAACAAACCCTTGAGCCCGCAGCAAATTACCGGAAATACATCGTCTCCTATACATCCGATGGCCTAAAAATCTACGCACTCCTGACAGTTCCCAACGGCACCCCCCCAACCGGCGGCTGGCCGGCGATCGTATTCAACCATGGCTACATCCCGCCGGCGCAGTACCGGACCACCGAGCGTTATGTCGCCTATGTCGATGGTTTTGCCGGGCAAGGATATATCGTCTTCAAGCCCGACTATCGTGGACACGGTGATTCTGAAGGCAGCCCACAAGGCGCCTATTATTCCGATGCCTATAGTACCGATGTCCTAAACGCGGTCACTTCAATCAAGGAATATAAGGTTGCCAATCCTGAAAAAATCGGAATGTGGGGACATTCGATGGGAGGGCACCTCACCCTTCGGGCAATGGTGGTGAAGTCGGATATCAAAGCCGGGGTAATCTGGGGTGGGGTGGTCGGTTCCTATGAAGAGATGATAGAAAACTGGCGAAGGAGAGTACCGTGGATGCCGTCATCAAGCGAGCGGCAGTTCAGGCGTCCTTCCAGGCAGGAGCTGATTGACAAGTACGGCTCCCCAGAGCAGAACCCGGAGTTTTGGAATTCAATTTCCCCGATCAATTTCGTTGCCGATATCTCAGGGCCGGTCCAGCTTCACCATGGGACGGGTGACGAATCGGTACCCTGGGAGTTTTCCCGGAGCTTGAAAAATGCCCTTGAGACTGCCGGGAAACCGGTCGAGTACTTTACCTATGAAGGCGCGGACCACAACCTCTCAGGAGCTGCCTTCTCGCAAGCCATGCGCCGCTCCGTTGAATTTTTTGATAGAGTACTCAAGTAACTCCAGAGCCTGAAACAAAACCGTAAAGTTTCGATTTAAAAAACCCGCTAGTCGTTTTCCTTCTCAAGCTCCCCGGCAATATACGCCCGCACACCCTCCCACTTCCCTTCTCCCTCGTTCGGAAGAAGCACGGACTGCCCGTCTAGCGTGGTCGTTGCAGTGAGCACACTCTGGTCCGAAAGAAGAATACTGGTGAAGGCATAGTCAGACGTATTCCCCACCAATAAAGCGAGCCTCCGCACCGCTTCCTCATCGATATCCGTCTCAACCGCAAAACTCATCCGATGAAAAAATGCGACGGCATCATCAAGCGCTCCCAGCGCAAGCAGTTTCTCCCGGATACCCCAAAGGACTGCCTGCTGCCGCGCATTCCGGGCAAAATCCCCGCCGTGCTCCGCCGAGTGCCGGGAACGGACGAACACCAAAACAGTTTCCCCGTCCATATGTTGTAACCCCGCCTCAAAGTGCACCCGCTCAAACCGGCAGGGAAACTGTTTGTCAATTTCAAAGCCCTTCAAAGTCGTCAGAATCTGCTCCACCTCCTCTGCACTTTTACCGCAAGTCTCGTTCTCCTTCCCTTTGACGGGAAAATAGGGGTCATCAAACGTCTTTGGAACTCGCACATCCACCCCGCCCAAAGCATCGATCGCTTCTTTGAGTCCGTCAAAACTGACCGCAACGAAGTACTGGATCGGAAGTCCGACAACCGTGCTCACCGCCCGCTTGGCAAGCTCCCCTCCTCCGAGGGCAAAGGCCTGGTTGATCTTCCTCCGCTCATTCCGACCCGCAGTTGGCAGCGCAATCCATAAATCCCGGGGGACGGAAACAAGCACAACCCTTTTCTTTTCCGGCTCGACACGCACCACCGTCAATGAATCCGAAAGCCTCCCTCCCGAATGCCCTTCGCCGCCATATCCGAGCAGCAGTATATGATAGGCGGTCGGAGATGCTGGTGTAGGTATCGGAGACAGATCAAACATCCCTGCTCTCTCTTCCGGAACCGGCGAAACCGGCTCCCGCACCACAACTCGTGAGAGGGTAAAAGAAAAGTAACTCACCAAAACGCTGACAACATACAACGAAAAAAACCCAGCTGCTCTATAAATGGTGCTTGGCCTTAAGGAAATTGTAAACACCTAAAATCTCCCTTCCTCTTCTATTGTAACGAAAAATCGTATAATAGAGGCCATATGGAAGAACGCGACTCGGATGGATGGAAAATTGCTTTTTTTGCCTTCCTCATCCTCCTCATCGTCGGAATAGGTGGAGTCGGCTGGTTTCTCTTTACCAAGAGCAAAACCGCGATACTCCCCCCGACTTCCGAATTGACCATAGAGACCCGTCAAACGACCTCAGTACCCACCCCCACCCCACCCGTCAATGAAGAAGCGCTCATCAGACAGGCCGTTTTTACCATGACTGGCCTCGATGAAACTCAAGCCGAACTCCAAATCACCCAGAACACCGGCACCCACGCCAATGGTACAATCAGGGAACTCGAGGCTGTCGGCGGCGCCTACTGGCTGGCCGCAAAGTCAGAGGGAAATTGGGTCGGCGTGTATGACGGCCAAAGCCAGCCGACCTGTACTGAAATTGCTCCCTACAACTTTCCTACAGTCTTAGTTCCCCAATGCCTTGATGCCGGTGGAAACGTTACCACCCGCTAAAACAAGCCGGACAACCTTACGCGTGTCTGGACCGGTGCTCCGCAAAGCGGTAGTAAAAAAGCTTCACGGTTTCAGTAACCGCAAAGTAAACACCCACAAGCGAGAGAATCAAAAGCAGGTGGGGCAAGGTTGGCGGGGTAAAGTGAAACAAGGTTTGTCCGAGGAACGTGAACGGCAAAACAATGGTGGTGCCGAACGCAACAAGCGTAAGCCAAAACAGCACGCCTGACGGACGCTTGGCTCGAAGGAAAAAGAATCGCGAACGAATGGAAAACAGAAGCACCAATTCCGTCAGGATACTGCCGATGAACCAGTTCGTCTGCAAAACCTCCGGGCTAATGCGGGAGAAATACCCGAAAAAGATGAAATCAAACACCGTGCTCACCAGCCCCAAAGTGGTCGCAAGAAGCACCACTTCCCGGACATCGTAGCGCCTCGGCTGCCGGAGCTCCTGATGATCAACAGTATCCGTGGCAACCGCAATCATCGGAAAATCGGAAAGAAGGTTAACTAAAAGGATTTGCAATGGAAGCATCGGCAGGTAATCGATAAGAAGCGAGGCAGTAGCCACAGCATAGAAATTCCCAAAATTTGAGGTTAAGGTTGCTTTAATATATTTAACGGTATTGGCAAATACCTCCCTCCCCTCTTTAATCCCGTCAACGATCACCTCCAAGCTTTTCTTAAGAAGAACGATGTCCGAAGCCTCCCGGGCGATATCGCTCGCCCCCGCGACCACCAGCGCCACATTGGCAATCTGGAGGGCGGGAGCGTCATTGATCCCCTCCCCCAAGAATCCCACCTCGTTGTCCTTTTGCAGCAAGTGAATGATTGTGTATTTCTGCTGGGGAGAAACCCGTGCAAAAACCGCATAGCGCCCAACCGCTTCATGTTGCTTTGCCAAGGATAAGGCATCGAGCTCCTCTCCGATAATCACTTCATCCGGGCTCGGAATGAGCCCGACGGAATGCGCAACCGCTCCCGCCACTTCTCTGCTATCCCCGGTCAGGATCTTAATCTGAACCCCCAGGTGCTCTGCCTTCGCAATCGCAGCCTCGGTGGTCTTTTTGATGGGATCGACAAAAGAAATACATCCGACAAACGAAAGGCCGCCCTCCTCATCAGCAACGGTATAGTGCTCATCAGCCACCTTCTCCTTCTTGGCAACCGCGATAACCCGATTGCCCTTCCGACCCTCGCTGGCTATCCAATCGGTAAGCGCTTTCTTTCCCGTAAAGTCAACGCAGTGAGGCACGATCACCTCCGGAGCTCCCCGAACCACAAACGCCGAGTGGTTACCCCGTCGGACCAGGACGCTGTTCCTCCTCCGCTCTGGATCGAAAGGGATCTCCGAAACCACACCGTAGGCTGCAATGCGCTCCCGATCCTTCACAGACATCTTTTCCCAAAGAGCAAGATCAAAAGCATTGTTCGGCTGCTTGAGTTTCTCGGTCAGGAAAGTTGCGGCAAGGCTTGCGTAAAACAGCGTGTCCGTTGGCTTTTGGGAAGAGATATCGGAAACCGCAAGCGCATTCTCCGTCAACGTCCCCGTCTTATCCGTGCAAAGCACATCGATGCTCCCCAAATCTTCAATCGCAGACAGACGTTTCACAACCACCCTGTTCTTCGCCAAATGTAAAGCCCCGCGCGACAGGGAAAAGGTGGTCACCACCGGCAACGCTTCAGGAATAACGCTAACCGCCAAAGCAATCGAAAACAGGAGAAGCTCAGGGATATTCACCTCCCCGCCTTTAATAAAAATGTTCGCAAAAAACACGAACAGGAGAGTCAAGAGAATGAGCCGGAGGATAAACGAACTGAAACGCGTCAACCCCTTTTCGAAGCTGCTTTCCCGGACTGTCTCCAGGGTCAGGCGGGCAACATCACCTATGACCGTCTCCCTCCCCGTGGCAAACACCACCCCTTCCCCTTTCCCGCTGACCACGGTGCTGCCCGAAAACCCGATGTTGTGAGCCTGGTAGACTTCTTTTACGGGGTGCGGGAGCACATCAATAGTCTTCACCACGGGTGCCGACTCCCCCGAAAGGACTGATTCATCAACCATGAGATTATGGCTTAAGAAAAACCGAAGATCGGCAGGAATAATGTCACCAGCTTCAACAACCACCACATCGCCCGGAACAAGCAATCGACTCTCCACCAGCTCTTCCTTCCCGTCCCTGCGAACCCGGGTCTTCGTTAGAATGTACTGTCGAAGGATCTGAAGCGTGTGTTCCGAACGGTATTCCTGGTAAAACCCGAGTGTAGCGTTGATCAAAACAAATAAAAGGATCATCCCGGCATCGATCCGCTCTCCCAGCAAAAAAGCCAGGACGGCTGCCGCAAAAAGAAGGTAAATAAACGAGGATTTAAACTGCCGAAACAGGATATCCTGCCAACTCACCTTTCTCCCTGAAACCTCATTGTAGCCAGAGGTTCGAAGTCGTCCTGCCACCGCTTCGGAAGACAGGCCCTGTTCAGCAGAGCTCGCCAGCTCCTCAAAGATCTGCTGGGTACGTTTGACGCTCAGGGAAGAATAATCCATCACCTGCATTCTGAATGAATAATAATCAAATCCCTCAATCCATTATAATCGAACCGATGCGCTTCAAGAACAACCTCACGGCTGCAGTCTTTTGTATTGCCGTCCTCGCAATCGTTGCCTTCTCCTGGAATGACCACATCATCTTTACCGACGAAGTCCTCTTTGAGGAAGCCTCCTACCAGATGTATAAGACCGGCGACTTCATCGCTCCTCGTCTTGAAGGGAAAGTCTGGCTGGAGAAACCACCGCTCTACTTCTGGGTAACCGCCGCAATCTACAGAGTCTTCCCCCAAACCCCCTTCACCCGCCGCATACCGACCCTCCTCGCTGCCATCGGTACCCTCTTTCTTACCTTCCGTCTTTCCCAAACGCTCTTCTCCCGAAAAGTTGCCTACCTTTCCCTGATCATCCTCACAACCACCCCGCTGTTTCTTTTCTTCACCAAAACCGCCAACCTCGATATCCCACAAACCTTCCTGACAACCGCAACGCTTTTCCTCTACCTCAAGTCCAAGACCAACCCCAAATGGCTCCTCCTCGCCGGGGCAACAACAGGCCTCGGGATCTTGACCCGCTCCTTCCTCGCCCTCTTTCCTATCCTCGTCGTTACCATTGATCAACTCATCTCCAAAAAAGATAGGCTTCCCATCTCATATCTCCTCTCCACGTTTACCATCGCTATCGGGATTGCCCTCCCCTGGCACCTTGTCGTCTGGAATAAATATCCAAGCTCCTTCGCCAACGACTACCTGAAGTTCAACCTCCAAAGCCATGTCTTTTCCCAAACGCCCGGATACCCACCGCTCTCCATTCCAAGATTCCTCTTCAACACGTTGGTAGGAGTTGCCCCCCTAAACCTGCTTGCACTCGCCCTCTTTCTCCCAAACCCAAAGCGGTCAAGGCAAGCAGTATCCCTCCCAGCAATCTGGGTCCTTGCCACCATCATTCCTCTCTCCCTTGCCGCCACCCGCCACGAATGGTACGCCATCCAAGCGCTTCCACCACTCGCGATCCTTTCCGCAACGGGATTGGTAAATCTGAAGTACTTACTAAAGCACCACGTCCCGGAAAAACGCTGGGACATGGTAAACATCATAGCCTTTACCGTCCTCATAACTCTCCCAACCACCGTCTTTATAAACCTGAAAAAGGAGGTAAAATCAGTAGTTCTCTTAAAGGAGTTCATCGCCAACACTCCGCCCGGTACCCCACTCTACAACCTAGACTACCTTTATGTCCCCCAGAGTACCCTCTACAATTCTCGGGAAACCCCAGTGATCTTCGAAGAAGAGCTGACAACCTTGTCTACCCCGATCTACCTTTACCTTGATAGTCGGGAGGAATCCACCAAGGCCAAAGCCACCCTGAATCGTTGTTGCCACCAACAGGTATTTTCGAGTGAACGAGGTGCACTGATTCTCCATCTCATACCAAAAGCCAATGAATAAAAAGAATCTCCTCCTCGTTCTCATGCTGACGCTGGCCCTGATCCTTCGGCTCGTCAACCTCAGTTTTCCGCCCCAGTTTTACTTCGACGAGAACTACTCCGCCTTCACTGCCGTCGCCCTTTCCAGAGGAAACGCCCCGGTAATCTGGAGACCGATGTCTCAGCCGATCGACCCGCCACGCGGATATGAGTGGTCACACCCTCCGCTTACCAGAATCCTTATCGCCGCATCAATCACGATCTTGGGAAATCACCCTTGGGTTTGGCGCCTCACTTCGGTGCTCGCGGGGGTCGGCACCATCCTCATAATCTACCTCATAGGGAAAGCGCTTTTTTCCAAAACAGTCGGCTTGTTGGCTGCCTTTTTGATAAGCTTTGACGGCTTAAGCTTCGCCCAGTCCCGGATCGCTACCCGTGATGCCCTCCTCGTCTTCCTGGTGACGACCAGCCTCTACCTTATCCTGAGAAATCACCGTTTCTTCTCCGCCCTGCTTGCCGGTTTCGCCCTCGCCGCCAAATGGACTTCCCTCCCTCTTCTCCCTCTCCTCGTCTTCACCAGCCATCGCTCGACCAAAGGAAAACGGCGGTCCCTCCTGCGTCATATCCTGCTCGTAATCGCGATTCCCCCACTCTCCTACCTTGCCGCCTACCTCCCGTATTTTGCATCCGGATTCACCCTTACCGACTTCATCATCCTTCAAAAAACCATGTTTACGCATCTTTTTGCCCATGGTTTCCGTCTCACCACAGCCCACCCCCTCAATGCACCTTGGTGGCTCTGGCCGCTCGGCTTAAAGCCGCTCCCGTACTACCAGTCCGGGGCAGAGCAAGTCTGGGCCGCCCCCAATCTCCTCGTGTTCTGGCTGGGAATAGTTGCCCTGGGTTGTACCGTCCGCGCGTTTGTAAAGAACCGTCCGAAATCTCTCCTTCTTATCTTCACCGGGTATCTGGCGTTTTACGTCCCTTGGCCAATCCTCCATGCCCTCAGCGGAAGTACCAAAACCTCTTACCTCTACTACTATCTTCCCGCCCTCCCATTCCTCCACCTCCTCTCCGCCTATTGGCTCTCCCGCGGCCTGAGCCAGCCGGGGATTGCCCGCACCGCCGCCCTGGTAACCCTGGCGATGGTTCCCCTCGTCTTCTTCTCTCTCTATCCCCGCCTCATCGGGCTCTAAGCAGGAGCAAGAAAAGTGTCAACCCACTTTGGACAAACAAAGAAGAAACCAACCATTTTGGCGAAACGAAGGAAATGGTGAGGAATTCAATCCAAATAATCCTGAAGCTTCTTTCTCCGTGAAGGATGCTTGAGTTTTCGAAGAGCTTTCGCTTCAATCTGCCGAATCCGTTCCCGGGTCACCCCGAAGCGCGAACCAACCTCCTCAAGCGTCATTGCCCGCTCACCCGAAAGCCCAAATCGCATCCGCAGAACCTGCGCTTCTCTGGGAGATAGAGCCATGAGCACTTCCTCGATGTTCTCTTTTAAAAACCGCTTGCTCGTCGCATCATAGGGAGAAATCTGCGAAGTGTCCTCAATAAAATCCCCTAAATAGCTATCTTCCTCGTCCCCGATCGGTGTCTCAAGCGAAGTAGTCTTCTGGGAAATCTTCAAAATCTCCCGAATCTTATCCGCCGAAAGTTCCATTTCATCTCCGATCTCATCGGGTGTCGGTTCCCGCCCCAATTCCTGCATGAGCCTCCGTTGGGTACGAATGAGCTTGTTGATCGTCTCGACCATATGCACCGGAATCCGGATCGTCCGCGCCTGATCAGCGATAGCGCGGGTGATCGCCTGCCGGATCCACCAGGTTGCGTAGGTTGAGAACTTGTACCCCTTCCGCCAATCGTACTTCTCTACCGCCCGAATCAAACCCTTGTTCCCCTCCTGAATCAAATCCAAGAAGCTCATGCCCCTGCCGATATAGCGCTTAGCGATGGAAACCACCAACCGGAGATTTGACGACGTGAGCTTTGCTTTAGCCCGAAGATCCCCAACATCAACCTTCTGCGCCAGCTCGATTTCCTGTTCCCGGGTCAAAAGGGGAATCCGACCAATCTCCTTAAGGTACATCCGGACCGGATCGGTGATTGCCGTATCCTCAAGCGTCGAGAGGATCTCAAGCTCTCGCTCAAGCTCCGTCGTTGCTGCCTCATCCTCCCGCATTTCCTCTTCAGTCACGCTTTCAAACACATCAACGCCAAAGCGGAGCAGGCGATCGTAGAGATCATCAAGATCCTCAATATGCTTCTCCGCATCGGGAAAAATCTCGAGAATCTCCTCCTGCGTGACAAAGCCTTGATCTTTGCCTTTCGCGACCAATAATTCAAGCGCTTTCGTCCGCAAATCAAGAGAGTTGAGCTTCTGAGGGGCCCGCTTCGCCGCCTTGCCGGTCTTGACTGCTTTAGTTTTCTTTACCGTCTTTTCCGCCATACAAACACCACCGAGGAATCACTTGGAAATCAATCCAATAAGGAACAGGAAAACCTCAAAGAAAATGACCGATCCTTGTCGACTCGAATTTTGAATTTGTAATGTTGAATTGTTACTTTCTCGAGTATACTACTTTTCCTTCTCGGCAGAAAGTTTTACAGAAGCGTCGGCAAAAGTGCGCTTCAGCCGCTCCAGACGCTCCTCTTCCCCTTTGGTAGGATGAGCGTGTTGCTCCATCTCTTTAATGCGCAAAGACAGAGCGGTTAGCCGCTCATGCAACCTCAACTGAGACAGCTCCGATAAAACCCGCTCAACCTCTCGGGTAAGCAACTCAGGATCGGAAACCCCCTCCAATTCTTGAAGAAAGCGCTGTTGCGCCAACTCACGAAGCTCCGCAGGCAGTGAGGCGATAAACGGGCCCGCCGAAAATGATTCCAAGGGGACCTGAAGCATCGCTTCAACGATACGACGGGCAGCTTGAGAGCGAAGGGAGCTTGGAGAAAAATCCGAAAGGGCTGCCAAAGCTCTCTTTCCTCCCTGGAGAAGGAGGGACAGCAGGTACAATTCGAGTAACTTGCGCCGATCCATCGCCGCCGATGTCTTATCTTCAGAGGAGCCAACACGGATCCGCCGAGACTCACCCAGCGCGGCACGCCGCTCGAAGCGGCGAATCTCATCCACCACCGTTTCATCGGACACATCCAAAAGGCGGGCAAGTTTCCGGATGTAGTGCGCCTGCTCAATAGTATTGGTGACTTTCGAAAGTACGGGCACCATCTCCTCACTGACTTGTTTTTTCCCCAAACCCGTTGAGACATCAAAGCGCGAGGCGGCACTTTGAAGATAGTAGTCGTAGACGGAAGTGGCCCTGCGTACCAAATCCTGCCAATGTTTTGGGTTAGCTCTGGCAATTGCATCCGGATCTTTACCCCCAGAAAGCAGAGCAATTTTAATGTTCAGAGAAGCAGAATCAGCCAGTGCTATCCCCCTCTTTGTTGCCGCATCTCCAGCCACGTCGGCATCGAGCGCAAGGACAACATTTCGGGTGTACCGGCGCAGAAGCTCTACTTGCCCCTCGGTAACCGCCGTCCCCTTGATGGCAACAACCTCCCGCAGCCCTGACTGCCAAGAAGAAATCGCATCCAACTCACCCTCAACCACAACGACGTTATCCTGCTTCTTGATTTCCCCGCGGTTCTCAAACAGGCCGTAGAGGTGTTCGCTCTTATGATAGAGCTCAGTATCAGGAGAGTTGATATACTTCCCCTCCTCTCGCTCATCTCCGGGTAAAACCCGGCCGGCAAACCCAATGACATTTCCCCGGACATCACGGAGGGGGAAAATCACCCGATTGCGGAAACGGTCAATCGGTCCCTTCCGTCCCGGCAGTACCAGCCCCACCTGTTCCGCTTCCGAAACATCGTAATGCTTTCGACCCACTAAAAAACGGGTGACGGCATCCCAGCGGTCGGGCGCGAAACCCAATCCGAACGTTTCCATAGCTGCCTTACGAATCCCCCGCCCAACCAGATATCGGAGCGCTTCTTTTCCGACCGCATGGGAAGTCAAAAGGTAGTGATAAAACTGCAAAACCAGGGCATTGATACCCCGTAAACGTTCCTTTCGCTCGAAATCGCGATCTTTCCGAAACGGCGTGAGTTTCACCCCGGCCCGTTTGGCAAGAAACTCAAGCGCCTCCGGAAATTCCATTCCGTCAAACTCTTGAAGGAAGGTGAAAACATCCCCGGCTTTTCCGCAGCCGAAGCACTTGAAAATCCCCAGTTCCGGCGACACCATGAAGGATGGGGTCCGCTCGCTGTGAAACGGGCATAATGCCTTGAAGTTTCGCCCGGCCCGACCGAGTTTCACCCGCTCCCCGATTAAGGCAACGATATCCGTCTTCTGCTTAATCTCCTCAACTTGATTAGCCACACCCGCATTGTAGCAAAGCCGCCAAAACAATTCCGATGCAGATCCGAAAAGCTTAAGCAAAAAAAGGAAATCCGAAACCCTCCTACATCTTCCGATAGATAACCGCCACAGGATCCCGATAAACGATACCCCACCCCTCGGCCACTAACCGTTCACCAAAATCAGGCAGGTCTTCCCTCGCCCCGAACACCGCATCCCAGAAGAACTCCAACCGATCGGTAAAACTCGGTTTATCTTTATACCGCACCACCGGCCACACTACCGTATCAATACCGTATTTCTCAAACACCTCCGCAATCGGGAGCTCTCCGCGCACCAGACGCAGGTACTCCTCAAACGCCGAACCGCTGTCCCTAGGGGGTGGAACCCACCGCCAAATCGGCATCCGCCCATCCACAAATACACGCTTTTCCGGAAGCTTCCAAAGGAAATAACCGCCCCATTCATAGCTTGAGAAGACTTGTCCGGAAGGAAGCGTAGACCGCAAGTATTCAACTGCCCACCGCGGATAGAATTGCTCCTCGCTCACCCTCTGTACATTTTGAAGGACAATCCTCACCTGCACGACAAAAATAGCCAAACTGATCAACAATACTCCCAGCCAAAACCGCACCAGCCGACGTCGGCCTCCGCGCATCCCAACCGCCTCTAAAGCCAACCGCTCAACGGCAACCGCACTCAAGGGCAGCCCGACCACCACCCACAGGGGGATGTGTCGTTGGCTCCACAAGCCAGCCAGCACAAACACTCCGTACAGCCCCAACGCCTCTGGCGAAAATGAAGCTTTATATCGCCAAATCAGCACTCCCGAAAAGGCAAGCAGAAACGGCAAACCAACATTGATGAATTGAATCGCCGGTAACCATTCTTGAATCGAGCGCATGAGTGTTGAACTTAACAGCGTCCTACCCACGTCAACCCACAGCTGAAACCCATAGGGGTTAACCAGTGTTGCCAGACTAGAAAGACACAGAACAAGAAAATCTCCAAGAAACCGACGCCGCCTAATGGAACGCACGATAATAAAAAAAGCCAACGTTGCCAAACCGGCCATGAAGCCCCCGTGGATGTTTGCCCAAAACATGAAAAGGAAAGGGATGAAATAACGGTACCGCTTCCGGCGTTCGGGAGAATGAATAGTCCATAACAACACTGAAAAGAAAAACCACGTCATTGCCTGAGAATGAACGCGCGAGTAGTACAAAAGCGTTGCAGCAGCCAAAAGCAACAGCGCCGCCAATCCTAAAGACCGCTCAACCGTTATCCGTTTCAACCGAGAAACAGAACCAAACACACCAATCGCCAAAGTCAACGTCAGAAAAACAGCATAGAAGCCAGCCAAACCAATCGCGCCTATCGCCGGATACAGCCGTGCCATCACCACATCAATCAACCAAGTCTGATCGACAAAAGGGTAGCTCGGCATGGTGTAGGAAAACGGATCGCTCTTGGGAATTCCCTCACGAAGGATGAGCTCCCCCGTTTTAAGGTGCCAGCCGAAATCCGGATCCAAGAATATTACTCCCCGAGCCCAAAAAACAGAGCCGATAACAACGAAAAGCCCGATCCAAAAGAAGGAAATAATACGAACCATCACTACCCATAGTAACATGAGCCTTAAACCAAGGGAGAATGCAATCAGGAAGACACCAGCCAGAGCGCATGCCTACCACACGAAGCTTCGCTCTTGAACCCCTCCCAGCTGGCGGATGATGAGCATGACGGATCTCGGCTGAGTGGTAATCGGAGCAAAACTCAACACCCCTGCTCGGTGGTGCCCGCCCGGAGGATCACCCTCCCATGCGAGAGCTGAATATTCCTTTCCTTGGTCATCAACCAGGATAGCTACTGCAGCCAAATCAACAGACAGCTCCTCGGAATGGGTATCAAGGGCAATCTCAAAATCCCAGGTACCATCGGACAGATTCTTGGGGGTGACGGTTATCGTCACCGCCCCTTCGCTGTTCGTCTGAGACTCCAAAGCCAAGGACTGGGAAGGTGTGGATTCTCCGCCAAGCAAGACTTCTTGTTCCCGGTCTCGCTGAGACCGGCCAAGGGTTAAAAATCCCAAGATAGAAACGAGGATGAGAACAGCGATGAACGCGAAAAGATAGATCTTCTTCATTGTTGATGGAATTGAACGACTCTCCGAGTGGTATATAAAATGCCAATCGACGATACGACTAAACCAACCCAAAACAGTTCAACTTGATATTGGCCGACAAGGCCGATAATCCCCGTCGCTCCAATAATCGGCAGGATATTGACAAGATAATGGGCACAACAAGAAATCATCGAAACAGTCGAAGTTGTCCCTGAAACTGCAAGGACTTTCCCCGACGGATCGGGCCGATGGATGGCGTTTCTCAAATACATATAGAGTCCGGCTTGAATCCCAAAACCCGCGGCCAAGGCCAGAATAAAATACCGGAATCGAACCAATTGTGACAGGGCGAAATCCCATCCCGAAAGAATCGAAACCACGACCAAGTAGAAAGTGAAAAGAAACCCCATCGCCAAAAGACCGACAGCGACTGCCTTGATGACGTTTTTGGAATGAATGTCCATTGCTGTGGTTTCCTTGCTCTTCCAAATCGATATGCAAAGGAGAGCTGGCTGTTTCTATAAATCCCTAGATTTCTACCCCCAAGAGACCGACAAGCAACATGGCGAGGCTGATTAAAATAAAAGTGTAATAGTAAAGCCATGGTTGTTTGGTGCGGTAAAAAAAGGACAAAATGCCTATACCGAGCATACCGCCGATCGAATAAGCGACGATCGGCCAGCGGTACAAAAATATTCCCAGTGTTACAAAAACCAATGCCAACGGCACGGTCATATAAATAGCTTTATAAAGCGTGCCGCGTCTTGACCGAAAAACAAGCCAGGAGATAACACCAATAATAACCACAAATAAGCCATGCATAGCAGGCGGAAGCCATTGAAAACTCGTCTGAAAATCGATCGTTTCGAAATCAACAGATGTAAAAAGTTCAATCAATCGCACCACCAAAGATTGGATCAGAAAATCAAACAGGAAAGTCAGGTTTAACAGGATAAAACCGAATACCGCGACAGCGACGGCCGATAAAATATTTTTGACAATTGGATTTTTAAACATAGATTTTTAAAGTTGGACTTGTGGAACTCTTGGCTATTAGTAAGTCTTACCGAGTGGAAATTCCTTTACCCTGTACCAAATATCGACTGCTCCATAGGTTTTAAACAAATGAACACTTGATACTTCAAATTGTGTTGTAAAGACGCTGCCAATTTCTTGAACGATTTTGTCTTTGATACCCCGAGCAAAATTACCGTACAACAGGCTCAAATGAGGCATATAAGGCGGGATGCCTTGCATATCGAACAATTCCTTTGAGTCATTATGGAGATCAAGCAAAGGTCGTGTTTTGTCTGCTCTTACGAATAGTGCTCTGAATGAGTAATCTTGATAGTCAACTGCACCCAGTGTTACTGGGAACGGTTGATGTCTCATTGTTAGTTCTTGAGTTTTCCGCATGATTTCTTCTTCATCTCGTAGTATTTCACTCAATAATGTCACATGGGGATGAAAGATTGGAGCAGAGTGCTCTTGAGCCAATTGCTCAATAAGTTTGGAGAACTGTTCATATATTTCCCCAGAGGGTTTTAACCATAAAGAATATCCCTTTCCTTGCATAATTAATTGTATCGTTACCAGAAGCTTTACCTTTCATTGACTAATTTCAGTACTGGAGCAAGTTAGACCCAAAAAGCATTTTTTCATAACAGGGATGGATCAACTGAGGTATCTCAGTCAAACCATGGTAAAGACTATTGTAAGGCAAGAAGCTGTTTCATTAGCTCCCTCACAAGAGCTCCATTTCCTGCGATAAACCCAAGTGTCCTCTCCTTCGGTTCATAGTGCTCTGATTTCAAGTGTTCAATCGGGATCACTTTCCCGCGTTGCATTTCATAAAATGATATAGAACCGCCGGCTTCTTCCAAGATAAGCTTCCCCGCTGTCCAATCCCAAACATTCTGTAAGGGTTGGATGAGAGCATCCGCTTTTCCCGCGGCAACCATACCTAACCCTAACGCACAGGACCCGCAAATATTAATCGTCCGAGCTTTGTCGGCAACTTTTAGCGTAAGTTTATTATGCAACGGGTACTGAGGCATAAAATTGTCTGGGCCAAATAGGATATATGCCTGAGGCAAGCTTCGTTTGCCGATTTTGATTCTGCTCGGCTTATCACTCCCGAGTTGCGACCATGCTCCTTTTCCAAGTTCTGCCGAAAAAAGCGCACCACCCCAAACACTCGGGGCGTATATAGCGCCAGCAGTGTGTCGTAACCGCTCTACATAACCCACAGAGACAGACCATTCATAGTGACCGATACTATGGCTTGAAGAGCCGTCTAATTCATCGATAATATATACTCTTTGGGCTAAAAGATGAGATACGCTCTTAACATAGAATTTCCGAAATTTGGAATCTTGGACGTTTTCCTCGGTGATATACCATGCCTCTGGATCTAAACGCCTCAGGGTCTTCAGAATTTCAAATTGCGAAGTGTAATCAGCGACACCGACAATTGCATGGTGTCCGACATCTCGGTCACGTTTTGTGTTGGTTTTTGCTTCAAGCACGCCTGCGGCTGCTTTACCTCCTTCAAGAGCAGCGTTAATACAAACTTCTACTGGTTTCATGATTCGGTGGTGAATGATAGCAGTGTATTTTTTTAAATAGCTCAGAGGCTGACTTCTGGTTTGTTAATAACGAAAGTGGCGTACGTTTTGTAATCGGTCTTCTTAACCAGGACATCGTATGGAGCATCGCGGGGCGGATTGTCAAGGGAACTGCCGTAAACTATGCCGTCAACGGTAAGTTCATAAACAACAGCAAGTCCGCTCCATAGACATTGAGCACCTCTCGGACATGGAGAATAGATGAAATCCTTGACTTTTAAAAAAACATTCAAATCTTTTACTCGGGCGGTTTCGCCTTTTTTCAAAGTGAACTCCTCCCCCAACGAAACCATAACTCTGCTAGATTCCGAGTCAGTTATCGGTGTTTGTGTTGGTGTCACAGAGGTTGATGGTGGCAGTGTTGGGGGAAGTGTTCGCGCTGGCGAGGGCGTCGTTCGTTGGCTCAAAACAAAATATCCAGCTAGTCCGGCGATAACGGCTATTCCGATAATGACGAGAATATGAATAAATCCTTTTTGTTTCATAAAACGATGAAGGAAAAACATTTTTATGGCTTGCCGTTCTGAAGCCTTGGCGAAAGACGGCGGTGAGGGAGGGATTCGAACCCTCGATGACCTTGCGGCCATGCGCGCTCTCCAAGCGCGTCGATTAAACCACTCTCGCACCTCACCATCCTAGCCATTAGCCATTAGCCATTAGCCATTAGCCATTAGCCATTTAATTATTCTATCATTTGCTTTCATGAGGGCCTCCCGCTCCCCCTCAAACGCCAACCGTTCAACCGCCTCGTCATAGGGCAACCATTCGGCCTCCTCCATCTCCCAATCATGTTTGTCGGGATCCCCGCTCCCATACTCCATAAGGTAAAAGGAAACGACCTTAAATACCCTCGTTTTCCCTCCCCCATCTTCCTGATAGCGTGCAACACGTCGTCGTGATGTGACCTCATCACTCTGCTTGTAATTCGGTATTTCATTTTTAACTTTTAACTTTAAACTTTTCATTTGTTTAAAGTCCGCCCAGTACACGTACGCCACCCGATGGATAGGCCTCTCGGAAATAAGCTTGGCTTTTACTCCCATCTCCTCTTCAACTTCCCGAAGAGCCGTCTCCCACCCATGTTCTCCCTTTTCAACAAGCCCCTTCGGCAACACCCACTTATGGTATCCGCTGTGCTTCCCGATAAGCCACAGAATGTTTGATGTTTGATGTTTGATGTTTGACCTTTTAAAAACTACTCCACCGGCAGAAAATTCCCGCCTCGTCTGTAATTCTGAACTTTTCATTTTGAACTTTAAACTTGCCATGGTGCGCCTGAGAGGATTTGAACCTCTGACCTACTGCTTCGGAGGCAGTCGCTCTATCCCCTGAGCTACAGGCGCGCTGCGGAGGGTAGAGGATTCGAACCTCTAAGGGCTTACGCCCACCGGTTTTCAAGACCGGCGCATTGCCATTCTGCCAACCCTCCTGGCCGCGGAGTTTATCCCACACTTGCTCACGTAGTGCAGGAGCACCCCACCAGGCTAAAATAGTATATCACGAAAAAAATTGAAGCTTCACATTCAGATGAAACTGCGACGTATCGCCAACCAGTGAAGAGGTGCCCTCAGGAGGAATCGAACCTCCATCTAGGGTTCCGCAAACCCTTGTTCTATCCGTTTAACTATGAGGGCCAAAAGCGAGCAGACAAACCCCTATTTTACCTGCGAGTGTGCGGGTTATGAAGCAGACTTACCTGCCGATGAGGTGGATTCCTTTTCAAGCGGAACCTTTTTGGAGAGCCAATCAGCGCTTTTATCCAAAAATGTCTGTTCCGGCTGCTCGTAGGGCAGACGCTCATTCAAAATCTTCCGGACTTTTTCCTTATCGGTGCCGGAAAGAAGCATCAACAGCTGTCCTGGAAAAAGCACCACAGTCTGGATCATCACCATCGCTTGACCGTACTTCTCAGAAAACCAATAGCGCCTGAGATCACTCCAGCGGTAAAGCTTATTCGCAGTACGGATGCCCCGGCTCGTCAATTGATGTTCCGTCTCTTCAGGCTTCACGGCCGCGAGTACATAGGAAACGAAGGCAAACGCCACCACCACCGCAATCAGCAAAAACTCCCGCAAAAACCCAAGGATGATGATGATCAAAAATGCAATCGCGGCAATCGTTGTGTAGTACTCCCGATCTCGCTTTTTAAAGGGCCGAACAGGCGCCTTCCAGCGGTAAAAGATCCTCTCCTCCCCTACCTCTCCTGTAGGGAATGGAGTCACCTGTTCTCCCGCGGCCGTTTTAGCCTCCCGACTTACTTGAGCAGGCTGTTTTGCAGAAACCTTGGCTTTCTCTTTAGTAGGCATCAACCCTCCTTCATCTCAATAATATACGAACTCGCGTCTTTCTGCCAATCCCAAGATTTCAGACTCAAGAATGTTTTTATACGCTGCGGAGGAGGTGGGATTTACATTCGACTCACTTCGTTCGCTCAGTATGAACTTCTCATCCCACCAACTCATTCAACTTTGACAATCCCAGAACCGACGTCCTGAGCTTGCCGAAGGGCGGAGGAGGTGGGATTCGAACCCACGTGACCCTTTCGGGTCGAGGTTTAGCAAACCTCTGCCATCGGCCACTAGGCGACTCCTCCTGGTGAGCTCCATTATATCAGGAAAAATTATTCTACTAATTTATGTTTCTTGATGAAGGCTCGTCCTGAGCCAGACTTTAGATATTTTTCAAAGTTAAAAGCCGCATATTTGTTCGAAAAAGCAAAATAGGAAACTAATTGAATTGGTAACCGAGCTTGAGTTGCGGGAATCTGACCTTTTCTATGCCTAGCAATTCTATCTTTAAGATTATCTGTGCACCCTATATAAGGTTTACCATCAGAGCATGATAATACATAAACGTAATGCATGATCTATTGCTCTCCTTATCGAATTACCGAGCGGACTTCGTCCGCCGAAGCCAGACCCATCTGAATTTATCACACTGACAATAAGCATACAGACTTGAAGCGAATCCTGACTTCGCGTAAAGCTACGTCGGGCGAAGGCGGAGGGTAGAGGACTCGAACCTCTAAGGGCTTACGCCCACCGGTTTTCGAAACCGGCGCATTGCCATTCTGCCAACCCTCCATTCATCCGAAAAAAGTTCAGGCACTTTCCCAGAAGAATTATATCAAAACGCCCTGCCACTCCTGGCAAAAGTAAATCCCCAAACCGCTGAAGCACCGTGCCGTTTGAGAACCTTCGTACACTCTGCAATCGTTGCCCCACTCGTCCACACATCATCCACCAAAAGAAACTTTGCACTTTTAACTTTTAACTTTTCACTTATTTCGAACGCTCCCTTCATCTGCCCTCTTCGCATGGCAACCTTCTTCTCGGCCAAAAAGCGTCGCTCGGCCATCGCTTGCTGTGTAGTCGAACGGTATCGTTTAACAAACATTTGACGTTCACCAGCGGTCATGCGAACCTTGAGATCAGCCAACGCCCCGGTGTCCTTCACTCGCTTAAGAACACGAACAAGCGGAAGATCCATGTGTTGGGCAAGGATCTCACCCAGAAGTGCTGCCTGATTGAACCCCCTCCACCGCTCGCGCGAAGAAGAAAGCGGTACAGGGCAAACGACGAAGCGCTTCCGCCTGAAAAAGGAAACCATAAGAGGATCAATCCGTTCCATCACGGCTTCCACAAACGCCTTAGCCATCCCCCGGACGAACCGGTACTTCAACCGCTTTACTGCCTCTCTGATACCATCGTTGTATGAATAAATACTCACCAATCCGTCAAGCCCGAACGTTCGTTGGCACCGGGCATGGGTAACGCCCCCGATCGACCCTTCCTGGCAGAGAGGACATATTGCTGCCGCCGGAGGCAGAAGCCCAATGCACTCCGGACAGAAATACTCCCCGATTCTGCCACAGCGAACGCATGTTTTTGGAAAAACAAGATCAAGAAGAGACATGTAAAAAATGGGCTAGCTGTTTGCGTATATATATATGTCCTGCTCCACCTTTTAAAAATTTCTCTCGTCCCTTGGCATCCCTTCTATCTACATAGGCTTCGTAATAGATAAGCTGGAGAGGCAATCTATTTCTGGTAGCCATCACTTTACCCATCATATGCTGTGCAATGCGTATCTCTAGGCGTTCGGTAAATCCGATGTAGTACCGAGAATCCTTATGGGAAAGGAGAACGTAGACAAAGTACATAGGTCAAGTCTAGCAAAAAGAGCTGGGGTGCCTCGCAAATGGAGTGCGGCGCGTGCGCATTGCACTCCAGCGAGGCTAAACCGCGGTCATGAAAAATCCCGCACAAAGACACTAGTTCACTTGTTTTTGCAGAGGGTGCCCCGCAAATGGAGTGCGGCGCTTTCGTTTTGCACTCCAGCGGGGCTTTCACCTCGCGGAACGCAAAAGCCCTCGCCATGAGCGAGGGCTAGCGTTCTTTGCGAGGTGGAGATGGCCGAGAATGACTCGGCGTCCGCAACGGCAATTTAACATCATCTACAAGCGTAGGTGATTGAAAAACCTCACTCAAGTCAACCACCAACCAAAAAGAGCAAGGGTTAAGACAAAAGCTTCGCAGTAACCCGTCTTAGAAAGTTACTGCTGCATCTCGGCTTTGTTTACACCCACCCTGGTCCACCGAGAGAAACACAAAGATGGATGCCGGCTTAGGCTACTGCGTATGCAGGGGCCGCTGCTGGGGCAAACGCTCCCCGAAGGAAGGCATTTGCTCTGGCAACAAGGTTGTTGACAGTTATTGTTTTGATTCTGTTTAGCCCCGATGAATCAACGGGAGCTTGCAGATGTCAAAGAGCTCGTCACGTCGAATCAATACATCCCCAAAATATCAAAGTTGTAAGCCTCTATAGATCAGTCTAGATTCCAAAGTCTTCCTCTCGCCCCGCCAGTTTTCCGAAAGCGGAAACGGCTGAATAAGCAGTCTGCCGCGCTTCGAAAAACTGTGTGGGGTCGAATCAATACATCCCCAAGTAAAATGAAAAATTCAAAATGAAAAATGAAAAGTTATGAACGATGTGAAACTTTAAATTTTAAACTGCAACTTTGAACTTTTAACTTTGAACTTTAAACTTGATTCTAATGCAGCTTCTGCTTAAACTCCCTCGCCACCTCTCGCTCCAAATCAGCCCGTTTCCTTTCCTCCCGCTTCTCGTATACCTTCTTCCCCCTCCCAATGCCGAGCCTGATCTTGACAAAACGTCCTGTAGTATAGCACGCCAGGGGGACAAGCGTCAAATGCTTCCCCTCAATTGTGTGGAAAAGGCGAAGCGTTTCTCTCTTATGTAAAAGAAGCTTTCTTGCTCGGGTAGGATCGTAGCCGCGGATATCCGCATGTTGGTAAGCGGGGATCAAAAAGTTATACAACCACACCTCCCCATCCCGAATCCGTGCAAATGCCTCCTCAAGCGATCCGCGACCTTGCCGGACACTTTTCACCTCAGCCCCAGTCAGCACAATGCCTGCCTCAAGTTCGGCAGTCAGGTGATAGAGGTACCGCGCCCGCCGATTCACAATATCCATGATCGAAATCTAAAATTCTAAAGTCAAATTTCAGGGTCACTTCCTAAGCGGAATCTCATAGATCATCGACCCCGACAACAGGAGTATCTTCCCCTCTGTCTCTGTCACCACCATATCGGAAACTCCCTGGAGACCATCCCAAATGTACTGCGATCGGTACTCTCCGTTCTTATCCAAAACCACAACCCGCTGATTCCCTCGATCAAGTACATAGAGGCGCTCGCTTTCATCGGTGGTGTACAAGATTGAAGGCTGTGAAAACCCAACATCCATACCGGTTATGGAAAATGGATTGAGGACACCTCTTGTAAAACGGAGAATAGTCTGAGGTTTCAAGATCCAAATATCACCATCGATGGCAAAGGATGAGCTATCGGCAAGATCGGGCAAAACACTCTCCCCCAACCATCTGGTCCGTGGTCCAAATCCACCTTCAGTTCCCGGGTATCGAAAGATTTCCGAGGTGCCCCGGTCAAGCAAATAGAGGTTACCGCCAAACACGGACAGGTCAATGATGTCTCCCCATTCCGGATCGGACTGGATCACAACCGCCGAGGTTTTGCCTGACAGCGACACCTCAACCACGCCTGCTCTTGCTAAAACAAACCCTCTTCCGGAGTACACCCCGGTAAGCAAAGCTTGAGACAGGAGAGAACCACCCCCCACAGGCTCGGCGGATTTGTTGGAAATCCCGATCCGAATCAAGACGCCGCTTGTGCGATCGAGCACAACCAAGGAATCGCCATGGAGGGCGAGGGATTCGCCAAAGGTATTCGGTCGAACCAAAGCCAGATCCATAAAGACCGGTGCTTCCCCGGTCCGATATTCACCCGAAACCCGCTCAAGGACCGAAGACAGCTCCGAAAGAAGTGTGGTGAGTCGCTCTCGCTGGGATTTTGAAAAGGGTTTAGGAGAAGAAAGTGCATCCGAAAGGTCGTGTTCAGCTTGCATGAGAAGTGCCCGCGAACGAAGGGGGTTTAAATCAACCAGGCCCAACGCTTCCTGGTATTGATGGTCAGCCACTTCCCAAACCGCGGCAAACGCCTTTTCTTGCTCCAGAGCCACGCGCCGCCTCCAACCAAAAACAACGCTCACCCCAAGAAGGAGGAGGACAACGATGGCGATGGAAAACATAAGGCTCCTTCGCTTTCCCGCTTCAGCCTTAACAACAATGTCTTCGTGAGGCAGATGAAGGCCAAGGATCGAATCTGCCGCCCCGCGGCGGAGCCAATTGGGAAAACGACGGGAAAGATCAAGAAAGACGCGAAGGCGAGACAACCGCCTGCCGCCTTCACGACCCTTCTGGATCGGTTCAGGCTGACCCTCCAGATCTTCCTGGGGTTCTTCCGCAGTCTGCAAAGGAGTGGCAGAAAGGGGAGCCTTCTGAACCAAGCAAAGCACCGCCGCTACTCCGCTGTTCTCCTCGCCACCATGGACTAAAGGGGCAAGGATCGAACTTGCTTCAACCGGATCCAGGGAACGGAGGGCATTCTGGAGCGCAGAATGGGGGAGAAGCCTGAAGAAATCCGAAGAACCGAAAACGAGCAGATCACCATCTTGGACAAAACCGCTGGCGGTTATGACATGCTGTGGCTGGTCAGAAGAACCAAGGAGGATACGGTAGAGCCGGCCCCCTCGCATCAAAACCACAGAACCCTGACCATGGATAGCCAGGTATAAAACTCCCAAGTGGGCGGAAAGTTCAACGGGCAAGATGACTCCGGCCACAACCTCAACCGCGACCTGTGAGAATTCCGAACTGACGGCCTCAACGCTTTTAGTAAGAAGTTCAAGCGGGGAAACCGAGTCCTCAGAAGCGCCAAAGTAATGTTCGTGAAGCCGCTGAATGATCTCTTTGCCAAATGAGGGAAGATCCAAAACCCCCTCTTCGGTGGAATCGAGGGCCTTAAGATGAATCGCAGCAAGGAGCGCTCCACGCCGTAAGATCTTTTTGTCGGACGGGATAAACGTGTGAATCTGCGACCACGACCGATCACTTGCCGCCCCAACAAGTTTAGAGACAGATAGCAAGAATCGAAAGTTCTCCATCGGATAAAAAACTGCCCTGCTTCTGGTTAAAGAGCGAGTAGTGCCAGAAGGAACAAACCAACCGATAACGCAAAATGGGCCCAAGCGACAAGATGGATCATCGAATCAAGCTTTCCCGCAACGGTTCGGGTCATGAGCTTGACTTCCCGAATCACAACCACGGCAAATGCTAAATAGAGAAGCAGGCCAAGCAGGACAAACAGCTTGGCAATCCCCCAAACGCCGCCTTCAATCACCGCTGGAAGCTCAACGCCCGGCATAAGAAAACCCTCCTCCTTACTCCTTATTCCTACCTCACTCTTCCCTCAAGCCGCTCCTGTTCCTCCTCTAAAATGAGCTCGTTTAAAACCTTCGCCACCCGATCCGGATGGGGCACTTCTTCAAAATCAAATTCGCGCATTTCGCCGGCGGTTTGGATATAGACGGTTCCGTAGTCAAACAACGTCCTAAGCGCCCCCCCGGTCACAAACGTCACATCCTGGATGTTATCAATCTTGGTTTCAGAAACCTTCTTATAGATGAGGGAATAAAAGTCAACATCAATAATCCGCTCATCCGTAATAATGTAGACGTTGTAGTACCAGGAAAGAAAATGCTCAAAGATGTAAGCAACGTTGAATAGGTACCACATGGCAACGACGATCATCTGAAAACGTTCCGGTAACGAACCAAACAGCGGAAAGAACTCAAAAAAGGCCGGAACCGCGGAAAGAAAAGCGACCAAAAGAATCCACCGGAAATTGGTAATCACATGCCGCCGAAGAAGGAGAACAACCTTCTCTTCTCTATCCTGGGTTTCAAAATGGATCTTCGGTTTTATCATGTAAGCCGAAAGCGGATTACCGGTCGGTTTTTCGTTCGCAACGCTTTCCGGCATCGGCAGATGATGTTCTTCCTCTCTATTCGGGTGTAACTCCAGTCGCTGTTCCATTAGCCCCCTATGGATATTCTACCCAACCCTCAAGCAAGTTGTAAGTTGAAAATGTAAAGTGAAAAGTTAAAAGTAAAAAGTCAAAAGTTATAAACAAACAACTTGAAACTTAAAACTGTAACTTTTAATTTTAAACTTTTAACTTTTAACTTAATGACCTATTTCCTCTCGACATTAAACAGCCCACTCTTTAACGAAATCCGTCCCGGCGCCCGCAGGTTGAATGCCTTCTTAAAATCGCTTCCCGATATCGTAACATCGCCCGTATTGGTCTGAAACGAAACAGTTGCGGTCACCCCGCTGTCACTGTACACCACGGAGGCTCCGGAAACAGCGGAGTACCCGACGCTCAACGAAGCTGCCCGACTCCGCAGTTCCGATATGGAGTACGGACTCCCGCCCCAGCAAGAACCTTGGGGGGTAACTCGATCGTCACTCTGCCCATGCTTAATCAAAACCACCCACGCGTTGAGAACATCCGCCATCTCCTCGCTCGTAAGCCAGGGATGGCTCCTGCCGCAGGAATCCCCCGAACGCGACCGGTACCAGCCTTTATAGAACCAGGGGCTATCTGCGGTCTTTTCATATGCTTGACTGGTCCATCCGCTCCGTCCGCTCGACGTATCCCAAAATGCCGGGGTCGCATGACCCAAAGAAGTGTACGACTCCTGGTATCCGCCGGATGTTGAGGCGTACCACGTATTCACCACTTCCGAACTCAAGCGGCTGACCAAAATCTCCCCCTCGGTCTCCCGCACCGCATCTGCCCACCGTCCCGGATTATCCGCCTTGGCATTGGTGTACACCTGGCATTGTTCGGTCACACAGATCGTGCCGTTGGCATTCCGGTTTCCCATCCTCCACCCAACATACGCCAAAGCGTAGCTTCGTGCCGCGACGGCCTGCGCCTTCAGCGCCTCATAGCCGCCCTCATCGGCCCACTTGGCTGGCATTTCAGCAATCCCCCGCAGGTATCGCCCTTCAAACGCCAACCGTCCGACGCTCGTATTGATCTCCGAAGGCATCCCCTCCTTCCGAACCTCTACATTCCCATAATACGCCTCAAGGATCTGTCGATACCCCTGTCCGCTCTTCGCCCTCCCAAGCGCCCCGTACTGGCTCAAGCCTTTGAAATGGGGAGCTCCAAAGGAGAAGGCAGCAAAAGCGGGAGAAAACCCGGGATTGTAGTCGGGCCGGCTCGCCGGATCATCAGCCAGCGGAACCTCTCCCACGGTCGTCTGAAAGGTACCGGACTTCTCGGTCAGAATCTCCTGTTGCCGTGCGGTGAGAGCCGCAATCTTCGACGATAGTTGCGATTGGTATTCCTTAGCCCCTTTGATTTCTTTGCGGAAAAATGCCGCCTCCCGGTCAAGCTGCGCCGAAAGGACAGCCAACCGCTTCCGGTCCTCCTCAACCCGTTTCTTATCTTCCTCCAGTTGAATCAAATCTTCGGTCACGGTAACAATGATGCGCTTATCCTCATCTGCCGCAGCTGCTTGGTAAGAAATGTTCCGGGCAATCTCGGAGGCATTCGTCGAAGAGAAAAAAACCAACAGGGGAGAATAATATTTACTCCGTTTGTAGTAGCTCCGAATCCGGGCCGACAACAGGGCATACTGAATGGAAAGATCCTCCTCCCTTTGGACGATGCTGTCCCCAAGCTCATCAATCTTTTGCGCCGCAGTTTTCAGTTGTTTCTCAATCCCGGAAATCTTCACGTCAAGTTTTTTAACCTCCGCCTCCAATGGAGTGGTGGCTGCAACCGAAAGCTCCCGTGCCCGCGAAAGATCCTCAATCTGCTTTTGGATATCCATCAGTTCATCCGCACTTACAGAAGTCACAGAAGCAAAGAGTGATAACAAAAGGGAAATACCAAGAAACATCAAGAGAAGAAAGACTGTATTTCTTCTGAAAACACTTTGCACTTTGCACTTTGCACTTTGCACTCGCCTTCCCATCTTTCCCATTATACCCCGATACCAAGTCTGCTCTCTGCCATTTGCTCTCCCAGTGAAGTAACGCTGCGCGTACTTCACGGGATCCCGTGAGATATGAAAGTTATCTCACTGGGATCTGCTCTCCGCTCTCTGCTCTTTACCCTAAACCCTATCCCCTGCTATCCGCCATTTGCCATCCATTACTTCACTCTGCTACACTTAAAACAAAATGAGAAAAGCTGCTGTCCTGATCACCCTCCCGCTGTTTATCATCTCGATACTCCTACACACATCAAACCAGATATACGCGTTCTACCCGGAAAAGTGTGGGGCCTCCCGTGATCAGGTCCTCGATACGGCCCTCGGCTGTATTCCGACAAATCCCAGTCAATTCCTTATGGCAGCGGTAAGAATCCTCCTCGGCCTTGGCGGAGGCATCGCCTTCCTCATGATGATTATCGGTGCCGGCTTCGTGCTGACTTCCCGAGGCAACCCAGAGGCGGTCAATCGCGGCAAGGAAGTGTTTACCGGAGCCATCGTCGGCCTCCTGATGATGATCTTCTCAACGTTTCTGCTTGAATTAATCGGGGTAGATATTCTCGGTCTTTTCTAATTCAGGGGCGAATTGGATCGCAACGGTAACTGAAAATGATGCTCTACTTCACTATTCCAGGAGTCGGTCCGGTCAACAACCCGCCGGGATATGGCACGGGAACGGGGAATCTCTCAAGCCTCGGGTCCATCCTAAACAGCCTCATGCCCTATGTTTTTGCCATAGCCGGCCTAATCCTTCTGTCTATGATCGTCTCCGCAGGGTATACGCTTCTGACCTCCGCCGGCAATCCGGACGCAATCGAGAAAGGGAAAAGCAGGCTGACGGTCGGCCTCATTGGCTTTTTTCTTGTGTTCGCCGCCTACTGGATCTTACAAATCATTGAAGTTTTTTTGGGCGTACCTGGATACTTCACCTAGAGAAAACTTCTCTCCCCCCCCTGTTCTCTGCTATTTGCTCTCCCAGTGAAGTAACGCTGCGCGTACTTCACGGGCTCCCGTGAGATATGAAAGTTATCTCACTGGGATCTACCCTTTGCTCTTTGCTCTACGCCCTACGCCCTCTGTCCTATCTTCCGAACCTCCTCTTCCTGCCTCGGTATTCCGCAATCTCACAGTATGTACAAATGTACATTGTTGACAATGTTGACATAATTATCGAGGTGTGGTACCGTAGCATCATGACACAACAAACAATATCCATCAAAGAAACCCGAAACCAACTATCCCGCTTAGTGGAAGAGGTCGCCATCGCCAAGAGGCAATTTCTGATCACGAAGTTCGGAAAGCCAAGAGCGCTCCTTAGCCCCCTCCCTGCATCGTTTATGCAGAAAAAAAGCGGAACTGGACTGAAGGCAAGCTTTGGTGCCTGGAAACACAGAACTGACATCCAAGATTCTTCCAAATGGGCGGCAAACCTGCGCCACAAAATGAGCACCAGATATGGAAAAATACCTGGTTGATACAACGGTTCTCGTGGATCACCTCCGCGGCAGCCATAAAGCAACTTCTTTTCTTCTCAAATTTTTTCCATCGATTTCCCACGTTACCGTTGCTGAACTCATCCAGGGAACAGAAAACAAGAGAGAACAACAAGCAGTAAAGCAAGCTATTCGGGATCTCAACCTTCTCCCAATCACAACATCAATAAGCAACCAAGCAATTGCTCTCCTGAGTAAATTTTTCCTCTCTCACAACCTGCAGTTTTTGGATGCGCTGATCGCCGCTACCGCCCTTGAAGAAAACCTTATCTTGATCACAAGCAATGCAAAGCATTTCTCTTCTGTCAAAAGACTTCGCATTCTCAACTGGAAAGATATAGAAGCCGAACACTAAGACATTGGGGCCATGAAGCACTGAGAAAATGCTTTGTCATCTCCCAAATCTTCTTTGCCTGCGCTGATATTCAACCAAAGCTTTGTCAAAATTTTCCGGGGTAAAATCCGGCATCAGGGTCTCGGGAAAATAGAGCTCGCTGTAGATGCTTTGCCACGGCATAAACCCGGACAGCCGCTGTTCCCCTCCGGTCCGGATGATAAGGTCAGGGTCCGGCATCCCCGCTGTGTCTAAAAACGAAGAAAATCTCTCCTCATCTAAACTTTGAACTTTGAACTTTGAACTTTGAACTTGCTGAAGCAATTTATTAATTGCTCTCAGCAATTCATCCCTTCCTCCATAATTCAGTGCAAAGCTGACCGTGATTCGCCTGTTGCTTTTGCTCTTCTCAACCCACCCCTTCGCCGCCACGGAAATATCGGAAGGGAATTTGTCAATTTCCCCCAAAATCCGGAGTCTCACCCCTTTCTCAAACAGCCGCTTGGCACTCCGCTGTAAGCCCTTCCGAAAGATGTTCAGTATCCCTTGGACTTCTCTTCGGTTCCGGCCCCAATTCTCGGACGAAAACGCCCAAAACGTCAAAAAAGGGATACCCAGCGCAATCGCCCGATCAACCAACGGCTCCAAGACGCGCTCAACAACATAATCATGACCGGAAACGGCGGAAAGTTTGTGCTGCCTTGCCCATCTCCGGTTCCCGTCCATGATGATCGCCACGTGGCGAGGAAAATTGCTGTATTGTTTCATTGTTATATTGTTGGAGACCAGAGACAATAGAGCAATATGGCAATAGGACAATTAGAACAAGTGCTCCTCTACCACCCTCGCTCCCTTTCCCGGTTTGTTATCGATAACCGCGATCACTCCCTCAACCGTCCGCAACTTCCGAGCCAAACGCTCCGCATCGTTCGCTTGACAAATCACGTGAACCGTCGGCCCGGCATCAAGCGTAACATACGCTTGAAGTCCCTCATCTCGCATCTGAAAGACCAAAAGCATAACCTTAAGCGTAACAGGCTCCCAATACAAGAGTGGCGGACTGCTGGTCATCATGACAGCGTGCATATTCAGCGCTTCTTCCTCAACAACTCTCCCAAACGTGCTGAAATCTTTTTCTTTGAGGGCTTTTTTAAGAAGTGACAGCCTGCGGGGAATATCGCGGAGTCTCACCTGAAAAAACGGGCTCGTCGGCGCCAAAGAATGGCCTTCCGTCGATGTCACCTTCTTCATCCGCCGACTCACCAACACCACCACGTCGTGAATATCCCAAAAATCAGGCGGGTGGAGGGAAAAAGCGTAGGAATCCTCGTCCCTCTTCCCGACAACCCATTCGACGAATCCATCGGGGACGGAGCGGCACGCCGATCCCGACCCTCTCCTTGCCAAGAGAGAAAGTTGCTTCTCCGAAAGCCGCAGACCGAGAGCTCTTGTTGCCGCAAGCGTCAGCGCTGCAAACCCCGACGCCGAAGAGGCAATACCCACGCCTGTTGGGAAAGTATTCCTGCTCACAACCCGGGCCCGAAAAGACGTTCCGGCAATCTTCCGTATTCGATCAAGGTGACGGACGACTCGTTCCCGATCCTCCGTAGTTGCGTCGTGACCATCGAGGGAAATCTCGTCTTTCTTTAATTGACGAAACTGAATGGTCGTCGTCGTAGACAGCTCCGAAAGATTCATGGAAAAACTGCTATTGAGGGGAAGATTAAGTGAAGCGTCTCGCTTACCCCAGTATTTGATGAGGGCAATATTAGCCGGTGCGATTGCCGTTTTCTTCATCATGAGATACCATTCCCAACGCCTTTCGCGCCAACCGAAACAGACAGGACCTGTCCGTCAGCCTCGGCAACTGCTTTGAGAACCGCCTTACGATGTGCCGAATCAACCAAAGCAATCATGCAGTCTCCGCCTCCGGCACCGGAGAGTTTTGCCCCCAAAGCCCCTGCCCTCCGCGAAGCCTGAATCAGCCGATCCAGCTCCTCACTGCTCACACCCAATTCCGCCAATAGCGTCTGATTGTGATTCATCAGCCGTCCCAAGGCTTCGAAGTCCCCTTTCTCAACGGCAATCCTCCCCGCACGAACAACCCAGGCTATCTTTCGAAACAGCTGATCAACGCGCTTTCTGTCGCGCCGGCGTTGCTCGGCCACCTGTCGGACCAAGGTCGGGGTATCAGCCTTAACTCCCGTGTATCCGACGATCAGGGAAAGTTTGGGAGCGCGGATACGCTGTACCACCGTTCCTCCTCCGACGAAGTAAAGCGTCCCTCCGTAAATTGCCGACGCGACATCGAAGCCCGAACCCACGCCTTGGGCGTCCAAAACGGTCATATAACAAAGGTCGAACAGCTCTTTTTTCGTCAACTTCATGGAAAGAAGCTCGGTAATCCCAAAAGCCAGTGCTGCCGAAACCGCCGCCGAAGAACCAAACCCGTAATCTGAAGAAAACTCGCTCTCGGTGACAATGTCCAAACCGCGCTTAAGACCATAGGTTCGGCTGAAATTCTTCACTAATAGTTCAATAAATCGAACCGGTTTGGGAACTTCTTGTTTGCCTAAATCAGTAATGCGTTTGTGATAATTGACCAATCCCATTTGCGGAGCGTGGACAACAATCGCGCCCTTCCCATTGAAACCGACGCGAACCCGCATCCGTTTGGAAACCGCGGTCACGATACAGGGATGGCCATATACCACCGCATGCTCGCCAAAAAGCATCAATTTCCCTGGAGCAGATGCCGTTACGCTTGGCATCGAATTCCCTCCACCCCCAGTCTAACAGGAAAGGGTTTCCACCCCTTCTTTACAAGAAAGTTCCGCAGCTTTATGACATTGTGATGATAGGCAATCAAAATCCCAGAACCCTCCCGAATCCCTCCCGCCCCGCTTATCTTCGCTACCCCTCCTAATCTTTCTATCGCCCGTACCATAGCTCGCGCACGAGTACCAACGACCCCCAATTCCTCCAGCAACCGCTCGTTGTCCTGAATCAGGTTAACACTGAATTCTCCATTGCGGTAGTCGTGAATAAATGCTCTCGAAATCTTTCCCATCTTTCGGATGATACTTTTGACTTTTGACTTTTGACTTTTGACTTTTACTCCCTCCACCATCTCCCCCGTTGTCTCAGTAGGCCTCCCACTGTCAACCAAAATGATCTTGGGCAACAATCCCTTCGCCAGCCCGATCCGCCTGAACGAAAATCTTCTTCCTATCTTCCTGAACCGTAAAATACCCCCATACACAACCGCCGTATTATCCCCTCCACTCGGTCTTCCGTGCATAATCTTTTCCGTCTGATACACCAAAGCGTTCACACGGTCTAAGTTCCATCGCCTATCATACAATCGTCCGATTGTTCCAATCACTGCAGACGCCACGCTTGCCGAAGACCCCAGACCTGAACCAACCGGCAACTTCGAGTCAATCCTAATCCGCAATCCTCCGCTAGCTTTCCCAAGCACATCGAACACCTCTCCCAAAGCAATCTTCGCCACAACATACGGGTCCCGTCGTAACCGCTCCAACTGTCGAAGCTCACCCCGCTCCTCAAAATCTCTCAAAGCCAATTCTGCTTTCTCCAAAAATTGATGAAGCGAATCTGCCGTCTCCTCACGACAACCGCCAAGCTGCAACGAAGAAACGGAGATCGTCGCATCCCGGTGCCGCCGAGCCAAGACTCTGGTACGAAGGCTAATCGCCCCAATGAGAGCTGGCTCTCCGTAAACCACGCTGTGTTCTCCGGTCAAAATCAGCTTCCCCGGCGCAGAACAGACCACCCGCTTAACTCTCCCCTCCCTGAGTTTCGCTGGCAACCTCCTTAATCGACGGTTGAGGATCGCCCTCAAAACCCAGTTGCTGCCAAAACCCTGGTGTGGGAGTGGTTGACCCAGAAGCCACCTGCCCCGCCACACGATCAAGCTCTTCCCGGCTCATGGGTCGATCAAAGGGATCACCCTCTGCTCTTCCTCGAAACATACTGCTCCCCCCCTTTCTTCCCATCAAAGACTTGCCGATAAGTGTTGTCTGCCTGAATTTTCTCTACAGCAATCCGGAGCCATGGGGTGAAAACGGACGGCTCTTTGGCAATCTCCGCAATAAGCTTCGGCAAAGACACCCACCGAATTTGGGAAACTTCTTCCGGATTCGGTTTGACAGCTCCGGAATATCTCCCAACCAACACGCCACACACCTCATGTTCCGCAAGCCTGTCGTTGTAATCCGCTTGATACTTAAATTTATAAAGATGCCGAAGCGGTACCCGAAACCCAAGCTCAAATGCGATCCGCCGCTCTCCGGCAGCACGGTAACTTTCCCCAAGATACGGATGACTGCTGCATGAGTTATCCCAAGAGAGCGGCCAAAGCGGTTTCTTCCGGCTCCGCTTGCTGAGGAGCAGGCGGTTTGTATCATCAAGGATAAACGCGGCAAACCCCCGGTGGAGTGTTTCCGGTCTCAGGTGACAGGCCAATTTCTCCTTCATCCCCAAAATCTGGTCACTTCCGTTTACCACGACAAGTTTTTCCATTATTCCTCCGTCCTTCCCCCAACGGGCTCTGCTCTCTGCCATCCAATAGGCGCCCTCGCCGCGTATCCATGCATGATCAATCCTCTTTTGCCATCCTTCTTCCAAATTCGAGTCACCACCTCTACCGGATCTCCAATCCTTCTTTCCTCAGCAGGATCAATATCAGTCATCCGCATGCTCAGTCGGCGGGTCTTGTCGTTCCCCTGCTCAACATCAATCAACGCCTCGACGTACGGCGCAAACTCCTCATGGGTGCTCGGAGCTTCATGCACGGTCGTGAAGCTGTAAATTGTCCCATATGGTTGTCCCGGAATCTCATGGCGCATAGGTTCCCCTCTCCAACAGAAAAACTCTGGCCCTGAGGCCAGATTTCAAATAACACGACAAGCTCCGCCTGTTACCCTGCCTCTTGCTCAACCATCAAGTCTTGCGAAACGTCTATGGCAATCGCTTGATTTTCAGCCAACCTTTGATGGACCTCTTCGCGAACCTCATCGGAAGACCGCTCATGCGCTAAGGGAAGAGTCGGGTTATACTGAGCCAATTGCTCAAGATGAGGTTGGGGATTGAGTCGAAACGGTCCCTGTCTCCAAGCCGAAGCAGGAGATTCAACATTCATACATACTGTCAGTCGTCAATAAACCAAAAAATCATTCGCCTCGTTTGGCACGGTATACCGTGTTCTCTGAAACATCCGCAAGGCGTGCGATCTGGCCAACGCTCGCAATGGGAAAAGCTTCCACCAAATCCAGAATATGGCCCCGCTCAATCGCCGGTCTCCCTTTTTCCCGTTTAACGCCTGGGTTCAGTACTCCTTCTTCAGCCGCCGCATTCACGATCCTGTTCACTGTCGCGGATGAACAAAAGACTCCGTCAGTCATACTCGCCCGTTCACAGCTTCGCGTTTGGTTATACGCCTGAAGAACAACTTGAACCTGATCCGACCCAATTGTCTTGTACCCCCGCTGTTCAACCGTCACACGAAGTGAGTCGCACAAAACGGAACAAATCCTTCGCCCCCTATCCCCTTTGAGCGAAGCGTATCGAGAACAGGTTCTCGCGAATCCCTGGTACCCCCTTTGAACGCAGCAGTGAAAGAAGTATGAGGTAAGGACTATGGAAGAATTTCCCTTTGAAGAATAAACTTTTAACTTTTCACTTTAAACTATCAACTATCTCTTCAATCCCGCCCAAAACCGCACCGCCAAGTACAGAAGCAAGGCCTGCCACAGCCCCAAGGACAAAAGAAGGGTAGCATAAAAAAGCCCGATCCAGTCACGCAGGGCAGAGGGCACATCAACCACCCATGCCGCTATTCTCCCAGTCACAAAAATCCAGATTAAAAGTGCCGCAGGAACGAAAACAAGCGGCACAAACCAGAGACCCCGCATGATCTCCCGCATCGTCCGGTACGGATGGATAACCAAACCGACACATAGCCGCACCCCGTGATACACCACCCACACCCCAAACGCCAACCCTTGAGACAGTGCAAAAAGTTTTGAGTTTTGAGTTGTGGCTTTGAGTTTTGCCATTTGAGTTTTGAGCTTTCTCCCCTACCCTCCCAGCACCCGCAAGACTGCTTCCGAGAATTCGCGTCCGAAAATGAGCCGGAGTACAAGCGTCAGAATCAATGCAGTCGGCACCATCACCTTCCAAGGGTTGGTCCCCAACCAGGGCGCCACAAACCTTGCCCAAGGAGTATCAAGCACAGAGAACGGAGATTCATCGCGATACAGCCGTCGGTTTTCCACAAGCCGACGTCGCAGTTCTTTGGAAATCATTCTCATATAAAAGAGGGAAGGAAACGAAATTTGTGGAGATTGCATAGGCCAGGCAAGCGGCCTGGCAAGCTCATCAAAGTCCAGTAGCAGCTATGCTAAACCGTCATGCAATCGAACAAATGTCGCTGCCACCCCGAGCGTCCCTCAACTCTCCTCATATGCCAGGGAAAATGCGCGACGGGCCCGCACCAGGGCCGATTCACAAGCCTTAAAACTCATTCCAAGCCTCCGGGCAATCTCCGCAACCGTCAAGCCATCCATGTACTTGAGTTCTAGCATCTCCCGATAGTGAGGCAAAATCAACTCCAGTGCCCGGCGAACACGCTTTTCGTACTCTTTCCGCATGAGTTTCGCATCCGGCTCGAGCGCCCGGCTGACAAATCCCTCAACAAACGGCAAACGGGAAAACACCACGCTCTTTATGGTTCGCTTACGGTAGTAATCAGAAATCTCACGATAGATAACCGCCACAGGATCCCGATAAACGATACCCCACCCCTCGGCCACTAACCGTTCACCAAAATCAGGCAGGTCTTCCCTCGCCCCAAACACCGCATCCCAGAAGA
>C687J35174_10000150_pt1 | contig 114616 bp, 107 predicted proteins | sample RifCSPhighO2_01_FD_35174 | JGI IMG/M metagenome (IMG submission 35174) | reverse complement strand
GACCAAGAACTTATCCACAACGTGAGCGTGAAGTTCACGAACCAGGGTGGGTCAGATCGAGATGGAAATGGTGGGTTAGGTTTGCGTGGAAATCAACACGCGCCGCACATCTTCAACACGGGTGGTGCCATCGCCGGTGCCAGTGGCCTGGTCGCTATGGTGGTTGCCATCGGCATGTCGATCTGGCGCTCGCGGCAGTCCAAGCTGGTCACGACCTACGGCTCCGCACGCTGGGCCGATGCCAAAGAAATCCGCAAGGCCGGACTGACCGGTCCGGCCGGTGTCTTTCTCGGCCTGCATGACAGCCAGTATCTGCGCCATGAAGGGCCGGAACACGTCCTGACCTTCGCGCCGACACGCTCGGGCAAAGGCGTGGGTCTGGTAGTGCCGACGCTGTTGTCGTGGCCCGCGTCCGCCGTCATCCATGACATCAAGGGCGAGAACTGGAACATCACCGCTGGCTGGCGCTCGCGCTTCTCACACTGCCTGCTGTTCAACCCGACTGATCCCAGATCGGCTGCATACAACCCGCTGCTGGAAGTCCGTCGCGGCGCGCATGAAGTGCGTGACGTACAAAACATCGCCGACATCCTGGTCGATCCCGAAGGCGCACTGGAGCGGCGCAACCATTGGGAGAAGACATCGCACGCGCTGTTGGTCGGCGCGATTCTGCATGTGCTCTATGCGGGCAAAGATAAGACGCTGCGCGGTGTCGCTAACTTTCTATCCGATCCTGCGTGCCCGTTCGAGGTGACCTTGCACCGGATGATGAGCACGCGGCACCTGGGCCAGAGCACCCATCCTGTCGTTGCATCGGCCGCGCGAGAAGTGCTCAACAAGAGCGACAACGAACGCTCGGGCGTGCTGTCCACGGCCATGAGTTTTCTGGGTCTGTACCGCGACCCTACTGTGGCTGAAGTGACTTCGCGCTGCGACTGGCGCATTGCCGACCTGATCTCTGCCGAACATCCGGTGTCGCTGTACCTGGTGGTGCCTCCTTCGGACATCAGCCGCACCAAGCCGCTGATCCGTCTGATCCTCAACCAGATCGGTCGGCGGCTCACCGAGTCGCTCGACGGTTCCGATGGTGTGGAGCGCAAGCACAAGCTGCTGCTGATGCTCGATGAGTTCCCGGCGCTCGGGCGGCTGGACTTCTTTGAATCGGCACTGGCCTTCATGGCCGGCTACGGTCTGCGTGCCTTCCTGATTTCGCAGTCGCTCAATCAGATCGACAAAGCCTATGGCCAGAACCATTCGATTCTGGACAACTGCCATGTGCGGGTAACCTTCGCCACCAACGACGAACGCACCGCCAAACGTATCTCCGAGACGCTGGGCACTGCTACCGAATTACGGGCGCAGCGCAACTATGCGGGCCATCGTCTGGCACCGTGGCTGGGGCACCTGATGGTGTCGCGCCAGGAAACGGCGCGGCCCCTGTTGACACCCGGCGAAGTCATGCAACTGCCGCCGGATGAATCGGTGGTGATGGTCTCCGGCCATGCCCCGATCAAGGCCAAGAAGCTGCGCTACTACCTTGATGCCAATTTCAAGCGGCGCGTACTGCCGCCGCCCACGCTGACCTTCGGCCGTTATGCCGACGTGCCAGCGGCACGCGCCGACGACTGGAGCGCCTTGGCTGTGCCCACTGTGCCAGCCACTTCGACGACGGTTGGGCTTGGCGAGCAGGCCGATGCCGGCGGCCCACGCCAGCAGCCGGAGCTATCCGAGATTGCCACCTACAGCCCCGAACCCGAACAACCGGCCAGTGACCTGTCGCTGCTCGATGACGACGATTTCTCGCTTCCTCTCCCATCCCAGCTCGACCCTCGCTTGCAGCGCACGGCACGGCTGGCCGCCCTCGACCCTGACGACGGAATTCAACTATGAGCCAAGCCCGCCTGAATCTCTTTATCCAACATGACCACGCCAAGCGCCTGGACGAACTGGCCGCAAAGAAAGGCGTGTCCAAATCCTCCATCGTCGCGGCGGCGCTCGCGTCCTGGCTCTCACCGGACGCGGGTGACCAACGCGAGGCGGCCACTGCCAAACGGTTGGATCGGCTGTCGCGCCAGTTCGAGCGTCTGGAGCGTGACCAGAACATCCTGATCGAGACGCTGGCGCTGTACGTGCGCTACTACCTCACGGTCAGCACGCCGGTGCCGGAGGCCCATCAAGAAGCGGCCAAGGCTCAAGGCAAGGCGCGCTTCGAGCAGTTCATCGAACAGCTCGGCCGCCATGTGCTGCGCGGGCGCAGCCTGGTCAAGGAGGTCTACGAAGAAATCCAGCCTGATGCCACTCGGCTGGCAGAAGCGGCCATGCAGGAGGACGGAGCATGAGCGCCGTCCCGAAGTTGCCACCCGAGTTGCAGCTTAAGCCGCCATCATCGGCCGCCACATCGTTGGACCGGCGTATCCGCATGCTGCGCACGGCGATGGGGCCGCTGATTGCCGCCGCGCTGGAAGACCCGGACGTGGTGGAGATCATGCTCAATCCAGACGGCTCCTTGTGGATTGATCGCCTGTCGTCGGGCCGCTCGCCGACAGGCGTCAAGCTGTCCGAAGCCGATGGCGAACGCATCATCCGGCTAGTCGCCGCGCATGTCGGCACCGAGGTGCATCGCGGCCAGCCGTTGCTGACCGCCGAGCTGCCGGAAACGGGGGAGCGCTTCGAGGGCATCCTGCCGCCCGCTGCGCCAGGGCCGGCCTTCGCCTTGCGCAAGCGCGCAGTGAGCATCATCGGCCTGGAACGCTACGTCGCCGACGGCATCCTGACCGAGGAACAAGCCGAGTTCTTGCGCCGTGCGGTGCGCGAGCGGCTGAACATCCTGATCGCCGGGGGCACGAGTACCGGCAAGACCACGCTGGCCAACGCACTGTTGGCCGAGATTGCCGCCACCGGCGACCGGGTACTGGTGCTCGAAGACACCGTGGAGTTGCAGTGTGCCGCCCGCGACCACGTATCGCTGCGCACGCGGTCTGGCGTGGTGTCGATGGCCGAGCTAGTGCGGGCCACGATGCGGCTGCGGCCCGACCGCGTGATCGTCGGTGAGGTGCGCGGCGGTGAAGCGCTGGACCTCATCAAGGTCTGGGGCACTGGGCATCCCGGCGGCATCGCCACCATCCACGCCAGTTCCGCCCACGGTGCGCTGCTGCGCCTGGAACAACTGATCCTCGAAGTCGCTTTGACGCCGCCGCGCGCGCTGATCGCCGAGGCGGTGAATGTCATTGTCTTCATCGCCGGGCGCGGCCGTGCCCGTCATGTCCAGACCATCGCCCGCGTTGTCGGTTTTGACGGCCACGGCTACCAGCTCGACGACGCGCTCGCTCCGCCGCTTCCGACCATCTCGCTCCCTTCCTCAACCACCCCTGGAGAACTGCCATGACGCACACCGTTTTTTCGACTTCCCGCTTTTCTGTAAATCCGCATCTGCGGCTGACGTTGCACGTTGCCGTGCTCGCCGTGCTGATGTTATGCCTAGCAACGACTGCCCACGCGGCCGGTTCCAGCATGCCCTGGGAAGGGCCGCTGCAATCCATCCTTGAATCGATCCAGGGACCGGTGGCCCGGATCGTCGCGGTCATCATCATCATTTCCACCGGCCTGGCCCTGGCCTTCGGCGATACGTCGGGTGGCTTTCGCAAGCTGATCCAGATCGTGTTCGGTCTGTCCATCGCGTTCGCCGCATCTTCGTTCTTCCTGTCGTTCTTCTCGTTCTCGGGCGGAGCGGTGGTCGCATGAGTGCCGCCAACGAATTCGCGGCGGGTTTCGCCAGTGGTTTCGAGATTCCGCTGCATCGCTCGCTGACCGAACCGATCCTACTGGGCGGCGCGCCGCGCACCGTGGCGATTGCCAACGGCACGCTGGCCGCTGCCGTTGGTTTGGGCCTGCAACTGTGGATACCCGGCCTGGTGCTGTGGATCGTCGGCCATTCGCTGGCGGTCTGGGGTGCGCGGCTCGATCCGCAGTTCATGGTCGTGTTCTCCCGGCACATCAAACACCGCCCACTGCTGGACGTGTGAGACCGACAAGGAGAACACGCCATGATGAATCTCGCTGAATACCGCAAGCGTCCCGCGCTGCTGGCCGACTGGCTGCCCTGGGCCGGGCTGGTTGCACCGGGTGTGGTGCTGAACAAGGATGGTTCGTTCCAGCGCACGGCGCGCTTTCGCGGACCGGACCTAGACAGCGCCACGCAGGGTGAACTGATTGCCACGTCGGCACGTTTGAATAACGCGCTGCGCCGGTTGGGGTCAGGCTGGGCCTTGTTCGTGGAGGCCGAGCGGCGTGCCGCCGCCGACTACCCGCACTCGGAGTTTCCCGAACCACTATCCTGGCTGGTGGACGAAGAGCGCCGGGCGTCGTTCGAGGAAGACCACAGCCACTTTGAGAGTAGCTACCACCTGACGCTCGTGTACCTGCCCGCTGAGGAATCACGTGCCCGCGCGGCCAAGCTGCTGTACGAGAACACACCGCAAGGCGGCGTGGACTGGCGCGAGCGGCTGGAATCGTTTATTTCGGAGACGGATCGCTTCTTCGACCTGCTTGATGGCGTCATGCCGGAGATCGTCTGGCTGGACGACAGCCAGACGCTGACCTATCTGCATGCGACGGTCTCGACGCGGCACTATCCGGTCGCTGTGCCAGAGCATCCGTTCTACCTCGATGCCTTGCTGGCCGATTCCGCGTTGTTGGGAGGTTTGGCACCCATGCTGGGCGATCAGCATCTGCGCGTGGCATCGGTGCGCGGCTTCCCAACCTCGACCTGGCCGGGGCTGCTGGACGACTTGAACCGCCTGGGCTTCGCCTACCGCTGGTCCACACGCTTTCTCTGTATGGACAAATCCGAAGCGGAGAAGGAACTCACACGCCTGCGCCGCCAGTGGTTCGCCAAGCGCAAGAACGTGGTCGCGCTGCTGCGCGAAACCATCTTCCAGCAGGAAAGCCCGCTGGTCGATACCGATGCCTCCAACAAGTCAGCGGATGCCGATGCGGCCCTGCAGGAGCTGGGCAGCGATCAAGTTTCCTTCGGCTATGTCACCGTTACGGTGACGGTACTCGATGCCGATGCCGGCGCGGCTGACGAAAAATTGCGTCGGATTGAACGTGTCATCCAGGGCCGCGGTTTCGTCACGATCCCGGAAACGCTCAATGCCGTGGAGGCGTGGCTGTCCTCGATTCCGGGCAATGCCTACGCCAATGTGCGACAGCCCATCATCTCGACGCTGAACCTGGCGCACCTGATGCCCGTGTCTGCTGTATGGGCCGGGCCGGAGCGCAATGACCACCTGGACGGGCCGCCATTGATCGTGACGCGCACCGACGGTGCCACGCCTTTCCGGCTGGTGACGCACATCGGCGACGTGGGCCACACGCTGGTAGTCGGACCGACTGGCATGGGCAAGTCGGTGCTGCTGGCGGCCTTGGCAATGCAGTTCCGCCGCTATCCCGGCTCACGCATCTTTGCCTTCGACATGGGGCGCTCGATGCGCGCCACCATCCTGGGCCTGGGCGGCGAGCACTATGACCTGGGCACGGACGGCGAAATCGCCTTCCAGCCGCTGGCCCGCATCGACCAGGAGGGCTACCGCACCTGGGCCGCCGAGTGGCTGGAAGGTCGCTTGCTGCACGAAGGCGCAGCCGTCGGCCCGGAAGAAAAGGCCGCAGTCTGGTCAGCGCTCGGGAGTCTTGCGGGTGCGCCGGTGGAGCAGCGCACGCTGACCGGGCTGTCGGTGCTGCTGCAATCGAATGCGCTGCGCCAGGCCTTGCAGCCTTACGTGCTTGGCGGCGCGCACGGCAAGCTGCTGGACGCGGATTCAGACCGTCTGGGGTCTGGCTCCGTCCAATGCTTCGAGATGGAAGAGCTGATGCACAGCAAGGCCGCCGTGCTGGCAGTGCTGGGCTATCTGTTCGCGCGCTTCGACGAACGTTTCGACGGCGCGCCGACCTTGCTGATTCTTGACGAGGCCTGGCTGTTCCTCGACGACCCGGTGTTTGCCGCGCGTATCCGTCAGTGGCTCAAGACGCTGCGCAAGAAGAACGTCAGTGTCATCTTCGCCACGCAGTCACTGGCCGACATCCAGAACTCGTCCATCGCCCCGGCCATCGTGGAGAGCTGCGCCAGCCGCATCTTCCTGCCAAATCCGCAGGCGACCGAACCGCAGATTCGCACGATCTACGAAGGCTTTGGTTTGAGCCGTCGCCAGATCGACATCGTGGCCGAGGCGGTTCCCAAACGCGACTACTACTACCAGTCCCGGCTGGGCAATCGCTTGTTCGACCTGGACCTCGGGCCGGTCACGCTGGCCTTTGCCGGTGCCTCGACACCGCAGGACCAGCGCGCGATCGACGAAATACGTGATGCGGTATCCCGTTCGGTGCCGTCTCCCGACTTCGCAGCCGCCTGGCTGCGCCATCGCGGCCTCGATTGGGCCGCCGACCTTGTTCCGTCCTTTCCGTCCCATTCATCCATCCCACAGGAGTACCCATCATGAAAAAAACCATCCTCGCCATTGCCGCCGCAGCGCTGGTGACTCTCATGCCTACCGCACACGCGCAGTGGGTCGTGATCGATCCGTCCAACCTGGCCCAGAACATCATGACGGCCGCACGGACGCTGGAGCAGATCAACAACCAGATCAGGCAGCTCCAAAATCAGGCGCAGTCGCTGATGAACCAGGCGAAGAACCTCACCGGTCTGGACTTCAGCGCGTTGAATGAACTGCGTGCTTCGCTGTCGGCGACAAACCAGCTTATCCAGCAGGCGCAGGGATTGGCGTTCAACGTGTCGCAGATGGAGACCGAATTCCAGCGGCTCTACCCCGACGCGTATTCCGCTTCCACCTCGGGAACCCAGATGGCGACCGATGCGCGTTCGCGTTGGCGCAATTCGCTCGAAGCGCTACGCACCGCGACCAAGGTGCAGTCACAGGCGGTGCAGAACTTCGCGTCCGATGAGCAGACGCTGACAGACCTGGTGAATCGGAGCCAGTCGGCGGTTGGCGCTTTGCAGGCCACGCAAGCGACCAACCAGTTGCTGGCCTTGCAGTCGCGGCAGGCCATCCAGGCGCAGCAATTGCAAATCACGCAGGACCGTGCCACCGCGCTGGAGCAGGCGCGCATCGTTGCCGTGCAGGAGCGTGCGCGCGAAGTGCGGCGGCGTTTCATCGGTGACGGCACGCCGTACACCCCCCAGTCCGTCGATTTCTACGGCAACTGAGGGGACGCCATGAACGACGTTTCCGTCATCGACCATTTCCTCAGCGTCTTCTCGCACTACATCGACTCCGGTTTCGGTTTGCTGCGAGGAGAAGTTGCTTTCCTGACGACCACGCTGGTGGTGATCGACATGACGCTGGCCGGGCTGTTCTGGGCCATGAGCCATGCCAGCGGTGGCGGCGACGACATCATCGGCAAGCTCATTAAGAAGGTGCTGTATGTGGGCACCTTCGCCTACATCATCGGCAACTTCAATCTGCTGGCCGGCATCGTGTTCCGGTCCTTCGCGGGCTTGGGGTTGGTGGCCTCGGGCTCGACGATCACGCAGGCCGAGTTCCTGCAGCCGGGGCGGCTGGCCAAGGTCGGCATCGACGCGGGTGCGCCGATCCTGAAGCAGATCGGTGACATGGCGGGCTTCCCCGAGGTGTTCGTGAACCTTGACGCGATCGTCGTTTTATTCCTGGCCTGGCTGGTGCTGATCGTGAGTTTCTTCGTGCTCGCGGTGCAGCTCTTCGTGACCTTGATCGAATTCAAGCTGACCACGCTTGCAGGCTTCGTACTCGTTCCGTTCGCACTGTGGAACAAGACCTCGTTTCTCGCTGAAAAAGTGTTGGGCAACGTGGTGTCGTCTGGCATCAAGGTGCTGGTGCTGGCGGTCATCGTCGGCATCGGAACAGGGTTGTTTGCCGAATTCCAGGTAACGCCGAATGAACCCTCCATCGACCACGCACTGACCATCATGCTGGCCGCACTGTCCATGCTGGGCCTGGGGATCTTCGGGCCAGGCATCGCGACCGGGCTGGTGTCTGGGGCACCGCAGTTGGGTGCAGGCGCCGTTGCCGGAACCGCGTTGGGTGTCGCGGGAGCAGCGGTCGCCGTGGGTGCTGCCGCTACCGGCGTGGGCGGCGCGGTGGCGGCCGGTGCGCGCATGGCGCCGGGTGCCGCAAAGATGGCCGCGAGCGGTGCCAGCTCGATGGCCTCGACCGCCAGCAGCGCGAAGTCCGCGTTCCAGGCCGGTTCTGCCGGTGCCGGTGGCGGGCTCAAGGGTGCGGCGGCAGGATTGGGCAACGTCGCCAAGACGGGTGCGCAATCGGTCGGGCAGAAGGTCGCCGCTGGAGCCAAGTCGATGAAAGACCGGGCTGCGGCGGCCATCAAGCCGGATGCCCCGGCATCCGGGGCTGGCGCTGGTGCTGGTTCAGCCAGTACAGCCAGTGGCCCGGCCACCCAAGGCGGCAACGATGCCGCGCCCGCCGATACCCAGCAACCCGCGTGGGCCAAGAGCCTGCACCGTCGCCAGCAGATCAGCCATGCCGCCTCGACCGTCGCCCACACGCTGCGCGGTGGGGACGGCGGCGGCTCGGGCAGTAGTCCCAGTCTGCGCGACCCCTCGGATTCATAAGGAGAACATCCATGCGATTCAAACGTTCATTGGTGCGCTATGCGGACACGCCGCAGCCTGCCACCCCGTACCAATCCGCCGAGCAGGTCTGGGATGACCGCATCGGTTCATCTCGCGTGCAAGCAAAGAACTGGCGGCTGATGGCCTTCGGTTGTTTGGTACTGGCTCTGCTGATGGCTGGCGGCCTGGTCTGGCGCTCTGCGCAGTCCATCGTCACACCCTTTGTGGTGGAGGTGGACAGTGGCGGGCAGGTGCGCGCTGTCGGCGAGGCCGCCACGCCGTACAAGCCGAACGATGCGCAGACGGCCCATCACCTGGGGCGCTTCGTCACGCTGGTGCGCTCACTGTCCATCGACCCCATCGTCGTGCGGCAGAACTGGCTCGACGCCTACGACTACACCACTGACCGCGGCGCGGCGGTGCTCAACGACTACGCACGCACCAACGATCCCTTTGCCCGCATCGGCAAAGAGTCGGTGACGGTGCAGATCACCAGCATTGTGCGCGCCAGTGACGCGTCGTTCAACGTGCGCTGGACCGAGCGTCGCTATGTCAACGGCGCAGCTGCTGGACTGGAGCGCTGGACGGCTGTTGTGTCTGTCGTCCTGCAAACGCCGCGCACCGAGGAACGGTTACGCCGCAATCCGCTGGGCATCTACGTCAATGGGTTGTCGTGGAGCCGTGAACTCGATTCTTCCGAAGGAGCCAAACCATGAAACCGACTTTGCGCATTTACGTATTTCTGTCACTGCTGGTCGCCACATCCATGACCCTCTCGGGCTGCGCCACGCAGGGCAAGCCGCCGCCGACCATCACGCTTGATGAAGCAGTCGCGGCGCAGCCGCTGCCGGAGTTGCCCAAGCCCATCGAAGTGGTCGCGGTTCCGCAACCTTTGCCATTGCCCGAACAGTTGAAGCTGTTGCCGGATGAACTGGAGGCCAAGACGGCACCTGAATCGGCCGACGAGAAGGTACGCGTCACGCGCGCCAATCAGGAGGCCCGAATTGCACCGACCCGCGAGGGCTACCTCAATGCGATCCAGGTCTGGCCGTTCACCGATGGTGCGCTGTACCAGGTCTATGCCAGTCCGGGCCGGGTGACAGTGGTTTCGCTTCAACCTGGCGAGGAACTGGTGACGGTCGCCGCTGGCGATACCGTGCGCTGGATCGTGGGTGACACGTCCAGCGGCGCGGGGGCCGGTCTACGCGTGAGCGTTCTGGTCAAGCCCACGCGCAGTGGTCTCAAAACCAATCTGGTTGTGACGACCAACCGGCGCACCTATCTGATTGAGTTGACCTCGACAGAGAAGGCCTGGATGGCATCCGTGTCCTGGGACTATCCGAAGGACCGCATGCTGGCCTTGCAGCGCCAGGCACAGGCGGCCCAGGTTGCCGCACCGGTCGATGCGGGCCTGTCGCTGGAGAAGATCCGGTTTCGCTACGCGATCACCGGCAGCAATCCACCCTGGAAGCCGCTGCGCGCCTTCGACGATGGCGAGAAGGTCTATATCCAGTTCCCCAGCGGCATTGCGCAGGGCGAGTTGCCGCCGCTGTTCGTCATCGGCGCGCAGGGGGGCGGCCAACTCGTGAACTACCGTTTCCGTTCGCCGTACTACATCGTGGATCGGTTGTTCGGCGCGGCCGAACTTCGCTTGGGCGGCGGGAGTGGTGACAAAGGAGGCGACGTGGTGCGGATCGAGCGCACGGATGGGATTGTGAGCGGGACGCGGAGGAACTGACCATGAGCCAAGCGAACAATGCACCTGACACTCCGGTGCCAGACGTGCCGCCCAAGGTGGCCCCGGAAAACGTGACGCTGCGCTCCCAGCCGCGTCCGGTCACGCGCCTGAACCGACGCATGCTGGCCGTTCTCGCTGGAGGGCTGGCGACCGCCGTGCTCGGTGGCACCATCTGGTCGTTGCAATCAACGCAGCGCCGTGGCGCTGCCGACCAAAAGGAGTTGTACAACGTCGATCGTGTGTCGCGCTCGGAAGGGCTTGATCGACTGCCAGCAGATTATTCCAAGCTGCCGCCGACTTTGCCAACCGCAGTGCCGCAACTCGGTGCGCCGCTGCCAGGCGACCTGGGCGGGCCGATCCACAAGGCCGAGCAACAAGCGCAGGGGTATGGCTATCAGCAGCCTGGCCATGACCCGGCCGAGGTTGAACGCCTGGCGCGTTTGAAGCAGGCCGAGGAAGCGGCGGCTTCGTCGATGTTCTTCCGTTCAAGTGGTCAGAAGGTTGCCGCGCCGACGCAGACTGCGCCTGCCGCCCAAGTGGCGGCGAACGCCGCCTTCGACCCGATGGCGGCCGGGCCGGCTTCAACCGCTGCGCAGTCGGCTGACCCCACCGCTGTGCAGAACCGGCAAGAGCAGAAGGAAGCATTTTTGAATAAATCCGGCTCTACGGAAACCCGCAATTCCGGCAACCTGCAAATGCCCGCATCGCCGTATCAGGTCATGGCCGGCACGGTCATCGCTGCCGCACTGGTTACGGGCATCAAGTCCGACCTGCCGGGCGATGTGATCGCCACGGTGACGGAGCCGGTCTACGACACGGCCACCGGCAAGTACGTGCTCATCCCGCAAGGCTCGCGCTTGCTGGGCAAATACAACAGCCAGGTGAGCTATGGGCAGAGCCGCGTGCAGGTGGTGTGGAATCGGGTGATCCTGCCGGATACGTCCTCGTTTCAGCTCGACAAGCTGGTCGGCACCGACCCGGCGGGCTATGCGGGTCTGGAAGACGGGGTGGACTGGCACTGGGATCGCGTATTCGCCGGTGCTGCACTCACCACCTTACTGGGCATTGGGGCCGAGCTGGCCGCACCGGAGAATCGCAATGGAGGGGACCGCGTGATCATCGCCGGACGCGACAGCCTGAAGGATTCTGTGAACCAGGTAGGCCAGGAGATGACCCGGCGCAACATGAACATGCAGCCGACGCTGACCGAACGACCCGGCTTGCCGGTGCGCGTCATCGTCAACCGGGATCTGGTGCTGCGGCCCTATCAACCCCTTTTCTTTGTGCGTGAGGGATCGCGATGAGCACGTTGCCAAAAAAATTACGCCTCGGGCCGCTCCCGAAGACAGAAAGCACAAAGCTGACCTTTGCCTGCCCGGCCAGCTTGAAGGCCGACCTCGATCACTATGCGGTGCTGCACGCCCACGCCTACGGCGAAACAGTGGATGCGGCGACGTTGATTCCACACATGCTGGAAGCGTTCATGGCTGGGGATCGGGGATTCAAGAAAAGGGACGCGCCAAAGCCAGCGTCGCAGAAGCCGCTCCAGCGAGAAGCAACACCTCCATAGGCAAAGTCACAGTGCCAAAGCATCCTTGAACGCGCAGTCTCCGAACTGCGCGTTCGCATTTTGGGGATCAGCCCTTTGTATTGCTCGCATATGATTACGGAGGAAGCGGCCAATGCCTTCATTCGTGTTGCCCGCTCTGGCACGCCAAGACCCGCAACCGCAAGGCTCCTATGTGGCCCCCAGCCGACAAATCTACAGTGAGCTGAAGTCCCCAGTAAACACCCTAAACTATTGCTTTATATAGGGTTTTCGCGTTGCGCCCGTTATCAAAAAAGGCTTGACAGCGGACATTTTTTATGGGCGCCCACGACGAGGGAGCGGATGGCGTATCTTTACTCCAGAGCGCTGCGCCGCCTTTGACGGCCCGCGTTGCGCCCAAGAAACGACTAATTTGAAACCGCATGTTCACTGATTCGCACTGCCATCTCAATTTTCCGGAACTGGTGAGCCAGCTGCCCGCCATCCGCCAGGCCATGGCCGAGGCACAGGTCACCCGGGCTCTTTGCATCTGCACCACGCTGGAAGAATTCGACGGGGTACATGCCCTGGCCATGGCGCACGACAACTTCTGGAGCACGGTGGGGGTACACCCCGACAACGAAGGCATCGCCGAGCCATCGGTGCAGGACCTGCTGGACCGTGCTGCCCTGCCGCGCGTAGTGGCCATTGGCGAAACGGGGCTCGACTACTACGGCATGGAAGACCGCAAAGGCGGGCGCAGCATCGCTGATTTGGAGTGGCAGCGCGACCGTTTTCGCAACCATATCCGTGCGGCCCGGGTGTGCGAAAAGCCCTTGGTCATCCATACGCGCAGCGCGTCGGACGACACCCTCGCCATCCTGCGCGAAGAGGGCGAGGACGGCCCCGGAAACCGTGCAGGCGGTGTCTTCCACTGCTTTACCGAGTCGATGCAGGTGGCGCGTGCGGCGCTGGATCTGGGCTACTACATTTCCTTCTCGGGCATCGTGACCTTCAAGAGCGCCCAGGAGCTGCGCGACGTAGTGGCCTTTGTGCCGCTGGACCGCACGCTGATCGAAACCGACAGCCCCTATCTGGCGCCCGTGCCGTATCGCGGCAAGACCAACAACCCCTCGTATGTGCCCTATGTGGCCCGGCAGGTTGCCGAGACCAAGGGGCTGACGCTGGCGGAAGTGGCCGACGCCACCAGCCGCAACTTCGACATTCTGTTCAAGGGAGTGACCGCATGATTTGCCATCGCCGCAATGCGCTGGTCACCCTGGCGCTGGGGCTTGCCGCCCCCGGCATCTGGGCCGGAGCCTATGAGGATTTTTTTGTCGCCATCCTGCGTGATGACGATGCTGCCATTGCCGCGCTGTTGCGCAGGGGTTTTGATCCCAATACGCGCGACCCGAAAGGGCAGGTGGGCCTGACCATCGCTTTACAGAATGGGTCGTCCAAAGCGTTTGCAGCCTTGCTGGCATCCAGCCAGGTGAACGTGGAAGCCCGCAATGCGCAGGACGAAAGTCCCTTGATGATGGCGGCACTCAAGGGCAATCTGGAAGCCGTCAAGGCGCTGCTGGCACGCGATGCAGATGTGAACAAGACAGGCTGGGCGCCCTTGCACTATGCGGCCTCTGCAGGTTCGCGCCAGCATGTAGCCATCATCGCGTTGCTGCTGGAAAACCATGCCTACATCGACGCCACATCACCCAACGGCACCACGCCCCTCATGATGGCGGCGCAATACGGTTCCAACGAGGCCGTTCAGCTGCTGCTGGATGAGGGCGCGGACCCTACGCTCAAGAACCAGCTGGGGCTGACGGCCGCCGACTTTGCCTTGCGGGTGAGTCGTACCGAATCTGCCGACAAAATCGCCGCAGCCATCCGCAAGCGCCAGCCCAACCGGGGCCGGTGGTAGACGTAGCGCTGGGATCGGCCGTTGTCGCGCGCCGATTGGCGCGCAATAGCACGCAATAGCGTGTTCAGTGCAATGCGGCGGTTTCGCCCGAGGCAGGCCGGGCCTGCAGGCGTGCGTACAGTCCGCCCATCGCCATCAGCTCAGCGTGTGTGCCTTGTTCGGCAATGCGCCCACGCTCCATGACGATGACCCGGTTGGCATGCTCGATGGTGGACAGGCGGTGCGCAATGACCAAGGTGGTACGTCCCTGCATCAGGCGCTGCAGGGCGTCCTGTACCAGCCGTTCGGATTCGGTGTCCAGCGCCGAGGTGGCTTCGTCCAGGATCAGGATGGGGGCGTCCTTGTACAGCGCCCGCGCAATCGCCAGCCGCTGGCGCTGCCCCCCCGACAACTGCGTGGCGTTGTGACCCACCACCGTGTGCATGCCCTGGGGGAGTGCTGCCACGTGTTCGGCCAGGTTGGCGGCCGCCAGGCACGCCTGCACGCGTGCTTCATCCACCGCGTGCCCCAGTGCCACGTTGGCCGCAATAGTGTCGTTGAACATCACCACGTCCTGGCTCACCATGGCAAATTGCGAGCGCAGCGATCCGAGGTCCCACTCTGGCAACGGGTTCCCGTCGACCAGGATTTCACCCGAAGCGGGCGTCACAAACCGTGGCAACAGGTTGACCAGCGTGGTCTTGCCTGCCCCGGAGGGGCCGACCAGGGCGACGATTTCGCCAGGCTCCACGCGCAAGCTGATGTGGTCCAGTGCAGGGGCGTGGTCAGGGCCAAACGACACCGTGACCTGCTTGAGTTCCAGCGCCCCCTGGGCGCGGTCCTTGCGGAACTGGCCGCCCGCTTCGGCTCCGGTGTCTCCCAGCAGTGCCAGCCCCCGCTCCAGGGCGGCAACACCCCGCGTGATCGGGCTGGCGACATCGGCAAGGCGGCGTATGGGCGCAATAAGCATCAGCATGGCCGTGATGAATGACACGAAGCCGCCGACGGTGACATCCTTGGCGTCCACGGTGCCACGGCTCTGCCACAGGGCAATGCAGATCACTACGGAGAGCGCAGCAGCGGCGAGTAGCTGCGTCAGCGGCGTCATGGCTGCGGAGGCGATGGTGGACTTGATCGCCAGGCGTCGCAGGCTCTGGCTCAAGGCGGCGAAGCGCCCAGCCTGGCCAGGCTGCGCGCCATGCAGCCTGACCATGCGGTGGGCCAGCACGTTTTCTTCCACCACATAGGCGAGTTCGTCGGTGGCTTGCTGGCTGCTTTTGGTCAGGTGGTAAAGGCGCCGGGACAAGGTCTTCATGATCCACGCCACGCCTGGCACGACCACGGCGACGATCAGCGTGAGCTGCCAGTTGAGGTACAGCAGGTACACCAGCAGCGCCACCAGTGTGAATCCGTCGCGCGACACCCCTAGCAGTGCCTGTACGAGCAGGGTTGCGCCGGTTTGCACCTCGTACACCACGGTGTTGGACAGCGTGCTGGCCGACTGACGCGAGAACAGGCCCATCTCGGCAGCCAGCACCCTGTCAAACAGCGACTGGCGCAGCGTCAGCATGCCTTCGTTGGCAATGCGTGCCAGTGCGTACTGGCCGACGAACTGGGCAACGCCCCGCACAAAAAACACGCCCAGGATGGCCAGTGGCACCATCCACAGCTGGAGGGTGCCTTGCGTGAAGCCCCGGTCCAGCAGGGGCTGCAGCAATGCGGGAATCAGCGGCTCGGTGATCGCGCCGACGAGGGTGGCAACAACGGCAAGGCTCCAGGCCATTCGCTGGTTGCCAAAGTAGACAGACAGTCGGCGCAGGCGTGTGGCCAGGCTTGCAGCGGGCGGGGAGGGAGTGTTGGGAGGCGCGGCGCCCGTATCTGTGGCTTGCATGTGGCCCGGATTCTACGGTTGTGGGCGGTCAAGGTGCCGGTGAGATATTTCTGCGCAGCAGGTTGTGGGCTGCAAGAAATCGGTGCGAATAGGTTTGGAGGTCGCACGTTTTGTCACAGGGGTTTCCCCGCTGTGTGTAACATTCGGGTTTGCCTTTCGGCATTTGTTCGGCCACCGCTGGATGCCAATGACCACAGATCGAATCCCAACACACCCATCCCCTGCGGCCTTGCCGCATCCCTTGCGCCGCCACATGCTGGCTGCGCTGATCTCGACCCCCGCACTGCCCGCCCTCGCGCAATTTCGCGTTGAGGTCACGGGTGTTGGTTTGACCCAGTTGCCCATCGCAATTGCGCCGTTTCGGGGCGAGGCGCAGTCTCCCCAGAAAATATCGGCCATCGTCCAGGCCGACCTGGAGCGCAGCGGACAGTTCCGCGCGGTAGACGCCTCCGGCGCGGTGCTGGATGAAACCGCGCGCCCGGATGTCGCACTGTGGCGCCAGAAGAGTGCGGACTCCCTGGCTACTGGCAGTGTGACGCGCCTGGCAGATGGGCGTTTCGATGTGCGCTTTCGCCTTTGGGATGTGGTGAAGGGGCAGGACCTTGGTGGCCAAAGCTTTGTGGTCACCCAAGGCGATCTGCGCCTGGTGTCGCACCGCATTGCGGATTTCATCTATGAAAAGCTGACGGGCGAGCGCGGCATTTTCTCGACGCGTATTGCCTATGTCACCAAGACAGGCTCCCGGTACAGCCTGTGGGTGGCAGACGCTGACGGAGAGAATGCCCAATCGGCACTGTCGAGCCCGGAGCCCATCATTTCCCCTGCATGGTCGCCCAACGGGGGGCAACTGGCCTATGTGTCGTTTGAATCGCGCAAGCCGGTGGTCTATGTGCATGATGTGGCCTCCGGCCGCAGGCGCCTGATTGCCAATTTCCGAGGGTCCAACAGTGCCCCTGCCTGGGCTCCGGATGGTCGATCCCTCGCCGTGACGCTCAGCCGTGACGGGGGATCTCAGCTCTACACCATCGACGCCAACGGTGGCGAGCCGCGCCGCCTCATGCAAAGCGCTGGCATCGACACGGAGCCCATGTTCTCCGGTGACGGCCGCAGCATCTACTTTGTCAGCGACCGTGGTGGTGCGCCGCAGATCTACAAGGTCTCCACATCTGGCGGCAACGCGGAACGTGTGACGTTTACCGGCAGCTACAACATCTCCCCCAGCGTCAGCCCCGATGGCCGCTGGCTGGCCTACATCTCCCGTGTCGGTGGGGCTTTCAAACTGCACGTGATGGACCTGTCCTCGGGCACTGTGAATGCGGTCACCGACACAACGGCAGATGAGAACCCCAGCTTTGCCCCCAATAGCCGCCTTATCGTTTATGCCACCCAGCAGCAAGGGCGTGAAGCGCTCATGACCACCACGCTGGACGGCAAGATCAAGGCCCGGCTCGCGGGGCAGGCGGGCGATATCCGTGAGCCCGATTGGGGCCCGTTTCAAAAGCAATGAACTTATCAGCACTTTCAAGTATCAAGTTTTCAGGAGAATTTTGGATGATCAAACGTTTTACCCTTGCCCTTACCGTTGTCGCCCTCGTTGCCGGATGCAGCTCTGGCGTGAAGCTGGACGATGTGCCGGTCGAAGACAAGAACGCCACGTCTACCATGGGTGGTAATACTGGCGCCAACTCTGGCAATACCGCGCAGAGCGGTGTTGCTGGTGTGGACCTCGGCCAGTCGGGCCGCGATGCTGCAGGCCCAGTGGGCGTGAGCCGTATCGTTTATTTTGATTACGACAGCTACGTGATCAAGCCCGAATTTCAGTCGCTGATCGAGGCGCACTCTCGTTTCATCAAGGCCGGCACCAATCGCAAGCTGATGATTGAAGGCCACACGGACGACCGAGGTGGTCGTGAGTACAACCTGGCGCTCGGCCAGAAGCGCGCCGAGGCAGTGCGCCGTTCGCTGGCTCTGCTCGGCGTGCAGGACAGCCAGATGGAAGCTGTGAGCTTTGGCAAGGAAAAACCAGCAGCCCAAGGCAATTCTGAAGACGCGCACGCCCAAAATCGCCGGGCTGAACTGTCCTATCGTTGATGCGCACGATTTCTTTGTCCTACCCGCTCAAGGCGCTGGCGGCAGTGATGCTGTCCGTGGCCTTGCTGCCCACGGGCCATGCCGCAATTTTTGAGGATGGCGAAGCCCGCCGCGCCATTCTCGAAATGCGGCAGCGCGTGGATGGCATGCAACTGTCTCAGCAACGGTCCGCAGAGGAAGTGCGCAGGCTCAGTGAAGAGAACGCCCAGCTGCGGCGCAGTCTGCTGGATCTGCAAGGTCAGATTGACACGCTGCGCACGGAGCAGTCCACACTTCGCGGCCAGAACGAACAGCTGTTGCGCGATGCTGCCGACCTGCAACGGCGCCAGAAAGACATCGCCCAGGGGGTAGACGAGCGCCTGCGTCAGTTTGAACCTGTCAAGGTGACCTTGGACGGCCAGGAGTTCCAGGCAGATCCTGCTGAGAAAAAGGACTTTGAAGCCGCACTGGCCGTGTTTCGTTCAGGCAAGTTCCCAGAAGCTGGGGCAGCATTTGCAGCCTTTGTGCGGCAGTATCCGCGCAGCGGTTTTGTACCGTCTGCGCGTTTCTGGCTTGGGAATGCCCAATACGCTACCCGGGACTATAAGGAAGCCATTGGTAATTTCAAGCTGATGCTGTCTGATGCCCCGGCTCATGCGCGGGCGCCAGAGGCGGCTTTGTCCATTGCCAACTGCCAGATTGAACTCAAAGACACGCGAACTGCCCGCAAGACCCTGGAAGACCTTGTGCGCGCCTACCCGCAGTCCGAGGCGGCTGTGGCGGCCAAAGAGCGCCTTTCCCGATTGAAGTAATGGTCGGCGAAGCGCCTTTGCAAGCCCCGGCAGGGAATGTTGAAGATGCATCGCTGGAGCGTCGCTTTGGCGGACTGGAACGGCTGTACGGCGTACAAGGCGCTCGGCGTATCCGCCGGGCGCATGTGGTGGTGGTGGGTGTCGGGGGNGTGGGCTCTTGGGCTGCTGAAGCCTTGGCACGCAGTGGAGTGGGCCAGATCACGTTGATCGACCTCGACCACGTGTCCGAGTCGAACATCAATCGCCAAATCCATGCACTTACCGATACCGTCGGCCAGGCCAAGGTTCTTGCAATGCGTGATCGGATTGCGCAAATACACCCTCAATGCAGCGTCCACTGCGTGGAGGAATTCGTGGATGCAGACAATTGGCCTGGTTTGCTTCCGGAGTCCGTTGATGCGGTGATTGATGCGTGTGATCAGGTGCAGGCCAAAACGACCATCGCGGCCTGGGCTCAAGCCCAGAAGGCTCTGCATATCACGGTCGGGGCGGCTGGCGGTAAGCGCCATGCGCACAAAGTGGATGTGGATGATCTTGCTTTGACGACCCACGATCCTCTGCTGGCGCAACTGCGCTATCGCTTGCGCAAGCACCATCGGGCGGCCCGTGATGGCAAAAAAATCGGAGTGACCTGCGTCTTCAGCAGAGAAGCCGTGGCGCCTCCCGATGCGTCCTGCAATGTGGATGGCGATGGTTCTCTGAACTGCCATGGATACGGTTCGGTCGTTGCAGTGACGGCGACCTTTGGTCAGTGCGCTGCAGGGTGGGTGTTGGACAAACTTGCCGCAACTTCCAAAAACACTGAAAAAACGACGCTATAATCCAAGGCTTTGCAGCAGTCAGTCATGATTGGTTGCAACCGGTTGGGACGTTAGCTCAGTTGGTAGAGCAGCGGACTTTTAATCCGTTGGTCACAAGTTCGAATCTTGTACGTCCTACCACCAACACCTTGTAAACATTGAAAGCCTTGCTACAAAAAACGTAGCGAGGCTTTTTTGTTTTTTGTCGTTGCCAGATCGTTGCCAGAATTTGATGCATTGCCAGGGGATCTGTCCGCGCATGCATAGGGTCAAAAAACTTTTTGGCCGGGCCATCCGTGAAAGTTCTACCGATTTTTGAGCAGCACCAGTTGTCCCTGAGTCAAGAGGAGAGCGTTCTTGGATAGCCTAGTGAGGCTGTTTGGGCTGACTGCTGCCATCCAGGTTTTACGAAGCTATGGGCGCGGCTAATACTCTCTGTATTTCACGATCCAAGTGACAGCTCCACTGCCAGGACCGTCGTGGCACACATCTCGCAGTGGACGAGTGAGGTACGTGGCGCGACGGAGGTCAAGGTAGGGTCTGCTGGGGAAGCGTTCGCAATCTGGTCGTCCAACCTGCTTGTGCGAATGCCCACAGTGGCTCCGCTGCATCCCTTGTTGGTTGTTGCTGCAAGCCTGCAGGGCACAATTCACGAGTCCTTAGGCATCGGCGCCGAAATGTTGCCGACTTGCTTGCCCGCGCAGGTGCCCTTTTTTCACCCATAGGCTTCCTGGTGACTTCCTCACCGGCAGCTAGATCTTGCTTCGCGTCGATGCCCGAGGCCACTCAATGCTGCAATGCACTTCGTGGCAAAAACTCTACTCCCGTCCTCTTGACCAGCTCCCGATAGCTGATCGGCCGACCCACTGTCTCCCCCTTCCGGTTCTCCTGTCAGTGCGCCCAAGCTCTTTGGGTGGTCGCGTCGTAGACAAGCTTGTACAGATAGGTGGGAACCTGCACCCCATTTGGCGCCAATGCGTGGTCCCGCACCCGAACCACCGGATTGATGAGTTGCTGCCGCGTCGCTGGATGCCCTGAAGCAGACCGCAAAATGCCGTCACATGAAGAACATTGAAGCACTAATCGACGACGGCGGCGACGTCACCATTGGTGCGATCTACCCGATCAAATGCGCGGCCACAGCTGCTGACGGCCACAACAGTGTGGCCATGCTGGTTCGCCGGGAAGGTGAGACGCTGAACGCGTTGCTCAAGAGACTGGACAAAGCCATCGGGAAGTTCTACGACGGCGGGGACGCGGTTGACGAGATCAACGGCTACTGAAGGGGCCGGTATCGCTGTCAAGATGGCATGGCTGGCCGCTTACCTTCAACGGACTGCCATGCTTGGGTGCTTGGAGGTCAGTCACGACGATTTATGAGTCCAGCCCGCTACCAGCTACGGGATGACTGGGATGAACTATTGGAAACGCATGGCGGGTAGCGCACTGAAAGTGTTGCTGCGGCAGGGTTGTTGCACCTGCATTCGGTCTGGGTGTCGTACTCCAGCGCAAAGTGAACTTGAAACGCTCTTTTCAAGTATCTGACACAGGACCTCCATAAGATTGACCAATGCCATCTGAAAACACCCAAGAAAATCTATTGCATGCCACGGAGAGGCTGGATCAGTTGGCGCACATGTCGCTCGCGCGGATCAACGTTGGGTTGTCCCCCGTGTCCCTGGCGCGCGCCTGGACCGACTGGGCGCTCAATCTCGCCGTTTCGCCGGGGACACAGGCCCGACTTGCCACCAAAGCACAAGTGCTCGGTGTAGCCTGGCTTGCCGAGTCGCTGCGGACTGCCATGCCCCCACTGCCGACACGGGCGACGGCCGGAGACGGCACCGAGCTGAGCACCGTGGAGGAGGTAACACCATCCCTCATCAACGACGCACGATTTGGCCACCCCGCATGGAGCCAGTGGCCATGGAGCGTATTGGCTACGGCCAACAAGGGCTGGGAGAAATGGTGGGAGAGCGCGGTCGAACTCCACGGTATGGAAACTCACTCCCGCGACCAGGTGCAGTTCTTTACCAAGCAGTGGCTCGACATGATCTCGCCGGACAATTTTTTGTTGTCTAACCCGCAAGCCATCCAAAAGGCTGCCAACACCCAGGGACAAAGCCTTGTCACAGGCTGGGGCCATGCGGTCGACGAATGGCGTGAGCGCCATGGGCTGACCCCGCTGCACTCCACAAGCATCACGATGGCGCCAGGGCGGGGGCTGGCGACGACACCGGGGCAAGTAGTGATGCGCAACGAGCTCATCGAACTGATCCAGTACCAGCCGACAACGGCACAAGTGCACGCCGAGCCAGTGCTGATCGTGCCTTCGTGCATCATGAAGTTCTACATCCTGGATCTGTCGCCTCACAACTCGATGGTCGGCTGGTTGCTGACGCAGGGTCACACGGTGTACATGGTGTCGTGGCGCAACCCCGACCAGAACGATGCCCTGCTCACGCTGGACGACTACGTGCGCAAAGGCGTGCTGGAAGCGTTGGACCACGTTCACGCGGCCGTGGGGAAGCCAGTGCATCTGGCCGGCTACTGCCTGGGTGGAACCTTGGCATCCATTGCGGCCGCCGCGCTCTCGGCGCAACAGAGTCCGCTCGCAGACCCAACACCTCTGGCCAGCCTGACACTGATGGCCGCTGAAACGGACTTTTCAGAACCCGGTGAGATGGGTGTTCTGATTGACAGAGCCCAGGTGGAAACGTTAGAGCACATGATGCTCGAACAGGGTTTCTTGAGCGGTCGGCAGATGGCTGGATCCTTCCAGTTTCTGCACTCGCGAGAACTGGTGTGGTCACAGCGCACCCGTTCGGTGCTGCTGGGAGAGCCGCCTTTCAGCAACGATCTGATGGCCTGGAATGCAGACGTCACGAGACTGCCTGCGGTAATGCACACCCAATACCTGCGCCGCATGTACTTGGACAACGATTTGGCGGAAGGGCGCTACCAGTTCGAGGGGCAGGCCGTCGTCCTGCACAGCATCACGGCGCCGGTGTTCGTAGTAGGAACTGTAAAAGATCACGTATCACCATGGCGCTCGGTGTTCAAGATCCATCAGCTGGTGGATGCAGAAGTGACCTTTGTACTCACTAACGGCGGACACAACGCAGGCATTGTGTCCGAACCCGGCCACGCGGGGAGGCACTACCAGATGCAGACCACAGCCCGCACACATAAACGCCCGGTTGCTGACGAATGGGTTGCCACCGTCGCCCACTGCGAGGGCAGTTGGTGGGACGCGTGGAGTGGTTGGTTGCGAGGCCATGGCAGCGGCGAGGTGACTGACGCACGGCAGCCACCTGTTGACAGCACGCTGGGGGCGGCGCCAGGCCAGTATGTGATGCTACGTCACGGCGATTGAGCCGCAGCTGCACATGCACGCTGACTCCTTGTTGCTCACGCTAAATGCGGGATCCTCTTCCGTGAAGTTCGCCGTGTATGCGGCGGCGGAAGGGCTTGCGCCCTTGGCGGTCGGACACATCGAAGGTCTTGACAACCGCGCCACGTTCTCGGTCACGTTGATGGACCAGGCCCCATCGAGCCACAGTTTGGCTCCCGATCTGGGGTCGGTCGGCCATGCGCAGGCTATCGAGGCCATCCTTCGATGGCTCGATTTTGTGTATCCGCACGCCAGCGTCGCGGCGGTGAGTCATCGGGTAGTGCATGGTGGCACTGAGCATGTGATACCCGCACTGATCGACGATGCGCTGGTTTCTGACCTGGAGCGGTTCGTACCGCTCGCACCGTTGCACCAACCGCACAATCTCGCCGGTGTTCGAGCGGCACGCGCGGCGTTTCCCAGGACACCACAAGTAGCCTGTTTCGACACTTCGTTTCACCGCAGCCATCCCTATGTGGCCGATACGTTCGCTCTGCCGCGTAGTTACTATGACGATGGCATCCGGCGCTACGGATTTCATGGCCTGTCCTATGAGTTCATAGCACGGCGACTGCAAGACTACGACCCGCAGCTCGCTCAGTGTCGGGTCATCGTCGCGCACCTTGGAAACGGGGCTTCCATGTGCGCGATGTATGGCGGTAAATCTGTAGCCTCCACCATGGGTTTCACATCGCTCGACGGTCTTCCCATGGGTACACGCTGTGGCCAGCTCGACCCAGGGGTCGTGTTGTACTTGATGTCGGAAAAGGGAATGGACGCGGAAGCCATTGCAGATCTGCTCTACAAGGACGCAGGACTCAAGGGTATGTCTGGGCTGTCACATGATGTCCGCATACTCCAGAACTCTGAAAGTCCCGCCGCGAGAGAGGCTCTCGCGTACTACGCGGACCGTGGCCGTCGCGAGATCGGGGGGCTTGCGGCCTGTCTGGGCGGACTGGACGCGCTGGTGCTCACGGGGGGCATTGGTGAAAACGCCTCACAAGTGCGCGCCATGATGCTGGCCGACATGGGCTGGATGGGACTGGACATTGACGATACCGCCAACAGGGCAAACGCCACCGTCATCAGCCATCCCAGGTCGCGTGTGAAAGTGCTGGTGCTCAAGACAGACGAAGAACGCATGCTCGCCGAACATGCGGCCGAGCTGCTGGGCGTTTAAAGCCTTCGCGCCAGATCGCTGCTGTATCTGCACAAGTTCACAAACGCAAGGATCCGTACATGTTCACCGACCCAAAATCCATCGACCCGTTGCCCAAGATCTGGAATGAAGACACCCGCATTGGCGACATGCTCAAGGGCAAGCGCGGCTTGGTAGTGGGGGTGGCCAATGCCGACAGCATCGCTTTCGGATGTGCGGCAAAACTGCGTGCCTTCGGTGCCGACATCGCGTTGACCTATCTCAATGACAAGGCTAGATCCCATGTGGAGCCCCTGGCTCGACAGATCGACGCCACCCTGATTCTGCCATTGGACGTTACACAGCCAGGGCAGATAAAAGCGGTGTTTGAAAGCATCCGGGAGGCCTGGGGCAGCATCGACTTTGTGATTCACTCCATTGCGTTTGCCCCCAAAGACGACCTGCATGGCCGCATCATGGACTGCTCGCAAACCGGCTTCCTTCAGGCCATGCAGGTGTCATGCCATTCGTTCCTCGAAATGGCCCACCACGCCGAACCGCTGATGAACCCTGGCGGCGCGCTGATCACCATGAGCTATTACGGAGCTGACAAGGTGGTCAACAACTACAACCTCATGGGTCCGGTGAAGGCTGCGTTGGAGTCCAGCGTTCGTTATTTGGCCAAGGAGCTGGGCGATAGTGGTGTTCGGGTGTTTGCAGTCTCGCCGGGGCCGTTACGCACGCGAGCGGCTTCGGGGATCGCCCACTTCGATGAACTGATCGACATGGCTGTTGCCCGGGCGCCCAGTCACCGGCTAGTAGATATTGCCGAAGTGGGTCGCTCGGTTGCGTTTCTGGTGGGTGGAGGGGCCTCTGGCATGACCGGCGACGTCATCTATGTGGACGCCGGGTTGCACCACATGGCCTGAGCCCGACATCTCCACAGACGGACATGGAGCCTCCTTCCGGCGACGTCGGTTGATCTCTCCTCAGACTCCCACGCGTTGGCTGGCTCCGTGACCGTGATGAGCCACCAGTTGAACCAATGTGGCAGACGCCACACGGGCTCTCGGCCCGTCGGCTCGGCTCGTCAATGCAATCGGCACGCGCGCCCCCAGAACGATGCCTGAACCCGTCGCCCCCGCCAGGTATTCAAGCTGCTTGGCCAGCATGTTGCCGCTTTCCAGATCTGGTACTGCCAGGATGTCGGCCTGCCCGGCCACCGGCGACGCGATCTGCTTGATCATGGCGGCCTCAGAAGAAATGGCGTTGTCAAAAGCCAGCGGGCCGTCCAGCAGGCCCCCACGGATCTGACCGCGGTCGGCCATCTTGCAAAGGGCTGCTGCATCCACCGTGGAGGGCATGTTGGAGCTGACGTTTTCCTGCGCAGACAGGACGGCCACACGCGGCAGTTCCACGCCCAGCATACGGGCGAAATCGATGGCATTCTGTACGATATCCACTTTCTCTTCCAGCGTCGGGCGGATATTGAGCGCGGCGTCGGTGATTAAGAGAGGTTTGCTATAGAGCGGGACGTCAAACCGGAACACGTGCGACATGCGCCGTCCAGTTCGCAAGCCAGCGCGTGCGAGCACGGCCCGAATCAGTTCATCGGTGTGCAGGCTACCCTTCATCAGACTTTGGACCTCGCCTGCATCTGCCATTGCGGCAGCGTGCTCGGCCGCCGCGTGACTGTGCGGAGTGTTCACGATATCCAGACCGTTCAGGTCAAGGCTGAACTCCTCGGCAATCGCCCGGATGCGCGCTTCGGGCCCGATCAGCACAGGCTCCAGAAGACCATAGCCTGCAGCGTCCACAGCCCCTCTGAGGGATCCTTCATCACAAGGGTGCGCCACGGCACAACGCACTGCCGGCATGGATCTGACGATCGCAAGAAGGTCGTTCAAGCGGGCCTCAGCGTCAAACACCTGGATCTGCGGCACGGTGCCCCGTGGCATGCGGACCTTTATGGTCGGTGCGAGTACCCGTGCGATACCGCTGACCACCCGCTCGCCCTTCTGGTTGACGGCCTCGCATGCCAGCTCCACCACCTTTTTGTGCTCATCCTTGGCGGCGACCGTGACGCTCACTGTGAGCGTGTCGCCGATACGAACCGGGCGCGCAAAGTGCAGAGCCTGATCCAGATAGATGGTGCCGGTACCGGGGAACTGCGTGCCCAGCAACGCTGAGATCAGCGCGCCGCTCCACATTCCATGGGCTATCACGCCGTGGAAGAGGGTCTCGTTGGCGTACTCGGCATCTAGATGCGCGGGGTTCGTGTCGCCCGACACCGCGGCAAAGGCCTGGATGTCCTGCGGGGTCAGGGTGCGCAGCAACCGGGCGCTCTGGCCGATCCGCAGTTCGTCGAAGGTGTGGTTCTCGGCGTAGTCGTTGTTGATGTTCATGGCGGTGTCTTGTGGTCTGTGGAGTGTGTCTCGCGTGCGATTCAAGCGTGGTGTTTTCGCGCCTTGTGTGCAGGCTGTTCAGGTGCCGACCTGGTCTGGCGCAGCACGTGCAGCCGTGCCACCAAATCGTCATCGGGCACGCTCACGGTGGCCACCGTACCTGCGTACACCAAGCCGTCATTGCCGTCCAACGTGATCACATCGCCCTCGGCAAACTCGCGCTCGCCCAGGCGCACGCCCCGGTGGGCCTCGTCGATATGCAGACCACCACACGCCACTAGGCAGACCTTGTTCATCTGTCGCGCCACCACTGCGGCGTGCGAGGTGCGGGCTCCACGCTGGGTGAGCAGACCAACGGCGGCGTCCAGAGCGCCGATGTCGCTTGTCTGAGCGTCCTGGCGGACCAGAATCACTGCGGCTCCGACAGCAACGCGTTCCAGCGCGCGCTGCGCGTCCAGTGCAATTTCGCCACTGACTACACCGTTACATGCCGACATAGCCTGAGCAACTGGTGCGACCGGTCCGGTACCTGGCTTGTCTGCGTTTTGCGGCATGAGCCGTTGCGTGGAGAGTTGGTCGTCCTGCAGCGCATGCGTGCGCTCCTGCGCCTGCTCGGCATCAATCAGACCTTCGTCCAAAAGATCCAGCGCGACGCGGGCTGCCGCTAGGGGAGTACGCTTGCCCGAGCGTGTTTGCAACATGTACAGCGCACCATCCTGCACAGTGAACTCAAAGTCCTGCATATCCTTGAACTCTTGCTCAAGCCGCAAGGCAGTTGTCTGCAGTTCGCCCCATGCGTCGGGTGCAGTCTGGGCCAACACCTCGTGCCCATGTGCATTGCGCTGCCCCGCGACAACGTCTTCGCCCTGGGCATTGGCGAGGAAATCCACCCAAATATGGTTCTGGCCACTCGTGGGGTCACGCGTGAATCCCACGCCCGCCCCTGAGTGGCAGCCGGAGTTGCCGAATACCATGCGCTGTATGGTCACCGCGGTGCCTATCGCATCGTCGATCTCATGCATTTCTCGGTAGGTCCGGGCTTTGGGCAACTGCCATGAGGCAAACACGGCTTTCACTGCGCCACCCAGCTGGGCATGCACATCCTGCGGAAACGGCTCGCCGGCGTGCTGTCGGTAGAGCGCGAGAAAGCGCTGACTCAAGTCCCGCAATTCGCTGAAGTCCAGTAGCCGTTCGTCTTGGCCTTGCGCGGTGCGGTTGATCTCGTCTTCAAAAAGCGCACCCGGTAGGCCCGCAACAACCTCCCCATAGGTGGCAATCAGACGGCGATAGGCGTCCCACACTAGGCGTGGGTTGCCAGTCTGGCGCAACAGGCCAGGCAGCGTGGCCTCGCTCAAACCCACATTGAGCAATGTCTCCATCATGCCGGGCATGGACACGGGAGCACCCGAACGCACCGAGACGATCAGTGGCTGGCGCGAATCACCAAACACCATGTCTGTCGCCGCCTCCAGAGCTGGCAGGCCGACGCTGAACAGCGGCAGCATGCAGTCCTGAGGAGCGCGCGTGAAGTGGGTGCCGATCACCAGAGCCGGGGGCACCGGTAGGCCGATGGCGGCCATGCGCAACAGGTTGTGGGCCTTTGAGCCCATTTTCTCGAGGCTGGGTTTGTAGTGTGGCGGAGTCTGACTGCTGCCGATCAGGTAGAAGTGCTTGGGCCAGTGGCGCGAGTCGTTCATGCGGACATCCCCGATTTGTTGAAGACCATCTTGCGCAGCGCATAGCCAGCCGTGAGCAGACTGTCAGTGGCTTTTTCAATGGTGGCGGCCAGTTCGGTGGCCAATGAGAAAACCGCAGGACTGGAATGCAGGCCTTCCACAATGCGTGCGCGCGCGTTTCGCAACAGGTCGTCGCAGATGCGTTCGGCACGTAACATGCGCCAAAGTGCCTGCAGGAAGGCCTCGCTGTCGGAGGGCTCCGTGTGCTCGCTCATGTGTCGCGCAATCTCGATTGCCTTGATCTGGTCCTGGATGGCTGCTAGCGTGGTGTCTGCCAACTCGCTCAGCACCGCATTCACTGCCGTTGGCAGGCCAGTCAGTGGCGGCGCCAGCATGATGCTGTGAATGAAAGCTGCTTCCTCCAGCGCATCAGCGACATCGTCCATCTCGTCGAGCAACCGGACCATCGGCAGCCAGCGGGGCTGGCGTTCCGCACGGCGCCTCGCTTCCATGAGTAAGTGGTCGGCCTTGCGTTCCCAGTTCTTGGCGCGCTGCACACCCTCGGGTGTGGAGTGGGTGAATTCCAGCGACTCGCTCAACGCGAGCGCCAACGCATGACAGAACGCTGCATGCTCGGCCAGAAGATCAAACTCAAAGGTGCGTCGCTGCAGCACCCGCGCCAACAGCAGGCGAGCCTCGTCAGCAATCAGCGCCACCGGCTGCTGCTCACGCAGCTTTACGCTGGCCACACGCAGCAGGTCCTCCAAAAAGGTCTGTGTTGCAGCTTCGCCCAGTACTTGGTCCAGCCGGTCACCGATGCGAAACGCCTCGCCATCCATTGCTTGCATGGCTTCAAAGATGAGTTGCTCTCCACCGGCCAGCAGCCATGCCATGTGCCCCAAATCCTGTTGCGCCGCGTGATGCAATACGGCCACGGCCACCGGCTTACGAACAAAGATCTGCAGGCGCTTGCGAGCGCGGTTCCAGTCAATCACAAAGACAATGCGCGAGGCCAATGCTTCCAGCGCATCGTGCACCTGCACGTCGTCAGACGCCGTGAGGACCGCATTTCCTACCTGGTAAGGTTTCCCCTGATTGAGACCATCCGTAGTGCGCGGATCAAACACCGTCCAGTTGAAACCGATAGCCTCCAGCATTTGCTGAAAAAACCCGAACCGCGCTACATGCAGATCTGAATAGGTGAGGTGAATGGTGCGTTCTTGCACTTCGATCACCAGTACATGCGCGTCGTTGGTGCCGATGTCGTTCTGGATCAGGAGGCGGTCTCCTTCGCGTGTCACCGCCGTATCCAGTCCGGGATGGTTGAACTTCAGCGCCGCCGTTCGTGCCAGACCACGCATGAAGGCTCGGATCAGGGGCCGGTCACCGTCGTCCACCTGCCAGACATGCGCACCGTCCACGTCTTCTGTGGCCACAGCCACCGCCATCGTGTTGAGTTGCTTGTGAAGGTCCATCACCAGCAGATGAAAGCTATCGCTGTCGTGGCGACTCCCGTGTGTCAAGTTACTCAGCGCCAGAGGGCTCAAGCCCTCTTCATCGCGAAGCTCTTCAATTTTCTTGAGCCAGACGTCGCGCCGGAATGTGAGGGCCGCGTCTTTGTGCTCCGCCACGTCGCACAGCGGCCGGGCCATGATGCTCAGGTCACTGGCGAGCGCATCAAGCCAGAGAGATAGTTGGGGAACGATCAGCGTCTGGTCCTGCAGATAGGCGGTTTTGGCCACATCCTTGAGCCAGGCGGCGTCGCGCAAACCCAAATGGGCTATTTCGCGGGTCCAGTCAGGTGTGGTTGCTGCAGGGTTGACTGCGCGCTGTGCAGCCGATTGGAGAACCGAAAGATACAGTTTTAGGCGGTCGTTGGCCTGCAGCGCAGCCTTGATCCATGCGGGGATTAACAAAGAAGACTGGCCGAGAGAGGCCACGGCACCTACTTTTTCCACGCAAACCCCTTGTGATTCGGATCGTTTAGATCATCTGCGCGGGATATGGCCACACAGTGACAATTGCCGTGTCACCAAGTATTTGCAGGCACGTGAAAGCCCCTGCTGGTGCCACCCCCCGCACATCGCCGCACAGGGAAACGCATTTCGAGTGACCGTTACGATGCTGTCATGTCGTAACGTGCGTCTTCAGGTATGCTTTTTTTGGAAACTTCAGTGCGCTAGCCAAAGTGGGCCGCGTGGTTTCATCCGATGCTTCTAAAACGAGAGGACAAGCATGCAAGCCCTGAAAGACACCAGAAAGCTGGTCGAGCGCGATCCCCATAGCGAGACCGCAAGAATCCTGTCGTCCCTGGTGATCGCACTGGAATCTGATGCTGTTTTTCCGCTCTCCGAGCTGTACACGCTCAGCTACGATGAATTCGGTTTGGCGATGCAGTTGCTGAGTGAGTGGCGGCTGGATCGGTACTACGCGAAAAAAGCCATTCTGCTGGATTTATCTTTTCAAGTGACCGAGATGCGCGCGGAACAAGCTGCAGTGCGGATTCCAGCTGCTGCATCAGCTTGAGTGCCTCACGCTTAGGCAATCTGATCTACCGCGGCCAATAGAACCTGCATGAATCGTCCCGGGGGATTCGGTCTCGCTATCCGAACTCCCCTCCACCGTGGAAAAGATCAAGCAATTGACGGCACTTCGTTCGGCGCCCAAGTCCGCGCAGCAGACATCCCGAAAGTGCGAAGCGCCCTAATCACTCGGCAGCCTAGGTCATCGGATCATTCGGTAAACCGTCCAAGCCACTGCGGACCGGGCACCAACGTATTCAAACGTGCGCAAGGTCGCGCAGATCACTCCTGAGCTCACTCCGGTGCTTAACCTTGGCGTACAAGCTCACGAGAAACTCAATCCGCCGCTGGAGCGACAACAGCATCTGCTCCGCCTGCCGCACTCTATTGGGGACAGGCGTTAAGGTCCACAGAAGCGGCGGGTAGCTCCAAGCCCTGAAGCTGCTCATGAATTCCTTCGCCGGCGTTCTGGGTGCATCCGAGTGCCGTTTCTTCAACCCGAAGCTGGTGTCTGCCGTGACCCTGCGGGGCCACGAGGTAATGAAACTCACCCGGGCATTCGTGGAGCAGCGCGGATACCAGGTCACCTACGGAGACACCGACTCCATCTTCATCTGGCTCAAACGCACCTATTCCAACGCGGAGGCGCACGCCATTGCAGCCGGCCTGGTGCAGGAGATCAACGCCTCGTGGACCCGCAAGCTGCGCGAGGAGCAGCAGCTGAAGAACTTCCTCGAAATCGAGTTCGACACCCACTATGCCAAGTTCTTCATGCCCACCATCCGAGGATCGGATGTCGGCAGCAAGAAGCGCTACGCCGGCCTGAGCGTCGATGAAAAGGGGCAGGAAGAGATGGTCTATCGCGGGCTGGAGATGGCGCGCAGCGACTGGACACTGTTGGCACGCCAGTTCCAGGAGGGCTTGCTGTCACGCATCTTCCACGGAGAGCCCTACCGGGCGTTCGTGACCGACTATGCGCGGTCGATGCTGGATGGCCAGATGGATACGCGGCTTGTCTACCGAAAACGCCTGCGCCACCGACTCGATGCCTACGAGGTCAATGTGCCGCCCCAGGTGCGCGCGGCGCGCATTGCTGACGCTCACAACGCGAAGCTGAACCGTCCCCAGCAGTACCAGCGTGGCGGCTGGATCCAATACGTGATGACGCAGAGCGGCCCCGAACCCCTGGAGGCCCGGCAGGCCCGCATTGACTATGAGCACTATCTCGTCAAGCAACTCCAGCCCATCGCGGACGCGATGCTTCAACCATTGGGCGACAGCTTTGTGGCATTGACGACCGCACGGAAAGTGCTTTTCTAGGGGGGCGGGGAACGACCTGGGGCGATGCCCAACGGCGGAACTGGCCGACCGGTATAGGGTGGCGGCTGTGCCGATGACGGTGTGCATCAGCCCCGAGTTGACATCCACAACAATGTGTGACCTCAGGCCGAAGCGCCATAGGTTGCCTTTCATGGTCCTGTGCATCTCGGGGTCTCGCTCATCCTCCTTGCTATTGGTTCAGCCGGGCGCAGCAATAGTGATGGCGTCCACGATGGTGTCAGTCCTGTGCTTCCGGCCTTGCTCGGCGAGTCATGTATTGATAGCGGCCAGCACCCGGGGGGCACCTGGTGCTTCTCAAGCAGATGAAATGGCGGAAACGCAGGGTGCTGCCCTGATCGAGCACGTGCGCAGGGCCATCCGAGCCTGCAAACCGACGGTACAGCGGGCGCTTACGCAGTTCTTGCTCAGTGATTGGATCGCTCATGTTCACAGTCGCAGGCAGTGGATGCGCTGCATGGTCTCGCTGAAAGCAGGGGACGGCCGCTCGGGCTGGTATGCGCCTTGGGCAAACGAGCCAATGAGCGATAGCGCTGCTCAGCAAGCAACCTGGTTCATCTCACTGAGTAGGGCAGGGGCCAATCCCAGGTGTGTTGGGCCATGGCTCCATTGCCTTGAGTGGCTGGCGCTGCGGAAGATCAAACTGAGGAAATTGTGCGGACTTTCCCCAATGTTTTTGTCGCTTGGACGCAACGTACTTTGCCCGGCTTATCCATGGTTCTCGCAGATTGCGCGCTTAGGCAATGACTCAAGCAACGAGATTCTTCTTGTGAGCGCGGCTGCGATCTTGCGAACCTAGTTTTCATTCGCATGCGATTTTCAGAGGAAGGGGAAGCTAAATCCAGGCATTCGCCTGCCCGCTTGAGTGGTTGTCCGCCCCCCTAATTTCCAATCCCCAGCAGCTAACACCATTTGATCGTTGAGATCAATGCACCTGCATGTGTAGATGCATTTTCTAATCGGAACCGGTCTGGAAAACTACAGCTCATAACTTCAGGAGCTGATATTGATTCTTAAACCCTCACCATCACTGAACCAGACTACGGCAGTGCAAAAGCCTCCGTACGCCAAGCTGGTTATCCGCCGACGCGAGTTGGCCGCGCTCTTGGGTATCTCGCGTTCAACGACTTATTTGCGAGAGAAGCCATCTTCTCCCTACTTCGATCCGTTGTTTCCGAAATCGATACAAATCGGTAAACGTGCAGTTGGTTTTCTGATTTCTGATGTCATGGCGTATATCGAAGCTTTGTCTAAAAATCCACGCTCTGTCTAAATAGGGGTGCTAATTAGTTTGTCCATTTGAATCGTTGTATTGCCTTTGTAGTATTTGCTTCGCCAAGGGGGAATGTGTTATTTCTGTATATTGAATGGGTGAATGTTTCGGTGGATTTAACTAGGTATTTAGATACCATATATAAAGCATTCGTATAAGGAGTCATAAAATAGTTCTATAGATCTAAGCATGTTGTGGAGGTTTTGTATGGCTCATTAGCCATACAAGACAACGAAGAACGATGTTTGAAATTTATCAATGTGCCTAGTGTGTTTGTCAACTATGGAGGGAGAGGGTGTCTCCCTCGCATAAGGAGTCTTTGTGAAAAAACCTGTAGATGGCTATGTGCCAATGATGACTGAAATCCCTCGGTTCTTAGAGCACTACGAGAATCTCCCTGATCAATTGAATGTTGGTCCTTATCAGAAAAACTGGATGAAGATGTCGTATATAGATCGTTTCGCTCAGGACTTGATGGCGCCTGACTTCAATCCGCCTTTCTCTGGCAAGTTCTACGGCAAGCCTTCTTCCAAGCAGCAGGAAAACCTCAAGGGCTTGCGTATGGTCCGTGCACTGCGTCATGCGGCGGTTTTGATGGAAGAGCGACCGGACGAGCCCTTCTGGAAGTGCCATGAATTCTGCCCTGAGGTGGATTTGATCATCAAAGTTGTACAAGCGGCCGTATCGCCCGATGGCGGTGAAGTGGATGGGGTCGGACATATTGCACCAATCCCCTATCAGTATTGGCAATTTGATTTGCTATCGGGTGATGAGTTGGTGGCGGCGCACGACGCGATTAACGATCTTGCACTAAAGATGAGGAAGGCACTCTTGTCTAAGAATGTGCGAGAGAAAATCAAGTGTTTCAAGCGAAATGCGACAGACCGCTATAAGCATTTGATGAAGGTGGCGACTTCCGCTTGGGCTGCTCAGAACAACAGTAATTTGTTGATCCGGCTCGATTGGGGGTATCGTAAAACTTATCCGGTAGTCTTGCCTGAATTTTTGTCCCAAGAAGACTTCCGTTTGCAGTGTGCAGAGGTCAGTGAGTTTCGCAAGATCATGCTTGATGTTCTTCAGAAAATGTTCGGCAAGGACCTGGCTTTCTATGCCTGGAAGATCGAATGTGGCGACGTCAAGGGGTTGCACGTTCACTGGCTGCTGGCGGTTAACGGCAACAAGCATCAGGATCGTATAAATGTCCCGCGTCAAATTGCGGATGCATGGGATGCAGCCATCGGTAAAGACAAAGGCTACACATTCAATGTCAATGCTTTGGATTTGCCGAATAAAACGGGTCTGCGGGTTTTGGACTACAACGACCCTGAACTCCTGGAGGTGTTGGGCCGGTATTGCGACTACTTGACGAAAGTGGACCTCACACTGAAGCTGCGCTTGCCGGAGAAAATGCGATCCTTCGGTAGCTCAAAGCTCCAGAAGGTTAAAAAAAATAAGCCGGGACCGGCGCGCAAGTATCAAATGCAAATGCGTAAGGTACTTGATGTTCGTGGACCGCAAGGAAAAATGTCTTTGAATAAACCCGGTAAAAACAAATGAACAGTCTTTGGTATCAAAAAACAGGCTATCCAGTGGGTTTTATCCCAATAGAGCTCGGCAATGCCGTTTATGCCGTCTGCGCAATGACCAAGGCCCCCGTGGAGCTCGTTGCACCTGTGGTGCTTGCGTCTGCCGCTGCTGCGGTGCAAGGCGTATCAGACGTTCAGAAGCCCTGCTCAGGCTTTGAAGACCGCATGCCTACCAGCATGTTCTTTGGTGTGGTGGCGCCATCGGGGGGGCGCAAGACCTCCGTTTTGAACCAGGCGACGGCGATGTTTGAGGAATTCGAACAGGGCCTGTTGTCCGGCACCCCCCAAGAGGACCCGGACTTCGCAGTGGTCGCGCATCAATTCTTGCTTGACAAGGCGACTGAGCCGGGGGTTGTTGATGTATTGCGCGGCGGCGCGAAATCTCTTCTCTTCGCAGTGGATGAGGGCGCTGCGTTTTTTCGGGGTCTTGATTTGGTTGCTTGGTGCAAGCGCTTTGATGGCGCGACGATTCGCCACAACACGCGCAAGGAGGGCTCCGTGATTGTCAAGGACACGCGGGCATCTACGTGCATGTTGACCCAAGGTGCCACGTTTGACCGCATCATGAAGCAAAAAGGCCAGGATCTCATGGAGTCTGGCTTGTTGCCTCGCATGCTCATGTCGTTTTGCACTGACCCGTTCCCCCAGGGGATGCTCATGGCCCCGACCCACTCCCCTGACGTCCTGATGGCTCCGTTCAATGACCGGGTCCGGTCGCTGCTCAGCCAGTACGCATTGGGTCTTCGAAACCACGAAGGCAAGCGTTTGCTGCTCACACTGAGCCCGCAGGCTGCCAATTTATGGAGCAGCTTTGCGAACGATATGGAGTACCGCTGTGCTCCCCAACCGGTTTGGCATGACGTACGGGCTTTTGTGATGCGTGCTGCTGAGCATGCACTGCGCCTGTCTGCCGTATTCCACAGCTTTTCTTCAGACGGTCCCCAGATCGCAGAGCACTGTGTGGATGCTGCATGCCGCGTTGTGGCGTGGCACCTGCAGCAGGCCAAGGTGGCCTTTGGGGAGCCTCCTCAGGAGGTCAAGGCCCAGCAGTTGGCCAATGCTGCTTATGAATACCTGTGCCGTACCCCGCGGGCACCTGGGCCGCGGCGCTTCACGCGAAGTGAGTTGCTGCGTTTCGGACCGAAGGAAATACGCAACGCCGACAATCTCAGTGTGGCACTGGAGCGCTTGATGTATGAGGGAAAAATCCAGTTGTCGCGTCAGAGAAATGGTCGTGAGACGATCGACTTGGTCACGCAATACCCCCTGCCTGTCCCTTACCAAATGGATCGGCGCATACCGTTGTGGAATTGACAGTGTTGGCCTGGCGTGGCAGTTAGACCCCCGGGCCTTGACCTTGACTTCAGCCAAGGTCGGAGCCCGCTACTTTATGGCAAGTTTTGATGGTGCGCCATACCCAATACGGGTGATATCCAGCGTAGAAGCGCCCGCATAGCATAGAAAAACAGACCAGCGCACATAAGCGCAGGCTGAGGAGGAGATAAACATGCTGACTGATATCCAGATCGCGCAGATCATGCAACACGCATCCCTGCGCCGCCGCGCCCAGTGCCTGGGGCCCCTCAACGATGCCATGGTGGCTCATCAGATCGACGCCAACCTGCAGCGGGCTGCTGCCTTCGTAGCCCAGTTGGGCCATGAGTCGGGAGAATTGCAGTTCCTGGAGGAGCTGTGGGGCCCAACCACCGCGCAGCAACGCTACGAACCACCCAGCGACTTGGCGCGCAAACTCGGCAACACGCAACCGGGCGACGGGCGTCGCTTCAAGGGCCGGGGGCCTATCCAGATCACCGGCCGCGCCAACTATGCTCGCTATGGTGAACTGCTGGGGTTGGATCTGGTTGGCCAGCCTGAACAAGCAGCCGACCCTGTGGTGGGTTTCCAGATTGCGGGCTTGTTCTGGGGGCGCAATGGGCTCAACGCGCTGGCCGATGCGGGCCAGTTTGATGAAATCACGCGTCGCATCAACGGAGGTCAAAATGGTGCCGATGATCGGTGGCGCCTCTATAGACTGGCGCTCGAGGTCTTGCGTGGCAGCTTGCCCGACGCGGTAGTCGGCCCTGTACAGGCCACTCAGCGTGGGGCTAAGGCAGGTGCTAAGCGTGCCACACCCGCAATGGCGGCAGAGGCGTTGTCACTCGGGCGGGAGTTCATCGTGGAGGCCGCGTCCGACGCACCGGCAGTGCAGAAGGCAAGCGGCAAACGCAATACTGGCAGGGAGAACGCTGCGACTGGAAAGGGCGTGGCAGGCACTTCTTCTGCGCGGAAACTCGATGCCCGGCCGGACACTCTGGACTTCCGCGATCAGATGTATACCCCCACGCTGATCGAGGTGCCCACGCACGTTTCGCTGGGTGAGTACCTTGAAAGCGGGGTGCCAATCCTCGACCAAGGCGCAGAAGGGGCATGTACTGGCTACGGGCTTGCCACAGTGGCGCACTACCTGCTGCTGCGTCGGCGTGTGGTACCCGATGCGACGGCAGTGAGTCCACGCATGATGTACGACTTGGCCCGTCGTTATGACGAATGGCCTGGCGAGGACTATTCCGGCTCCAGCGCACGGGGGGCCATGAAAGGGTGGCACAAGCATGGCGTGTGCTCCGAATCGCTTTACCCCAGTGGCGCGACCAGAGCGGGCAAGAAGGCCGCCAAGTTGGCCACTCAGGATCTCGGAGGCCTGAATGACGAGCGCGTGGCTGATGCCCTGCGCCGTCCACTGGGGGCTTACTTCCGGGTCAACCACAAGGATCTGGTAGCCATGCATTCGGCTATAGCCGAAGTGGGCGTTCTGTACGCGACCTGCACCGTCCATGAGGGGTGGTCACAGGCAGGCGCGGACGGCGCGATCACGCAGTCGTCCTCCATTCTGGGTGGGCATGCCTTTGCTATCGTCGCCTACGACGAGCGCGGTTTCTGGATTCAGAACTCATGGGGACCCGGATGGGGCCGTAGCGGGTTCGGCCTATTGAGCTACGACGACTGGCTCGTGAATGGCACCGACGTATGGGTTGCCCGTCTTGGTGCTCCTGTCACGCTGCGGCGGGCGGAGTCTACTGCGGCGGTGCACACCACTGCTGCTGCGCAGTCCGCCAGCTATTCCTACGCCGACTTGCGACCACACATCATCAGTGTAGGCAACAATGGCGTGCTCAAAGCCGGTGGCGACTACGGCAGCTCGCCTGAGGAGCTCCAGCGTGTTTTCGACGAAGATATTCCTCGTGTGACTGGTGGTTGGGCTGTGCCGCGAATACTGCTCTATGCCCACGGCGGCTTGGTGGGCGAAAAAGCCGCCGTGCAGCGGCTGGCCGAATACCGTCCGTTGCTATTGGATGGCGAGGTCTATCCACTGGCCTTCATCTGGCGTTCGGACTACTGGACCACCGTCACCAACATCCTGCGTGATGCCGTCAGTCGCCGCAAGCCTGAGGGAGCTCTAGATGCCGCCAAGGACTTCATGCTGGATCGCCTCGACGATGCTCTGGAGCCGCTGGCGCGCACGCTCTCCGGCAAATCCGCTTGGAGTGAGATGAAGCAGAATGCCATGGCGGCTAGCGACACGGGGGGCGCGGCTGAACAAGTGGCTGACCTGCTGCTGGCCTTGCGCAAGCGGCTGCCCACGCTGGAGGTGCACATGGTGGGCCACAGCGCCGGTTCCATCCTGCTGGCGCCGCTGGTCAGCCTGCTGGGCGCACGGGGTATTCCCGTCAAGAGCTGTACCTTGTGGGCCCCCGCCTGCCGGGTAGAACTGTTCAACCAGCACTACACGCCCGCGCTGAAGGCAAAAAAAATCGAAAAGATGTCCATCTTTGCCCTCACGGACAAGGCCGAACAGGATGACAACTGCGGCCGCATTTACAACAAGTCCCTGCTGTACCTGGTTTCCAACGCCTTCGAAGACCAGGCGCGCATTCCACTGTTTCGCGATGGCCGCCCTATCCTGGGCATGGAGCGCTTCATTGATCTGGACCTGATGCGGCAGTTGGGCGTGGATTTAGTTCTAGCACCCAACACCGAGCCGGATGACTCTTTGTCCGCATCAAGCGCCACCCATCATGGTGACTTCGACGACGATCAACGCACCGTGATGGCCACTTTCCGCCGCATTGCACAGGCAAGTGCGAAGAAAGCTGCGCCAAAAGGCGCTACCGCGACAAGGGTGCAGACAAAGCGCATCAAGGATCACGAATTGCCGAAGATGGTGCCCACCTTCAACCGCTCGGAATCCTCCATGCGCGATCAGCGTCAATTTATTGATCTCCGGACAAAGGCAATCTAGCCTGGGCCCTGACCCGTTGATGTGGGAGCAGAGTCGATGCTGCTTCACAAGGGTCGAATCTGCGGTGGTGGTTCACTTGGAACGACTGGCAGTTCGTCTTGTGCGCCCTCACGAAGTGATGGACGCGCTGGGCGCGTTGTTTGACGCTGGTAAACGAGCCACGGCGGATCGCCTTGCCTAATATTGGCGAGAAGAAGTGTTCGACCTATACAGCCGCTTCAAGTGACTCGCATCCCAAATTCCCCCGGCTATGCCGGGGGAATGGTTCGCAATTGCGCTAAGCCTTCAGGTAGCCCAATTTGACAAGGCGTTCCCGGAAACTGGGCTTCTTCGCCCATTGGTGCAGCTTGCGTCTCATACCACCCGGTGTTAGCAGTTTGCCGTATGTGAGAGTTCGATTGCCGTACCGCTGACCGCTTTCCAGTTCGTTGGTGTACTTCGTCCAGGCTTCCCTAATGAGATCCAGATGCTCGTCGTACAGATGGTTGATGCCGTCACACATCTCTGGCTTTTTGTATTTCTCAAAAAACTCAAGGACGATCTCCATAAGGCGAGGCTCACCCCACTTGGTTCCCTTGCAGCCTTCAGATCCACGTTTTTGAGTGGGTGTTGATTCAGGGGTAGCTTTTTGAAGAGCTGCGAAGAGTTGAAACTGCTCTTCAGAAGACTGTGGAGGCACCGAATACGATTGCTCTCGAAGCAGGAAGTCGATATACATTGACAGCGCCGTACGTTTGGGGCTGGGAGAGCCCGAAAGTGGAGTCATGGCATTTCCAAAAATTGATCGGTTGTTCATTCCTGCCCCACACATGGGGCAGGCCTTTCATTCATCAAAACTTTTAGGCATTCAGGTTGAACGCTTCCGGCCCGGAAGGACCGAGGGCTGCTGCCCGTGATGTGAAAGTCGTGACGATGGACAACCATCCTCCCGAACTTGGCGAATTGCTCGCCATTCGTGTGAGAGCCCCGCGTTTTTGGAGCAACCTCTTAGAGGCTGCGCGGCGCTCATGACCCAATGGTTCAGCGCAGGTAACGCGCTGATCTCTAGTTCGCCCGTTGGGCAATGCCAGAGATCCAAACCAGTCTTTTGCCGCAGACTGGGGGTAGGGAGGCAGGGCGGCATAGAAGCGGCATGCAGGCCCTGTGGATGATTTTCAACTGCCCGGCACTCATCAAGGTACCGTGTTTTGCACTTGTGCTAGTGCAATGCCAGCCTCATCGGCAGCGTGGGCAGTCTACGCAGAGATCACTTCGTTTTTTCCTACTCTCCTAAGACGTAGTTAACGTTGTTTGGACATGCAGATTAGCATGGTTAAAAAGCCTGCAAAGTCTTGTCAGGTATGCGTTTTCTGCTAAGCCGCTTGCGCCCAACTCCAACTGCCTACCGCAGCAACTGGGCTGAGCCCTTCTACCCAAGGCCGGAGCATTCCGACTGCGGCCGTCGTAAGCGAGTCGATGCGATCTATGCTGCTAATGGCTGAACATGCCGTAGAAGGCTTTAAGCATCACCCGGTGCACCACGCTGCTGGTGTCAAGTTGCCGTGACTTCTGCAACTGATTCACGAGCCCTTCGCAAGCTTGGGCAATCACCGGCTCGGTGTCGATGTTGTCTGTGGTCAATGGTTGTCGTCGGGCTAGTTGGTCTCGCTTTGCCATGCATGGGTTTGGCGAAAAAAGAACACAGAGAGTTTCCAGCCCCAACGCCTATTTGCGCCGGGGTTGGTGTGCATCTCCAGATGCTGACTATACGTTGCACAATCATCAGTAGTGGTTCCCCGCCCAATTGTCAAAAGACCATTGAAACTCGCCTCTGGCATATCTGGGAATAGCCTCATCAACAGCAGAGATCTATAGCCCAGCAATCACGTCGAAGCTGGCTTGACGGTGGTGAATGGCGTCGTCTCCGACGCCTTCCAGTCCACATAGGCAGCTCAGTAGAAAGCAGTGCCTGCCGGTCTTTAGCGTGCACTGCACGTCATTCAGCCACCGCTTTGCCGCTTGTACCTGCCCCACATGCTGTCGATCATGTTGGTCGTGCGTACTCGGCGAGCCAAGTCCGGCGTTTCGTCCCGCGTATCGTTGATGACAAAGGACACGGGCATTGGCTCTGTGAGCGTAATAGCACCTGCCTGGAGTTCAACGGCGGAGCCCACATGGACCGGCTCGCCATTGACGATGCTCCATTGCGTGATTTCGCGCAGGCTCTTGTAGTTTTTGAGGTGGGCGGATGCCTTGTTCTGGAGCTCTGCCTGGGCTGAAGCGCCTTTATCCTGGACTGCCGTCGCCTTCTGCGCTTTTTCTTGGTCCAGTATGGCCAACTCTGCCTCAGCCCGTGCAATAGCGTCATCCCGTTCCGCTATCTGCTCTCTTCGAACGTCAACCGATCTCGCGAGTCGCTGTAGATCCCCCTGGAGTTGCTGGACCAGGCTGCCCCACTTCTGGACGTAGGGATCATCACTTGCTCGGCTGTAGCGCCCACAGCGCTTGGCTTCGAATTTCAACTGCGTGCCAATCCCCTTGGTCTGAAGCAGGTCCGGCTGAAACGCTGGGCAGTCCCGCATGGACTCCAGGGTCTTGAGATCATTCTGGATGGTCTTGCTGCGCTCTTCATCTTCGGCAGCCCATTGTGCGTGCCGAGACAACATTTCTGCTTTCCCGTCGCGTAGGCCTTGAACTTTGGCCTGAGCCCGTTGCAACGTCGCGTTGAGCAATGTCAGGGTGCCCTGTACTTCTTGTTCGTACAGGCCGACCACGCGCTGGGTCTCGATGGAAAGGTACTCCTGAACCCCTTGGAATTCACAGGAGTACTCAACAATGCGCCGTCCACGCTCGTCATCGAACTCCCGCCAGTGGGGACTCGTGCATGAAACCCGGCTGTCTAGTGCTTTGCCGATTGTGGTGTCCGGCATCGCTGTCCACACGGAGTTCTTCACGATATCGATGTTGCCGGCTCCGAAGCAGCCCCCCAACAGTACTGGAGCACAGATCAGCATCAGCCGTCCGTGGGCCTTGCGCAGCGCATTCCTCGCCGTTTGGCAAAGAAGCTGGGAAGAGCCAATGGTCTTGCAATGTTGTACTACTGCCGCGGGATCAAACATCGCTGCGCGGCCATGCGCAGGAAAGAGAAAATCAAGGATTTTTTTCATGGTGATTGGAAGGTGTAAAAAATAGCGTGGATAGCGTTAGGAAGGGAAGGAAGGGGGCGGGGCAGGCCGGGGCAGGCCGGGGAAGGCCGATGACAGGCATCACAGCCCGTTCTCCTTGATGCACTGAATCACAGCGGCGGCGAACGCCACCTGTATCTTTTTGTGCTGCTCCGTACCCAGGATTTCTCCAAAATCGATGCCATCGATCTTGTGGGTCGCGTTCACCTTTTTGTAGGCGCAAGAGCAGTTCTCTCGGCTGGCACCCATGCTCACGCAGCCCCCCACAAACGCCCGCTCGTTCTTGGAACTGCAGGCTGACAGCGAGGCCGCGAGCAGAACTGCCACGGCAGCGGTCCTGGCCATTGCTTCAAATCTCATAAGACACTTTCTTAAAGAGCGGGCAGGGGAGGGGACGGCCCGCAGGGCTACTCCGTCCTTCCCCTGCACCTACGGAGTGATCTACCCCTTACTGCTGGCAAGGCGAACCAGAATCCACAGCACCAGGAATCCGACCATTTCCCAGGAGCTGAAGATCAAGAAAAACAGATAGATCCCGAACAGCGTCAGGATCACGCGGGCGATGAAAGCCATCGGTGGTCTTTCGGTAGGCTGGCAAGTACGCCAGGCACTACGAGCTCATCAGCACCGCCACAAAGATCAAAACCACAATCCCGGCGATCACCGGGCCCAGACTCGGAAACAAGGCAACCGGCCACAACACGCCTTGCCCCAGATGGAACGCAAAGCTGCGAAACGGCTCCGGCCCCCAGAAATGTGCATAGACCGCGGACAGCAGTCCGATCAAGAAATACCCCGCGATCAAGATACGACCGAGCTTCATTGCAACAACTCCCTCAAAGTGGAACGTCCTGCGTCCCGTGGTTAAAAACAAAAACACCCACAGAGTCGTTTGCAATTGAGAAGCAAACTCCGTAGATGCAAATAAAGCAGAACCGCATCCTTGCGCGGTGCCTGCCAAACCCNCTCCACCCACACGGCTGCCCGATCCGACAAACCTGCGCGAAGTCCTCGCGTACTGGGTGAGGCTCTTGCGCGTGCAGAAAGAGTGGTCCCAGGAGCGCCTGGCCCACGAGTGCGACCTCGACCGCACCTACGTGTCGGCCATCGAGCGCTGCAAGTGGAACGTCTCGCTGTCCAACATCGAGCGCCTGGCCCATGTTCTGGGTGTCCCACCATGGGCTTTGCTCAAGCCGCCCGAGGTGCCTGCACCGACCAAGCGCCGGGCGAGCCAGGCACAGTAAAAGCCTGGTTCCAGCAGCTCCTCGCTGCCCAACCGCCCTAAGGCTCAAACCGCCATCCATCCTCCTCTTGGATTTGTGACATTATGTGATGCAAACTCATCAAATCAACGCAGCCACAGGGCAGCGGTTGACGCCAACGTGGCAAAGTTGGCAGGAGTGCCGTGCAGTTGCAGTGATGTCCTTCGGTGAGCCGAGTGGTCACCAGATTGCTACCATCGTGCTACCCACCGACAACACCCCACGACAAGCCCTTTCCGAGACATGCCCACGAATCCACCTGCCACTGTCAACCGCTGCGGCTACTGCGGAGCCAGCAGCTACCACCGGGTGGTTGCACGCGATGAGACGGGTGCCATGCGCTACACCTCGACCCTCCAGTGCACAGGCTGCGGCCGTGAATTCACCGATCTACAGGACTGGCGGCAGGGCGGACAGGCGGCACAATCCACTGCTGCGGCCCCATAGCAGTGCCTGGGCCGGAGCATTGAGGCTGACCACCACNCCCCTCTGTCTCGTTGCCATCGTCGCAGTCTTCTTCTTCCTCTTCGTTCCCCCGCTATTACATGCCCAGTTACTCTGAACTCCTGGCCCAGAAACAATCCCTCGACGCGCAAATTGCCCAGGCCCACAAGGCGGAATCCGTGCAGGCGCTGGCCACCGTCCATGAATTGATCGCGGAGTTCGGCTTCACGGCCCAGCAGGTGTTCCCCTGGAAGCCTGTCCCCAAGAAGGTGGCTGCCAAGTACCGGGATCCCGACACCGGCGCCACCTGGTCCGGCCGAGGCAAGCCGCCCCAGTGGATTGCGGGCAAGGACCGGACGCCGTTTGTGATTGCCTGAATCGCGCACTGCGGGGCAGGGATAGTGCAGGACCGCAGCGCGAGCCTCTGTCTAACCGGCCCCGCTCCCGGGTGTCAGCACCACCGCAGCCAGCACTAGCCCACACTCAAGTCCCCCATCGAGCGTGCGGGCCGTCCACACCGGCCGCAACAGCCCCGCCCGACGTGCCTGCGTATGGTCCGCATGAGCCCCAGGCTTGATATGTTGGTTGTGCCCATACCCCCAGACAGGCGGCACCGTGGCATCCAGCACCAGCAAGGCCGAAGCTTCGGTTGGCGCATGAATGCCTTGCACATGCCAAGACTCCTCCACCCCGACCACAAGCATCCAGCGTGACGACGAGGCAGGTGTGCGGAGTGAGTCCTGCGGCTTCCGGGGCAAAGACTGCCACAGCAGCAATACCAGGCCACCAACCGACACAGCACCCAGGCACTGCGTCAGCAACGCGGAAGCTTCCTGCTCCCAGGCCAGCTCCACACGAACCCCTGCAAGGTGCCTGCTGGCATGGCGCCACATCGCCGCTGCAGTGACCACCGAAGGAACCGCAACGCGCTTCCCGGTGAGCAAGGCCACAGCTTGCTGCAGTGCCGCTGCCCCCGTGCGGTTGGGCTGGACTGGCGAGCGAACCAAGGTTCCAGGCAGTGCCACGCCGCCCGTATCCTGAGCCGTGCTGCGCCGATAGCTGGGTGCTGCCTCCATCACCAGCCCCAAGGCATACCGACGAACCATGCCCTCATGCGGCGGCATGGCCAGCCCCAGGATCACCGGTTGCAGGAACACGCGCTGCCATGGCTTCCTGCCGCCGGTTCAGCTTGCTGCGCAGGGAGATGGGGCCTGAGGCGTCTTTGGTTCGCTGCGGTGACGCTCCCGCGCCATCGCCGTCCGTATCGGATTCCGGATAGAACTCCTCCACTACCCCAATCCCTTCTTCCTCCGACTCCTCGAACTCCCCCAGCGCCAAGCCTTGCCGTGCCGCTTCATCCAGCGCCGCCTGGTTCAGACCCAGCGCAGCCTGCTGCTCGCGCTCCTGCCGTGCCAACGCCACAACCTGGGCCAGATTACTTCCGGCTCTCAGCGTCAGATCCACGTAGTAGATCGGCGTCCGGTGCGACAGCGTCGTGGACTTGCCCCGCAGCCGAAGCTCCAGGGGCAATCCCGCCAGCAGCCCGCCGGACACGGCAAAAAGATACCGCAGACGCGCCGACAACGTCCGGATGCTGTTGAACCCCGTGGTTCGGAACACAAAGCTGCCCAGCTCATCNCCAGCCGTGCCCGGTTCGGTACCGCCATCCGCCTCCACCCGTACATGCAGCCGTCCATACGGCTTGCAGTTCCCATCCTGTGCCAAAGCGCACACCGCAGGGGAAGGGCAGGGCAGGGACTGCATCCCCGACAGCGTCACCCGCTTGCAGCTCTCGCCATCTCCGACACACAGCGGCCTTCCTGTGGCCCGGTCAAACATCGTGTAGTTCGCTCTGAGGCTCAGGTCCGGATCATCAAACAGCAACCGCACCGGAATGCTGCGCAGCTTGGCCCCCGGCTCCTTGCGCAACGGCGCATCCACCGGATGTGGAACCCACCCCTCCTTGTTCTGCACCTGGCTGGTGAGCGTGAACTCATCGTCCTTCTCGGGAAGACGACGTCCCGCCTTCTCCACCACCCGCCCAATCGCAATGCGCCCGATCACGGGCGGTGTCAAAGCCAAACCTTTGAGCATGTGAATCTCCTTGTTGAATGTGAAAACNCCCCCCAAAGCACAACGGGCCTCACCGTTGTCGATGAAGCCCGCCTGGGGAATGCGTTGAACTGAAATGAATGAACCTTTGGCCCCGATGAACCAGCCTCAGGTCTGCACGAGAAACCTCCTGCTCCCAGATTTGGGCACCGTGTACGCCTTGACGATCTCCGGCTGCTCCTGGGCCAGCCGCGCTGTATCGAGCTGCGTCCCATCCCGGCTGCGTTTGAAACTGACCTCTCCGTTCTCAAACACCGCCCGGCTGGAGTCGCCCATGCGCTGCTGAATGGTCTGCTTGAGCTGGGCTTCCAGAGCCGTGTTGGTCGCCAGCACCTCTCGCACCGCCAACAGGTCCGAGAACACCGCCCCCATCACCAGGTCATGCTTGAGGTTCAGGGTGAAACCCGAGTCCCGGGGATACAGCGCCCGCAAAGCCCGGTCTGCCGAATCTGAGCCATCGGCCGGAGGCGCCTGGCCTCGCTCCACATAGCCCCAGAACTCGCGCTCCAAGGTGATGAGCTGAGCGATCAGCTCCTCATCCCGCTCGATCCGGAAGATCTGCAACTCCTGGCCCCCCAGCAACACCGCCACGTCCGCCGCCTGTTTGCCCGTCACGGCCAACTGGTGCTGGACTTGCAGCTGCACATACTCCGGCACCCCATCGCGCCAGAGCCAGGCCCCTTGAATGCCAGCGGTCTTGCATTCCAGCAACTGCACATCCGGAGCCCCTAGGACCTCCCGGTCGATATTGGCCAGCATCCAGGGAAACTCGGGATGCTGCAGCACCGCATTGATACGCCGTACCCGGTTGCCCGTACGGCGCGTGTAGTGCGCTGCCACGATGGGCTCCAGCAGGGAGCCCCAGTACATCGGACTCAGATCGTCCGCACCCCCATCGCCCGGCGGGGCAGTGGGGGCACGTCCGGTCTTCTCCATCCACAGCTCCAGCTGCGACTGGTAGGGGTTGAGCCCGACTGCCGCAGCCGAATCGGAACTGCCAATGCCACCCTTGCGCACCTGCAACCACTGATCGCGATCCAGGTCCTGGGTCTTGACCAGCCGAAGGGCAGGGCGGTGACGCGGTGACGCCTCGGACCCCGGTGAAACAACAGGACGAACCATGCTGACTCCTTGAAGTGAAAACAACAAAAGCAACAACAACCACGAAGCCACACCACCCCTCAAAACAAAAGACCCCGGTCCACTGAAGGAGCCGGGGCCTATGCCGTGAAGGGCGGTGAGGGCGGATGGATAAACAGCAAAGAACGGCAGACACTGTCACGACGCCAACTGCAACGCCTGCTCCAGTGCACGTTGCTTGAGCGCGGCCCCCTGGCCAAACCACGCACTGTCCAGCCGGTACTCCTGACTGCGCGCCCGGCGCTCGTGGTCCACGAACTCGGTGACGGCGCACAGCAGTCCCCAGGCAGTGCCCTTGGCTGCGGCCAGCTCTGCGCCCCGGCCCTGACCCTCGTACATGGCCTGTACCTTCTTGAGTGCGCGTTCGTTGGTCAGGCCTGCAGATGCATCCGCATGCCCATCCGTCTGGCAGAGCACCTTCAGGAAATAGTTCATGGACTCATGGCTCTTGACCTTGCGCTCGGACAAGGTCTTCATGCGGTACATGAAACCGTCCCACTGCGAGACGGCAATCCCCAACTGCTTCTTGACCGCCTGCGCATCAAAGCTGGTGCTGTGGGGCACCTTGATCGCGCTCGACGTCCCGGACAGGGCAATCGAGAGGGTGTTGTTGCAGACCACGCGCACTGTCGTCGGTGTGGCTGTCGTCGCCAGCGTCCCGTCGCAGGAAGTGGCCAACAGCAGATAGCCATGGACCACATCGTTGCCTTTGAGCGCCGAGGACTTGCCGGTACGGGCCAGGGCCCAGAACTTGCGCCCGGCCTTGAGGACCCCGGCGGTCTCCAGCTCATAACCAGAGACTTCCGTCAGATCCCGATAGAACTCCAGCACCTGCTTGGGTTGCACGACCTGGTAGCGGGCACTGACCACCGACAGAGGGGCCTTGGTATCGCTGCGGTACAGCACCTTCTGGTCGGGGAACTCCATAGGTTCGGCATATAGCGCGGAGACGGAAGAGGGGGTCTGGCCAGCCGGGCCGGATTCCGTGGCCATGTAGCGCACGGGCGCCTCACGGATGGTCCAGTCCATGCCCGCTTCTCGGGCCCAGACATCGATGGGTTGTTTGGCAGGCAGTTGCTGGCCCAGGTTGTGCCAGGGGGTCTCGCCGACATAGGCCATGGTTTGAACGAGGTGTGCCATTGGAATGCTCCTTGATAAATGAATGAATGAAAAGAGAACGAGGGGAGGGAAGTGAGAAAAGTGACGAGCCTGAAGAGCGCGAAAAGGGCAAAAAGGGCGAGCGCTCAGGCGTACGGATCCCGAAAGCGGTACCCGCACTCCAGGCAGTGGTGGTTCTTAAGGCAGTTCTGGTCGACGGCCTTGCCGATCTGACTGCCGATCTCGCAGCCGACGGCGCCGCCGCTGAGGCCTCCCATGGCGGCTCCGGCGACGGCACCGAGGACGGTTCCTGCGGGGCCGACAAGTGAGCCGTAGGTGGCACCGAGTTGGGCAGTGCGCAGGGCGGCTGCGGCGCCGCTGGCGGCTCCTGCGACAGCGCCGATGGCGGCGCCTGTGGTGCGACCGCGGTCGAGGGTTTCGACGCGGGGGGATTGGCATTGGGGGCAACTGGGCACGGGGGATCTCCTTGGGTGTGTGATGTGAAGGAAAGAAGAGCGACGGAACGAACGGACAAAGAAAAAGCCCCGGGTGCTGGGCACGCGGGGCTGGAGGGCGGGGAGTAACGATGGGATGTCTACCAAGACGGCATAGCGCCCGGCAGCGCTGGGTCGTGCCGGGCGGGGAGGCTGTCACTTGGATTGATCTTGAAACTGGGGTTCAACTCAAGGTGGTGATATGTGACTGAAAAAAAAACGGATCGACTAGCGAGGGCTTCAAGCCATCCGTCAAATCTGCCACTTGCGCATGGGAGCGGCGAACCGGTCGACCGCCATGCTGGCAGTTCGATGCAACAGTGGCATCTAGTCGAGCCGACTCGCGTCGGAGCACTGCCCCTTTAGCAGTTCAACTTCAACATTGAAGGTCAGCCCTTTGGCTATTCACTCCATCTGGGGCGATTTCCGCTCAGGGTCGGCAAGGAAAGGTCCTGCAAACTCAGCGCCTGCCGAGCAGGACCGGAAAGCCAACACCGCCCTGATATACCATCCAATACAGAATGGGAACCGGAGAGATCGATGGCCAAAGCAAAGAAAACAGATTCTGGATCAGGCACCCCGGCTTGGGTCCCCATCGTTGGCGTCCTCGTCGCTGCGAGTGGTGCGATCTACGCGTGGTTCAGCCATTTCAGTCCCAAACCTGAACCAACTAAGCCCCCTGCGACTTCCACAGCCGCACCACAGGTCTCCGTCAGCGGTGCTGGTTCTGTCGGAGCGGGATCCGTAAGTGGGAGCACGATCAACGTCGGCTCGCCGCAGGCGAGTTCGCAACCCACGGCCTCTTCAGGCAAGTCAGCGAAGTAAGGCCTCGTCATGGGAGGCATGACGCGCTTCGGCGCAGCGCTGTTGGCCGCTTCGCTGAGCCTTGTCTGGCCTGCGCTTGGCATTGGGCAGGTCACCGTCACGGGTTCCGGGTCAGTCGGCGTGGGCCAAATGACCAACAGCACGATCAACCTCGGGTTGACGCCGAAGGAGGCCCAGGCCTTGGCCAAGGCGACAGCGCAAGAACAGACCAAAATCTTGAAAGCGATCGTTGATCGCGTCATCAATCAGTCGTACAACGACAAGTCAAAGGAACAGGCAGAACTCCTTGCTTTGGTGCAAGGGTTCCTATCGATCGTCAAGGGCAAACAGGTGCCAACGGACGATTGGCCGCAGACCTTCCAGGAGTTGATGCGGCAGTTCTTGACCTTGGGTGAACGCCTTCAAGCAATGCCGGTGACCAGCGACAAGATCAAGCAGCTGGTGAGCGAGGCAGACGCGGCGCGCAGAGCACTCCAGCTCGAACAAGCCGACCAGTTGTTGGCCAAAGCTGGGAATTTGGCCATCGAAGATGCAAAGACGAAGCAGGCGCAGGCAAAGGCCTCAACGCGCCAATCCGCCAGCATCATGGTCTCACGGGCGACACTGGCTTTCACACGGCTGGAGCGAATTCAGGGTGCCTTGCTCCTAGAGGAGGCATTCGACATGCGACAGCTGGATCCTTCCTCTCAAACGATCTGGTGGCTCTTCGAGGCAGGTGACGCTTGGCTCGCCCAAGGCCGCAATGACGAGGCGCTCAAGCGATATGTCAAAGCCAGAGCCGCAGCTTTGGCTCAGACAATCCTGGATCCCAAGAACGCACATTGGAAGCGGGACTTGTCGATTAGCCACGACAGGATTGGCTATGTGCAGCAAGCCCTGGGCGAGCCGGACCAGGCGCTGAAGAGCTACCTGACGTCGTTGGAGATTTTGCGGAAGCTGGCCGCCGCTGACTCCGGGAGCGCCAATAGACAGCGAGATTTGTCGATCGCTCACATGCGGATCGGCAGCTTGCTAGAAAACCAGGGCGATCTGCGCAAGGCGCTGAAGAGCTACCAGGCGGCGACGGCGATCCGACAGAAGCTGGTCGACGTCGACCCCGCGAGCACCCGGCGGCAGCAGGATCTTTCGTCCAGCCAAAAAAAGATTGCCGAGGCGCAGCTTGCTCAAGGCGATGTGGAACTGGCCTTGCAGAGCCACCAAGCCGCGATGGCGATCCGACAGAAGCTGGCTGCTTCGGACCCCACGAACGCCCAGTTGAAACATGGCATATCGCTCAGTCACCAAGGAATCGGCGACCTGCATCTATACGCTTTCAATCCGGTCCAGGCGTTGGAGAGCTACAAGGCTGCGATGGTGATCGCTCAGAACCTGGTCAACTCGGACCTCCGGAATACCACTTGGCAGCAAAGCGTGTTGGTCTGCCACCAGAAGATCGGTAGAGCGCATGGCGGACAGCGCAACCGAGTCGAGGCGCTGAAGAACTATCAGGCGGCGTTGGCGATCGCCCAGAAGTTGGCCGCGTCGGACCCCCAGAATGCCGAGCGGCAGCGGCACTTGTATGACAGCCACGAACTGATCGCCAATGAGCAGAGCTCCCAGCGCAACCCAGGCGAGGCGCTGACGGGCTTTCAGGCGGCGTTGGCGATCGCCGAAAGCATGGCCGCCTTGGACCCAACGAATGTCATGTGGCAGCGCCGCTTGTGGTCCACACACGGCAGTATCGCCCAAGAGCAGCGCACCGAGAGCAACCCGGGCGAGGCGCTGAAGAGCTATCAGGCGGCGTTGGCGATCGCCGAAAACCTGGCCGCATCGAATCCCGCGAACACCCGGTTTCAGTCGTTGGTGTCGATCAGCCACGGCCATATCGGCCGCATGCAACAAGTCCAAGGCAATTCAGACGAGGCACTGGAGAGCTACCGGGCGCAGTTGGCGATCCTCCAGAAACTGGCTGACTTGGACCCACGGGACGTCAAGAGGCAACTCGATGTTGTCGACTCGTGTTGGAAGGTCTACGAAGCGACGCCCGCAGAAGCGGGCGACCGACGAAAGCAGGTGTTGTTCCAAGGTTTAGCTGCAATTAAGGCGGTAGAGGTAACCGACAGGTTTCGGGTGCTGACCAATAAACGGGCAGCGAGTTTCGCCAAGGCGCTTGACAACCTGGACTGACCCCTGCGGCAGCGGACAGTCTTATGGCTGGTGTTACATCGGCTCCCTATGCATGTTGGCGCCGACACTTGATTGGCGCATTGAGCGAATGCTGGATCGAGATGGGATTGCGCCCGAGTCGCGCTAGGCATGTTGCCGCCTACGCCAAACTGACCCGGTGCACAACACCCTCGACACTGATCGTTGAAGCCGTCACCCGGCCAGGTGCGCCAGCAACTGCTTCATGCCAGGTAGCGCGAACTCGGCGCCTGATCGTCGATTACGGCAACCGCTGTGGAACCGACTGTAACTGACGGGGCGCCTATGGTTGGTTGTCCCCCTCAACCCGCTGTCGTCTAACTACTGCCGTGAAAGAGAGCATAGGTCAACACGGCGCCAGCGCGGTCCCTGCACCAAGCGGCACCCACGTACACCGGTTTGGGCGCTGTCAGCTGATCTTCTATGTTTCTTAATGTGAAATATTGGGTGATGAATGCGCCGTGTGTCGCAGTACATTCCACGGTTGCACGTTCGCCTAAAAAGATAGTAAGACTCCCTCGCATGGCCCTCAAAAAATCCGAACTCTATTCATCCCTGTGGAAGTCTTGTGACGAACTGCGGGGCGGCATGGATGCCAGCCAGTACAAGGACTATGTGCTGGTGCTGCTGTTCGTCAAATACGTGTCTGACAAGTACGCAGGCAACCCCAATGCGCTGATCGAGGTGCCTCCCGGTGGCAGCTTCGCCGACATGGTGGCGCTCAAGAACGACAAAGAGATCGGCGACAAGATCAACAAGCTGGTGGGCCGCCTGGCCGATGCCAATGACACCCTCAAGGGTGCCATCAACGTGGCCGACTTCAACGACGAAGAAAAGCTGGGCAAAGGCAAAGAAATGGTGGACCGGCTCACCAAACTGGTCGGCATTTTTGAGGGGCTGGACTTTGGCCGCAACCGGGCCGAGGGCGACGACCTGCTGGGCGATGCGTATGAATACCTCATGCGCCACTTCGCCACCGAGAGCGGCAAAAGCAAAGGCCAGTTCTACACCCCGGCCGAAGTCTCGCGCGTGATGGCGCAGGTTATCGAGCTGGGCCGCGCCACCAGTGGCAAACAAAGCATTTTCGACCCCACCTGCGGGTCGGGCTCGCTCTTGCTCAAGGCGCACGACGAAGCCAAAAGCCGCACCGGCCTCGACCTGGCCCTGTACGGCCAGGAGATGGACAACGCCACTGCCGCTTTAAGCCGCATGAACATGGTGCTGCACGACTGCCCCACCGCCGAAATCTGGCGCGACAACACCCTGGCCAACCCGCACTTTTTGTATATGGGTGCGCTGCAAACGTTCGACTACGTGGTGGCCAACCCGCCGTTCAGCACCAAAGCCTGGAGCAACGGATTCGACCCGCTCAACGACCTGTTCAGCCGCTTTGAATATGGAGTGCCCCCGGCAAAGAATGGCGACTTTGCCTTCTTGCTGCACATTCTCAAAACCCTCAAAAGCACCGGCAAGGGCGCGGTGATCTTGCCGCACGGCGTGCTGTTCCGCGGCGGGGCCGAGGGCAGCATCCGCGCCAATATCGTGCGGCGGGGCTTCATCAAAGGCATCATCGGCCTGCCTGCCAACCTGTTCTATGGCACCGGCATACCGGCCTGCATCATCGTGCTCGACAAAGAGGGCGCCGCAGGCCGCACCATGGAGGGCGGCGGCATTTTCATGGTGGACGCCAGCAAGGGTTTCATCAAAGACGGCAACAAGAACCGCCTGCGCGCGCAAGACATGCACCGCATCGTGGACACCTTCACCCGGCAAGACGGCAGCGACCCCAAATACGCCCGCCTGGTGCCCCTGGCCGAGATTGCCGCCAACGACTACAACCTCAACCTGCCGCGCTACATCGACAGTACCGAGCCCGAAGACCTGCAAGACATCGAGGCGCACCTCAAGGGCGGCATCCCCCTGGCCGACATTGACGGCATGCAGCGCTATTGGCAGGTGCTCCCCGCCGTGCGTCAGGCCCTGTTTGCACCGGTGGCCGACGCCAAGCGCAGCAGCGCCTACTGCCATCTCACGGTAGAGCCCAGCCAGATCAAAGCCACCATCTTCGGCCACGGCGAGTTCACCGTCTTTAACCAAACCGTTACCCAGCGCTTTGCCACCTGGAAGGCTGCCAAGACGCCGCTGCTCACCGGCATCCAGGTGGGCGACCGGCCCAAGGCGCTGATTGAAAGCCTGTCCGAGAGCCTGCTACAAGCCTTTGACGCCGCGCCGCTGATCGACGCCTACGACGTGTACCAGCACCTGATGGACTATTGGGCCGAGACCATGCAAGACGATGTGTGGATGATCGCCACCGATGGCTGGCAGGCCGTGCAAGATGGCAAGCCCAATGTGGACCTGATCCCCACCGGCTTGGTGGTGGCCCGCTACTTTGCGGCGGAGCAGCAAGCGGTGGAGGCGTTGGAGGCCGAGCGCGACGCCATCACCCGCCAGATGGAAGAACAGGACGAAGAGCACGGTGGCGAAGGGGGCTTGCTCGAAGAAGCCAAAGCCGAAAAAGGCAAGCTCACCGCCAAGAGTGTGAAAGACCGCCTCAAGGCCCTGCGAGCCCTCACCGTGCTCGCTGAGATGGCGGACGCGCAAGACGAAATCAAAGCCCTGAAAGCCTACGCTGCTCTGCTGGAGCAGGAAGCCACTGCCAGTAAGAAGGCGAAGGAGGCCCACAAGGCGCTGGACGCCAAAGTGGCCGCCCAGTACGCGCACCTAAGCGTGGCCGACATCCAGACCCTGGTGGTGCAAGACAAATGGCTGGCCGCACTTACTGCCAGCGTGCAAAGCGTGCTGGACCGCGTCAGCCAGGCCCTGACCGGCCGCATTCGCCAACTGGCCGAACGCTACGCCACGCCGCTGCCTGCGCTCGGCGGGGAAGTGGAGGTGCTGGCGGCCCGGGTGGACGAACACCTGAAAGCGATGGGGTTCGTATGGAACTGAGGGCGGGGTACAAGCAGACTGAGGTGGGGGTGATTCCGGAAGATTGGGATGCTCCGCTGCTCGATTCACTGGCAAAGCGGGGTAGTGGGCATACGCCAGACAAGCAGCATCCTGAATATTGGAACGGACCTATACAGTGGATTTCATTGAAGGATTCGGATGTCCTTGATCGCGTCTACATCGAGGAGACGTCGGCGTCTATTACACCCGCAGGGATCGCCAATTCTTCTGCGGTCATCCACCCAGCGGGTACCGTCGTGCTCTCACGCGATGCGGGAGTGGGCAAGAGTGCCATAACAAAGACGCCAATGGCGGTCAGTCAGCATTTCATGGCCTGGCAGTGTGGCCCAAGACTGCACAATCACTTTCTCTACTACTGGCTGCAAACTTCAAAGCCGGAATTTGAGCGAATTGCGATGGGCAATACGATTAAGACCATCGGATTGCCATTCTTTCGCAGTTACAGAGTCCCACAACCTGCCATAGGCGAACAGCGCGCCATCGCCACCGCCCTGTCGGATGTTGATGCCCTGCTCGCCAAGATCGACCAGCTCATCGCCAAGAAGCGCGACCTTAAACAGGCCGCCATGCAGCAACTCCTCACCGGCCAGACCCGGCTGCCGGGGTTTAGTGAGGAGTGGGAGGNGAAGCGGTTGGGGGATTTGTTTGCGTTCAGCGGCGGACACATAGCTTCGCGTGATCAACTCTCAGGTTCTGGCTATTGCTATTTGCATTACGGGGACATCCACAAGTCGACCAAGACCTACATTGACCTGGAGGCTGAATATCTCGACATCCCGAAATTGACGGTACGACTCAGTGATGTGACGCCATCGGCAATGCTCAACGATGGTGATGTCGTTTTTGTAGATGCATCGGAGGACGATGACGGAACTAGCCGCCACGTTGTCGTCGTGAATCCTTTGGAGAAGCCCTACATCTCAGGCTTGCATACCATCGTGGCGAAGGCCAGAGGGGATTTGTTGGACAACGGCTTCAAGCGGTTCTGCTTTCAAACCAGACACATCAAGCAGCAATTCCAATTTTTCGCGGTGGGTACAAAGGTTAGCGGAATCAGCAAGACTAGCATCGCCAAGATAGAGTTGAGATTTCCATCAAAAGCCGAGCAAACTGCCATTGCCTCTATCCTTTCCGACATGGATGCCGAACTCGCCTCCCTGGAAGCCCGCCGCGACAAAACTCGCGCGCTCAAGCAGGGCATGATGCAGGCGCTGCTAACCGGTCGCATCCGGCTGGCAGGGGGAGTTAATGGTAAAATCGGCCTCTAGCCTTCGTAGAACGTGCGCAAGCAGCTACCAAAATTGTAGCGTTTACATCGCCCCATGACACAGTCCCACCTGGCCCCGTCGTTCTACATCGGCTGGGATGTGGGGGGATGGAACTGCGAAAAGAACGGCAAGAGCCGCGATGCCATCGTCATTCTCGACGCGGCCTTGCAGATCGTCGGCAAGCCATGGCGCGGCAATCTGCGCACCACCCTCAACGCCGTCAATCGGACGGATGCTTTCATCGACGCCTTGTTTGCTCTGTGTGGCTGCTCCAGCGGGCTGGCATTGGGGGCTGAGGCCGCGCAGCCCCCGGCCCCTCGCATCGCCCTGGCCATCGACACACCGCTGGGTTTCCCACAGGCGTTGGTGGAGCTGGTCACGGGCTTTCAGTGCGTGGAGCCCATCGACCAGTCCAGCACCAACCCCTACCTGTTTCGCCACACCGAGCGGTTTCTGTTTGCGCATGGCCTGAAACCTCTGTCTGCCGTCAAAGACATGATCGGCAGCCAGGCTACAAAGGGCATGCACGCCCTGGCACAGTTTGCGCCGCGCCGCATAAGTTGCGGGGTCTGGACAGATGCCCGCCATCTGGTGGCCATAGAAGCCTACCCATCAGCCTGCAAGACGTCTCACATCATGGCAAATCTGCTCCAGGGCTTCCCCGCGCTAAACCATCCGGACCAGACCGATGCGTTGACCTGTGCGCTGGTGGCATACCTGTTTGATCAGCGGCGGGAGGCCTTGGCAGCGCCGTATGCAAGTGTGCCGCCCAGCGAGGGGTGGATTTGGGTGACGAGGGATTCGCTGGCATAGTTGGGGATAGGAGGGGTACACATCAATGAAGAACTATTACCGTGTGATGCAGGGTCGGGGTGGTGCTTATGCATCGACCGCACATGCCGGGGGGTACATCGGTGCAAACTTTGAGATTCCGCAGAACCTGAATGCAGATCTGGGTGACGACTGGCGTGCGTTCAACAAGAAGTTCGTTCCCATCTTCATGGCCAGGCATCCGGGCAAGACAAAGATTGGGGCAGGCTTGGCGTGCGGTGCGCTTTGGACAATAGCCAAAGGCATTGCAAAGGGTGACTTGGTGATTTCGCCCGACGGCACAGGCACCTACTTTGTGGGGGAGGTCAGTGGCGACTATTTCTATGTGGACGGAGAGCCATTTCCCCACCGTCGCCCGGTGAGGTGGTTGTCACAGACCATTCAGCGTGCAGACATGAGCGAGGCGCTGCGCAACTCCACTGGTTCCATCGGAACTGTGAGTACCATCACCAAATACGCTGCAGAAATTGAGCAGCTGATCGGAGTGACAGTAGCGCCCGTGAGCCTACCTGCCGATCCAACGGTCGATGACCCTGTGGCGTTTGCCATGGAGAAGCACCTGGAAGATTTTCTGGTGAAGAACTGGGCGCAGACAGACCTGGGCAAGGACTACGACATCTTTGCGGAAGACGGCGAACTGGTGGGCCAGCAGTACCCTACGGACACCGGCCCGATGGATGTGCTGGCCATTAAAAAAGACAAAAGTGAACTGCTGGTGGTGGAGCTCAAGCGTGGCCGCGCCAGCGATGTGGTGGTTGGCCAGGTGTTGCGCTACATGGGTTTTGTGAAGGAAGAGTTGGCCGAGCCTGCTCAGGCTGTACGCGGTGTGGTCATTGCTTTAGAGGATGACATTCGAATACGCCGGGCACTGGCGATGACGCCGATGATTGACTTTTATCGGTATCAGATGACGTTCAAGCTGCTGAAGGGCGCCCCTTGAGCAGCACCGTCGGCCAGATCGAAAAACGAACCCAGGCCCGCGTCGTTGCCTTGTTGCGCGACCGCTTGCACTACACCTACCTGGGCAACTGGATAGACCGCGCAGGCAATGCCAACATCGAGCCGGATCGCCTGGCGGCCTGGCTTGCGGGCCAGGGGGTAGCTCCCGTATTGGCCAGTCGCGCCATCTTCGAGCTGCAAAAGGTTGCCAGTGACACCAGCCAGACCTTGTATGACCGCAACCGCGAGGTGTACCGCTTGCTGCGCTACGGCATCAAGCTCAAGCCCGAGGTGGGGGAGAACACTGTCACCGTCTGGCTGATCAACTGGCATCAGGTGCACGCGAATGACTTCGCATTTGCCGAAGAGGTCACGGTGAAAGGCGCAGACGCCAAAGCATCCGCCAAGCGGCCCGACATCGTGCTCTACGTGAACGGCATCGCCCTCGGCGTGTTGGAGCTCAAGCGTTCTACCGTTTCAGTGTCCGAGGGCATCCGCCAGAACCTGGACAACCAGAAGAAGGAGTTCATCCAGCCATTTTTCTCCACCCTGCAGTGGGTGATGGCGGGCAACGACACCGAAGGCCTGCGCTACGGCACCATCGAAACGCCCGAGAAGTACTACCTCCAATGGGTGGAAGAGGGCGGCAGCTTTGACGCCGAGGCCAATGCGCTGGACCGGCACCTGTTGCAGGTGTGCGGCAAGACGCGGCTGCTGGAGCTGGTGCACGACTTTGTCGTGTTTGATGCCGGCACCAAAAAGCTGTGCCGCCAGAACCAGTACTTTGGCGTGAAAGCGGCGCAAGCGTTTATTGCCCGGCGCGAGGGCGGCATCATCTGGCACACCCAGGGCAGCGGCAAGAGCCTGACCATGGTCTGGCTGGCCAAGTGGATCTTGGCAAACCGCACCGGTGCGCGGGTGCTGATCATCACCGACCGCACCGAGCTGGACGAGCAGATCGAAAAGGTCTTCAAGGGCGTGAGCGAAACCATCTGCCGCACCAAGAGCGGTGCAGACCTGATTGAAAAGCTCAACGACACCGAAGAGACGTTGCTGTGCACCCTGGTGCACAAGTTTGGTGGCAAGGGGGGCGACGATGACGACGAGGGCGACGCCGCCAGCAAGGAAGCCACCAAGGCCTTCGTGGCGTCGCTACGCAACCTGCCCAAAGACTTCCAGGCCAAGGGCGACATCCATGTGTTTGTGGACGAATGCCACCGCACCCAGAGCGGCGACCTGCACGAGGCCATGAAGGCGCTGTTGCCCAATGCGGTGTTTATTGGCTTTACCGGNACGCCGCTGCTCAAGGACGACAAGCAAAAGAGCATTGAGGTGTTTGGCCGCTACATCCACACCTACAAGTTTGATCAGGCCGTGCGCGAAGGCGTGGTGCTGGACCTGCGCTACGAGGCGCGCGACATCGACCAGTCCATCACCTCGCAAAAGAAGATTGACGACTGGTTTGACGCCAAGACCAGCGGTTTGAACGACCTGGCCAAGGCCCAGCTCAAGCAGAAGTGGGGCACCATGCAGCGGGTGTTGTCCAGCCAGTCTCGGCTGGAGCAGATCGTGTCCGACATTTTGCTGGACATGGCCACCAAGCCGCGCCTGATGGATGGGCATGGCAATGCCATGTTGGTGGCGGGCAGCATTTACGAAGCCTGCAAGTATTACGAGTTGTTCAACAAAACCGAGCTCAAAGGCAAGTGCGCCATCGTGAGCAGCTATGCGCCCCATGTGGCCGACTCCAAGGGCGAGACCACGGGTGCAGGGGATACCGACAATCTGTTCAAGTACGGCGTGTACCGGCAGATGCTGGCCGACTGGTTTGGCGAACCCCCTGAATTCGCACAAGGAAAGGCCGACAAGTTTGAACTGGCGGTGAAGAAGAAATTCATCGACGAGCCAGGCCAGATGAAGCTGCTAATCGTGGTGGACAAGCTGCTGACCGGTTTTGATGCGCCATCGGCCACCTACCTCTACATCGACAAGAAGATGCAGGACCACGGCTTGTTCCAGGCCATTTGCCGGGTGAACCGGCTGGATGGNGATTCCAAAGAATACGGCTATGTAGTGGACTACAAAGACCTGTTCAAACGGTTGGAAGGCGCCGTGCAGGACTACACCAGCGGCGCGCTGGATGGCTATGACGCGGAGGATGTGAAGGGCCTGCTGGAAGACCGTGTGGACAAGGCGTGCGAGAACCTGGAGGATGCGCGGGAGGCAGTGAAGGCGCTTTGCGAGCCGGTGGGTCCAGCCCGCGACACAGTGGCATACCTGAGCTATTTCTGCGCCAAGGAATCCGGCAACGCGGAGCAACTGAAAGAGAACGAACCTAAGCGGCTCAAGCTCTACAAGTTCACCGCCAGCCTGCTGCGAGCCTACGCAGCCATTGCCAGCGAACTGACAGAGGCCGGGTACGGCGAGAAAGAAATCGCCATCATCAAGGCCGAGGTGGACCACTACGCCAAGGTGCGCGATGAGGTGAAGCTGTCCAGCGGCGACTACATCGACCTCAAGGCGTATGAGCCCGCCATGCGGCACCTGATCGACACTTACATTCGCGCCGACGACAGCGAAAAGATTTCGTCGTTCGACGACCTGACGTTGATCCAGTTGATTGTGGAGCGCGGGCCAGATGCGGTAGACGCCTTGCCCAGTGGCATCCAAAAGAGCGAAGAAGCGGTGGCAGAGACGATTGAGAACAACGTGCGCAAGTTGATCATCAACGAGTCGCCGGTGGACCCAGCGTACTACGACAAGATGTCCAAGCTGCTTGATGCCTTGATCGAGCAGCGGCGCAAAGGCGCGGTGAGCTACATGGAGTACTTGCAGAAGGTGGCCACGTTGGCGCAACAGTGCACCGTGCCGGGTGGCGACGGGCCAGGTTACCCGTCGGCCATCCACACGCCGGCATTGCGCGCGCTGTACAACAACTTGCACAGCAAGCTGCCCGATCTGGCCGTGGCCGTTGATGCAGCCATCAAGGNCAGCCTGCAGGCTGGCTGGCGCGACAACTCCATGAAGGTCAAAAAGGTCCGGCTGGCAATACGGCATGTGCTGGCCACGGCGGTACCGACAGATTCCAGGTTGGGGGGGGATGACGTGGGTGCGGCTATCGCTGCGCCACTGGACCTGGAAAAAGAGACCGACCGCATCCTCGAACTGGCAAAGCAGCAGCAACATGACTATTGAGGCGCAGCCTGCCGCCGTGAAACGCATAGCGGTCAGTGGCATTGCGGTGGAGGTCGTTCGCAAGGACATCAAAAACTTGCACCTGGGCGTGTACCCCCCACTGGGCCGGGTGCGGGTGGCCGCGCCGCTAGTCATAAGTGACGAGGCCGTGCGGCTGGCGGTGATCGACAAGCTTGGTTGGATCAAGCGCCAACGTGCGCAGTTTGCCAATCAGCCTCGCCAGTCCGAGCGTGAAATGGTCAATGGCGAAAGCCACTATGTTTGGGGCCGCCGCTACCGGCTGCGGGTGCATGAGCAAAGCGGACCAGCCCGCGTGGCGTTGCGCGGTATTGCCTCCATCGACCTGTTCGTGCGGCCGGGCAGCACCGTGGAGGCCCGCCAGAGTGTCCTCCAGGCCTGGTACCGCGTGGAGTTGCGGGCTGCTGTTGCCAACTTGTTGGCGCAATGGCAGCTACTGCTGGGTGTGCAGGTGGCGGGCTGGGGCATCAAGAAGATGAAAACCAAATGGGGTTCCTGCAATGTGCAGGCACGGCGCATCTGGCTGAACCTGGAGCTGGTCAAAACTCCGGTGCGGTGTCTGGAATACATCGTGGTGCATGAGCTTGTGCACCTCATCGAGCGGCACCACAATGAACGCTTCACGGCGCTCATGGATCAGCACCTGCCTGACTGGCCGCAGCGCCGCCAGTTGCTCAATGCGACGCCGCTTGGGCATGAGCAATGGTCTTACTGAGGAATTTTTGGGAATTTCTTGGACAGTTGTTGATTGGCCCGCTTTTAGCCGATAGTGCGCGCTCGTGGGCGAAGGCTGGATGACTGCGACCGCTGCGGACCAGTCGATTCAAACGGCTACGGCGGGACCAGGCTGATCTGAGTCATCCGCGGTCCAGTGCATGAGCGGCAGCAGCCGCAAACATCCATCGTTTCACGTCACCGACCTGGAACGGTCGCCTAGCTCTCGAAATCTACCGCTCGTTCGCGCGGTTCGCTGCGGGCCGGGCACTGCGTTTCACGCGAGGCGACCTACCACGACATCTGCGCCATACGTGTGGGTGAGTTGTGCAAAAAAAATAGCCACATTGCGCCATACCCCTAACAATCGCGTACCGAATAGCAAGTGCCAAGAGCGCAGACGCCAGACGCCAGGCAAGCAGCGCATCCATGTGCGCACACCCGAGATTGACAACCGCCAATCCTCTGGAAACCGGGAGGGAAACTTGACCAAAGTTGAAGGCAATGTAAGTGCAGCGGGTACCTCGATGGCACCAGGGGAAACGGCGCTGCTCCAGTGCCAGCCCGCGCTACGGGAAGGCTCGTGCTCCCAGGTTGTGCAGGGGCGACCCATCCACTCGGCCGTGATGTCGGAAATCAACACCGCGCTCTCACCGCTCGGCATCGCGAGCGCCGACATCGTGATGAGCGAAGGCGGCCCCGGCGAAGGCTCAATCACCTGCGAAGTCAATCTCGAAAACATCGTCCGATCCAGAAGGCAACCACCAGGGCTGGACACGCTGGGTTCGCCGTCGGGGCTGGAGGGCAACGATGGCAAACAGGCAATACACGGCGTGTTATCACCACTTTCACCAACAGGAGAAACCCATGGGCATTCAACTCAATTTCATCAATAAATCCAACGACACGAACAACTCGGAGGTCGTGATATTCCAAAAGAACGTTGCGATCAACTTCGACGAGCTCGCGGTGGCCTGGCTGGTCATCAAGTACTGCGGCCCAGGCGACAACCATCCGTTCACCTTCCCCATGAGCATGCAGGTCGGCGCCAGTGACAGCTATGGCAACTACACCCCGCAGCTGGAGGCCCAAAATGGCCAGCTGTTCCAGATGGCCTTGACGACCTCTGGCGACCGGCTCGTGTCTGCAGGCACTGGCTCCAGTCCCAATGAAGTGCAGGTGCTCAATGCGCTGCCCAAGGGTGCTATCAACGCCAGCTGCTACAAGGATGGCAAGCTCCTGGCTATCAAGACCTCAATCGCCCCCCAGCAAAAGGCGGTGTTCCAGTTCAAACCCACCATCTGGATTGGCGTGGCTTCCCAGATCGTGCAGGGCCAGGTCATGAACTCGGCCATCATCTCCAACATCAACACGCAGCTGTCTCTGCTGGGTATTGCCAGCGCCGACATCGTCATGACTGGCGGCGGCCCTGGCGCCAATACGACGCCTTTCGCATTCCACTTCGAAAACATCGTGATGTGCTGACGCCGCAGCAACGGCATGCGGCCACCCAGCCGCAGCGCTGGTCGAGGAGATGGCTACCGCTGCCAGCAGTTTGAGCCACCAGGCCCAGGCATTGATGGAGTCTGTGGCTGTATTCAAGCTGGATTTATGAACGCTTCCCAGCGGCTACTCGTCAGGGTATCTCCCAGCCCGCCTCCCACTGCAATCCTCCGCAGCCTAGTGGACTGCTCTGCCGGCCAAAGCCAACCGCTGTCCGAGTTTCTCTCGACCGTTGAGGAGATCGAGCAACTGACCGGGCTGAGCTGTAGCGAAGAAGTGCTGGATGCCGATACCCGATATGGAGAAGCATCGCCGCTACCAGTTGGACAAGATAAAGAGCTTCCCCTTTTCTTCATACCCACGTCACGCCCAACTGATTCACTGGAGCCAATCAAGCACTTCATCCGAATGCGCCCAGGCGAACGCTTCAACACCTGCACCCACTTGTTTGGGTTTGCATTGGCTGTTTTAGGCGTTCCACTCATGCTCATGGCCAGCCTGCCCACTGGCAACGTGGGAAAGATTGTTGGGGGGCTGGTTTTTGCGCTGTCCTGCGTTGCACTGTATGCCGCATCCACCTTCTTCCATGGCTCGCATGGGCAAGTGAAGCTGTGGTGGCAACGTGCTGACCACTGCGCAATCTACTTGCTCATTGCAGGCAGCTACACGCCCTTTGCATTGGTTGCGGTGCAGGGTGCCTGGGACTGGGCCCGCCTGGTGGCAGTGTGGAGCATTGCCCTGCTGGGAATAGCGCGCGAACTTGGTGTCGACTCCCCAAAACCGCCCCTGGCACTCTACATTGGAATGGGGTGGGTCATGGTGGTTGCGGCCGTACCGCTGCTCGCCCAGATCGACGCGAGAGGGCTACAGTGGTTGCTCACCGGGGCAGCCCTCTACACAGCTGGCACGATCTTCTACGTCAATCGCGCCGGCTATCGCCATGCCCATGGAGTTTGGCACTTGTTTGTACTGGGTGGAACGGCGAGCCACTATGCAGCGGTTGTCAGAGTCGTTATGTGACCTGGGAGGTTGATGTTCAGCGACACCACAACTGAGCTCGATCCGAGGTGTCCGTGAGCAGTCGAGCGCAACGTGTGATCACGCAGCATCTTGGCCCGCGCCTTCTTTGTAGCCTTGACGGATGCCCTCGCGCCTCGCCGCCAACCAGCCCACGCTGGACCAAGCCTTGGAATCCTTGTCTGCCATCTCGCGGCACAGCAATTGACGGTACTTCGTTCGGCGCCCAAGTCCGCGCGGCAGACATCCCGAAAGTGCGAAGCGCCCGAATCACTCGGCAGCCTAGGTCATCGGATCATTCGGTAAACCGTCCAAGCCACTGCGGACCGGGCACCAACGTATTCACATGTGCGCAAGGTCGCGCAGATCACTCCTGGCGCGCTCTGATGCTTAGCCTGAGACCATTCCGGTGAAATTTGTTTCAGAACGCACGCTAAACAACGACTGCGTCACGAAACCGCAATATGGCAGTCGTAACATTTAGACACAACGCCCTCCGGCTTTTTGCCACGCCTCATGCTCGAAACCACCGAATACCTGCGCGATTTCCGGCCCCGATTCCGCCAGCCCAGCGCGGCCGATCTGTGCATCGAAGTGCCGTGCATGACCACTGATCAGACAAACGACAAAGTGATGGAGGTGTTCAACCGCCACCGCGACCTCGTGAGCCTCCCCGTCGTGGAAGGCAATCAGCCGATCGGCCTCATCAATCGCAGTATCTTCTTGTCACAGATGAGCAAGCAGTTCCGGCAAGAACTGTACGGTAGAAAGAGCTGCATTGCGTTCATGGACAAGGAGCCGTTGATCGTCGACGAGGCCCTGGACATCGATGCGCTGACGTTCAAAACGGTGGAGTACGGAGAGAAAGCCCTGTCCGACGGCTTCATCATCACGCGCGACGGCGCTTTCGCCGGCATCGGCAACGGTTTGCAGCTTATGCGGGTCGTGGCAGATATGCAGGCCTCTCGAAACCGCCAGATCATGCACAGCATTGAGTATGCGAGTGTGATTCAGCAGTCCACTCTGCGCAGCTCCCTGGATGCCCTGGCACGGGCCTGTCCAGATGCCAACCTGGTTTGGCAGCCGCGGGACATCGTCGGAGGCGACTTCTACCAGTTCAGCACAGATTCAGACGGTTGGTTCGCCACGGTGGCCGATTGCACAGGGCATGGGGTTCCTGGCGCATTCATGACTTTGATTGCGTCCACCAGCCTGAACCAGGCTATTGAGCAAAACGGTCCTCGCGACCCCGCGAGATTGCTGGGCCATGTCAATCGAAGCATCAAGCAGATGCTGGGCCAGATGAACGGCCAGGATGGGACGCCAGGTTCTGATGACGGCATGGACGCTGCCTGCTTCTGGTTCGAGCCTGCCAACGGTCGGCTGATCTTTGCGGGGGCACGACTTTCAATGTTCGTGCTCCGCCCTGAAGCCGATGCCGTGGAAATGCTCGATGCACAACGCAAGGGAGTGGGCTATGTGGACAGCGACTTCGACTACGCATGGCAGAACCAGGAAGCAGTTCTTCCCCCGGGGAGTGTGGTCTTCGTTAGTACCGATGGGCTGGTTGACCAGATCGGCGGGCCTCGCGGCATTGCTTTCGGCAAGCGGCGCGTTCGGGAGCTATTGCTCGAGCACAAAGAAAAGACACCTTCAGAGCTCAACGCGGCGTTGCTGGAATCGCTCCGCATTTGGCAGGGCGAGCACCACCGGCGCGATGACCTCACCTTCTTCTGCTTCCGCACATAGACAGATATGACGTCCCACAAAATTGCCGACAAGTACGGCTCGTTCTTCAGCCTGGCGCGCGAGCACCAGGTTATCTTCTATTACGTCGGGTACTTCTCACAGCACATCGTGGCCGCGATGGCCGATGCGGTGAAGCTCCAACTGGAAGTTGCCGGGGTCGCCGCACCAACCCGACGTAAGCTTTTCTCGTCGTTTGTCGAGATGGCGCAGAACATCATTCACTACTCAGCGGACTCGCTTACCCCTGCCAGTCAAAACGATGGCGAACTGCGCCATGGCTCGGTTTGCATTCGCCGCGAATTCGACGGTAGCTTTTCCCTGCTCTGTGCGAATCCCATTGAACCTCTGATGGCCGAGGAGCTTCGCGTGAAGCTGACTGCGCTGCGCAGCATGACGCTCGAAGAGATCAAGCTGGCCTACCGCCAGACGCTGCGTGAGGACACGCCGGATGGGAGCAAGGGTGCGGGATTGGGGTTCCTGACCGTCGCGCGGGACGCTCGGGAGCCTCTTGAGTTTGATTTCGACGCCAACAATGAGTCTGGCGATTCCCCCGTCTTCTATCTGAAGGCGGCAATCTAAGCATTGAGAGCCGACGAATCGAGACTACCGATGGACAACCTCTATATCGCACCGACGCCCAGTTCGCCCGAGGTGGACTTCAAGTTTGACACGCGCATCCTTAGCCTGCGGGGCGAGTCATATCCAGAAAACGCAGCAGCCTTCTATGGGGACATCATCGCGAAGCTAAGAGAGTTTCTGGCTACACAAAGCGAAATCACGTTAGAAGTGAACATCGCATTGGCTTACTTCAATAGCTCCAGCACGAAAATGCTGTTCAACCTCATTGAAGCGCTGGACAACGCCGCCGCGGCAGGAAACCGCGTCGTGCTCAATTGGTATCACGATGAAGAAGATGACACCATTCTCGAGTTCGGCCAGGAACTGAGTGAAGATTTCCCGGCCATCGAGTTCGTCAACCATTCGGTCGGAGCCGCTTGAATGCTAGGCGCTCCTGCGAGGCACGCTCCCGACATTTTCGATGCAGAGAATCAAACGCTACTGGCGGCGAGGGCTGCACACGCGGCCTGCCCAAGCTCCGCGCAAGAAGCATGTGGGCAAGCGCTTGGCGACTTGATCCTTGCCTACGAGCGACTTCTTCGGGAAACGCGTAGGCTCGTGCGTCGCAGCGACCGGGCCGAACTGGAAATGAACCAGATGAACACGCGGCTTCAGGACCTGGCCGCCGAGCTGGAACATCGCGCCAATCACGATCCGCTCACCGGCGTCCTCAACCGGGCGGCTGTCATTGATTTGGTCAATCGACACTTCGGCCGGGAAGATCTCGCGTTGATCGTTCTAGACATCGATCATTTCAAGCGAGTCAACGACAGCTTCGGGCATCCGGTGGGTGACCGGGTCATCCAGGGCGTAGTGGCTTGCCTTCAGGCTGTCGTTCCTAAGACCGCTCACATCGGGCGTGTTGGGGGCGAAGAGTTCACTGTCGTGCTTCCGCGTCATGGTGGAGCGGCATCCGAGCGCGTAGCTCAAGATTTGCGCCACGCTATCGAAGCCTACGCATTCGATCTGCCTGACGGGAGTAGCGTCACTGCCAGCTTTGGGGNGTGCTGGGGTCCCGCCGGCAGTGACTTCGACAGCGCGTACGGCCTTGCCGATGAAGCGCTCTACGTCGCCAAGCGAGGGGGCCGAAACCAGGTCCGTCTCGCGACCAACGCCTTGCCGTCTGCCGAGCATGTTGTCTGAGACTGAGGGGCGCTGGACCGATGGAGGGTTGACCACTCTTGACGCAGAACGACAAGACGAGCGCAACAGCAGAACAAGTTGGCGAATACTCGTCGTGGACGGAGATCCCGACGTTCACACTGCAACTCTGAGTGCGCTTGAGGGCCAAACGCTGTTTGGACGACCCTTGGCATTCACGCATGCGTTCTCGGACGACGAAGCACGGTTGCTGCTGCTGCGTGCACATGACCTCGCCATGGTCATACTCGACGTGGGGGCGGAGCAGGCCAGCTCGGAACTCGACCTGGTCGACTTCATCCGCCATTCCGCGGGCCTGAGAAACACCCGCATCGTCCTTCGAACGGGTCAACCGGGGCAGGTCCCTGATTTGGAAACACTGCTCAGGTACGACATCAACGACTACCGGACCAAGGCGGAACTCACTAGAGATCGGCTTCTGGCCATGGTCGTGACAGCAATTCGGTCTTACAAACAGCTCTGCGCTGTAGATGCCAGCCGATCAAGCCTCGAACTTATCGTGCGATCAAGCGCATCTCTTCTCGAAACAAAGGGCGATTGCGAGTTCGCTTCGGCTGTGCTGACCCAAATCTCCGCGCTGCTGAAGGTAAAACGAGAAGGCATGGTCTGCGCGCAGCGTGGGGAAAGCCAGCGTGACTACTACGTGATGGCTGCATCCGGAAAATTTTCCGAGTTTGTGGATCTCCCGCTCGATCTGGTGACGCCAGGACCGGAACTGGACCTGCTTCTCAAGTCGGCGGAAAGCAAAAGCAACATCTACGGCAAGGACGGGGGGCTGGCGCTGCACATCGGGCACAAGGATGAACAAGACCTCGTCGTGTTCATCCACGTGCCCAGGGACCACCACGGACTTGACCGGCAGGTACTGGACGTGCTGCGCGCCAATTTCGGAACCCTCCTGCACAACCGAGGTCTCCTTAGTCGTTTGCATGAGAGTGCATACCACGACCCATTGGTCAACCTTCCCAATCGCGCGCACTTTGTCCACGAGGTCAACGAGTGCGCGCGGCATGGAACGAACGGCCACATTCTGGCGTTGGTCGACATCGACGACTTCAGCGCTACGAACGACGTGATGGGTCACCGCTTCGGTGACCGCCTTCTGGAAAAGGTCGCCCGCTGCCTTGAAGCGTCTTTGCCTCCTAGTGTGCTGCTGGCCCGTCTCGGAGCGGATACCTTCGGCGTCCTCGGATCTGTACGACATGTACAGCCTAGACAGCTGCTGGAGTGCATCCGGCACCCACTGAACATTGATGGCGTTCCGCACAAGGTCTCGCTCACCTGTGGGTATGTGCTTTTGCCAGAGGAGCCACGAGCAGGAGCTGACTTGGTCAAAGATGCCACCATTGCCCTCAAACGTGCCAAGCGAGACTACCGAGGTCAAGAACTCCAGTATGCAGATCTGATGGGGACGGAAGCACGAGCTCGGGCATTGCTGCGATCTGAACTGAGAGAAGCCATTGAGAACAAGCAGCTGTTCCTTGTCTATCAGCCCCAACTGAACCTCTGCAGCCATACTCTGGTCGGGCTTGAGGCTCTGCTGCGATGGCGTAAGGGTGACGGGAGTTTTGTCCCTCCAGATCAGTTCATCCCCGTTGCCGAACATTCCGGCCTCATCGTGGGATTGGGCGAGTGGGTTCTCAACACAGCCTGTGCAACGATGCGCGAGCTTCTGAACGCAGGTACCGCCCCACAGAGAATGGCCGTGAATGTTTCCACGGTGCAGTTGCAGGACCCTGGATTCTTTGACCTTGTCTGCGCAGCGCTGGCGACCAACGGGTTGCAGGGCCTACACCTGGAGCTGGAGATCACTGAATCAGTCGCTGCGCTTCCGACTCAATTCTTGGAGCAAACCCTCTCAGCGCTGCGCGCCCAGGGCATATCCATTGCAATCGATGACTTCGGGACCGGATACTCGTCGCTGAGCTATCTTGAGCGGCTGCCTCTGGATCGCATCAAGATTGATCGTTCCTTTGTTCGTCAGTTGAGTGAGCCTCGCAGCGCCCGAATCGCCGAGATGGTGGCTCAATTGGGGCGAAAGCTGGGGCTCAGCGTATTGGCGGAAGGAATTGAGGATGCGACTGTCTGGAATGCACTCGTCGGAATGGACTGCCAGGAAGGACAGGGATACCACATCGCAATGCCTATGGAAGCGCATGAGCTGGTTGCCTGGGTGCAGCGTCATATGGAGCAGCGAAGGGCCTTAGTCCCCAAAAGCGGCTAACGTCCTCGATGGACGCCCGAGTGGGCAAGCCTCGCCCTTTGGGCGTACACCTATCTGAACGGCCGTTACCAGGAGCCACCTGCGCAAGGTTCGAGGCACCTGGTTTTCGCCACCGAAAATTCCCGTCATCCTGTTGCAGGATGGGGCGCCAGCAGGTTAGGTTTGCGTGGAAATCAACAGCCAGCCTACTTCCGCTGGTCCAATAGGCGCAACGCGGTCTTGAGCACCTTGCCATAGTTGTTCTTGGGCAGTGCCTCGGCGAAGTGGTAGTGCTTGGGCCATTTGAAGCGTGCGATGTGCGCCAGATCGAGCGCTTCGTCGGACTCGGACTCGACCTTTTGGGTCCAATTCTTGAGGTTGCGAAACGCTTGGCGCTTGCCGGCGACAGAACAGTTCTGTCGTCGTGCATTTCTGAGGCCCGCCCTTCTTGGTCCAGCCGCCCGGTGTCACCTTCACAGTTCGGCTACCCAGTTGCGTGCTGCCTGTGGCGGTCCTGCTCTGGTCTTTTCCTATCTGCCCGAGGGAGGGCGTGACCCGGGTTCTCTTGATACGCTGCATTCCTTTTTGCACCGTCGTTATGCCGCATCCCCCTGTTGCCATCTTCCACAGCCTGCTGGCTGTCTGCCTGATCACTCTGGCTGCCAACACATGGTCGCATGGCGATGCAGTGGACAAGGTGCGGCGCCAGCCCCTGTCTGCTGCGACCACCGATGCGCCACGTTCCGACCTTGCACAAGCGGAGCGCATTCCGTTTGTGGATGCGCATGTGCACCTGAACAGCCTGCCCATGCAGCTGGACCTCATGCAGCGCTGGGGCGCCAGCCAGGCGGTGGTGTTCTGGGGTGGCCGCAGCAGCAACGAATCGGTGACCGAGGGCGCGCGCTTACACCCCGGCAGGCTGATTCCGTTTGCGTCGATATCGCCCGAACGCACTGCGTACCGCCCTCATTGGGAGGGCGACAGCAAGGCATTGCTGCAGCAGCTTGACGACATGCTGGCCACCGGTTTGTTCAAAGGCATTGGCGAAATCTCTGCCGTGCACTTTCCGTCGGCGGGGTTTGCCGAGACCGACTTTGGTGTCATCGGACCCATGATGACCGGGATCATGGAGCTGGCGCGCAAGCACAAGGTGCCGGTGATGGTGCATGTGGAAAGTACGCGCATGGCAGACCTGGAGCAGTTGCTGCAGAGGTTCCCCGATGTGCCCGTGATCTGGGCGCACGGCGGGTACACGCCCTTGTTTCTTGCTCGGCGCATGCTGGACCGATACCCCAACTTGTACTACGAGCTGAGCGCACGCACCTGGGCGCTCCACCCTCGGTCACCCGACTACACTATCCTGCGAGACGGCGTGCGGGTGTGGCCGGAGTGGCTGGCGCTGATTGAGTCGATGCCCGCACGCTTCATGGTGGGAACGGACGCCAGCCACCGCTCTGCCGCCAGTGACGAGATGAAGTACGCCAGCGTGCAGAGTTTTCTGGCGCAGTTGAAACCCGGTGCGCGAGAGCAAGTGGCCAGCGGCACCTTGCTGCGTCTTGTGGGCATAGACCCTGTAGTTGCTGCGCCCCTGCAGCGCCCTGCATCGACACCGTGAAGGAAAGTTGGCGGTAGCGCGCGCTATGCCGACTGGGAGGGGNGTGGGACGGGCCGTGGCCGCCCCTGTTCATCAATCGCTATTGATCCGGCCTTCATTAAATTGTACTTTTGGAGTCTTTCATCATCAGCATGAATGATGAACGCAACAGACATGAGAAGTTTTCCAAGACCGGCGCGCCACGAGCGTCGGGTACAGGTCATCCGACTACGCAAAGCGGGTCATACGCTTGATGAGATTGCTCAGCTGACAGGGTTGAGCAAGACAGGCGTATTCAACATTTGCAAGCGTCATGAGTAGCACGGTGCGAATGCGCTGCAAGATGCCCCGGGTGGACGCCAGTTTGGCGACAAGCGACTGCTCAGCGCCGAGCAAGAGGCACGGGTTCGGATGCTGATCATGGATAACACGCCCGATCAGCTCAAGAGGCCTTACGCACTGCGGACACGTCAGGCTGTGGCGCAGCTGATCGAGCAGCATTGGCGTGGATGCGGACTCTGGCTTGATGCATACAGTGCGAGATGCCAGTGGCAATGTCGGTGATGTGATCGAAGTCAACTGCCACGCTGCATGGGCAAGAGACAGACGGTGCTCAAAAAGAAAACGGCACAGGTCGTTTCGCTGTTAGCGTCAGGCAATCTGCGGATGACAAGGCGCAAATTGCTGGAGTGCGTGGGCCGCGTGCGCGTGCAGGGTGCGTAAGGCCCCGAAGATTGGGGTAGGGGCCTCAGCGCCGCGCCCACACCTGGCCCAAGGGGCGCGCCGAACTGCTGAAAACGAGCGCAGTCTTAGCTCAGGCACTGCAGTGGCCTGGTTTAAAGGTATTCGTGCAGAGCATCCTTAGTTTTCCGCGCGGCGGCGCAGTCCCGCAACCGACATCACCAAGGCCAGCGATAGCAAGCCCCACAGGGACAGTGTGGGCACGGGATGTACGTCGCCGGGGCCAGGGGCTGCTCCGGCCCGGGGCGTAACCCCGGCCGTTGGCGGCGCAGAGCTGCTGCCGCCCTGCGCGTTAGCTGTCACGGTGAAGGTGTAGGCCCTGCCATTGGTGAGCCCCGTGACGGTGCAGCTTGTGGCGGGGTGCAGTACGGTACAGCTTGCCCCGCCCGGCTGCGCGGTGACGGTGTAGCTCGCGGGCGTGGCTCCGCCGGCTGGGTGCTGCCAGGCGATGGTGACCTGCGCACTGCCCGGCGTGGCCGTCACTCCGGTGGGCGCGCCAGGTGCTGCCGTCATTGCGCGCAGTTCGAATGTGTAGGCGGTGGAACCTATTGCGTTGCTGAATACACGTGCCTGGTACAGGCCTGGGAGCAAGTTGGTGGGCAGCGGCCGCGACGTGTAGCCGTTGTCGTTGGACAGCAGCGCATCCAGCCACACAGCCGAGCCCCCTTCCATGCGCTGCAGGCGAACCTGAGGCAGGTTGCTGGCGGCCTGCTGTGTGCCTCCGCTCGCAGCTTCCCCATCGCCGGTGAACCTGATGCCGATGAGTTGCAGCGGCGCGCCGGGGTCTTGCAGGGTGAAGTTGTTGGTGATGAGGGGGCGCGGGCGCGCGGTGGGCTGGATGTCGATCAACAGCGGCTGGTCTGGGTTTCCAGCGCCGGGCGCATACCCGCCAACCAGTAGCACCCTGCCATCGGCCAGCAGCAGAGCCTCGTGGCCATTTCGGCCCTGTGCGAGGGTTTGAACGATGCTCCACCTGCTGAGGACAGGGTCGAAAACCTCGATGCGTCGCACCTCGGAAAAGCCGCCCCAACCTCCCACCATCATCACCCGGCCGTCCGGCAGCAGGGTGGCCGTCGAGTTGGAGCGCGCTTCAGCCATGGTGGAGACACTGTTCCAGGCTCCACTACTTGGGTCGTAGATTTCCGCGCTGGTCAAGATCTGGGTGCTGTTGCTGTTCCACCCNCCCGCGACGAGCACCCGCCCGCCCGGCAGCAGGGTGGCGGTATGTCTGCCGCGCGCCTGGTTCAGGCTTGGGCCGTTGGTCCAGGTATTGGTGGCCGGGTTGTAGAAGGTGGTGCTGGCAACATGGTTGCCACCAGCGCTGCCGCCCACCACCATCACGCGCCCGTCTGGCATGAGCGTGGCGGTATGGCTGCTGCGCGGCTGGGGCAGGGGNGCTGCCGCCAGCCACAGGCCCACAACCGGGTGGTAGATCTCCGCGTGGGCCAGCGGTGCGCCGTTGATCTGCGCGGTGCCGCCCACCACCAGCACGCTGCCACCGGGCAGCTGCGTGGCCGTGTGCATGAGGCGGGCCTGCGCCATCGGTAGCGTGGCGCTCCAGGTGTTGGCGACAGGGTCGAAGACTTCGGCGCTGGCGTGAGCCTCTGTGTTGCCAGCGCCTCCCGCCATCAGCACTCTGCCATCGTTCAGCAGAGTCTGTGTCTGATGACGCCTGAAGGCCACGGAGGGAGTCCCTGCACTCACCCAGTCGTCTGTTGTTGGGCGGTAGCGCATAGGCAGTGCGTGTCCGCCGCCATAGAAACTCCCGCCCGCCACAAGTACCGAGCCATCGGCCAGCACGGTGGCGGTGAACTCGGCGGTGGCGGTGCGCGGCGCAGTCGGCACGGTGGATATGGCGGCCGTGGGGGGGAAGATCTGGGGGCTGGTGAGTGAGCCACCGGTACCGCGGCCGCCCACGGTCAGCACCTGGCCGGTGGGTAGCAGGGTGGCCGTGTGCCACTCGCGCGCAGGGATCAGGTTGCCCCCGGGCGCCACGGTGCCGTCGGCGGGGTTGAAGAAAGCGCTGCTTGCGACCAGCACGCCGGCGCTGGCGCGGCCACCACCTAGCAGAACGCGCCCGTCAGCCTGCAGCGTGGCACTGTGCCGGGTGCGCTGGCCGATGCTGGCTGCGGCGGTCCAGCTATTGGTCGTGGGGTCATAAAGCCAGGTCGGGCCGTTGAACACCGTACCGTCTTCCTGCTCGCCTCCCGCCACATACACCCGGCCATCGGGCAAAAGGGTTGCGGTGTGGAACATGCGCCGCTCAGCCAGGGGCAGGGCGGCAGCAGGCGTCCAGGTGTTAGCGGCCGGGTCATAGATGGACGCATTCGCCGTGGCAATTTCGCCGTTATCCATGCCGGCGACGACCAGTACGCGCCCGTCTTGCAATAGCGTGGCCGTGTGGTGACGCGCACCCTGGCCCGGCATCTGGTCCGCGCTGCTCCAGGTGCGGCTAGCAGGGTCATAGATCTCTGCGGAACGCAGCGCCGCCTGACCCGCACCGCCTCGGCCGCCCACGATCAGCACGCGGCCGTCGCGCAGCACCGTGGCGGTGTGATGGCGGCGGGCCACCGCCAGATCAGGCGCTGTCGTGAAGGCGTCGTCCACAGGGTCGTAGGTTGCGGCGCTGCGCAATGGAGTGCCCGCGGCACTGGTGCCGCCAGCAATCAGTACGGTGCCATTGCGCAGCAGCGTGCCGGTGTGCCCTAGGCGGGGCTGGGGCAGCGGCGCGGCGGCGGTCCATTGGCCGGTGCCGCCGTTGTGGCGCAGGGTGGTCGCCAGCGCGCCGGTGCCGTCGTCGCCACCAGCCACCAAAACGCCGCCGCCGGGTAGCGGGGTGGCTGTGTGCTGGAAGCGCGCGCCGTTGAAGTCAGGGCCTGGCAACCATTGGGCTTGCGCGGCAGAAGCTAGGAGGTACAGCGCGCTGATGCACAGCAGGTGCCGCAGGCTGGGGGCGAGGGNGAGCATGGGAGGTGATTCCCCTTCAAAAATTGAAGAAAAATGAGGGCTGCAACGCCTCTGGATAGGGCGCTGGCAGCTCCTAAAAATTGAGTGATGGAGCGACAGGCAAAAAAGGAGGAGGGCGCCAGGCCCTCGCGTCTCAGAACTGGGGTACGCCTCAAGGCACCTGCACCACAACCGGGGCCGACAGCGGTCCCTCGTTGCCTGCGGTGTCCAGCATGGCCACCTGGTAGCTGTGGCTGCCGCCGCGCGGCGCGCTGGTGTCGGTGTAGGTCGTGCCCGAGGCCACGGTGCCAATGGCCACGCCGTTGCGGTACACACGGTAGCCCGCAGCGCTGGCGGCGATGAAGGACTGCTTGACGGCCTGCATCTGCGGGTTGGCGTTCTGCCGCGGCAGGTAGCCGTAGTTCACCGTCCACACCAGCGTGCCACCCAGGCCCTGCTCGCGCACCCATTGCCCCTTGGCGGCGATGGAGTNCTCGTCCTCGTAGCTCAGGTAGGTCACGGGAGTGTCGCCGGAGCGCCACCAGGGCTGGGTGTACGTGATGTAGCTCTGCTTGGCCACCTCGTCCCAATGGCGGGTGGCGCCGGGCTGGCCGAAGGCGTTGTCCTCCACGAGGCGCTGGTAGAAGTTCATCCAGTCACCGTTGTTCATCCAGCCCTGCATGCCTTGCAGGCTCTGGCGCGGGCCGGTGACGGGATTGTTGTAGTACGCGCCATACAAACCGATGCCGATGCCCAGCTTGGAGCGTGGCACGCCCGCATCCAGGTAGGCCTGCACGGTCGATTCAATCGATGTGGGGTGCAGGTCGCCCGCGCCGAACAGCGGCGAGTGGTGCCATGACAGCCAGCCCCAGTCGCCCGCCATGCTGTAGGTCATCAGGTTGAACTGGTCCACGGCGGCGGCGACTTCGGCATGCCAGGACGTGACGTCGGGTTGGTTCTTGTTCACCCAGAAGCCGGGCCAGCTCAACACCAACGGAGTGGCTTGGTAGCGGGGGCGCTGCGCGGACGCGGCGCGCAGTTCGCGCAGGAGAGCCAGGGCCTGGGCGCGGCCTTCCGGAGTGTCCAGGTTCTCTTCCCAGTCGATGTCCACTCCGTCATAGTTCTTCTGCACAGCCTTGTCCAGGATGTTCTGGATGAAGCGCGCGCGCACCGTGGGGTTGGCGGTGGCGGCCAGAAAGCCGGGGCCATCGTTTTCTCCGCCGATCATCATCATTGCCTTCACGCCTGCCGTATGGGCCTTGGCGATGAGGGCGTCTTCAACCTCGATGTGCGCGTTGCCCGCGCCTTCCAGTAGATCGCCTGCGCGCCCTCCAGGCAGCGAGCCCAGTGCGGGCGCATAGCGGCCGAAGATGAAGTGCGTCATGGTGCTCATGTCCACGGCATCGGGCGGATACATCGTCCAGTACCAGCCTGCGTAGTAGCCGGTCACCCATTTGCCGCTCTGTGTGACGGGGTTCCAGCCAAGGCGCACACCCTGGGGTGTGGCCGTGCCGTTCAGCCCGCCGACTGGGGGCAGGGGGTTGGCTGCATCCACCGCGACTTGGGTCGTGGCGGTGGCCGTCTGCCCTGTGCCGTTGCTGCAGGCAAGGGTGTACGACGTGCTGGCCGCAGGGCGCACCACTTCTTCGCCTTCGGGCGCAAACGAACCGCTCCAGCCTCCCGATGCCGTGCAGGATACAGCGTTGGTAGCCTGCCAGGACAGCCGGGTGCTGTCGCCCACCAATACGCGCGATGGCGTGGCGCCGAAACGTGCAATGGCTGGCGGCGCGGGTGGCGGACCGTCGCGCAAGGTGACGGTGGTCGATGCGCTGACGGTGTTGCCCTCTGCGCTGCGGCAGGTCAGACCGTAGGTGGTGGAGGCCTGCGGGCGCACTGTAGCGCCACCGTTGGGGGCTTGCTCGCCGCTCCAGCCGCCCGTGGAGGTGCAGGCCACGGCATTGCCGGTGCTCCAGGTCAGGATGCTGGTGCCGCCAGCGTCCACGGTGGCAGGCTGGGCTGTGAAGGACTGGATCTGCGGGGGGGCGGGCGGCGGAGGGGTTGACGCGTCCTCCTCGACCACCAGTTGGGCCAGGCCTTCGCCACCGGCTTCAAAATACTCCATGCGCACCGTATGGTGGCCCGCACTCAGCGGAACGCGCGCCTCGTCCATAGTGATGCCGTGCACCGTCCAGTTGTCGATGACCTTGCGGTCATTGACGAAGACACGTACACCGTCATCGGTGAAGGTAATGAAGTGGGCGGTGCCGCCGTTGAATGGCAGCGTGGCTGTCCAGCGGGCAGAGAAGCCGTCCACCGGCAGATGTGCAGGGTTGGGGCTGCCTTCGGGTCCTACCCAGTAGTGGTCGATGGGGCTTTTCTCGCAGCGCTGCAGCACGGGTGCTCCTGATAGCGTGATGTTCGGAAAGTACTCGGCCAGCCATTGGCCGCGGGGGCACTCGAGCGCGTGGGCGCCGCCGCCGAGCAGTAGGAGGGATGCGGCTAGCGCGCGCAACGCCGCGCCGGCGCGGCGGGCGCTCTTGTGTGTCAGGTGCATGAGAAAAACTCCTCTTCAGTGTTGTTGTTTGGAAAGAAACATGGGCAAAAACGGGCGAATGCAGACGGTGTGCGCCTCTTCCGAGGTGTGACAGCGGGCGGGGGCGGGGAGAAGAAACATGTCTCCGGGCTTTCACTTGCCGCCTCTCTTCGGGCGTGTGCGCATTACCTCGACATTGGCGCGCTGCTCGGGCGTCAGGCCTTGCGCCGGTTTGGCGCCGGGCGCTTTCTCCACGGCGAGCACCATGCCGGCGTGTAGCGCAGCCAGCGCGGCGGCGGCGTATTCGCGGCTGTTGAGTCCGTGGCGCGCCAGGGCAGCGCGAATCTGGGGGTGGGCGTCGAGATTGCGGGCGATGTCATCCACTGATTCGGCATCCACTTCGTCTTCATTGCCCTGCTTGTCGGGCGGCTGAGGTAGCTTTCGAAGTTCTGCAGCCGCCGCTTCCATGCGATCCAGCAGCGCGGGTGTGAGGCGCAGGCGCGCTGGGTCGGCGACACCTGCGGCCCAGGCGCTAGTGGTGGTTGCGAGCAAGGCCATCACGGCGAGCGTGAGGCTCGCCAGGGTGCGGGTCAGGGGNGGGTTCATGAGGTGCCTGCAAAGTCAGTTTTGATGCGGAAAGTTCCGCTAGCGCTTGATAGGAAGCCGTCAATAGCTATCAATTTCGATAGATATCAGGTGAGCACATGAGCCTGCCGTTAAGGTCCTGGCAAGGCTAGTAGCGCATCGCCTGCGCCGCCCTATCCCGACGGGGTAGTCGTGTGGTGGCAGGGCGCGCTACATTCGCGTTTTTGTGAAATAAGTCATGCCCCCGCCCCGTCGCAACAACCAAGCCGCCGCCCGCCTGCGGCAACTCGCCTGCCTGGATGTCACCGGGCCGCAAGCCATCTCGCCCGTGCTGGCTGAGCTACACCAGCTGATCGGGTTTGACGCGGGTTGCCTCATCCATCCCGGAGCGCAAGGCGAGATGGAGGTTTTCATGGAAAACCCCGTCCTGCAGGCTGCGATGCCCGACTACTTCGACCCCCGGATCCAGTACAGCGAGGCGAGGGNGATGCGCCGCGGCGCGCGTCACTTCAGCGAGGCCCTGCGCTTGGAACGAGGCGTGCAGATGCTGCCGCAGATGGCCAAGGTGTCCGTGCCCGAGCTGGTACGCAGTGACTTTTTCAATGCGGTGCTGCGCCCCGGCGACGTAGGCGACGGGCTGAAGCTCCCGTTGCGTACGTCCGCGGGCCAAGGGGTGGGCATTCTGTGGCTGTTTCGCCGCGAGGCGGACCCGCGCTTCGCGCCTGAGGAGGCCGCCGCCCTGGGGCGGCTGGAACCCGTGCTGGCGCGCGCGCTGCAACCAAGCGAGGCCGATGCTGGGGACAACGAGGTCTGCGGCCAGGGGCTGCTGGTCGCATCGCCCGAGGGGCGGCTGCAATGGGTGTCGCCCGAAGCGCAGACGCTGCTGGCCCTGGGCCTGGGTACGCGCTGGCGCGTGGGCCTAGGTGACTTGCCGGATGTGGTGCAGTTGCTGGTGCAGCGTCTGTTCTGGCCCGATGCGAGCGACGATGGGCCGCTACCCGAGGTGACTTTGCGCACGGCAAACGGCGCTTTCTCCTTGCGTGCCACGCGCCTAGCAGGAGTGGCAGGCGCAGGCGAGGCCGCCGCCATCCACATCACCCACCGCGTGCCGCGCGGCATTCAGCTGCTGGCACGGCTGCGCACCGTGGGGCTGCCCCGGCGCCAGGCGGAGCTGGCGTACTGGATCGCGCGCGGGGTGCAGGAATCACAGATCGCCCAGCGCATGGGTGTGAGTGTCAACACGGTGGTCTACCACCGCCGCCATCTCTACGCGGCGCTGGGTGTGGAGAGTCGGCAGGGGCTGGTCGACCGGCTGCTGCCACCCTCAACTACCCCCTAGGGGTAGGTCGTGGTGCGCGTGGGCGCACTAGATTTGGCGCCTTTGCTCACAGCGCCGACTCCCACCATGCCCACGCACCGCCAAGCGATGAACGCCGTTGCCCACTTGCGCCACCTGGCGCGTCTGGACACCAACGGTCCGGAGTTGATCGGGTCTGTGCTCGAATTGCTGCACACGCTGATCGGTTTTGACTCCAGCGGCTACTTTTACACCGGCTCCGACGGCGACCTTGGAGTCCACATGGAGCATGCTGACGTGCTGGCAGCAGTGCCCGACCATTTTGATCCGCGCATCCTGCGCAGTGAGCGCGCGGTGTTCCATAACGTGCTGCAGAACGCCAGCGACATCACGCGCCATCGACTCGGTCCGCAGACTCTCACGCAGATGCTGACCGTGCCCTACGGGGGGCTTTTACGCAGCGATTACTACAACGTGGTGATGCGGCCAGCAGGTGTGGGGGACTGGCTGAGCCTAGCGCTGCGCACCGTTGAGGGGCGGGGCGTGGGCATCCTGTTTTTATTTCGCCCGCCAGGGGCTGCGCCATTTCGGCCTGACGAAGTGGCCATGCTGGCACGTCTGGAGCCCAGCCTAGCGCGGGTGCTGCAGCCCTGCGATTTGGAGGCGGGCGACAGCGAGGCATGCGGCCAAGGTGTTCTCGCGGTATCCTCCATCGGGAGTCTTCTTTGGACTTCCGAACAGGCCGATGTGCTGCTGGCAAAGGCCTTTGGCTGGCGCTGGCGGCAAGACCACGCGCGCTATGGCCCCTTGCCCCTGCCGCTGCAACTGTTGATGCAGCGCCTTCAGTGGCGTGCGCCGGATGCCACCAGGCACTCAGGAGTACTCTGGCCGCAGATGGAGGTTCGCAACGCCCACGGCCGGTTCGTACTGCAGGCAATCCCACTCAACAGTGCGGAGGGTGCGGGCCAGGCGGTAGCCATCCACATCACTCAACGTGTGGCGCGCAGCGCACTGCTGCTCGCCGACTTGCGTGCCAAAGGACTGCCACAGCGCCAGCGCGAACTGGCCTATTGGTTAGCACATGGCCTGCCCGAGTCGCAGATCGCAGCCCGCATGGGCATCAGCGTCAATACGGTGGTGTACCACCGGCGCCAGCTTTACGCGCGCATGGGGGTGGTTAGCCGTGCGGATCTGATGGCGCAACTACGAATCCCCTGAGCGGTGACCCGCGCGGTATTGCGCTGGATGTGCGGCATTGTCGGCGCGGTCTCTACGCGCAACATCGTTCCCATCCTCGTCCAGGGCCGCAGCGGCTTCAATAAGCCCGGAAATTTGGCGAATAGTGTCACGGTGGAGTGACACGCTGGGCGGGGNGATAACTTGTGACGCCAAAAATAGTGCGGCGGATGTGAATACAGTTCTCTGGGGGAATTCTGCATTGTGAAATACAAGGCGCCTCATCTGAGGGACTTTTGTCGCAGGAACCCAAAGGTGTGGGCGGTGCAGTGGGCTGCTTTAGGCTGATCTCCGACACTCGAACCTAACGCCTGAAAGTTCGCGTGTTGCGCAACTGGTCATTGGCCGAGCAGGGTCTCAAGCGACCGCTTTGTTGCTCAGACCGGTCACTCTATTGATGCGAGCCGGGCAAGGTAGCAGGAGCAACTGATCACACCAAGGATGAATTGGTTCTCCCGACCCGCTGCGGTCGGTGTTGATGTAGGCAACGATCCCAGAAAACCGTCCGAGAAACCGGGGGAATCCCACCCCGGATACTTGGCGGCACGGCTTATCGGAACCATTGCGAAGAGCATCCGCAGTTGGCCCGCGGGTCCGAAACACGTAGCCAAGGTCTTCTCAAAGAATTAGATCGGCCAGAACCATAGAACGTCCAAAAGCATTCTCTGGTGTGGTGACCTCATGGCTGCACCGAGCAGTGCGAAGCTGCCACATGAGCCGCTCAGTGCGATGCCTCGTAGTGTGCAAGCGGCTCATTACCATTTAACGCAACGAGCAAATTTTCAGCAGCCTGCAACTCGATGGCTCGGCGAACCTTCTTCACCGCCGAACCAATGTGGGGTGTGAAAACCGTGGAGGGGTGTTGCAAGAGTTCCGGATGAATCTGGCGTGGACGGTCTGCCAGCAGCCAGTCTTCCATCTCGTACACATCGGCGGCGTAGGCACCCAGGCGCTCGTCCTTGAGCGCCCGTGCCACGGCAGCCTCGTCCACAACCGAGCCTCGCCCAATGTTGACCAGGATCTGCCCCCGCCGAACACCTTCAAGCATGGTGTCATTGACGAGGTGACGCGTTACGTCCAGCAGCGGAACGGCCAGAATGACATAGTCGGATTGCGACAGGGCCTCACCCAGGCTCACCATGGTCAGGCGTTCGTCATCACCATGCGGGTCCACGCCCAGCAGTTGAGCGCACCCGAAGCCACAGAGACGGTCCACAATGGCCCGCCCAACGGCGCCAAGTCCGACGACCGCCACTATCGAGCCGTGCAACCCCATTCCGTACAGCTGGGGACGCCATCCTGCGTAGCTCTTGCGAACACTGACGTCACCTGCCAGCACATGGCGCGCGGCGGCGATGGCCAGCCCAATGGCGAGTTCTGCCGTGGGTTCTGTGAGCAGGTCAGGAACGAAGCTCACGCTGACACCGGCTTGCGCACATGCCTTGAGGNCAAAGTTGTCATACCCCTTCAGGGCGCAAGCGATGGTCTTGAGCCTGGGAGCGTGCAACAGGGTTCGCTGATCTACCCGGTCAGGCATGAACGCCATCATGGCGTCGGCGTCCTTCAGGTGGAGGTAAAGCTCTTCCTCGCTCCAGGGCTCAGGCCCTTGATTCATCACTACATCACCGGCGGATCGAAGACGCGCCAGAACTGCTTCATGGATGGGCTGCGTCACCACAATTTTCGGCATCATTACCTTCCTCTCTCTTTCTATTTCAGATGTTTGCGAAGCGCCGACCCAATGCCGTCGACCACGAGCACGCATATGAGGATGGACAGCAAAATGGCGGAGACTTCGTCGTACTTGATCAGGCGCAGAGCCGCCATGAGTTCAAAGCCAATGCCGCCCGCACCCACGATGCCCATCACTGCCGATGCGCGAAAGTGATATTCCCATCGGTAGATGGTGATGTCCGCCAACTGGGGCAAAACCTGCGGTAACACAGCATGGGTGATGACCTGAAACCGGCTTGCGCCCGCGGCCTTAGCGGCCTCCAGAGGTTTCGGGTCCACGTGCTCTATGGCTTCGGCGTAGAACTTGGCCACCATGCCCGTGGAATGCAGGGCCAACGCCAGCACACCAGGCAATGCCCCAAAGCCCACGGCCGCGACGAACAGAATGCCCAGGATGATTTCAGGCACAGACCGAAATGCAGCCAAGATGGTTCTGACGATTCGCCCAACCACCGCATTCGGCGCGGTGTTGGGCGCCGCCACCAGGGCCAGCGGCAACGACGCCAGAACGGTCAGCGCCGTGCCTGCGATCGACATGGCTAAGGTGTCACGCAATGGAATGACCCAGTGCTCCCAGCGCTCGAAATTCGGCGGCACCATCTCAGAGGCCAACTGCTGAATGGCAGGAGCCCCTTCGATGAAACGCTGCGCGTCAAAGAAACCGGTGACAAACAATGCCAGCGTGCAAACGAGCAGGACTACGCAGGCTGCGCCCAGCCGTCTGAGTCGCCGCTGTCCGTCAATGGCAATGATGGATTCCAAGGCTACCGATGTCATTTCATGCGTCCCAGATCAAGCTTGAGAATCTGTGCTGTGTCGCGAAGAATGTCGTAGGCCTTGTCATCGGTAGCGGCAAAGGCCTCGATACGGAATGATTTGAGAATCTCGGCGTCCTTCATCTGAAGAAAGGCGGCTCGGATGGCTTCCTTGAGCTCCGGCGTGAGATTACCTTGCATCGCAATGGGATAGTTCGGAATGGGTGCCGACAGTTCAAGTTGCACAATCTTGTTGGCATCCACCATGCCCTTTGCGATGAGGTTGTCCAGAATGGTTTTTGACAGAGCGCCGGCGGGAACCTGCCCTGCCTGAACAGCTCGGGCCACGGCATCGTGCGTGCCCAGGTGAACGGGGCGGTAGTCAGTCTCGCCGTTCAGTTGGTGGTTTTTAAGCAAGTGCGCGCGCGGTGCAAGGTGACTGGACGTCGAAGCCTGATCGCCAAAGCCAAAAGGCTTTCCACGAACGTCAGCCAGGGTCTTGACCGGGCCGCCTGCCGTGGCGATGAGAACCGACTGGTAGGTCGGCGAGCCGCGCTCCACGCCAACGGCAAATGGCTCAATGTTGGGCGCCTTGGACTTGGCAAGCACGTAAGAGAACGGTCCAAAGTAGGCGACCTCGATGCGGCCGAAGCGCATGGCTTCAATCATCGACGAGTAGTCCGTGGTCACCGTGACCTCGATTTCCTTCTTCAGGGTCTGCTCCAGATACCGCTTCAGAGGCTGTGCGTTCTGAATGATGGTGGCGGCGTTTTCGTCCGGCAACAGTGCAACGCGAAGCTTGGAAGGATTTTTGCCCTCGGCATGGGCGCCAAGTGGCAACAGGGCGGCCAAAGTGACGGCAGCGATAAATTGGAAACGGCGACGATTCAGCACGGTAAAAACTCCTTGGATTGAGAGGGGGAATCAAATTGACTGCCCATGTTGGCAGGTGACGACTTCGCGTACAGGGCAGACTGGGCTTCTTCCGTCAACTGCGCTGCTGTCCCGTCGAACACCACCTGGCCCTGGCGAAGGCCCACAATGCGGTCGGCGAACATGCGCGCGAGGTTGACTTGATGCAGACTCACGATGGCCGTGAGTCGGTCTTTCTTGCAGATGTCGTGAAGCAGGGTCAACACACTCTGCGCGGTCGCCGGGTCGAGGCTGGCCACCGGCTCATCGGCCAGCAGCAGGCGGGGCTTCTGCACCAAGGCACGCGCAATGCCAATGCGTTGTTGTTGCCCACCAGACAAGGTGTCTGCCCGTGCTAGGGCTTTCTCAAGCAGGCCTACGCGGTCAATGGCCGCCAGCGCCTCCAGCTTGTCAGCCTTGCTCCAAGGCCACAACGACGCCAGAGATCCGCGGGTGGCGAGCTTGCCCATCAACACATTGGCCAGCACGCTTTGCCGCCCGATCAGGTGGTGCTGCTGGAACACCATGCCGCAGTGGCGCCGATGCTCAAGAAGGTTGCGTTTTGAGACGGTGCCGCCCGGCAGATCGGCCACCGACNCCTCTCCGTCTGTGGGGCTAACCAAGCCATTGATGCTGCGCAGCAGCGTTGACTTTCCCGCGCCCGACGCGCCCAGCAGCACAAGGAACCCGCCATGCTGTACCTCCAGCGAGGTGGGCGCAAGCGCTGTGTGACCATCGGCATAGGTCACCGTGATACCCCGCAAGCTCAGATGGCTCTCGCGAATTGCAGTTTTCATAGCTCGGTTTCATTTGTTGTGGTGCGCTAGACGCACACCAGGACTCAAGTGGTCAGAGGTATCTCTCGGGAAAGAGGAGGTTCTGGAAGAAACAGCTTCAGTGGAAGCACAGCTCAAGTCTGGGTGACCAAGGTGTCATGAATATGAAACTTTCATCCCTAAAAATGAGGGCACCCATAGATCACATCAATGTCTGGACTCAGCCTCCTCGCAGCCTTGAAGGCCTTTGACGCAACGGCCCGAGCCGGCAGCATGACCGCTGCCGCGAGAGTGCTCGCTATTCAACAACCGACTGTTTCTTCACACATACAGCGCCTGGAGGTCGACTTCGGCGTGGAGCTTTTTCATCGGCGCGGGCGGCGGCTTGAACTCACGTCCTTTGGACGCACTCTGTTGGACTACACCCGGCGTACCTTCAGTGGCGAGGAAGATGCGCACGCACTGCTCGCTGCTGCGAAAAATCAATACGTAGGGCGACTGGTCATCCATGCCATCGGGCCGCACAACGTGCTGCCCGTGTTGAAGCTGTTCATGAAACAGTTCCCCCAGGTCAACGTGGCTGTTGGCGTAGGCGACTCGCGAACCATCACCGAAAAGATTCTTGACTACCAGGGAGACGTGGGCATGGTGCTCAATCACGTCGCTCACCCAGATCTATTTGGCGCGGCTTACCGTACCCAGCGATTGGTGATATTCGGCAACACCCAACACCCACTCGCGCAACGGGCCACTCTCAAACTGCGTGATCTGCAGGGTCAGAGGTTCGTCATCCGAGAGGAAGGATCGACGACCAGACGCGTGTTTGAACAAGAACTAAAGGAGCGAGGCGTCGAGGTGCAGGTGGCTCTGGAGATGGGCAGCCGCGAGTCCGTTCGAGAGGCGGTGGCGGAGGGGCTGGGCCTAGGCGTCGTGGCGGAAACAGCCTACAGGCCAGATCCTCGCCTTGTTAAGTTAACTATTTCAGACACCAGCATGGCGACACAGGTGCACTTCATCTGTAGAAAGGAGCGGCATCAAGCTCCTCTGATCTCGACCTTCCTGGGTTTGGCGCATAGCGTAAGTCAGAAAATTGCCTAGGTATGGAACTTGGATTCCATGCAGCCGTGGGGCATGGGACCGAGGGGCAACTGTTCGCCTGTAGGCCGACTTAAGTTAAGGGTTGTAGGACGCCCGTAATCGCGCGGCGATCCCATCTTGACTGCGGGGCGCGGTCGTGTATCTGAATATGCGCTGTCAGGCTGACTGCCAGCGGTATGGCAGCAGCTCGCCGATCTGGGTGGCGGGCTGCATGGGCAGGCGTGCCATGACATCGCGCAGGTAGGCGTAGGGTCGTGCCCGTTCATGGGGAGACGTGTGCTAGACCATGACTGCAGCTCCCTCGATACCGGTCATCGATGCTGCCGCGCTGCTGGGTGAGCCAATGACAGCTTTGTGCCAGGCACCGTGAACTCAGGTCACGGCCGCGACCGACAGCAACCGCTGCAGAACAGACCTACGGCGTGACGGCTTCAGGCTGAACGAAGTCACTTGGGGACGGCGGTGACGCACGATTGCGAGGGTCACCAGCGGTCATTCAGTGTTTGAGCAAGCGAACGACCGCTTCACCTACAAGACCGGGTACTTGCCAGTGGATGGCTCCAAGCCATCGGTAAAGGATCGGTTTCGCATGGGGCGAAGTGGCACTCCTTACCCGTTGTGGTCTTTCGCACAGCAGACCTGAACGACGGCTTCGCAGCGTTATGCACACAACGCAGTTATGCATAGTTGGACCAGCAGCGCGACGTTGCCTCCCTCCTGCAAGCACAGGGATCATGCTTCTGAACTGTGCGTAATCACAAGGTGTTGAGGAACTTCAACAGGTCGTAGTTTGCCCTGAACCAGCGCGGGGCCACGTTGGGATCCTGAATCCTGGCCAGCGTCCTTTCCCTCATGTCGAGATTGGCTTCTACATACTGGTGCGTCGTCGTTGGACTCTCAGGATCGGCCGTTACCAACGGCTGTTGCAATTTTGAGGTTCGTAGCGGGCCATGGTTTGCGATCTCCTTGGTGGCAGAGTACGAGTGCTATGCCAGTTTTTTTACAGCCTCAACGCATGGCACCATAAGATGGCGGCGAGTGCCGTGGCGCTGTTTGAGCAATTCTGAGCAAGCGGCACCCTGCTGGAACAAGAGCGCAAGCTTGTAGATGAAAAATCCCAGCGAGATGAAACGCGCGGATTGCAGTCCACGCGCTCGGATCGACGCAACGTCGCCGACTCAGGCGCTAACAACCGTACAGTTACGCCCCTGTGCCTTTGCCCTGTAGACCGCTTCGTCAGCCCGCTGGACCAGCCGGGCAAGAAAGTCCACCCCGGTTTGGTGCGGTGCACATGCCAGCCCGATACTGACCGTCATAGGCCCCGCCGCTGAGTGCACGCCCTTGGTGCATTCATGTACCCGTGCCGCGACGCGGGCAGCCGTCTCTGCATCCGTATCGGGCAGCCACAGCACGAACTCCTCCCCGCCATAGCGCGCCACCAGATCCGAGCTGCGGGCACCCGCCTGCAACTGGCTGGCAAGGGTCACCAGCACCCGGTCGCCCTCGATATGACCATAGGCGTCATTGATGCGCTTGAAGTAGTCCACGTCCACCATCAGCAACGACACCGAACTTGAACTTGAGGCTGTGCATTGCCAATGCTGTGCGGTCAGCTCCAGTGCCCGGCGGTTTCTCAGACCCGTGAGCGGATCGGAAAGGCTTAGCTCCGCAAGCTGGCGGTTCTGCAATTCCACCTGTTCATTGCTAGCCGCCAGGCGTCGGGCTAGGCCCTGCGCCTCGGCACGGGCCTTGATCAACTCGCCTTCGAAGCGACTGCGCTCGCGGGCAACGAAGATTGCCCACACGATATTTTCGCCCCCCTCCAGGGGCTTGCGAACCGCATTGACCATGACGGGCACGGTCTCACCATCAACACCTCGTAAGTGGAGGTACACCTCGCGCACCGCGCCCGCGTGATGCAGCATGGGAAACAGGTGGGTCTGGCTGAAAATTCTGGAAGCCGGTGTCAACAAATCATCCATGGATCGCCCGCGCCAGGGAGCCTCATCGCCCTCGATCAGGGCGAGAAATTCCCGGTTTAGACGCACGATATGACCCTCAGGGTCTGTGATCATCATCGCGCAAGGGATGTCGTCTAGTGCAAGCATGTCCCGTTCTCCACACCTTTCTCAGGCAGGCGAGAGATAACGCTGCATGGCAGCTGTCACCAGATGCGGGTGACTCATGTGGGCGCAGTGCCCCGTCACATCCAGCACCTCCAGCGTGCTGCCTTTTAGCTGCTTGTGCAGGTACTCTCCTACGGCCGTGGGCACCAGCGCGTCGTTGCGGTGCTGCAGAATCAGGCAGGGTCGAGTCACGAGTGGCAATTCCGCGCGGTTGTCCGCGAAGAAGGTGGCCTGAGCAAAGATGCGGGCCATCATCGGATCAGTCGAGCAGAAACTTTCAGAGAGTTCGCCGCCCAGGCTGTCCCCCTGTGGCTCACCCGCCACCACGGGCGCGAGGTAACTGGCCCAGCCCATGTAGTTCTGATCCATGAGGTCCAGCAGGCCTTCCAGATCCTTGCGCTCAAAGCCACCCTGATAGTCTGGCAAATGATTGATAAAGCATGGAGAGGGTCCGACCAGTACCATGCGCTCAAAGAGTTCCGGTCGCTCAATGGCTGCCAGCAGGCCAATGCTGGCGCTGACCGAATGACCTACAAAATGCACCCCGCGCTTGAGGCCCAATACATCGCACACATCCAGCACATCTTGCACATAACCTTGCAGGCAAGCGTACTTCACGGGGTCAAAGGTAGCGGGGTCTGATTGACCACTGCCGACGTAGTCAAAAAGGACCTGACGGTACTTCCCCTCAAAGGCCGGTGTTATGTGTCGCCACATGTGCTGGCTGCAGCCAAAGCCATGGGCATAGAGCAGGACTGGGGCGTCCGGGCGGACCGCCTCGATTACGTGCACGTTGTTGCGCTTGCGTAAATCCACTTTTAATTCTTTCTGGGCAATAGGTACGCAATTTTGCACGCTCAGCTCATGCGGCGGCGCCTGCACCATGAGAAAGCATCTGTGCGCCGACGCGGGCTACCGTTGCGTACAGCATCTGCGTAACATCGAAGGCGACAGCTACATTCCTCATGTTGTTGGAGGTCAAAAGGGAGCAGAAATCAAGCAGCCCACACCTACGTTCTGAGACAGTGAGCCACTTGGTCCCTTGAACCTCGTTGAATCAATGCCTGTGCTGGTGGTGCAGATCGGGTACATGCGGATGGCTGTGCCTGAGTGGCTCATGAATATGCCTGTGGCTATGGGGGCCTGTGGGCATGCCCTCATGCGTGTGGTTGTGGTGTCCATCCTCGTGGGTGTGTGAATGCTCGTGCTCCATGGCTTCGTGCTCGTGTTCATGCTCATGGTGTTCCGCCAGATGCAGCACCACACCCCAGGCCATCAGCGCGCCGCCCAGCAGCAGCCATCCAGTCACTGAGCTGTCACCTAGCGCGTATGCGCCCACTGCGCCGATGAAAGGGGCGAAGGCAAAAACCGAGACCGTGCGTCCTGCCCCGAAGGCCCGTTGCGCCAGTAAATAAAATCTCAGGCTCAAGCCGTAGCCGCTGACACCGATCAACAACAACGCGACGATTGCCAACATTCCTGGCACCGGCTCCTGCCTGGGCGTATGTCGACAACCGCTGCAAAGTGGGTTCTTCCCAGAACAGTTGTAGACCGATTACAGCCGTTCGCGGTATGGACAATGTCCCTTTGCTATCACGGCGTGTTGCATCGTTTTCGTTACCAGAAGGCGTGTGCGACTCCTGCTGCAAACACTGACCGCAAGAGATGAAGTAGCCTCCGACCCTATGAAACCCTGCCGCGTTGCAACCTGGAATCTTGACGGCTATCGCAACAACGCACCGTCACGTTTGCCGCAGCAGATAGAAGTTCTCCAGAGTCTGCTCGCTGACATCGTCGTATTGACTGAAGTCCAAGACACGACAAAGCTACCGGGTATGCAATTTTGGTGGTCTGATCCTGGGAAGCCACCTTATAAACCGCGCGATCGGGCTGTCGGCATTGCATCGACATGGATCGGAAAAGCGCTCAACGTCCGAGATAGTCGCCTGTCAGTGTGCGTTTGTTTGGACGCACCCTTGCCACTTGGTCGTCTGATTGTTTATGGCACTGTGATCCCATATGCAATGGACGGCGTACGACAGAAAGCTGCTCTAGCATGGGAGCGTCATCAGAAAGCGGTCGACGATGTGGTCGCAGATCTGAGTGACCTGAGATCCGATCCTGATTTTGTTGATTCACGGATCGTTGTGGCTGGAGATTTCAACACCAGCCTGGATGGCAGCAACTGGTACGGGCACCCTGGAGCTCGTTCGAGGCTAGTTGAAGGACTCACTGACGCTGGTTTTCAATGTCACACGCGAGAGAACATTCGTCTGACAAGGGCTGCAGATAGAGCAATCGTGGATCACATCTGGACCACCGCCGACCTTCTTCCTGTTGAGCCTCTGCACATCTGGTGCGATCGTTCGCACCCAAACAGGCTCTCTGATCACAACGGCGTAGCTTTGAGTCTGGCTGCGAAGGAGTGAATGTATTGGTCGCAGGCTTGCAGCTCACAGTGCAGGCATAGCGCGCCTGCACTGGGTGTTGCAGATCGCTACATACACCTGCGACTCTCGGGTAAACCATGACCTTTCACGTTACTCCCCACTCCTAAACTGATAGCGCACAGTTTGGTGGTGCTGGCAGCGTCTCAGCATCGTGCCGAGTTGGCGTGTCAATGTTCCCTCGGAGATTTCCTTGAAAAAACTACTCATGGTGGCTGCGTTTTCTATCGCCGCATCCACACAAGCTTTTGCCGACAGCCAGATCATCCACGACTCGACGCACTCTGATGCGCTGGGTCGCAGCATCCCGATGTACGTCTATCTGCCGGACGGGTATCAGACGGCTAAAGAGCCCTATCCGGTCATCTACATGCTGCACGGTGCAGAATCCAAGGAAGACTCATGGGTAGATCGTGGTGGCATCAAAGTTACCGCCGACAACCTGATCGCACGCAAGCAATTGCGCCCTTCCGTGATTGTCATGCCCACCACTGGGCCACAAACCTGGTACGTCGATGGCAACGCAGACAAGGCCGAAACCGCCATCCTCAAGGACCTGCTTCCCTTTGTGGAAAAAAAGTACAACACACGGAAGGATCGCGCTGGACGCTCTGTCGCAGGCCTTTCGATGGGAGGTTATGGTGCTTTGAATCTGAGCCTGTCATACCCTGAGCTTTTCTGCGCCGCAGGCATCTTCAGCCCAGCGATTTATGTGCCTCTGCCCCCCCAAACATCGGCTGCGCGCAGGGCAGCGCAGTTTGTCGACAAGTCTGGCGCGTTTGACGAAAGTGCCTGGACGAAGGCGTTGTACACATCCCGCATCGATGACTACAAGAAAAAAGGCACCGTTGTTCCGATGTGGATCCAATCCGGTGACCATGACCCTCTGGGAATCGTTGTTTCAGCTGCCAACCTCTATTGGGAGTTGAACAAGACGCAGAAAAATGCCGTTGAGTACCGCGTCGTTGACGGCGGTCACGACTGGCTGGTGTTCCGCGACTCCTCTGTCTCTGGCCTGCCTTGGATGAACAGCCAATGCGAGGTCTTGGACAAGGGTAAGTAAGCCGTTGGATAGCGAATCCCCCTGGTTATGCAGGGGCGGTGTCTGGTGCAAGTCAGGCCGCCACCATCGTGGTTTGACTGGCACCTTGCCGGTGGTAACTTGCCTCAGTATCCACCGGCGGTAAGTAGCGTACGCGTTAGGGCAGGCAGGGNGGCTACTTGCCTAGCCCCGGCAAGAACTCTACGCCCGTGCGCCGAATCAGCTCTGTGTAGGTGATGGGAGCCGACACCCGCTCCCCCTCCCGGTTCTCCTGCCAATGCGCCCAGCTGCGACCTGTTGTGGCGTCATAAACCAGCTTGAAGAGATAACGCGGAACCCGCACCCGGCCTTCACCGATGGTTGGTGGATTGGACTCAAATACCGGCCCAGTAATCACATACACATCCCCCTTGGCACGGAGCACATACCTGCGGGTATCTTGCTCAATCTTGGCCCACGAACCACCGTTTTGCTGTGCGTTCTGGGGAACCATGTTCGCCAAAGAAAAGCTCTGCGCCATGGCCGTTGGCGTAGGCATGTCTCCCGCCGGAGCCATGTGACCACGCGAAAAGCCAGAGCGCTTGTAATCCTCCAGCTCTGCACGCTCCGCAGCAGGCAGACGGGCATCCGCAAAGAACTTGTCTGCACGACGCTCATCTGCATCTTCAATACTCTTGCGGTTGAGCCGCTGCGCCACATACACCGGCGTCTTGGTCTCCCCACTGTGCAGCACTGCAAACGCCTCATAGCAAAGCTCACGCAGGGCAGGGCGCTTGGGCACTACTGGCGGACGACCCTCTGGAAAGAACTGGCGACACTCCGCAAAGCTAGTAGGGTGTGGAACCGTGAGTGGAGCTTGGCCATTGAAATAACCACGGGCCAGCGTTGGGAGAGAAACAAACAGTGCCAGCGCCAAGACAAGCGCGGATCGACAAGCAGAAATATTCACAGGGACTCAGGCATCAAAGGGGCGCTGATTTGACCACCTTTGAAGTGAGAAACAGACCGATGCACTGCCACTTATGAGAGAGAAAATGAAAAGAGCGGTGTCACTCGCCATGCTTTGCATTGCATTGCATCCATGGCAGCACAAGCCCAAGCCCACCGATGTGACAATCAACCCATGCAAAGCCTTCACTTCAACCCTCCAGAATCCGTGAACGGATGGAGTGCCATCGACGACCGGGTCATGGGCGGAGTGTCACAAAGTCGCCTGACGTTTCATCCCGAAGGTCACGCAGTCTTTGAAGGCGAAGTGTCTACACAGAACGGAGGTGGATTTGCCTCCGTTCGTCATGCACAACTGAGACTGGGAGAGCAGGGCTCCCAAGGCTATCGTTTCCATGTGCGTGGCGATGGCAAACGCTACAAGCTGACTCTGCGCACAGACCAGGGCCTGGATGGCGTCAACTACCAGGCAGTGTTGCAGCCTCCAGCGGGACGATGGGTGGAGGCCACAGTGCCCCTGAACCTGTTTAGCCCCAGCTACAGAGGACGTCCGGTGTCCAATGCTCCGGCACTACGCCCAGAGCACGTGTGTCAGGTTGGCTGGATGGTCGCCGATGGTCAGGTCGGCCCGTTCCGACTCGATATCCGAAGCATCACTGTCTTGGGACCGCAGGTCACGCGGCCATGGCCTGCAAACTGATGTGCAACAGTGCATCGTGGTGGTTATGAGCCGCAAAAGAATCTTCCAGTGCATGCCCTTGGGCTGGCCTCCTGGGTTGTTCAGAATGCCAGCCTCCCAACCTAGCCGTTTGCGTAGCCTGTCTGCGCGGGTGGTTGCTCTCACCGTTATACATATTTCCCGGTCAACCCTCCATCAATCAGCAGTTCTGTTCCTGTGACATAACTGGCTGCGTCCGATGCAAGAAAGGCGCATGCATTTGCTACTTCCCAAGGTGTACCTGATGGCGGCTATGGGGCAACCGGAAACCAAGGTCGTAAGCGCACGGCCATACCACCCTTGAAGGGTTTGGTCTAAGCGGCAACGATGGTGTCCACCAAACAAGTTAGGTGGACACCATGAATGAAGCCAAGAAGAAGNCCCGCCGGCGCTACGACGCCGAGCTCAAGCAGCAGATCCTTGTTCAGTGCGCCGAGCCGGGTGCATCGGTGGCCAGCATTGCCCTGTCGCACGGCATCAACGCCAACGTCGTGCACAAGTGGCGCCGAGAGGGATGTCACGCGCTCCCCGCCCTGCAGGCTCCCGCATTTGTTCCGGTGCCGTTGCCGCCAGCGGCGTGTGCACCTGTACCGGACATCCGCATCGAGTTGCGCCGTGGCGCCACCAGTGTCTCAGTGACCTGGCCCTCGACCGCAGCCGATCAGTGCGCCGTGTGGATGCGAGAGTTGCTCAAGTGATCCGGGTCGATGCGCTGTGGCTTGCCACCGAACCGCTGGACATGCGAGCTGGAACCGAGACGGCGCTGGCCCGTGTGGTGTCGGTCTTCGGTGCAGCGCGCCCGCACCATGCCTACCTGTTCGCCAATCGACGTGCCAACCGTATGAAGGTGTTGGTGCACGACGGCATCGGAGTGTGGCTAGCAGCGCGGCGCCTGAACAGCGGCAAGTTCGTCTGGCCGCGTGATGCGGCAAGCACCGCCTCGCTCACCCGTACTCAGTTCGATGCGCTGGTGCTTGGTCTGCCCTGGCAGCGCCTGGCAGGCGGCGGTGTCATCACCGTGGTCTGACTCTGAAGCGCAGAACGGTGCTTGCCAATTGGGACATGCGCCAATGGTGCGCACATCCCAGTGCTGGCACAGTGAATGCCCATGGTGGTCGAGCCTCAATCCCTGCAAAACCTGAGCGCAGAAGAGCTGCGTGAGCTGACCACGCGCCTCATGACGCAGCTGCGCCACCAGAGCGCGCTGCTGGACAAACTCACGCACGAGAACGCGCTCTTGAAGCGCATGAAGTTCGCCGCCCAGTCCGAGCGCTTCAACCCCGAGCAGAAGAGCCTGCTCGAAGATGAGATCGAGGCCGACCTGGCAGCCGTGGCCACGGAGATCGATGAGCTGCAGGAAGCGCAGGCGCCCGCCACGGTTGACCAGAAGAGGAGCCCCAAGCGCGCGCCGCTCCCAGCAAACTTGCCTCGGCGCGAGATCCGCCATGAGCCCGAGTCAACCATGTGCCCATGCGGCTGCCAGATGAAGCGCGTCGGCGAAGACGTGGCCGAGAAGCTGGACTATGTGCCCGGTGTGTTTACGGTGGAGCGCCACATCCGGGGCAAGTGGGCCTGCGCGAAGTGCGAGACGATCACCCAAGTACCCGTCGATCCGCACATCATCGACAAGGGCATCCCCACCACCGGGCTGCTGGCGCAGGTGCTGGTGGCCAAGTACGCTGACCACCTGCCGCTGTACCGCCAGGAAGCGATCTTTGGTCGCGCCGGCCTCGCCATTCCACGTTCCACACTCGCCCAATGGGTGGGCTCGTGTGGCGTGCAGCTGCAGCCGCTTGTGGATGCAATGAAAGTCGAGCTGCTGCAGCACCGCGTGCTGCATGCCGATGAGACGCCGGTGGCCATGCTCAAGCCGGGCAACGGCAAGACGCACCGGGCCTACCTCTGGGCCTACGCCACGGGCGCCTTCGAGACTACCCGGGCGGTCGTCTACGACTTCTGTGAATCACGCTCGGGCGAACATGCGCGGCGCTTTCTGGGTGACTGGAGGGGCAGCCTGACTTGTGACGACTTCAGCGGCTACAAGGCCTTGATCGCCAGTGGCGTGACCGAGGTCGGCTGCCTGGCGCACGCGCGGCGCAAGTTCTTTGATCTGCATGCAGCCAATCAGAGCCAGATCGCCGAGTTCGCGCTGCAGCAGTTCGGTCGGGTCTACGAGATCGAGCGCGAGGTCAAGGAGCTCAGCGCCGATCAGCGCCAAGCCATCCGGCAACAACAAACGAAGCCGCTGCTCGATGCCTTGCACCAGTGGATGCTGCTGCAACGCCAGAGGGTGCCCGAGGGCTCAGCAAGCGCCAAGGCGCTGGACTACAGCCTGCGGCGCTGGGTGGCGTTGACCCGATTCGCGGATGACGGGCAACTGCCCGTGGACAACAACTGGATCGAGAATCAAATCAGGCCTATTGCCCTTGGCCGCAACAACTGGCTCTTCGCTGGCAGCCTGCGCGCGGGCCAGCGGGCGGCAGCCGTCATGAGCCTGATCCAGTCAGCGCGCATGAACGGGCACGACCCGTATGGCTACCTGCGCGATGTGATGGCACGCCTACCCATGCAGCGCGCCAGCCAGATCAGCGAGCTGCTGCCGCATCGCTGGCAGTCCACCACTGTTTCAAATCTGTAGAGGGGGCGACTCCCGCTCCATTGCCGCGATCAGCGGGCAACGGGCTTTGCCTCTCCCAGAACCGCAGAGATGGATCAGTTCAGAGAGTACGGCTTCCATCCGGTGCAGGTCTGCAAGCTTGAGTTGAACTTCGGCGAGCTTGGACTCTGCGTGTGTGCGTGCTTGAACACAGCTTGCACCATCGTCAAGTTGCAGCAATTGCGCGGTCTCGTCCAGGCTGAACCCCAACCGCTTCGCCGTCTTGATGAAGTGCAATCGCGACAGGTCATTCTGGTCATACCGCCGAATGCTGCCCTGAGGCCGTTCTGGCTCGGGCATCAGCTCCTTGCGTTGGTAGAACCGTATGGTCTCTACGTTGACACCGGCCGCCTTGGCCAGATCACCAATGGTCAACCCAGAGCGGGCATGCGAAAGAGGATGGCTCATATTGCTTGACTCCGTACCAATGTACGGAACTAAGCTTATGCCATGTCCACGAAATCTACCGACATCTCTGACCGTGCCACTGGCGGTGGAAAGGCCTTGATCGCGGGTGGCCTGTCCGCGCTCCTGGCGTCCGCCTGCTGTCTTGGCCCTCTGGTGTTGATCATGCTGGGCATCTCTGGCGCATGGATCAGCACGTTGACCCTGCTGGAGCCGTACCAGCCACTGTTTATCGGTGCAGCCGCTGTCGCCTTGATCTTTGCGGCACGCAGGATATGGCGTCCGGTTGTGGCCTGTGAAGCGGGTCAGGTGTGTCAACGGCCGATGGTCAGCCTCTCCTACAAGGTGCTGTTTGCCCTGGTGACCCTGTTGTTGGTGGCTGCCCTGGTGTTTCCCTTGTTCGCCCACTGGTTCTACTGAAGAAAGGCCCCGATATGAAGCGGTTGATCATGACCACTGCAGCAGTCTTGCTGCTAACGCCCGCCTGGGCTGCCCAACAGAGCGTCACCCTCTCGGTGCCCGGCATGACTTGTGCAACTTGCCCCATCACGGTGAAGAAGGCGCTGACTCAAATCGACGGAGTCATTGGCGTCAAATCCGACCTGGCCAAACGAGAGACCATGGTGGTCTTTGATGACACCAAGGTCAAGGTAGACGTCCTGACCAAGGCCACCACGGAGGCCGGTTTCCCGTCATCTGTTGCCCCGGCAAAGCCGTGACAGGTTTGCTCTTGGACTCTGTTCTGACATGCCCTGAGTGCGGACATGCGAAGGACGAAACAATGCCAACGGACGCGTGCCAATGGTTCTACGAGTGCGAAAGTTGCCACACCGTCTTGCGTCCAAAACCGGGCGATTGTTGTGTGTTCTGCTCGTTCGGGTCGGTGCCGTGCCCTCCGATTCAGGCCGGTGACAACGACACTTGCTGCAGTCCCAATACGTAGTGATTCGCTCACTCCAGATCCGGCGATTGATGCCGCACCGCTGGCGGCCTCTGGCGTGATGCTCAACCGCAGGTCTTCAAGCTGGTGACGATGCGTGTTTATCTGAACAGGTGCCTGGGGATCACCCAGACATAAGCCACCATACCGAACAGCTCCACCAAGGACTGCACCACGATGACCACAGCGGCCNCCTCCCAGCCTGCGGGGAGCAACAAGGCCAGGGGCAGCACCACGAATGAATTGCGTGTGCCCATGCTAAATGCCAGCGTTCGCCCCTGCTCGACGGGTAAGCGCAGTTGATGCGCGATGCCCTTGGCCGACAAGGCGGCGGCAATCAGGAACAGCACGAACACCGGCACCATGTTCTGCAACTGATCGATTGCCTCCACAACGGTGCCCACTTGCGCGCAAGCGATCAGGAACACGACCAGCGAGAGCAGTGGCACCGGCCACCAGGCCATCGTGTCCCTGAACCCCTCGGCCTTGGGATGCGCTTCGATCCAGCGCTCGGCCAGCACTGCTGCGGCCAGAGGCACCAGCACGATCAACACGGCAGGAGCCAGCGTGGCCCAGTTCCATGATCCGAGGCTCTGTGCGTCTGCCATCAGCCACAGGTACAGGGGCAGCAGGATCAACTGCAGCACCAGATTCAGCGGCGTGATCGCAATCGCCCTGGGCACATCTCCTTTGCCCAATTGGCTGAAGGTGATGAACCAGTCGGTGCATGGCACCAGCAGAACCAGCAGCACGCCAAGGCGCACGACAGGATCAAAGTCGAACACTTCGACCAACGCCCACGCCAGCAAGGGAAGCACCACGAAGTTACCCAGCAACACGGCCCCTGCGAAGCGCCGGTCACGCAGGGCATCCCGCACATGCAGCAGCGGGACCTGGAGGAAAGTGGCAAACAGCAGCGCCGCCAGGGTGGGCCACAACAAGGTTTCCATGGCCGGGCCTATGCCGGGCCACGCCGTGCCCATGGCGAGACCGAGCCCAATGGCGATCAGATAGGCCCAGACCTGGTAGCGCTCCAGCGTCAAACGGCTCATGAGCAGCAACCCGAAGAATCGGTCCCGGCGGGCACGCTCTGGCGAAGGTCGGTGAGGATGTTGCAGTTGGGCGCCGGGCCACCCGCGCAGCCTGCGCTGCAAGCGCGCACATAGCTCGACAGGCTCCGGTCCAGACGCCGCAACTCAGCCATCTTGGCCCGCACTGCGGTCAGGTGCGTCTGGGCGATGGCGCGGGCCTCCACACAGTCTCGCTCGCCATTGGTGGACAGTGCGACCAACTCCCGGGTTTCATCAATCGAGAAGCCTAGGTCACGGCAGTGCCGGATGAGGATCAGCACGTCCAGCACCGATTCCGGATAGACACGGTGACCGCTCTCGCGGCGCAGGGCTGGGGGTATCAAGCCCACTTCTTCGTAGTACCGAAGGGCAGATACGGCAAACCCGACCCGCTTGGCCAGGGCGCCGATGGTGAGCAACTCGGTTGCGGGTTCTGAAGTGGGTGTGGGTCTATTCACGGAAGTCCTTGCATCTCAAGTAACTTGAGATCCTACAGTGCGTTCACGGGAATCAACCCGCATGAATCAACTGGAGAAGACGCGTGAAGAAACCTCTACTGGCAACGCTGGGTTTGGCGGGTGCCTGCGTGGCCTGCTGCACCATTCCATTGGCTATTCCCTTGTTTGGGGGAGCGGCAGCGATTGGGCTGACCTCATGGCTGGGCGTGAACTCAAAGGTCGGAATGGAGTTGCTGGTGCTGTTGGCGATCGTGTCCATCGCCGGGCTGGTGTGGGGCGTGGTGGTCTGGTCGCGCCGTAGACGTGCGAACGCCTGTGGCACCGAACCATCAAGCGGGAGTTCATGTGCCGTGGGACCAGATGCAAAGGGGTGCGGCTGCGCTCCTCGTTAGGTGGTCATGAACGCGAGATGGCGGCAAGGACCTGGGATCACCAGACGCTTACCCAAGGTCAGCGATTTGTGCCAGGAACTCGGGATTACCCGGCAGACCTTGTATCGGCATATTTCACCCTCCGGTCAGTTGCGTTCCGACGGAACGAAGTTGCTCAGTAAGGCTTGACCTTCATTCCATCATTACCACCACCCATCGCCTGAAATAGAGCGGCACTATCGGCAAGTCGTTGCGCCTGCGCTGCGACCAAGGCAATGCTATTTTGTTGAGCCTGCTGCCTTGCAATCAGCAATTGCGTGTAGCTGGCTGCGCCAAGCGCATACTGACGCCCCGTGGATTCAAGGGAAGACTGTGCAGTTGAGTCTGCAAACGCGAGTGAACTCAATGCCTGTGCATCGTGCTCCAGTGCGCTCAATGTGTCCGCCACGTTGCGCAGAGCGTCGAGCACAACGCCCTGATAATTTTCCGCTGCGGCATCCAATGCCGCCAGCGATGCCCGTTTTTCTGCGGGTAGTCCCGGATTGAATAGTGGCTGGGNCAACTGCCCCAGCACACTCCAAACAGCAGAGTTGCTGCCAAAAAGAGCCCCGGTTGTGAGTGCTTGTGAGCCAAGGTTTGCACTGAGGTTGATTTGTGGATACAGCTTGGCGATCGCCACCCCATATTCGGCATTCGCCGCGTGAAGCAATGCTTCTGCCGCCTGAATATCAGGCCGTCTGCGCACCAGATCAGAAGGCATCACAAGAGGCAATTCGGTGGGCAGTTTGAACTCGGCCAAAGTGAAATCCGGCACCTTCGCGTCACCAGGGGCCTGGCCGGAAAGCGTAGCCAGAAGATGCTCACTTTGTTGCAGTTGCTTGAGCAACAGGGGTAGTCCAGAACGAGTCTGTTCGGTCTGCGTTTGCTGTGCAAGCAGTTCGTCCGGTGCTGCTTGACCAAAACGCACCCGCTCGCGGGTGACATTGATCTGCTCGTCCTGTGCTTCGACCATCGCTTTGGTGGCCGCAAGCTGACCCGCGAGTTTTGCTCGGACAATGGCGGTGGTGGTGATATTTGCCGCAAGGGTCAGTTGCGCGCCCGCCAGTTCATGGCTCCGGTAGTCCACACGAGCGGCCAGCGCTTCCAGCGCACGACGATTCCCTCCGGCCAAGTCGAGGCGGTAATTTACGCCAACACTGGTGTTGTAAAGACTGAACTCACGTGCCTCGCCGGCCAATCCGAGACCGCTGGAGCTCATGCGTTGGCGTTGCGCACCGATACTCGCATCGACTTGGGGGTAGCGCGTTGATCCCGCCTGCGCAGCATGAAGCTCCTGCGCCTGCCGCAGTGTCGATTTTGCGGAGGCTAACGTGGGACTGTTTTGTAAAGCCAATGCAATCAGTGCATCGAGTCTGTATGACCCCAGGCTGTGCCACCATTCCGAACTGACCTCCCGACCGACCCGGAGGGTTTGCACTTCCCCCAAGGGGATTGTGGACAAGGCGGTTTGCGCTGGCATGGTGGCAACGGTGTATTTGGATGTAGTCGGCGCTTCGGGGCGTTTGAAGTCAGGCCCGACCGCACAACCAGCCAACAAACCAACAAGTGCGAGAGATGTCAGGGCTCTGGCTGGACTTTGACTGGGTTTCGTGCATTGGCCCGTGCAAGTCAGGTCATCGGTTTTCATAGAAATGCTCCAGGAACGGCTTACGGAAGCTCTGATGACAAATGAGACAGCTTTGTTGCACCTTCGAAAAAGCAGAGATAACGGCTAGACCATCACCACGCTTGGCTGCGTCGCCCATAGCTGTAGCAGATTCGTGCGTCTGCCCATCGTGGCTGCGAAACTTCCCAGCATCGGTTCCGAGCCAAGCAAGAATGCGCATTTTTTCCGCGACGGGAGGCTCTGCGTGGTTGGCAATCTTCGGCGCCAACTCGGCAACCACCGCCCACTCTTCCTTGGAAATTGCGCCTGTAATGGCTTGCATGTCGCGGCCTAATTTGTCCATCACACCACGTAGCGCCATCGGCTTTGCGGATTCTGCCTGCGCGCCAGCAGGGTTGACTGATATGGTCATCACCGTGAAAAGCACGGTGGCAATGACCAGGAACGGTTTTTTAGTGCTGTTCATGAGACCTCTTCTTTTCTCAGCGACATCGATAACGAGTGGTGCAGTCATTCAAAACTGCGCCCTTCACCCGCTTCCTCGTGAGTGACGCCATCGCGGATGTGGTAAATGCGCTTGAACGTCGGGATGATTTTTTCGTCGTGCGTGACGACGATGACGGCGGTTTCAAAACGCCGAGCCATGTCGTTGAGGATGCGGATGACAGACATCGCACGCACCGAATCCAGCGGTGCTGTTGGTTCATCAGCCAGGATCACTGGTGGTCGATTGACCAAGCCGCGAGCAATAGCCACGCGTTGCTGTTCTCCGCCTGAGAGTTGTGACGGCATGGCCTTGGCGCGGTGCTGCACATCCAGCGCGGTGAGCAGTTCGAGCGCGCGTTTTCGCGCATCGTCATTGCCGACACCCGCGAGCATCGGCAAGAGCGCCACGTTATCGGTGACATCGAGAAACGGGATCAGGTACGGCGCTTGAAACACGAAACCGATCTTGTCGCGGCGCAAAGCCCGCAGGTCGCGCACTTTCCATTCATCGTCGAAAATCACCTCGTTTCCCAGCACCATGCGACCGGCGGTGGGGTCAATCACGGCTCCCAGGCACTTGAGCAACGTGCTCTTGCCGGAACCGGATGGGCCGATCAGGCCAACCACCTCGCCCGGCGCAACCTGCATGTTCACGTTCTTCAAGGCGAGAACCGCAGTGTCTCCCTCTCCGTAACGCTTGCTCAAGCCTTCGATGTGAATGCCTTTTGCCGTCATGTTCAGCCTCCAATCGCTTCGGCCGGATCGACCTTCAGCGCCATACGGATGGCGACAACGCTGGCCAGCACACAAATAACCATCACCGCGAAGAAACCCAAGATTGAATCAATGGGCATCAGCAATACGTATTTGGGAAACAAGGGTGCAGCGAAGGTAGCCGTGATCTTGCCAACGACAAAACCGATGACCCCAAGTACCAACGCCTGCTGCGAGATCATTCCCGAAATCGTGCGGTTGCGTGTGCCGATGAGCTTGAGCACTGCGATTTCGCGAATTTTGTCCATCGTCAGGGTGTAGATGATGAACGCCACGATGGCGGCGCTGACCACAGCCAGAATCACCAGGAACATGGCGATTTGCTTGGCGGATGTGGCAATGAGTTTTCCCACTAAAATCTCTTCCATCTGCGCGCGGTCATAAACCGTGAGCCGTTTCCAGCGCCGTATCGGTTCAGCCACCTCCTGCGGGGAGTATTCAGATTGGATACGCACCAGCACCGCATTTACCGAGTTGTTACTGGTTTGTGAGGCAATCACAGCATCGAGCAGACCAGGCACGCCGGGGCGGTTAAAGGCCGGATTGGCTTCGGTGCGGCGACGCTGCATCAGAATGGCGTCGTTGTCTTTGAGGAATTGCGCTTCTTGCGCATCCTTGAGTGGGATGAACACCATTGGGTCGCCACTGGAGGACACCATGCGGCGGGTCAGGCCAACTACTGTGTAATGGTTGCGGCGAATTTTCACCTCATCGCCCAGCCGAAACCCGGTGGCGATGTCCGCGACCGCCTCATAGTGGCCACGTGTAATCTGGCGCCCCGCGACCAATTGAGGTGGCCAACCCGATGTTCCCGGTTCGCCTGCCGCAATGCCCACGACCATGGCGCGCACATCCTTTTCACCTCTTCCGACCTGCATGGTCAGGTAGGTCACATTGGCGGCCTCTGCGACGCCCGGCAGGGTGCGGATGCTGCGCCACAGGTCATCAGGGATGCTGGAAGACTCGGCATAAGGGCCCAGGGTATCTTTCTGTACCACCCACAAGTTGGCACCACTGTTGTCCAGCAACACCTTACCGTCATCGACCATGCCGCGATACACACCCGCCATGGTCAGCGTGACGCCAATCAACAGGCCCAGGCCGATGCCCGTAAAGATGAATTTCCCCCAAGCATGAAGGATGTCACGTCCGGCCAGGCTTATCACGGTGAGACTCCTGGCAGACGATCGACGATGTTAATCCGACTCTTGGCGCTGAGTGTCTTTGCGCTGTAGAGCACGATCTGGTCGCCAACGCTCAAGCCCTCGAGCACCTGAACCAGGCCATCAAGACTGGAGCGGCCCAGCACGACCGGAGTGAAAGTCAAACCTCCTTCAACCAGCTTCCATACACCGCGTTTTCCATCGACTGTCCGAATTGCGGCATTGGAGATGGTCGGCGCGGCAGGCAATTCGCCCAGTTGCACAGTCACCTCCGCCAACTCACCCAATGGTGGAAGAGGTACTGGAGGCGCGTTGAAAACGATTTTTGCCAGGGTTTCCTCAGTCACGGCATCGGCACGAGGCTCGATTCGCAATACGTGTCCCGCCACTGCCTGAGATCGCCGTGATCTCAGAACAATCTTGGCTGGAAGCCCTATAGCCAGTCCCTCGGCACTGATTTGATCAATGCGTGTATCAACCCACAGGCCTGCGGTATCAATTACTTCGATTACCGCTTGCCCCGCCACCACCGTGGTGCCAGGGTCTGCATCGCGTGCTGCGACCAGTCCGGCAACCGGTGCCACCAACCGCAAGTTTCCGCGTTGAGCGCGGAGCGCTTCCAACTCTGCGCGCAGACGCGCGATATCTTCTCGCGAGGCGACCAATGCCGCGCTCGCCACAGCCAGTTCTTGCCGTTTGGTGACTACCGTTTCTTCGCTGGTGCCACGCACCGATAAAAGCTGCTCATAGCGTGTGGCCTGTGTCTGCGCGAAAGTTTCTTTGGCCGCAGCCTGTCGAAGTGCAGCTTCGGAACTCTTGATTGCAGCCTGCTGAGCGCTAACGCGATCGTCCAGGTCCACCGCATCCATTTCACCGAGCACTTGCCCTGCCTTAACGATATCGCCGACATGCACATCCAACCGCTTGACGCGCCCGGCAACGGTGGGGCCGATTTTGTAAGTAAAGCGCGCTTGTACTGTCCCTATACCAGCTAATGCTGGGGCAACGGAGCGGGACTCTACCGTGCTGACAGTAGCTGCAATAGGAGCCAATGGCCCTGAACGCAAAGCAACATAGATGAAAAGTAGTAGAAGCGGAATGATGATTACGACAAGTGCCAGTGTGCGGCGTTGTAAGGGTGGAAATTTCATGACTCACTCCCAATGCCACGACGATAGATTGCAAAAACACCAGAGGCATCGCGACGGATGCGAGCGGCGTCACCCGCGATGAGTGACTGCATCACCAAACCCTGGATGGAGCCGATGAACGATACCGAGGCAGCCTCGATATCGAGGTTGGCATCAAGCTCGCCTATCGCCTTGCCCCGCTCCAGTAGATGGCGCAAGCGTTCTCCGTACCGTTGAATTAAGGTCTGAACCATCCTTTTAGGGAGTGTTTCTCCGGGCCGCTGCAATTCTCCGAAGAGCATCCGTGGCACACCCGGATGCTCGGAAACGAAGTCGATATGAGCCATGAAGACCGCTTCCAGCGCGGCAAGAGGAGAAGTCACGTTCTGTGCCGCCCTGTCTACTCGGGAAAGAAGACGTTCCGCCACCCATGTCATCACTGCTTCGAGAATGGCATCCTTGGTGGGGAAGTGCCGGAACAGCGCGCCTTGGGTCAGGCCCATGCNCTGCGCGATCGCCGTGGTGGTGATGTCGCTGGGATTCTGCTCAGCCGCCAGATTGATCACCGCCTCTACGGTGGCCGCTCTCCGTTCATCAGCCGGAAGGTGCTTAGGGTGTTCGCTCATCGCCAATCCAAAAGAAAGTAATCTATTACTATCTTAGCAGGTTGTGTGATGAGAGCAAGACCCTATCTGACAGCGCCCAATGAACTCAACGCCAAGTTCGACCCCGAGCCAAGGTACCCAGCTTGTCGGTTGGCCCCTACAGGCAGGTTTAGCGCGTACTGAATTTAGTCAGTTTTTTTCTTTCACCGGCACAGTGCAATCGACTTCTGATGTTTGGTGCGGTCGTCTTCTGAAAATGACACATGTCATCTCCACGATTTGCATGATCTTGATGCCCTTCTTGTGCAGCCGAACGACTTGCTTGCGGCGCTCGTGAAGTTGCTCCAGCGTTTGCTTTCTTGCGTTTTCTTTTTCCATCAGACAGCCGCAGCAGCACAAGGCATGCACCGCAGTTTTCGGGAGTGATCCGGCCAAATGGTCGAATCTGGGTGTCAGCCGAGCAGTTCTACAGAGCAGCAGAGCAGATTTGGACAACCGAGGGCGTCGACCTGAATGCATTTGTCTTCCCGCTCATCGTCAACTATGCGCTCCGTGCTGAACTCAGCTTGAAGGCCGCAGAAGGTGGGGCAGTAGGTGGTGGTCTGACCCCGGACGGTCTTGTGAAGGCTGCCAAGATCATGTCCACGGCACATGGGCACAACTTATCGGATGTGTTTGCGTCTCTTGAACTGCCCACCCAGGCTGCCATTGAGTCAGCGTTCCTGGCCATGTCAGGAGAACAGCTAGGAGTCCGCGCGGCAGAACCCTGACTTGAGGGCATCGCCGGATGCGCGCAAGCGGCGCTGGCGATAAATTGACTGCATGCCGACCAGTTACCTACCCTACGTGCCCGACCAGCAGTTGCTGCTGCCCCACTCGCTGCAAGAGTGGCTGCCGCAAGGGCATCTGGCCCATTACATCAACGACACCATCGACACGCTGGATCTGAGCGCGTTCTTCAAGCGCTACCAAGGTGGTGGCTCACGCAACCAGCCCTTCCATCCAGCCATGATGGTCAAGGTGCTGGTGTATGGCTACGCCACGGGCGTGTTCTCCTCGCGCAAGATCGCCAAGAAGCTGCACGAGGACGTGGCCTTTCGGATGCTGGCCGCAGACAACTTCCCCAAGCACCGCACGCTGAGCGACTTCCGGGCGCTGCATCTGCAAGAACTGGCGGCGCTGTTCGTGCAAGTGGTCAAGCTCGCGGGAGAGTGTGGCCTGGTCAAGCTGGGCACCATCGCGGTGGACGGCACCAAGCTGCGTGCCAAGGCCAGCAAGCACAAGGCGATGAGCTACGAGCGCATGCAGGCCAGGGAGATCGAACTGAAGGCGCAGATCGACACCTTGCTCAAGCGCGCCGCGCAGACGGACAAAGCTGAGGCCGATGAGCCCGAACTCGATATTCCCGCAGAGCTGGCTCTGCGCCAGCAGCGGCTGGAGGCCATCAAAGCCGCCAAGCAGCGCTTGGAGGCGCGTCAGCGCGAGGCGGACACACGGCGCGGGCGCAAGCCTGAAGGCAAAGATGCGGACGGAAATGATGGCGACGGCGGCGGCAGTGGCGCGAGCGATACAGCCCCGCAGCCCAAGAAGCGCGGCCCTGCCTTCAAGCGTGCGTTTGGCGTGCCCGAGCCCAAGGCGCAAGACAACTTCACCGATCCCGACAGCCGCATCATGAAGACCAGTGCTGGCTTCGAGCAATGCTTCAACGCGCAGACCGCCGTAGATGCCGGCGCGCAGATCATCGTGGCGGCAGAGCTCAGCAACTGCGCCGCCGACAGCGCGCTGCTGCCGACGATGCTCGATGCGGTCAAGAGCAACACCGGCCAAGTGCCTGAAGTCTTGCTGGCGGATGCGGGCTATCGCAGCGAAGCTGTGCTGGCGCAGTTGAGTGGCAAGCAGGTTGAGGTGATCGTGGCGCTGGGGCGAGAAGGCAAGAAGCAGTCGGAGATCGACGCTCACAAGCACCCGCACACGGCGGCGATGGCAGCCAAGCTGAAGACCCAGCCGGGGCAAGACAAATACCGCCGCCGCAAGGCCATCGTCGAGCCGCCCAACGCCTGGATCAAGCAGGTGCTGAGGTTCCGGCAGTTCAGCTTCAAGGGCATCGACAAGGTTCGCTGCGAATTCAAACTCGTGTGCGCGGCACTGAACCTGCGGCGCATGGCGGCGATGGGGGTTTGAGAGGCAAAAAAGTGGGCACAAGTCTGGGTACCAGCTGCTGGTTCAAAGCCCGCTGCGCCCGACAGATCAAGCCAGCCACCCCAAGCTTCTTCATCCGGGCATGACGGAGCTTGTCGAATCAGATCAGCATCGGTGCGAAACTTCTGCCGCGCGGACTCCTAGGGCGTGTTGAGAATCAACGGGAGTTGATAACCCCAGCCGCGAGATAGATCATCGCTACGAAGCTGCTATCCGTCTTGTCGCTACGCATTGCGATACGTTTGAACTTCTTGAGCTTGCAAAAGAAGTTCTCGATCAAGTGACGCCATTTGTAGACCTCCCGATCAATCTCCAGTGGCGCTCTCCTTCGCGGCATCTGTGAGATCACCACCTGTGCGCCGCGCGTGTCCAACTCCTGGATCAGCCAATTCACATCGAAGGCCTTGTCGGCAAGCAAGGCATCAAAGCGCACATCGGCAATCAGCTCTCTGACCCCTTTGGTGTCGTGGCGCTGCCCTGGCATCAAGACGAACTTCACCAGATTGTCCAATGCATCCGTCAGCGCCAGTATCTTCGTGGTCATGCCGCCCCTCGAGTGGCCTATGGCCTGGCCCGAAGTCCCCCTTTTGCCCCCTGGCCGTGCCGATGCACTTTCACAATCGTGGCATCCACCATCGCATATTCCATGTCTGGCTGCTCGCTCACTGCATCGAACAGACGTTGAAACACATCGGCCTTAACCCAGTCTCTAAAGCGTTTGAACACCGTGTTCCATTTGCCGAACTCCGGCGGCAGGTCTCGCCAGGGGCTGCCTGTGCGGGCAATCCACAGCACTGCCTCAACGAAGCGGCGGTTGTCTGTGCCGCTGCGTCCAGGATCACTTGGCTTGCCAAGGCATTGATGCTCCATTTTGGCCCATTGCTCGTCTGTCAGTACCCATCGAATGCTCATGCGCCTATTGCATCACAGCCCTCCGAGCCGTTGTGCTTGATTCTCAACAGCCCCTAGATTGGACTTATTGCTATATAAAAAAGAGCGCTCAAGATGAGCGCTCTTTTTTTTTCGGTTTTGCGAGAAGTCTTGCGGTCGAGGCAGGCGTTAGTTGTCCAAAGACTGCAAGAGGCTGGTTGCTGCCAGTGGGCTTGGCATTGAAGACTGACAGCTTTCGCCAAGAACTGACCTTCGAGAACGCTCAGTTCACGGAGCCTTGGGCACGCCGTCCGCCGAGTCAACCGAGGCCAATTCCGCTTGGTCGCGCTGCGTTCACGCGCTCAAGCCTCTGCTGCGGCGCAAGGCTGGCTTTGCCAGACGGGATAGGCGAAGTTGCCCGCTAACTCATCGTCGACAACAAATGCCAAGCTGTAGCGGGCTCTGGTGATCGCAACATAGAGTTTGTTGCGAGATTCCTCGGTCTTGTCTGCCTTGAACGCGCCGAGATCGCCCCCGATGAACTTGATGTGTTTCTCAGGTGGGATGATCAGAACCCGGTCAAAGCCAAGTCCTTTCGACGAACCGAAAGTGTGGCAGGCATGGTTTTTGGGGAGAATGCTTGCGCCGGTCGTTGAGGACCATCTGAGTACCTGAGGCTGAAACGCGGAGAGATACTCAAGTACGGCGGATCTCATGACGACGAAGATGCCGTGATGGGATTCTGCGTGCTTCGGAACAGCATTGATTCCAGAGACGGTCTTCTCATACTGGCCGGCATGAACGGTGTCTGAGAGCTCGCAGATTGCCTGAATCGACCGATGGTTCTTTGGCAAAGTCTTCCTGTCAAACTTCAGTTCCTCGGCAAAGAACTTCAGTTTCTCTTCCGACGTGTGCGGAGACTTGTGCCCAAAGGTGGTCGTGTAGATCGTTTGCCGAAAGTCGCCTACGCAGCAAATCCCTTCTTTCAGCGTTTTGCTGAGCGACTTGATGACGTCGTAGTCCCAGCCAACAAGATCCTGCACCTCGTCGAAGTAAACCTTTTGGTAGATCTGCCGGAGGCGGGCTGCAGGTGCCCCCTTGGACATCTTTGCGATACGCGTGGCCAGCTTTGCCAAAAGTCCCGAGTATGCCTGGGTGCCGCAGGGGGTCAGGTAGTACAAGGGATTGATCGAACCATCATCCCGTTGCTCGGCCCTACCTGCAATCCGGTAGCGCGAGTTGGGGATCGCATGCGGATCCGTTTCGGTGAAAAAGATTGTCGATATGCGGTTGCTAAAAAGAATTCGTTGATAGGGCCGAACGAGGTCTTCTAGGTAGAAGGTGAAGAGACCTTTCNCCACGAAGTTCTCGCTCAGCGAGCCATAGTGCTCAACAAAACGCGCCCGAAGCTCCGCCTGATTGTTCGTGGTGTAGGTAACGACCAGTACGCGCTCGCCGCGACGGACGGCCTCGACGGACTCGGTGATGATCTTGTGCGTCTTTCCAGAACCTGCGCCTGCGATCCAAAGTTCATTCGGCAAAGTCGAATACCTCGTCCAAAAAAATCGGATACAGGAAATCCAGTGTGCCATCGAAAAGCTTAATGGCAGCGTCCNCCTTGCGCGCACCCTTTCCATTTCCCGGGACACTGGCGAACCAAGACACCATAAATTCGCAGCGGCTTTCGAGGGTGGCTTTGGCGGAATATGACTTGAACGTCTGGGTGGAGAGCACAACCTTGGCAAAGGCGTCGAGTGTGGCTACGTCCTTGGCGTTCGCGTGTATCAGCGCAGGCTCGAGGGAGAACTCCTTATCGTTTGCCGAAGAAATGAGCCGGATGTTAGGGTAGGCCACATACTTCGCACGCTCTTTAACAACATGCGTATCGAAGTCCCCATCGTTGTCTCGCAGCACGCGAATTTGGGTGCCGATCTCCTTCCCGACCTCGATGAAGGTATTGAACCCAACGCCCCGGACGACAATGATGTCGATGCCGTCTTGCTCGGGCATGCGGCTGAATTTGCGCATGTAAATCTTCTTGAGGACGAGTTCATCCGATGGCCCTTCTACGAGGATGACTTTCCTTGATAGCGCGACGCGCAAGGTGTCGTAACCGGGCAAGCGTTTGAGCGTTTTGACGACCTCGGAGTCAAGTCCCTTCAGTCGCTTGTACGCCGTCTGTATGAGGCAAATCTTGTCGATACTCAGTTTGTTCAGAACGTATGAGCTGTGCGTTGTGAGAAACAGCTGCTTTCCATCGCGTTTGTTTTCGATGTAGTGCACCAGCTTGTTCAGGTTGCCGTGAGAGAGGTGGTTCTCCGGCTCCTCCATCATGACTAGATCGATGTCGTGCGAGCGATTCTGGATGGCAAGCTTGATCTGGATATTGCTTTGTTCGCCTTTGCCAATCAGTTGAAACGGAACCTCATTGACTTCGAGCTGCAAGCCGGTTTGGATTGAGCCGACAGGAAAAGTGTTCGCAGCAATTGTCAGTTTGCTGTCGGTAATTAGGTGTTTTTCATCTAAGGATGTCCTGAACAACTCGGACTCGTAAGTGCTACAGGGTCGATGTTTTTCAGATGATGCAATTGCGGCCGTTTTCTCGCATCTTTGCGCCATTTTTCACGCCCTTTCGGGTCATTCGCGCTGCTTTTGCGGCCCCTTGCCTGTTTGCAGGCGCACTCATCCCTGCGCCGCCAGCAATTGGTGGCGCACCATCCACAGGTTCGATAGCGCAAACAGTGTCTTGAGCTGCAGCGTGTTCTTCTTGAGCCCACGGTAGCGCACCTTGGTATAGCCAAACTGCCGTTTGATCACCCTGAAGGGGTGCTCCACCTTGGCACGGATGCTGGCCTTGATCTTCTCCACCTGGTCGATCAGTGCGTCAATGGGGTTGTTTTCCTTGTCCAGCTCTTTGCGCTTGCCCGGGCGCATCGCCACATGCCAAGTGACATCTTTCCTGGCATCCGGGNGCTTGTGCGCGCCTTGGTAGCCAGCATCACCAAAGACGTCTTTCTCCTCACCATGGATCAAGCTGTTGCCTTCCACCACATCAGACACGTTGCCCGAGGTACCGATGACGGTGTGCACCAGACCCGAGTCTGCGTCCACGCCAATGTGGGCCTTCATGCCAAAGTGCCACTCGTTGCCCTTTTGGCTTGAGTGCATCTCTGGATCGCGCTTTTTGTCCTTGTTCTTGGTCGAGCTCGGTGCCGCGATCAAGGTGGCGTCCACGGCAGTGCCCGCCTTGAGCAGCAGGCCCTGGGCTGCCAGAAGTTCATTGACGGTGGCCAGAATCTGATCGGCCAGTTTGTGCCTTTCCAGCCGGTGGCGAAAGCGCAAGATGGTGCTCTCGTCAGGCATTCGCCCATGGGCATCAAGCCCTGCAAACTCCCGGTAGATCGGGGTGTCAAAGAAGGCTTCTTCCATCGCCAGATCCGACAAGGTGAACCACTGCTGCATGCAGTGGATGCGCAGCATGGTCTCCAGTGCAAAGGGGGGGCGACCGTTCTTGCCTTCGGGGTAATACGGGGCGATGAGATCGACCAATGCAGCCCAGGGAACCACCCGCTCCATCTGGGCCAGCAGTTCCTGCTTGCGGGTTCTTTTGATGCTCAAGTCCAGACCCAGGCTGCTTTGTTTCATGGCCGATAAGCATGCCACGGCCGGCTGACAACTACCAAACATCGGGGGAGGTTTTGCAGGATTTCCCTAAGTTTGCGTTGACCGCACGCACTTCCTCAGAGGCGTTAAATGCCTGCAAATTCTCTCGGTAGTTGAGAATCAGGTTACGCAGTTCATCCCCTTCCAAAGCAGTATTCAAGATTCCGGCAATGTACTGATTCTTGCCGGAGGTCGGATGAATTCGTGAAGGGTCAATGTAAAGCGCCTTGAATCTCTTCGAAACTGCTTTGATTTCGTTCCAGGAGAAGTCCAACCATTCGACTTTGTAAAACTCGATGGGTACGCTGGAGATCCTTGGGTTCCCGACAATGTGTTTCTCGTAGGCAACTTCCAAGCTGGTGTCGAACGCTGCCTTGACCATAACACCCTGAGCATCGGCACCGAGGGNATTGTTCGTGCCCTTGTAGTCGGGGATGCCTTCCACGTAGACCTCGATGATCAAGGTTGGCAGTTTCTCTGCCTTCTTATCTGAGGCAAGGAACTCTGCAACTGCGGCCTTGTTGAACAGATCGGGCGAAAATTCAGCGCCGAATTGGCGCCCCCGATAGTTGTAGTTCAACACGATTTCAAGAGCTTCCAGGATGGAACTCTTTCCCGCATTGTTGTCGCCCACGAGGATGTTGACGTCGTCGTTGAACTCAAGATATTCATTGCGGAAACGCTTGAAGTTGACTAGTTTCAGTGCTTTGACATGCATCGATGCTGGATGTGAAGATCGGTGATTATTGAAAATAATGGCCTGACGACGACAGCTCGGAGGTCTAAGGCAGGCGCCGTAACAAACCGGCCTGAGCGCGTCCAATGACGCAACTGCTGAAAGGCACAGCGACAAGATTCACCCGCCCACGCATCATGCGACTCCGTCTTCCGGTTGAAACGGAATGTACGCAATTGTGGCGCAACTTAGTCAATCAGATCATGAATTGTCAACGCCAGTGCGCTCTTGACGAACTGCCGTAAATTCGCTGACCATAGTTGCATACAGCGAAACCGGCAGAAGCACTCGACGCTTTAATATCAGCTCGTCGTTCGCAGCCTGGTCAGCACCGCACTGGCAGCAACATCTTAGAATCGTCTTCGGTAGTGCTTCCGTCTACGCTCGCGATTGGGACGAGAAGCTGGAGGTAGTCAATATCCAAATTAAAGTCGGTGCTTAGACGTGAAATGAATTGCTTTGTTACGTCGTCCAAAGTCGGCTCACCGACGGCGAATAGCTTCTGAGGTTCTAAGCCTCCTTTGCGAAATCCATATTCGAGCAACTGACCCATAGCTTGTCGCAAAACCTCGGCTGCGGTGTCGGCAATCTTGATTTCATACAAAAGATATTGGCCATCAGCTGTTCGGACAATGGCGTCTGCGTACCCGCCGGTTCCAGTCGGATATTCCGTCCAAACCTTATCAGCCCCAAATTGCTTTACAAGTTGAGCGAACAGCTCAGTTTGCACGACGTTGTGCCGCAACATGATTGTGCGCTGGGTTGAGGAAAGTGAGGCCTCGGCAGAGGGAGCACGCGGCGTATGCCCAGGCTGAATGTCTGCAGGTGTACGCAATTGATCCACGATGAACCACGGAAAAATATTCCGCTCAAGCGTGTTGTTACCGAAAATGTTCAGCTGATCTAGGTGGATCACTAGCGCATGCGCGAGTTCACCCCAACTGTTGGAGTTGGGTTTGACTAAGTGTCGCATCCCGTACGATCATATGGTCGCTTGTGAAACAGGTGCGGGTGGGTCTGGTACCACTCTTTCATCGCCTGCATCGGCGTACTGCTCTTGAGCGCTGACTGCGGTAACTGGTGGTTGTACAGGGCCACATAGCGCAGCAGGGTTTGCTCCATGTCTTCGCGGCTGTTGAACCTGTGGGTCTTCAAAACGTCCGCAATGCGGCCGTTAAACCGCTCAACCATGCCGTTGGTTCTGGGCGTCNTGGGCTTGGTCAATCGGTGCTCTATGCCCAGTTCCTGGCACAGTTGATCGAACTCATGGTTGCCGCTGGGTTCGCGTTCCTTTCTGGCAAACAGACGGTCCGTGAACTCTTTGCCGTTGTCGGTCAGCAGCTTGTTGATCCTGATCGGACAGGCCTTGTGCAATGCCTTGAGGAAGGCCTGTGCACTGGCAGCTGTCTTGTTGGCCTTGAACTGCACGAACNCCCATCGCGTGGCCCTGTCGATGGCCACGAACAGGTAGCGCCGGCTGCTCTCATCCTGCATCTGGGGCAGGTACTTCACATCCATGTGCACGTAGCCTGGCTCGTAGCTCTTGAAGGCCTTGTAGGCCAGCGCAGGCTGCTGGGGCTTTAGAGCATTGAGGTTGCCCGCTCCATGGCGGCGCAAGCACCTGTCCAGCCCGGAGCGCGAGACATGGGGACAGATGAACTCCCGTGTCACGGCCAGCAGGTCATCCAAAGGCAACAGCAAGGTACGCCGCAAGTGAACCACCACTGTTTCTTGTGCTGGCGTGAGCACGGTCTGCAGGTGGTGGGCAGTGTGAGAGCGGTCTGCAAAGACGGAACGCTTCTTCCACTTGTAGACCGTCTGCTCAGTGATCCCAAAGCGCTGGGCCAAGACGCTGGCTGGTTCATCGCTGGCTGCGATCTCGGCACGCACGGCGGGCGTGGNGCGGGCGTTCTTGTGCAGGGCTATCAACATGGCTTCACTCCCTGGGTGGATTGCAAGGACTCTATCAACTCCTTTAGAACCGCTCGCGCCATGAAGAGTGGATAGCGTTTGGAGTCTATGCAATCGTCCGGGATGTGACA